>Ga0136556_1000662_pt1 | contig 19614 bp, 25 predicted proteins | sample AntRauTorckE6831_FD_104780 | JGI IMG/M metagenome (GOLD analysis project Ga0136556, IMG submission 104780) | Saline lake microbial communities from Rauer Islands, Antarctica - Metagenome Torckler E6 #831 | ecosystem: Environmental > Aquatic > Non-marine Saline and Alkaline > Saline | place... | reverse complement strand
CGTACACACTCTAATTCTAGACCGTAAGTTTCTAAAGAGTAGTCATCAGATTCCCATGAGAATCTGTCAGGCTGTCTAACAGATTTACTAATTGGTTTGTATTCTTCAACCCAATCATTCCAATCCATTTCTATAAATCCACTCATTTTTCTATTCCATTTATACTCATGATACTTTCTCAAATCTTTCTAGGTGACATTGAAAGGGTTGTCCTTCATCTCCTATGCCTTTGCATAGTGGGGACATCGGTAAAATTCTAGCTGTTACTTCAACAGAATATATTTTGTCGGTAGTTAGTACATGCTCGTATCCACGATTGCCTTTACACTTAACACCGTAATGTGCTCCAACATCTGCTGCTTCTTCAATGGTGAAGCTTCCATATAAGCTGTAGCTCATAGGTAAGTTACCTTAGTTATTTTTTCGTATTTAGGGTGATGTTTAACAGGAACTGGTAATGGAGATTTCTCCAAACCAAGAGTATCTAGGTGCTCTTGTAAGACTGCTGCCACGTAGTTCATATCTTTACACTTGGTACACTTCCAATGATGCCCAGTATAAGTATTGGCTTGCCATCCCATACCATCGGGAACAACTGATTGTTGTCCACGAACAGGAGGAATAAACTTACTCATGTTATTAATATTTAATTGGGAGTGAAGTGTAGACAGGATTAAAGTTTGCTTTAAGAACTTTAACTGCTTTGAATATTATTACGAAGTCTTCGCCTTCATCGAACATTGCTTCACCGTTACATTGGTCTAAATGCTCTTTAGCTACTTGTATGGCTTGAGCTTCAGTATCGAAATGATTTTCATGGCAAGCATGTTGAGTAGAAAAATTGTCTACGAGAGTATCCACTAATTCTTCAGCACTTAGATCGTAAACTATAAATGTAGGTATAAGATTATCTGGAGAGAGTTCAGCATTAGCTTCTCTGAATTTAATTGGTTTTGGTTTTGCCATTAGAATAGCCTCTTTTTAAATGGATGTTTGCGGGAATCTTCCGCTAGTTTTTGATTTATCTTACGACACACACTACAAGTAACTTCCGCTTTAGTGGAAGTTACTTGTCCTGCATGCTTACCACAAATAATTATTCCCTTTGAAGTTTCAAAGTGAGTTTTGTATGTAGAGTGCATACGAACTGCCTTTTCTTGTTTGGTCTTTAGATTTTATATACCCGCAATGAATTGCTTCTTTTTCTGTAGATATATTCTTAACCCAACGATGCTTCCACTTCTTAGGAGGAGTCCAAGCATCTCTAAAAATATATAGGAGTGGGTATGGCTCAACTGCTTCTACTTCGGCTACCATTACAATGCGTACTTAGCGATTAAGTCAGTTATAAACTCAAAGCTTTTATCAAAGGCTTTAACATTTTTACTTAGTAGCACTCTGCCAAAGATTAATTGCATCTCTTCGTCAAAGCGTTTGATGTATGTAGCTAAGTTATCACTATTAGTTTCAGTAGTTTTATCAACTAAGAAAACTAGTGCTGCATATTGTTCCTGTTTGGAAGGAGGTAATGGAGTATTGATTGGGTCACCTACAATCTTAGAGATTTCAGGACATGAATAGTAATGCTCATAGAATGCAAATAATCCATTCCCTGCTGCATCACCAATAGTCCCTACAAAGGTAGGTAGATCCGCTTTAGTAAGTTTACCAAGCTTCTCCATTTCTTTTAAATTGTTGGACATCATTTCCCAACTACGTTCACATGCATACGTACCATCTTTGTTGGTAGCATTCTTAACAAAGTTGTTAAGCATACCTGCATCTGTTTGTAGGTAGCCAATAATGATTGGATGAAATCCTAAATCAATCATTGGTGTTAGAAATGATTCTAGTGTGTTCTGTAATTCATAGTGAACTAAACGAGTTCTCATTGGTGTGGAAATATCTTTAGCAATCATTCCCTTACCAGTTGGATTACCTGCACACATAATTGCACACTTAGGATGTAGATGTTGACTACACACTACTTTATCTAAAACGAGTTGAAAGGTTCCACCTTCTACTGCTTTAGGCATTTGAGTAAACTCATCTAGCAGCAGTAAGAATCCTCTATAAGGTGCAGAGGTTTTAGGGTTAATAGGTATTGGGTCACCCGCTAAAGGGAATCTATCTAAAGCTCTGAATGAAGCTTTTTCATCTGAATCTTTACACCATAAAAAACCATTCAACATTACTGGGTCTAATGTAGACAGTCTTACATCTACTAAAAATAGATTAGCTTTGTCAGCTAACTTTTTAGCGAATGAAGATTTACCCACACCTGGATAGCCCTGGATGAATGGGACATTACCTGCGTTTAATACAGGTGGTAGTAGTCTTTCTAATTCTTGGAAAGTGTTAGTGTTTAACATGCGGTACTTCCTCTTTTTCATCTGCAGCATTCATAATAGCTACTGATTCTTTTGCTGCAGTAATAAAAAACTGTAAATCTTTTATAGTAATATTAGAGTTTGCAGTCATTGTGTTTAATGCTTCTGGTGTGTATAAACCTATAACATCAGTTAAAGCAATTATTTCACATGCTTCACCAAATTTTTCTATTAGAGCAATAATTAGAGGGTCAGTGATTTTATCTTCATCAATAAATTGGTCATTCATTCTTAAGTTTCCTACAGTTATTTATAATTAGTTTTTAGAGGGACAACCTGATGAGTAGTCACCATCAATCCCAAATCTAGCGATAGGGGTAGTTTCGTGACAACCTCTATGGAAATATAAATCAATTGCTGGCTCGTACTCTATGTGATTGACTGATCCCAAGTATGTACATGCTGTAAGACAGTCATGTTCATGGAATGGGTCAAATGAAACTTTATGTTCAAAAACTAAATCTGAATATATATCACTCATCGTCTTCTCCGAATTGTTCTTCCCATTCAGTAGGTGTAATACCTGTCATTAAAAATTCACGTTGGTCAGCAGAAATGTTAGGCATAGCATCTTGAATGAATGCCCCATTTTTCCACTTAGCTATTTGTTCAGGTGTTACAGGTATATCTAAAGAATTTACCTTACCTGATAGCATAGATTGTTTTGTTATTTCCATGATTAATACCTGCTATTAAATTTGGGTAGTCACGAAGTAATTGCATATCAATCTCTTCAGGTGTTTGTTCTAGGATAGGCACTAGGTCAACAGTTAATGCTTCTTTAACTGCCTCCCATAAGTTTGATTGGTTCATAGTTATGCTGCCTTATGGTTTATGTTTTTTGACTCTGTATTCTTCGTATAGGAAGAAAAAAGCCACCACAACAATAATAAATATAACTGGGAGTAAATATAATATTATTGGGGTGATGACTATTCCTATCACGACAGCAATGATGGTTTGTAGCATTAATCTTTCCTACTAAAAAAACTCACCACAAACATACATAAATGTATATTCGTGATGAGCTAATTGTTATTCCAGACCGATACCAGTACCGTCCTTAAATGCTTGTCTTAATTTGACAGCTAAAGCAGGTGTAGGCTCGTAAGGGATATTCTTCTTAGGATTTATCTGTTCCAATAAATCTTTCGTTAAGTCACTGTTTGCAATCTCTGCCAATATTTCTATATACAGAAACTTCATCCAGTGAACATAGTTAGGATGACATTTGAAGTCATCGTGAATGCTGATAACTGTAAAGCTTGGCATAGTTTCTGCGGCTTTAAAGTATGCATACGCCTTCTCTAAGAAGTTCCTACCCAACAATACCCATTTACTAATAGGTGTGTTGTGCAGCTTATATAAGCAGAATGTATCATTAGGTTTAATTGATGCATCGGCTTGTTTGATGGCTCTTACAAGTGCAAGCTCATTAATCTGACCATAACTGCCTTTAGCAGCTCTGTAGATTAACTCTCTTGCAACATATCCATCAACTGCATGCACTAGGTTAGCTGCAAGCTCAAGCCCTTTACGCTTACCTTGGAGGTATTTGTAACGGTAGCCGAAAGTTACTTCAGGATCATTAGGAAAGTCTAACTCTAATATCATTATACCTATTACAGGCTGTTGCATCATGAAACCGTCTGGGAATACTGCAGTAAATACTTCAGTATTCCAGTAGCAGTTTTGAATGTCGTTCTTGAGCTCTTCGCAACCTGGGAACAATTCTTCCAAGGTTTCATAGAAACCCTCAAGGTTCTCCTCCCCTAATCTAAGCTTAGGTGTTTTAGTACCTCCATAGAAATGATGCATGCAACATTCTTTGAATATACTTCTGCTGGTTTCACCTTTAGCTACATTCACTACCAAATCAGCTCGTTCTCCTGCTAATGCATAAGGTTCATTAGATTTATCTAATAAGCCCACATGAATAGCTGAAGTTTCACAACCTGACAGTATTGATAGTAATTGTATACCTGATGCTCTTGCATCTGCGCCTATAAACATTCCAGTTGATTCAGATTCCTCTATCAACTGTACTATTTTAGCTAAGTAAATATTTTCAGGTTTTAGCCCTGCTTTATGCAGTGCAAGATTATTCCTTCCTTCATCAGTAATCTTAATATCCTTATGGAATTTAAGTAGGCACTTTTCCCATTCAGTAGACTGATAGTTAACATGCCCAGCACAGTACGTTCTACCTCGACCATCATATTTATGGTCAACATAGAGAGTACCTGTATGATTATTGATAATGTCAGGTAATGTTTTCTGGTAAGGCGCATTATCAGGAATAGTATCGAATGCCTCTAAGAAGTCATCGTTAATAACGAACTTAATACTGTTCATATATTCTAGATGGTCAACTCTGTAGCCCACAGGCTTATGAAGAGTTTTTCCACAGAATACAGTTCTAGCTTCCTTCTTAATTGGTCGTGTATCACAGCCTAAGAGCTTGTTTACGGTATGTTCTACTACAATTGGATGAATCACCCAATTACCGTTGATCTGCTCGATGTCGATGATGTCATGCTCCACCAATGCTTCTATGAAACACAATCCTTTACCTAATAAGTAAGGCTTGTTGTTTACGATAGCTCCTAGTAATGCACCAATGGGTACACTATTAGATTGAGCTGATAAGAATACTATTGTTGGTTCAATGAAGTCAGTATCTAAGTCCACCTCAATGTCATTTAATAGACATTTTATTTGATACTCTACTAACTCATTTTGTACTAATTTTACAGTTTCTAGTAAGTTCATATTCTACTCCCAGTAGATTGATTAAAAGTTATTTACAATGCTGCATAGACCTACGATGTCACTATCTCGGTTATGTAATGTTTCCACCAATAATGGTGCGCCATAGGTAAATAGTGGATCATTGCGTTACCCTCGCTATTATTTGAGGCATTTTATTTGCAAGAAATACTTGCAGGTTTCTGCACATGACAGACTCTCTAATTGCATAGAGATTCTTCAATGCTTGTTCTGCTTCAGTAGCAGTCTCTTTATCAATTAGCTCATAAGCAGCTAATCGTAATACTTCTTTGTAAGTATTAATCATTTGTTTAAACGCAATTGATTGTGATTCGTATTGATAAGAATTGATGATATTCATAGATTACTCCCAGGTTATATTGATGCATTAATCAGCAATGAATCTTACATTGCCCCTAACGCATACAACCTGAGCGTTTAGCGAAGAGAACGCGACACAAAAGACCAGAGACAAAGGACTACAAATACTGCAGCCAAGCTCTGTAGAGAGCCTGTCAATGCATCTTAGTTTAAAAGGTACATGAACCTATTGGTTCACTAATAAAAAAACCCTAAGCTCGAATGAACGAACTTAAGGTTTAATTAAACAAACAGATACTAACCGATAACTTGAGCTCTCAAGTCATCAACAGTCTCTTCAATGCTATCAGACGGAGCAGAGATACCTTTCATTTCAGGTATCCAGACTTCAGCGATGAATGTCACTGGAACTAAGACTTTGGTTAGCATTCTTTCAGATTCTGGAACACCGTCAGTTTCCTGTTTAGTCCAACGCTCTTGCGCTAACTCAACGAAACTATCGAAGCCTTTGTTCTGTCCACGTTGATCACCCAATGGGAAAGTACAATTTAACTTAGCACCTTTCACTAACTCACCATCTTCATCTACCGCTTTACGGTAAAGATTTAGGTAACCGATAGGAAAGTCTTCAGAATCACTGTTTCTTTTTGCTTTTGCTTTAACTTTTGACATGGTATATCTCCAATAGATAAGTAAAGTTTAGTGCAGATTATTCTGCATTCAACCTGAGCGATTAGCGAAATAGCTCAACACAAAAGAGACAATATAACTTATAGGCAATATATAGGTTAATATGTGGATGCAAAGGGTTTGTCTAGTAATAGTAGTGATGATAGAGATGACTGTAATACTTTAACAAAGTGTGGATAGTATATAGGTAGACTATCGTAGTATGGTGCAATACAGTACAATAATAGTACCTGATACATAATATATTACTTAGACAGTACTACCTTACTCTGTATTGATAGTGTGTGCTTACATACATAAGAGTCCTCTTATTCCTTTAAGATTCCATCTTCACCTGTGTTGTGTGTGTAGTTGAGGGTTGAGAACCCTAGGTTCAGGGTTCTCGGTACTCTAGTTGAGTCGAAGCTTGATTGCTTCGTACTCATCAGATGCTTCAGGAGACATATCCTTAGCAGCCTTGGCTAGTTCTACGTTAGATACAGCTAACCCTAACACTACGGTGTTGGTTGCAGTATCCACTACTTCTGGTAATACTTTGAATGCTCGACTACCTGACTTAGTCAGAGATAGTGCTGCATCCAGAGTATTAGAGAAGCTTTCCGTTACACGGTTTCTAGTTACTGGAGGTGTTGTTGCTTTAGTCATGATTTAATTCCTTCGATAAAGTTTAGTGAGGGAAATCCTCATTCAAACTGAGCGTTTAGCGATTTGTTTATGGGGGGGTGTGTTGTCTGTACATAGTACAGACTACAAAGCACTGCCTCTGTAAGTATTTTATAAATATAATTTGATAAGCAAAATATTAAAAATAATAACAACAAACCATTTAGGCACCTACCTCTACATCCATAAAATAATAGAAATATACAAAGTCAACTTTTGAAAAATTATTAGTTAGTGGTTACTAACGTAAGTTAGTGCTTACTAACATACTCATGAATCTTGAGTTTATTTCTTATGAGGGGGATAGGAAGGAGATATGATTTGTTGGTTTAGGAGCTAGGTAGATTTTCTGGGTACCACAATGAACACATATATTTACATATCTTATACGGTTCGGTTCTTCTTCTTGGGTTACTTTGTAATGGTGGGTTGTACAAGTAGTTTCTGTCATAGGAGATCCAATAAAAAGCCTCAGTTAAGAGGCTAAATTTTTATAGGTTAGTGAGTACTTACTTACGTTTTTTAGGTGGAGATTTTTTAGGGGGTTTAGGTTTACTTGTAGCTTTAGGTTTAGGTGAGTTCTTACCATAATGTGTGGGCATTCTTCACCTCTCTCTTATTATGTATTTATATTATATTATTAAGGATTCTTAAGATCCCCTAGCAGCTCCGCTGCGGGGATCTTAAGAATCCTATATTATTAACTATTAGTCAATACTTTACTTATATATATTTATACTATATAACACCTATACTATTTATAGAGATTACAGTTATGACTGATTTAATTACTGAAAGTGATTTTAAGAATAGCTTACCTAGTGGGATGGATAAGCGAGGTGTACCTGCTCAAGTATTGCAGGATGTTAACGATATGATTGCTAATGGTTATGAGGGAGAAATCTTTAGGGAGAATCTCCTTAGTCATACGGATATTTTAAAGGAAGGTAAATTTAGCCTTCAGCAATATGTTAACTCTGTTAAATACATGAGTTATAAGTTGATCGGTAAAACGAACAAAGCTAGTTATTGTTTGACCTTTCCCGATAAGTATACGGATTGGGTAGCTAATGGCGTGTCTGAGAAAGACATATCAGCTTATGTAGCTGCTTACAATAAATCCAAGTTAGTTATGCGATTGTATGATATTACGTTGGTACCGTTTCATTTGTTGAACCAACCTTATCGGCAAGCAGCTTTGTTGAAAGAGGTGTCTTTGATGAGAGGTATCTCCACAAGTGGTAAAGACGTATCGGATATGGTGCAACATTTAGCAGCAGCTAAGGTATTGGATATACTGACTCCTCCTGAAAGTATTCAGACTGAGTTGCAGATGAAGCGTAAGGAATCAGAAGAGACAGGTGATTTGAAGAAGGCACTAGCTGACCTAGCTGCAGCACAGAAATCTATGATTGAACGTGGAGGTGACTTGAGAGATGTAGCAGAATCCTCTATTGTAACTGCTGACTTTGAAGAGGTTGAAGATTAATGGATTTTGTAAGAAGTTCTCCTGCGGTATTAGGCGGTAATACGCCTGAAGAGGTTTTAGCAGCTGCTGCTCAAATTGAGAAGAATGCTGCTGAGGCTGATTTGACTAAAGCATCTCTGACTGAGATGTGGAAGAATGTAACCCTTAAAGTTCCTCCTAATTATGTGCCTTCTGAATTTGCCTTAACCTTCGTTAACTTCATTAAGTTAGTGAACGGTACCGAAGGGGAGGAGAATAAGACTCCGATAATTCACTATTATATTTTAGATGGGTTTGCTGGAGAATCTGATCGTATAGCGATTATGGTTTTTAGGGGAGCAGCTAAGACTACCTTGTTCGAGTATCTGATTTTGTTCCTGGCATCGGGGTTTGATTTACCAGGTATCGGGAAAATTACCTCAGCAATTTATATGTCAGACCCCATCGACAATGGTGTGGTCAATATGCAGAAGAACCTTGAGCATAGACACGCACATTCAAGCTTTTTGCAGAAACAAATACCTAAATTTAAAGCCTTCAAAGTATCTTGGGAGTTCGAGAACATTGACGGAGAGGTCTTTATTGTTAAAGGCTTTGGTGCAGCTTCTGGGTTTAGGGGATTTAAGGTATTAGGTAAACGCCCTAAGTTGGCGTTGCTTGACGATTTAATATCGGATGCGATGGCTGAATCTGATACAGAAATGGCTAAAGTGGAAAAGGTAATTAAACGTGGAGTACAACCTGCTTTAAATCCCTTGAACCAGAAGATTATCTGGGCGGGTACCCCATTTAATGAACGTGATCCATTATGTAAAGCAGTTATCTCAGGTGCATGGACTGTATTCATGTTTCCTGTATGTGAGGAATTCCCGTGTACTAAGAAGAATTTCGTAGGTGCGTGGGATGACCGATTTACCTACGAGTACATTAAGCGGCAGTACGACATTGCAGTAGCAGGTGGAGATACTACTGAATTCTATCGAGAGTTGATGCTGCAAACTGTCTCTGATGAAGAGAAGCTAATTAACACAGACGAAGATATTCAATGGTACGACCCAAAGGTATTAAGCTATTACGATGGTAATAAAGAATTACTTATCACGACTGATTTAAGTTTTAGTGGTACCAGTACTTCAGATGATGCAATTATTGATGTTTGGGAAGCCCATCCAGATGAGAATCTTTATTGGCTCGAAGGAATGAGTGAGAAGATGGAGATTACGGATACGATTGATGTGTTGTTTAGGTTCATTGCTAAACATTCAGTACAGTCTGTAGGTATAGAGATTTCAGGGCAACAAGTATCATTAATACGATTACTAGAGAAAGAAATGCTAGACCGAGATGTATTCTTTGTCTTATCAGGGGAGAAGGGTAAACCTCCTGCTCAAAAAGGGATTAGACCTGTTAGTAATAAATTAGTAAGATTCAAAGCAGTTGTCCCCATGATTAAACGTAAAAAGTTGCATTATCCTATTGAACGTAAGAACGATTCGATTATCATGGAGAAATTACACCAGCTGGACAGTGTTACTAGAACAGGTATACGATCACGTAAAGATGATGCTTTAGATTCTATTTCTATGTTAGGATTGATGGAAATCAATTATCCTTCAGCCAGTAATGAGGATATTAAGGAGAGCCCCGATAGTAAACTTGACCCTAGAATCTGGGGGGAAGCTATTACTGAGGACGTTGCTCCTAGTTTTTTAGATAATTACCTGGTGTAAGCATGAAACTAACCGATATATTTTTAGCCTTAGAAGCGGGTGAGTTATCCACACAAACTTCTTTGATTGATACAGTTACTGGCGTTAAACCTGAGAACTACAATAAAGTAATCTCCCATATAAATCTTGGATTAACTAATCTGTATGAAAGATTTAATATCCGTACTGGTGATGTATGGGTAATGATGTTAGAGGGTGTTGCGGAATACACACTGGATTACAAGCATGCTTTCACTAATCTCGCATCAACAGAATTAAAGTATATTGTGGATTCCCCTTACGATATTTTTGGTAACGATGTCATAAGAATTTTAGAGGCTACAACAGAGATTGGAGAGCCCCTTCCAATTAACGATAGAACAAAAGAAAAATCTATATTCACCCCTTCACAAAATACAATACAAATACCTTGGAAGGTTGGAGGCGATGCAATCAATGTTGTCTATCGCGCAGCTCACCGACAAATTAGATTAGCTGATTACAATGATATTACTGAAATTGAGGTAGAGTTACCCGCATCCTACTTAGAGCCTTTACTTTATTTTGTTGCTTACCGTCACTTCGCAGGAATAGGTGGTCAATCCGCTACTCCAACAAGTTTAGGGTATTTCCAAAAATACGATGCACGTTGTAATCAAATATTACTTAATGGTGTGCCTAACATAGACCAAAGTGTGTCTACTGATTTTTTTAATAATGGTTGGGCATAACCCTTTCGGAGAAAACAAATGAGTACTAAACGACCTTCCATTAGCACCATATCAGAACTGATCCAGAAATATGTTGGTTCTGATTACGATAAGATAAAAGAAATTTCAGATAACCTCCCAGCTATTTTAGCAGGTACAGGGTTAACTTTAACTGTTGATTACACAGCTCAAGATTTTCCCCAAACAACTTTAAAGGCTTTACTTGAAGCTTACGCAATTGCTATTAAAAGTAATGAAACCGCAGGTAACGCGATACCTGATATTAATGCAAGTATCTCAGAAATTACAGAAAGCATTGCAGGAATTTTATCGACTGCTGCATTCCTAGATACGTTTGACGTAAGTACATTTGATTGGTTCCTTGATGAAGATGATATGATTTCTAATTCACCAATCAAAGCAGCTAGTCAACAATCTATTCGTGCATTTGTTTTATCTACTTTACAAAGCTCTGGTGGGTTTAAAGGTAAGTATGATGCTACAACGGATACTCCTAATTTAGATTACAGTGATTCCTTTCCTACAATACCTATCGGAGTAGGACACAATTGGATTGTTGATGTCGCAGGTACTTTTTTTACAGCGCCTGTAGCAAAAGGTGATGCACTCTACGCATTAATTGCAACGCCTACACTTGAAGCTGATTGGCTTATTGTCCCTAATGCCACTGATGCAGTATCAATTAAATCCCTTTACGAATCGAATGCAGATACAAATGAATTTTCTGATTCGGAACAAACAAAACTTTCTGGTGTAGAGTTAGGTGCAACAGCTGACCAGACAGGTGCAGAAATAAAAGCATTATATGAAGTAGAAGTAAATGCTTTTACTGATGCACAGTTTACAAAGCTTGCAGGTATTGAGACTGCTGCGACTGCTGACTTAGATGGTTCAGAGATTAAAGGTTTATTATTTGCTGAAGCAGATACAAATAATCTTGATGACACATTATTAACAAAGTTAAATGGTGTAGAAGCTAACGCTACTGTCGATCAAACGGGAGAAGAAATTAAAACTGCTTTATTTTTAGAAGCGGATACCAATAACTTAGATGATACTTTATTAGGTAAACTAGATGCTATTGAGGCACTTGCTGATGTAACTGATTCTACTAATGTTGATGCTGCTGGTGCAGTAATGAATGCAGATACTTCAACTGCAGCAATGGGTTTTGTAATTGACGAAGATAGTTTTATATCCAATTCTGCAACTAAGGTTCCAACACAACAATCTACTAAAGCATATATATCTACGTTTGTTGCTGCACAAATCTCTACAGAAAAATCTTACAAGGGTGGCTATGATGTTTCATCTAATATACCAAACTTGGAAGCACCTACTGCAGTACCTGCAGTAGGTTCTGTTAAGAAAGGTGATGTCTATGATGCAACCTCTGCAGGTTTATTCTTTACTGAGACAATTGAAATAGGTGATACCCTTCGAGCAAATAAAGATAACCCAGCTGCTTTAACTGATTGGGTAATTATCCAAAGTAATCTAACTGCAGAAAGTATTAAAACACAGTACGAAAGTAACGGTGATACCAATGCATTTACTAATGCCCAAGAAACTAAAGTAGGATTTATAAGTGTTACGCAAGCGGTTGATCTCGATACTATTGAATTTGATACTAATACTAACAATACGAAGGTTTCGGCAGATGGCTCGGTCACTACTCATAGTGATGTTACTGATGCTGGAAGTGGTATTATTATATCTACTGCTGAGAGGAATAAGTTAGCCGCTATAAGCAATAATAATGTTTTACAAGTGGTAAGTACTGCTACAGCAAATATCACAGTATCCAATAAAAACATTGTCCAAGTTGATTACACAACTACAGGTGCTTGTACATTAACCTTTCTAACTGCTGATATTACTGGCAGTGATCGTTGGACAGTTGATATTAAAGATAGTGGTGGGAGTGCTCAAACTGCTAATATCACTATAACTACTCAAGGCAGCGAACTAATTGATGGAGCTGCCACTTATACGCTGGATAACAACTACGAAGCTACAACAATTTATAATGATGGCACTAACTTGTGGATAAAATAATATGAGCTATGAAAATACAAAAGCAGAGGTAGCAACAAATACTACAGCAGTTACTACAGCCTTAAAGTCTGCTTATGATGCGGTAGAGAGTTAAGAACATCAATTATTAATGCAATAGACGAAGCTGCATTAGACGCAATTATAGATAACAGGTAAAAGTTATGAGTACTAAAAGACCATCAGTATCTACTAACAGCAACATTATTCAAAAATATGTTGGCTCGGACTACGATAAAATTGTTGCATTAGCTCAACAAGTTCCAGCCATTGTAGAAATTCTAACTAAAGCTGATGAGTTAGACGCAGCCATAGCTGCGGCTAACGCAATTGTACTAGAAGGCACAGATGGATTTGTAGAAGAGCCTTTATTAGATTATACAGTAAATTATTTGCCTGAAGGTTTCACAGAAGATACGTTAGGTGCGTACTTAGGTGCTTTAGCTTTACAAGTTAAATCAAACCAACAAGCAATTATAGATTTTCTAGTTGCTCTATCTGATTCAGCTACTGCAGTGGGTACAATTTATGATCCGTTAGGTGGTGGGTATGATGCAGGATTAACTGATGTTAAAAAAGTTCTTGATGCTTTGAAAGGTATCTTTATTCAATCAGGTGCTTTAGTACTTGCTGACCTTGCTACGCAATCAGATCCATTTGCTTACCTAACTGTAAACGGTGTAGAGAATCTACCTAATGATGGTTTAGGTGCGGATACTGATGTTACTTATGCGCCTGAGAGTGTTACAGGATTCTATGATGTAGGCGCTAATCAGTTAGAGCTTAGTGATTTTAAATTAGGTGACTTAGTAACTTTAAGGATTAACTTAAATGTTACCCCTAGTGTAATAGACCAAGAAGTAAACTTTATACTATCACTATCAGAGGGTACACCTTCAGCTCAAACTATTCAGGTTTCACGTGAAACATTTTCTGCTGTTTCTGCGTATGAAGTGGCAGCTGAAGTTACGTTTACAATAAATTCTAACGATATGATTTCTAATCCAGGACATATACAAGTACAGAGTTCTGCAGATGCTTCTGTTACTGTAAACACTTTCCAAGTATTCACTAATACTAAAAATTAAGTAGGAAGTTATAATGCCTAAATTACATGAACGTATTTTAAATGACACCGACCTAGAAGAAAGGGAGGAAGAGGAGAAGGCTCTTAGAGCAGAAACTAAAAATGTTCCTGCTATGAAAGAGTACGGTGAAATACGTATACCAAAAACTTGGACTAAGCCTCCTGCTTTAATTGATTTAAAGCACGACATAGAAGGCGCATTAACTGAACACGATTTAATTGTTGCAGAGATTAATGAATACTTAGCGTTTTACCACACTACCCCAGGCAAAGGTCGCCCACATAAAATACAAGGTCGTTCTAATGCCCAACCACAATCTATTCGCAAAGCTGCTGAGTGGAGGTACTCTTCCTTATCTGAGCCTTTTTTAGATAGCCCTAACATATTTAAAGGAGAGCCTACTTCAGGTTTAGATGTCGAAGGAACTAAACAAACTGAATTACTTTTAAATTTTCAAATGAGAAATCAAATAGGTCTTGTAGAATTTATTGATGACTTTATTAAGGATTTAGTGGACACGGGTACCGCAATTATTAGGACTTCATGGGAAGAGATTGAACGAAGTAGGGAAGTGGAACAAGAAGTTGTTAAATATATTGATGCCCCTGAATTGTCCTCTACGTATACCCAATTAATTGCGTTATCCAAAGAAGACCCTGAGCTATTTAAAAGGAATAAGGATCCCGAATTATATAAAGGGCTAGAGAAGTCTGTTGAAGAAGGTCGACCCTTACGAAGAGTAGTAGTTAAGACCGAGAAAGTAACTAAGGTTGAAGTTATTAAAAACCAACCCGATGTAAAAGTTTGTGATTATAGAGATGTAATTCCTGATCCCACTTGTCGGGGTAGACAAGATGATTTGCAATTTTGTGGGTTCCGCCTACGAACAACTAAAGCAACATTAAAAAAAGACCCAAGATATTTTAATGTGGATGACATTTTGATAACGGTAGCTAATACAGTTACTAGAGATTCTGCACATTATGCGAATAGTGAAAGTACCTCACAAGATTCAGATACTTTCCAATTCAAAGACCCTAATCGTCAGCCAATTGAGGGTATGGAGTATTGGGGTTTTGTTGATGTAGACGGTTCAGGGATACTCACACCCGTAGTATTTACTTGGTTCGGTGATGTGTTAGTAAGGGCAGAAGAAAATCCTTATCCTGATAAGAAGATTCCTTTTACATTTGTCCCTTACCTGAAGAAAAGAAATTCTCTTTATGGTGAGCCTGATGGTGCGCTACTTCACGAAGATCAAAAAATATCTGGTGCAATTACTAGAGGCGTAATTGATATTCTCGCCAAGAACGCTAATGGTCAGCGTGGTACCCCTAAAGGTGCTTTAGATTATTCCAATACTTTGTTGTATAGAACAGGTCAGGATTATGAATACAATCCTACAGTGCAAATAGGAAGAGATGGGTTAGCCCATATAACTAAGTTTCCTGAGATACCGCAATCAGCTATACAAATACAGCAGTTATCGGAAAACAATATCAAAGAGATGACGGGTACCCTTCAAGGAACAGGTTCCCAGAATCACGGTAGTAATTTAGGTACCCAAGCGGAATCTGCGCAAACAGGTGGGATGAGTAAAGCTGCTCGAAGAGAGTTAGGCATTCTAAGACGTATTGCCAACGGCATTATCGAAGTAGGACATAAAATCTGTGCGATGAATAAAGAATTCCTCGATGAGGAGGAAGTCATTCGTATTACTGATACAGAATTCTCAGTAATCAGTAAAGACCAATTAGATTGTAAATATGATTTAAGTCTAAGTATTAGTACTTCTGAAGATGATTCTACTAAAGCTCAAGAATTAGCTTTCATGCTGCAAACCTCAAGTTCGGTTATGGATCCTCAGTTCACTCGTATGCTCTTAGCAGACATAGCAGATTTACGTAGAATGCCAGGTAAAGCTATGCAGTATAGAAATTACCAACCTGCGCCTGATCCATTTGGTGAGGCTAAGGCTAAACTAGAACTTGCTAAGTTAGAGGCTGAAGTGGCTGAAATACAAAGTAGAACTGCAGAGAATCAAGCGGAAGCTCAAAGAGAGTTGGCTAATGCTGGGAAAATGGATGCAGATGCTATATTGGCTAAAGCTAAAGCAGATGCTATTGATTTGCAGTACTTAGAGGATGAATCGGGTCTATCTCATGAACGGGATTTACAGAAAGACCAATCCCAAGCAGAAGGTAATATGCGGTTAGAGGCGTTCAAGAAAGACCTTGAAAATGAAGAGGCTTCTCCACCAGCACCAGCTAATCCTATACCTGACCTACAAGATAACTTGACAGACTATACAAAGCCTAGTACAAATGTACCCAGTAACCCCGTAACCACAAATAAACCGCAATCGTTGGGTTCCTTTGAGGACGAACTAAAAAATATCGGGTCTACTACATCGTTACTGAAAAATTAATCTGTTGAATAACATAGGAATATAAAAATGACTACACATGAAATTTACCCAGATACCCCAGAAGATGTATATGATAAATATTATGCAGAAGATAAACGTAAAAGTGAGATTCTCTTTTTAGAGCGAGAAATTGAAATTGCGGAGAAGCGTTTAAAGAAAGCAGATGCCCTCCTAAGATTAGAGTCAAATCCTGATTGGGTAGTCGTTATGCAAGATGGCTACATGGATGAGTTCGCTAAAAATGCTATTAGAGGTTTGGGTCGAGGCAATATCAAAAAAGAAGAGCTCCATGAGGTTCTTGAAGGTATTGGGTCACTGCAAACGCATTTGGAAGGTTTACTACAATTAGCTAATACCGCAAAAATGGAATTACCAAGAATGCGGGACGAGTTGGTAAGTTTAAAAACAGTAGTTATGAATTAATTAATATCCATTTTATAAGGGGCTCGATCAATGTCTGAACAATCTGTAGACACATCTGCTGAAGTTGTGGAAAACGCTGAAAAACCTGAAGTAACTGTTGCAGGGGAGAAATCCCCTGCACTATCTTTAGCAGATGTGCATTCTGCTGATGATAGTGAGTTAGATGCTTTACTATTTAAAGAATTTACTAATAGTTCTGTTGATAATGATGATGAGGACACTGTAGAGGTGCATGCTTCTCTGGATAAAGAGGAATTGGATGACTCTGAAGAGCTGGCAGAAGAAGTTGAACTAGATGCTCCCAAAGAAGTTGATGCCTCTGAAGGTGAAGAAGAAGAAGAAGATTTAGAAGAAGAGGAAGCTGTCGATTACAAAGCTTTCCATGAGGAGTTCTTTGCGCCTTTTAAAGCAAACGGTAAACAGTATACTGTTGATAATATGGCAGAAGCTCGTACCCTTATACAGAAAGGATTAGGCTACCATAAGAATATGGAAGAGCTTAAGCCGTTTAAGAAAGCGATGAATGTATTAAAAAGTAGAGGTGGGCTATCTCCTGAAAGGTTAGACTTTTTACTGGACATAGCAGAAGGTAAACCTGAAGCCTTAGCTAAACATATTAAAGACTTAGAAATAGACCCCTATGATATAAATGTTGACGATGGGGAACAATATGTATCACAATACAAAGATACAGAAGCAGTAGACCAATTTAATGAAATTCTGGATTCACTTGCGCCAGGAGATGCTAAAGTAGCTACTTTAGAAATTCTATCCAGTAAAGGATGGGATCAATCAAGTAAGAATATGCTTTATACAAATCCGCAAAATATCCTAGAACTAAATAGACAGATTCAAGATGGGACATACAGTAAGATTACAACTGTCTTGGATAAAAAACGAGCTTTAGGGGAGTTGGTTGGTGTGGACGACCTAGAAGCTTACAACAGAGTTGGAACAGAACTACAGAATCAAGGTAAATTAGGTGTTCCTAGTAAACCCAATGAATCTACTAATACTTCTAAACCCGCTAAGCAAGTGAGTAAAACGGTTACTGATAACCGTAAGAAAGCAGGAGGAGCCCCTCGGTCAGCACCGAGTAATGTTCCAACTGCAGAAAAATTCACCCCTGCTACAGCTACAGAAGAGGAGTTAGATAAGTTTCTTGAAGACCATCTCAGAAGATCGGCAGGATAATCTGCTTAATTTTTTAATGGTTAATTACTAGGAGCTCATAATGAGTGATTTTAAAAGATATAATGACGGGGGTTTCCCCGATAATACTGGTGTCCAATCAACAATTGGTGACCAGATTGTAGAAGAAGCATACGAGCGTAAGGCGATTGTAGATGCTGCACGTGATATGTATTTCATGCCATTGGCTGAAACTAAAGATATGCCACGTAATAGCGGTAAGACGATGAAATCTAACGTCTATTACCCTATCCTTGATGAACGCAATGTAGCAGATGAAGGTATTGATGCACTTGGTCAAACTTTTGACGCAGCACGTTTCTACGCTTTTGTAGATGGTGCAATTGGTTCAGTAGGATGGCTACAAGGTGGTGGTGGTTTAGGTGATGCAGATGCAACTGGTGGTTTCGATTCCGTTGAAGCAGTAGTGGATTCAGCAAATTATGCTGCTTGGATAGCTGCTAACCCTACAGGTATCGTTTCTGGTGGTACTTCTAATATGTATGGTGGAAGTCGTGACCCAGGTGTAATTACAGCTAAGTTACCTTTGCTTTCTGAAGGTGCTCAACGAGTTAACCGTGTTGGTTCAACCCGTGTTGTAACTAAAGGCTCTATTGAACAATTTGGTTTCTTCACAGAATATACTGAAGATTCTATGATGTTCGATACGGATGCTGAGTTAATGATGCACATCACTACTGAGATGATTCATGCTGCCGTAGAAGTAACTGAGGACTTGCTCCAACGTGATCTTCTAACTTGTGCTGCTACAATCAGATTGGCTGGCGGTGCTCTTACTAAAGCGACCTTAGAAGCAACCGATATTGTAACTTACGATGATTTCGTAAATTTATCTATCGAGTTAGACCTTAACCGTACACCTAAGCAAAAAAGTGTAATCACTGGTAGTCGAATGATTGATACTAAAACTATCAATTCAGCTCGTATTATGTACGTTGCTGCTGAAATGATTCCTTTATTGGAGTCGTTACAGGATTATCAAGGCGGTAAAGCAATGACTGAAGTACGTCAGTACGAAGGTCAAACCACTACATTGAACGGAGAGCATGGTTCAATCCATAGTTTCCGTATCGTTGTAAACCCTGAGATGCAGTATGAATCAGGTGGTGGTGCTGCTGAAGGCGCAAGTGCTGTGTACAATAACAATACAAACAACTCAGTATTTCCAATGTTAGTTGTTGGTGATGACTCGTTCTCTACTATCGGCTTTATGAGCGATGGTAAAAAACGTAATACTAAGTTCACCATCCACCACTTAAAACCTGGTGCTGACTCCCTAACCCGTGAGAATCCTTACGCAAACATGGGTCTGATGTCTATACGATGGTGGTACGGGTTCTTATGCAAACGTCCTGAACGTATTGCAGTAATGTGGACTACTGTACCTACAAGTATCGCACCGTAGGGTGAGGTAATATGATAATAGCCTCCTCCATTTATGGAGGAGGCTATTATTTTTTAAATTAAAAGATTGAGGTTCCAGCATGATTGAACAAAATGAGTTACTAGAAAATTTAAAAAAAGAAGCAGATTCTTATGATATTAAATATACAGAGTCAGCAACTATAAATTCCCTAACAGGTAAGATTAACGCCTATAAAAAAGCGATGTTACCCGAAGGAGATTTAACTATTCTTAAAGACCCTAAACTATCTGCGTCAGCAATG
>Ga0136556_1000655_pt1 | contig 19796 bp, 15 predicted proteins | sample AntRauTorckE6831_FD_104780 | JGI IMG/M metagenome (GOLD analysis project Ga0136556, IMG submission 104780) | Saline lake microbial communities from Rauer Islands, Antarctica - Metagenome Torckler E6 #831 | ecosystem: Environmental > Aquatic > Non-marine Saline and Alkaline > Saline | place... | reverse complement strand
TCATCAGCAACCTCGCCGCGCTCGAACGCCGTCTCGTAGATTGAGCCATCCCGGGAGATGTTGACGTACAGCCGTTCACTGAGTGCATTCACACAGGACACGCCAACGCCGTGAAGCCCGCCACTGACCTCGTAGGAATCGTTATCGAACTTCCCGCCAGCGTGCAGAGTCATCATGATGACGTGGACTGCGGGCATGTCGTATTCCTCGTGAATGCCGACAGGGATGCCGCGCCCGTCGTCCCCTACACGAACGGAATTCCCCTCCTCGATCGCGACCGAGATGTTGTTACAGTACCCGGCCATGACCTCGTCAATGCTGTTGTCTACAACTTCGTAGACGAGGTGGTGAAGCCCGCGCTTATCGGTCGATCCGATGTACATCGCGGGGCGTTTGCGGACTGCGTCCAGCCCTTCAATAACATCGATCTGCCCAGCTCCATAATCGCCTGAATCAGACATTGTTCGCGTGTCTATACGTAGACTATGAACCCATATAAACCACCGCAAGAAAACGACACGAGAAACCCGTTAGTAGGGTTCAATTGGTGTCTGTGGAATCAGACACACGGATGAAGATCGGCAACACCAGCATTCACTGTTTCACCGCATTCTTCACATCTGAGTCGCATCGCATCTCGCTGTTCCCAGACAAGCGGATCAGGGGGTTCTAACATATTATCACCTCCGTCACTGAGCAGTGAAAATGGCTGGCAGATAAGAATCCCGGTGGGTGGGAAGAGACACGACTTCGTCCCAGAGACACATCACCCCCAGTGCAGTGTACGCAACACCAAGCCCTCCAAACGCCAAATCACCGCGTGTGAACCCCGCCCCTGCCTGAAACACCCCGATAATGATCATGGCAAAGCCAAGGAACACTTGGTGATCACTGCAATCCATACCGAGATTCATCCGCGTGATGAATATATACCTTGCCCACCCCCGGAATCGAGTCGCTGAACACCAACAACGCTGTTTGTACGGAGAACGGAGTGCGGGAGAAGGGATTCGAACCCTCGGACTCCTAAGAGAGCGGATCTTAAGTCCGCCGCGTTTGGCCAGACTTTGCTACTCCCGCGCAACCACATCTATTTCACACTCACCTATAACGGCTTGGAACAACGATGACCAGAACCGAACTGTGCTGCCGTAACGGACCCGGGGCAGGAGATGACCTGCCCAGACGGAGTCAGGGACGTGAGGCGTCCTGTTGAGTGCCGAGGACTCAGCACCCAACGAACAGTCCAGAGTCGCTGGACAAAAACATGGCTCAGTCAAAAGAGAAGTGTTGTGAATCTTTATGTGGAAGGCAGAGAGACTCTACGGTAGAATGAGTTCGTCTTCAGAAAATATAGCCGAGTCAGAAGTCGTGTACGCAAACGGAAGTGAGGAACCCACAATCATCCTCCAGTTCACGGCCACCGATGACACGGACTACACTGAAAAAGTCCGGTTCGTTGTCGGAGGGGCGTCAAAACAAACGGACAAAGTCGTTGATTTGTTCGGGGATGAAGACGGGAAACGCACCGCGATGGTGCTGGGAACCCCTGAAGAAGCAACTGGGTACTACATCAGCCTGTGCGAGATTTACGGAATCGATGAACACACTGCGAAAGAACAGATTCGACGCGGGTTAGACGAAAACGGATACCCGAATTGGGTAACCGAATACGAACACTGGAAGATGGAACTCAATAACCCACAAGCACAGCTTCGCCTCCTCGACCAAGCAGAAGCTGATGCTGAATCGACTCCGTTCTACGATGACGTATTAGACCGGGGATCGTGGCGGGAAACCGGACTGTCGGGAGCGGCGAAACGTCGCGCTGAGAAACTCCGCAGTGACATCACAGTGAACCCGAGGAAATGCTACAAGAACGCGCAAAGCGCCTTCCATGCGTATACTGGTGAGTCATCCGAAATAACCTACGTGGAAGGCATTGCCCTCAGCGAACATGGTGTCCGAATCACAGGACATGGATGGGTGGAACTTGATGGGAAGGTTGTGGAAGTGACGTGGCCATGGCACAGCATCTCCCCGACCGGAGCGGTCTATTTCGGCGTGGAAGTCCCTGATGCGGAAGTCCCCGAACCCGGAACGGAACAGTTCTCGAACCCGGTTGTGCTTAACTGGGAACGCGATCAGGCAGTTGACACCGAGTAACGAATCCCAAAGAATCCCCGAAGGAGATCCGTGGAGTTGAGTTAGTATTGATTAATGTTGTAGAGCGACCCGACGTTGCATTTGGGGCAGGGAACGCCGTAAGTGAAAATGCCATCTGTTTTCCCGAAAGTGGAATTACAGTGAGTGCATTTCCAGTTCGGTTCCTCCTGAGACTGCGACTGACTCATGATGTGTAGGTGTGTGCTATGCATCGGTTTAGGGTTGTTCGTGGTCGACACTTCTCACAATTCTTCCTACGGTTTAAGTTGGTAGTCGAGAAGTATACGATAACAAATGTCCGTCAACCCCGCACAGAGTTCGGCGAAGCCGTTTCACATCGAGTCGTGGGAATGCCCGTTCTGCGATAAAGAGAACGAACAGCTTGTGCAGCATTCCACTGGAGGGAATACTGGCGCGGAGAAGAGCTTGCGGCTGCACCTCAAGAAGTCGAGTGGGAATGGGCACGGCACGGAGAACAAGTACCCGAGCGGATACAGTACACACACGAACCTCAGCAAATACGTCACGAAGCGGTGAGTGACTAACGCGAGACGCACCGAATAACGGGGTTGTTTTTGCGGTTAGCTGAATAAAGGCGGTAATCCCCTTTCCTCAAGGAGCGAACGGCGTCCGCCGTGAGCGAGTAGGGTGGGTAGTTCACTCCCAGTGCGATCCGTACTGCGTGTTGCAGTCCGGGCAGACCTTTCCACCGGGCGGCATGTTATTGATGAGGTTCTTGTTGATGCTCGATTGACAATTGGGGCAGGTAACAGTTGCCATATCTGGAGTCTGGATCCGTGTGGAAAGTACCTGTTGGTGACTGAGAACTGAAGAGTAGTCCCGGGCGGATTCGAACCGCCGTCAAGGGCTTACTTCCACCCACACACCACCACCTACCTGCTTGATTGGTACCAAGACAGTGTGTGGGCGTCCAAAGGCCCTTATGATTGGCCACTACACCACGGGACTTCACGGGCAACAAGCGCCGAGGCTGAGATTTGAACTCAGGAGGCAGTGACGCCACACGCTTTCCAGGCGTGCGCTGTGGGCCAGACTTAGCTACCTCGGCTTACTTCACTGTATAGCCCGCCCGTTAATGAATGCTCGGAAAAACACGGGGGCGAAACCGAGTCTCGAACACCGATTAACTCTCAGGTTTTTGTTCGAAGCGACCGAGCTTGCAGTCAGGGCACGTCATCACATCGGGGTGGACTTCTTTCTCAAACCCGCATTCGCCATTCAGGCAGTGCTTCAAGACATCCGACTCACTTCCATCGGCAGTGTTTCTCATAGAAGTCACTGGAAAGGGGTGACTGGAAAGAGTTTCTGTGGAAATTCGGTTAGAACCAGCCTTCGCCGTCTTCAAGCCCACCATTGCAGTCTGGGCATGTCTGTTGACCATTCGGGACGCGCTTCGAGTTCTCAGAGTCAGGGCACCGAGGGCACGTTTTGGGCGTGAGATGTTGTCCGTTCGTTTCGAGATCGCCAGCCTTCCCTTTCCGGGGCATACTGAGAGTTACAGAAAATCAAGTAAAGGGATTTCTCCGGGAAACTGGGAGAAATCGGTGTAATTCTTATTCAGCTCGCATTGGCACCGCCGAGTAACCCCGCGACTGATTGCGGGATCTCTATCATGCCTCAACCGAACCCGGCGGAATCCCCCCGCCCACGGAACGTTCCAGATGACATCGAAGGATTGGACACACTCAGTGGCCGCATCAGTGACGCTGAAACCGTTGAAGACTGGTCGCACATCATCAAGGACTACGTGAAGCCGGGGAATGGAATCTCGATTAACAGTGTCTTGATTTTCAACATCGGCTCCGCGCATGACTGTGCGAATCTCGGCACGGAACACTGTCAAGTAGACGCCAACGAGTGTTATGCAGTCGCTTGAGAAGACGTACAAAAACGCCTTAGAATATCGACGTCGACAAGAATTCCTGTGGGATTCGATGGACGCGGATTTGTTCGCAGATGCGCTGATTGAGATGATTAGTCGGAAGAAAGACGATGTGGATGTGCTTCGATTCGGAGAGTCTGGCGATCTGCGGCATCAAGCGGATTTGGATCGTGTGGATCGGGTCGCGGAGCGCCTCCACGAACACGGTATCTTGACGTTCATCTACACGGCCAGTGAATGGCTGGATTTCAGTGACGTGGAACACATCACCGTCACTGCGAGTAACGACGGTGTTCCCCGGGGATCAAGATTACAACGTTGTTGATGAGAAAGCAGATATTCCGGACGACGGGTTTTACTGCCCGATTTCTGATCCAGAGAGCGAGAAGATGTGTGGTGAATGCTTGGAATGCATGACGAAGGACGGTCCAGACGAGATATACGCAACGCTCCAAGATCGTTGAAACATCGGTGCTTCGTTTGCCGCGCCCACGCCCGTTCTTCGAGGGGAAGCACTTGTTGTACGTCCCTTTGAGCGCAGAGGTCTTGGCGTCGTTTCACCGTCGCCTCCGACTAATCTGCAAGGGCCGTACTTCAGTTTCCCATTCTGCCGTGAACCACTACTTCCCAGCAGGATTCTGTGCAGGCATGGTCACCCGGCCTTCAACCCGAGAAGCACCGAGAAGCGGGTCAAGCCAGCCCAGGGATTTGAACCCCGGAAGTCTCGATTACAAGTCGAGTGCATGAAGCCGCCCATGCTCGGCTGGCATAGGGACGGCGGCGGTCTGGGGCGGCCTTGCGTTAACAAGGCGAACCGCCGCCGCTGTTGCCCCATGAGCTGCGTCTCGCAATACCCGTGGGGATAGGGCCAGATCCGGATTTGAACCGGGCCGTGAACGCCACGGTAACCGCATGAACCCTTCATGCTCATCTGGCTGAACGGATGTGTCCGGCACCCATCAACACGGTGTTGACGGGGGCAGACGTGCGCCCTCTCAATTCACGCCTGCACGATCACCCAACCGTCATCGACACTGGATTTCGCCCAGTGACTCGGCAGGGGTGAGAAGCCCAAAGCAGGATTTGCACCTGCGGCTTCGCCCCATGTAGGGACGACGTGTTTACTGGCTACACCATTCGGGCACATGGGTACTACGTCGCCGACACATTTGGTCGGTGCATGGGTTCCCGGCTGCTATAGCAGCGCGCTTCCCGATGCGTTTTGCATCGAGCGTGAAGCCCGAGACAGGAGTTGAACCTGCGCCACCTCCCGAGTCTGCGGGAGTCAGTGGCGGCGAAACGCCCTCGGACACGGGGATGCGAATCCCCAGTGACTGCACGGGCTTTCACCCGTCATCGATGTTGCAGCCCTCAGCCCTATTTTACCCGTGTAGGGGGTGGTGTGACGGGTTGCAGCCCGTTCCAGATCACCACCGTTGGCCTCGCTGAACTCCATCCGGGTTGAGGGTTCGGCGTTACCGTCTACTACCGCCCGTTGGAGATGCCTGAAGCGAGAGTCGAACTCGCAGCTCCCCAGCCACATATGGGGTGATGGCCACGGTGCATCGTTCAGGCGAACCGGGTGGCGACGGGTGTGAATCACCTAACGCCCGTCCCGTGTAGGGGACGGACTTGGATCAGAGCCGTCTTGCCGCCCCGGAGAAGGGGCGACTGAAGCCTCGATGCAGAACTGAATCTGCGGTGACCCATGTTGGCCGTCGAGGCGGGTTGCAGTTACGGGTGCAAGCCGGATGCTCGCTGAGGGATTCGAACCCTCGTCCTCGGCTCGAAAGGCCAAGATGATTGGCCGGACTACACCAAGCGAGCAGGGGGGATACCAGTGAAGAGACATCCCTTCATGGCACCGAGTTGATTGGCGTGTTGCCCAAGCACGCGGGTGGCTCCGCGCTCACAGAGCGCCTATTGTGACGCAACTAAACGTACATCCGGCACTCTAATAAACCCTATGAAGAATTCACTTTCCAGGTGGATTGAACAGGGATTTGTGGCGTTAACTTGTTCCCCGATCAGTCACGACTTCTTCGTATGGGAGAGATTATTGTCCTTAAATGCGATTCGTGCAGAGAAGCAACACAAAAACGAGACAAATCCGGGTTAGCTGGTGGGAGTCACGTTCACCATCTTGGCTGTGATAACTGTGGAAGAACAACGCCGCACACTCCGAACAAAGTATTGGACTGAAACTTCAAAAATCAGTGAACGATACCTGTGTATTCCCGATTCCACGGCCAAACACAGCGTCTTCCAACCGCGACTGCGAAACACGGTAGGCGTCCCGTCCGGCAACGGCCCCGCAGCATTCCCGCCCCATTTCTTTCGACGCGATGCACGCATCACCAGCGCCAGCGAACGGCACCCACACCAGATCATCGGACGTGGTGGTGAGTTTCAACAGTTTCCGCCATGTCTCGATCGTTGTTTGCGTGGGGAGTGTCGGGGAGTCTCCGAGATTGAGTTCATCGAGGCGGTTCTCTGGGGACGGAGACACATCTGTCCACAGTGTCGTGAGCGTTGCATCGGCCTCGAATACTGGGTGGATGTCATCCCATGTTTGTTCGGTCCACTCATCGATTTCCAGTGGAGTCCAGAAGTACGGAATGATGTTCTGTTTCCCGTATTCCGAGATGCAGTCTCGGAGTTCTATGAACACCGAGAACGGGAGTTTGAGTTCTGATTCGCCGGTTAGGTACTCGGCAATTGGGAATTCCGGGATGCGGTCTTCAATAAGACTGCGACTGACTTCACTGCGCTCCCATTCTGACTGAATCCACGATTGAATAGAACACGTTCGCGGGGTCGGTGGGTGATCTCGAACATGCTCGAATACAGGCGGGCGAACGTACCGGGCGCACGTGACAGTGACTTCATCGATGTCGTCTTGTGTGCAAGGCACATCTCCACGGTCTTTTCGCCATGTGAGTGTTGTTCGGTGATCCCATCCGGCAGATTCGGCTTCAGAATGGATACTGGGCCAGTCACCGGTTGGGGTGATGAGCCATAGTGTCGTTCCAGGTGCTGATGACTGCATCCATGTTTCGAAATGCGGCTGTAACACACGGCACGCATCTGAAACAGACTGTGTAGCTGCACTCACCCCAGTGACATCTGCAAGAATTGCGTCTGGGGACGGCCAATTCTCGTAGCACGTGTCTGGTGTGCCGTACTCCAGAGTTACTGGCCCGGATGCGTCCGGGAGCGTCATTTGCCCGGAGTCGGTGCCGAGGAATGGATCAAGATTTTCAGATGAATCGGCAGTCCGGGGGTTCTGAGACGAGCGAGTCATTCGTCGTACACTATTCTCTGACAGGGTTGCTGAAAAACATTCGCAGAAACTCAGCTGTCGAACACCGACGTGAGGATGACTATGGAACGAGAAGCACGGGGAGCGTCCGGTTATCAACAAGAGTTGACGCAACACTCCCGACCATTGCTTTTTGAACAGAGTCGTGGTGTTGATTCCCGATTATGAGGTACTCGAAATTCGTGTGGGCATCGTGCATATATTCTTCAAGGCGATGTGCGATGCTGACACCCGGTCGACCGAGGTTATGCGGGTTATCCAGTTCAGTGAACTGAATTACAACGTCGTCGCCGTATTCGTGGTTCTCAATTGCTGTTTCAACGGACTCTGAAACCAAGTCTGTGACTTCGTCATCGTCGCCTGACGTGACGTACACGATGTGAAGCCCAGTATTCAGGTCATGCGCTTGCGTTAATCCGAAGCAGATAGCTCTCGTACTGGCTTCTCGTCCATCGACAGCAACGAGAATTGGATCTGTCATTCAACGGGTGTGAGAATACTCCCGGTAAAACACTCACGGGGATTCGGAGGGGCGTCTATCCAGTTCGGGGTTCGATGTCGTCTGCATCAAGCAGATACACTTCCATTTCGGACCCGCCACGGCATGGGAAGTCACTGTCAACACCGACTTCGTCAGTGAATTCAGTGACGGTGCCGCTCCACGCCGGGTCCATGTTGAGAACGTCCGCTTCTTCGTACAGAGCCTTCCACAGCATCGCCTGTTCGTAAGTGTCCGTGTTGTCCGGAACCATGTCGAACACGGATTCACTGCCAATGAGACACAGTTTCTCCTGCATCCGACTCATCGCGACGTTCAGCCGATTCGGATTCAATAGGAAGTCCTGTTCGGCCTTCACGAAGTCCGGATCGCTGGCAGTTGCGGATACCGTGATGAAACTTCGTTCACCGCCTTGGAATCGCTCCACGGTGTCAATCTCGACCGCGTCACTGGCTTCTTTCGTCAGGTACGCTTTCTGGGCGTTGTGCGGAACGACAACCCCGACATCTTCCTGTTGCTGCTCGGTCAAGCCTTCCATCAACGCCTTCGTGATTGCAGCTTCAGTCGCGTTCAGCTGCTGGCTGCTGGACTCGTTGTGTTTGATGAGTACCAGCGGTTTCTCCGGCGTCAACGCTGTTCCAACAGCCGTGCCCTGATTTACATCCGGGGCGTCCATGATGTTGTTCACCTTGGACTCGTAGGTGATGTTATCCTGCGAGTAGTGGTGCTTATTCAGGAACTCCGCGACTGTGGGATTACAGCGGTATGTCCACTGAAGCTGACTCATCGCAATCCCAGCCTCGGGGGATTCAACCACGATGTCATCATTCACCCCATCGACATCGTCCCCGCGAAGGAATCGCAGGTAATCCAGTAACGAGAGATGCGGAGCAAGCTCCGCGACACTCCACCGTGACTCCGAATTCCAGTCATGCTGAATGATCGGCGGCATCTGCCGCTGATCGCCGCACACGAACATCTGAGCATCCGGTTTGATGAATGACCCCGCGACAATTGACTCCGGGACGTTCATCATTGACGCTTCGTCAATTGCAACGTAATCGAAGTAGTGCTGGTCCGGTTTCTCAACAAGTTCATCGGGCTGGATGATGTTCCCGTCACTGTCACTGTACAGGCCTTTCGCGTAGTCTTTCATCATCCCGTGGAACTGCCCCGGTGTCGTGAACAAGATTAGGTTCTGTGACTCAATCGAAGTCTGCCCATCAGCCCGCGAATCCGTGATGGAAGCGTACAGACTGTGAAGCAATTCCTCATTTTCCGGGTCGGAACTGTACCGGTCGATGTACGTCACTTCAGCGGTGAGCGCCTCATACTCATCATGCGTATCATCGGGTTCCGTGCCCCCGAGACGAACCACCTGAAGGTCATCGAGATTGTCCGTGTCAGGGTCTTCGCGGTACTGGTGAATGACTTTGGCAGTGTCCGCCAGTACTTCGTCAATCGATGGGTGGGACTTCCCAGTGACTAACCCAGCAGACGGAATCTGATCGCGTTCAAGCGACACGGCGCGCGTCAACACGGCTTTCGAGAGCGCGCCACTGGTTTTCCCGGTCCCGGGCGGGCCTTGCAAGAGACTCATCTGATGGTCGGATTCCTCGATGAAATTCCGTTGGTGGGTGTTTGGCGGATGTCCGTCCGTGTCTTCGCGTCCGAGATACGAATCCATCCAGTCTAACGCATCACTGATGTGATCGTCACTGAATCGGTCTGTTCGGAGGTCTTCGCCATTGAGCAGACGGGTGAATAACTGGTACATCGGGTTATGCCGGGCAGCGCCATCGGACAGCATGTCCCGAGCTTTTTGGCTGTTGATGTCGTCCGTCTGCGGATCCAGAACAAAGTAGTCGCCGTACTGAACCAACTGGTTCCGCCAGCTTTCCTGTCCGGGGTCCGTGGTGACGGTGCGCCGGGTGTGATCGTAGTTGTTCCCGGCCTTCGAGAAGAAGTCCATGTGCCGGAACTGAATCCGGCCACGGTTCTCCTCGCCAGCATTCCAGTCAATTCGGTCGATGGTGACTGGGACGTTCTTCTCCATGTCTTCGGGCGACATGTATTCCGCACCAGACCCGGCGTTGTAATTCACCTGCTGTGCGTTTCCATCCGCATCGTACTCTATCTCATTCATCACCATCCAACTCCCCGTGGAGCTACTGTCACCGCCCTTCACGCGGGAGCGAGCAGCGATGCTGCTTGCATCATCGAAGAACGCATCATACGCAAGAACGCCCTCGAACACGTACTCGTTTTCATCTACCAGCGCCGGATCATCACAGATTGCAACCGGGATGGAACGCCCCGTCCGAACACGCTGAAGCACCGGGAGCGAGTACAGCGAGTGAATGTCGTCTCGCTGGGCGTTATGCTCCATGTCAAGGAATTCCACTAACGCATTCGCAAATTCCGCCCCACCGGTTCCAATTCCCGGTGGGTTCTCGATGTCGATTGGGGCTTTATTGATGAACGTATCTCGGTACGTGAGCGATCGCTCAACAGCCATCACGCCTTTCGCAAGGCTCTCACCGAGAGCTTTCACGTCCGTTTCGTTAATCTCGACTTCGCGGTCGGACATCGAATGGTACCGGAACCCGTTGATCTTCCGGCCCGCGCCATTCGGATCCAGATCCGCAACCCAGTCTGCATCGATGCGGCCAACAGCACACCACACATACTCTAACGGAATCTGAGCGTGCGGACGGATGCGACCAGGGTATCGACCAGCAGCGTTGTCGTGATCGCCGTGGGTGAGTGTGATGTCGGTCTGGTTCGTTGTGTACGGGACTTTGAAATCGAACATCTTCTGCCAGAACGCACTCCGAAGATCATGCGTCTCCCCGGTGTCGTCGCGGTCGTACTTCCAATCGTGCGCGGTGAAGTCCCGTGTCGGCAGCATGTTCATCACGGGAAGCAACCCGGTGTTCGGTGCAGGAAGCGACACATGAGTCGTGATTTCGCGTTGGACCGAGGACACCATCGCCTGATCATCTTCACTGTCGATGTCCCCGGACAGTAATAGGAGGTCCTGAAATTCGGACAGTTGTTCATCGTCTCGGTACTCGCCTAACGACTCATGAAGCGCCGAGAGATCGTGTTGCCCGTACACGTAGAAGTGAACGAACGCATTATCTCGCCCTAACGCATCCTGAATCGTGGAAACGCTGTCTTGGACATCCGCATACGCATCCCGAAGCAGTTTGCGTTCGTACTCGGTGTCGTCATCAGCAGCTCGCTCAGGGATGTCACTGATGAGGTGCGAGAACTGAATCGGCGTGTTGTTGTTCTCGTACTTGGATGCCGTGACGTACCCGCTCACCATGGCAACATTCTGATTCCGGAAGTCTTCCTGTACGTGCAGGTACACCCGAATCAGTTCCCCGCGTTGTGGGCGACCCATCTCGATTTCTTGGGCTTCCGCGCCGGGCGGCATGGTTTCAGACGGTTCAACTTCACCCGGCATATCGAATCCGGGTGCCGGGTCATCATCCGGGAGATCGCACGACCCAGTTCCGATGAGCCACGGCACACCGTCCGGCGAATACCCACGGGCACTCGGATCGATGAGTTGCACCATCGTCTGCGATCGCTGCACAAGTTCGGCGAGTTGCGGCCCTAATCCGAGATCACTGCGTAGTTTCTGAACGGTGTCCATCTTCGATGACCGGAACGTGAGCGTGTCATGCAGGTACGGACGGGCGTTTTCCTCATCCGGAATGTACGCCAGTTCTGCAATATCCGAGATGGTGTCGATAGCATCGAGATTCAGCAAGCGGCGCTGCTGACTACGGGTGATGCCAAGGAGTGCTGGGCTGCGGTCTTCAACCGCGTTCGTGTAACAGGCTTCTTCGTATGTACACTGTGTACACTTCGAATCCAGTTGGTACAGTACATCTTCTTCGTCTTTCGCATCGAACGAGTCGAATACACTTCCCGGAGACAGGAGGCGCGTCACGTCGTTCTCTCGGGGCCACAGCTCGAACTCCGGGAGTTCCGAAGGTGTTCCGGTAACGGCTTCGTCAGAGCCTTGGTGAGAGACGCCGCCTTCTAAGTGGAATCCGATGTTGGCGTCGTCCGGCCACACTGCATCAAGGAATTTCCGAACGAGAATGGTGTACATCGCCACCTGAATCTGGTGGTACGGCTTTTCGTCATGCCCAGCTTTCACGTCGACAATCCGGATCCGGAAATCGTTCGTCTCAGTGTCGAACCAGATGTACAGTAAGTCTGCGTCCCCGTGAACAGGCCACGTTCCGATGTATCCCGTTAGCGAGGTCTGCGTGAGAACAACCGGGAGATCCGCATCCGGTTCCTCAAGGACGTTGCACAACGCATCGATCAGAACGTCGTTATCCGGAGCAACCAGTTCAGACGGTTCCGTTCCAGAGTCACTGTCTTTGGTGGTCGCTGTCTCTGTTTCCAAGTCTGTGTCAATCGCCGTCGCGTCATCAGCCAGACTCACAACATCGGCTTCGCCTTGGCTGATTTCGTCCACGATTTCGGATTCGAACTGATTCCCTTCTTTTGCAAGAAGCCCGCTTAGTGGCTGGAATGCCTCGCGCCAGTCTTTCCGACTGGACTCTGCGTCACTGATGTCATCCTCGAATTCGTATTTGAAATACTGCGGGCACTGTTCGAGATTGAAGAACTGCGCCACACTGCTCGGGCCGAGATAGTCACTGGGCGGGAGGAAATGCGTGTCACTGTCTGGATGCGTTGCCGTGTCCAGAATAGACACGGGCAGATTCTGTTCCAGTGACTCCCGGAATGCAGACGGAGAGGGAAGCGAGTCAGTGACTTCCGAGGAATCGCTGGACGTCGACTCAGGAGAATCCTCAGTAGACTCGCCGAATTCGGTGAGGGAAGACGGCTTCGTGTCTGTGTTTTCGTCCGGTGAATCCATTATGTTATATCATCCGTTCACACCCATATGAAGGTTCGCCAAAACACAACTCACTGGCGCAGTTGAACAGACGAGATATGGATTAAGAGAGGAATTTGTGGACTTTGACTCGAAAGCCAGCACCGTCTCTGGAGTCGTCATTCACGGGAGTAGATTCAGTTGTGTCTTCGGATTCGCCGGACTCTGATTTCGTGGTTCCAGACTGTGTGTTTAATTCGGAAACTGCTTGTTCAACATCATCGGGGACTGTGTGGATTTGGACCTTGAACGATGTTTCATCGCCAGTTAATCGGTAGATTCCTTCAGACGGAATCACGTATTCTCCGTCCTCGCGTTGCAGATGGTATTTGCCGGTGAACGGCCCAATTTCAGCAGTTAAAACACGCTGATAGTCATGGAAAGTGATGTCGCCAACGGGTTTATTCGGAATCACCCCTCGGGCTAACTCCCGAGCGCCTTGCAGATCCCCGGCTTCAAGAAGTTCGTGTATCCGGTTTTTCAACATATCTACATCGTTACGGATAATCCAGTATAAAGATACTGACCGAGGAACACGGCAAAGAATACCGACGAGTGCCGTTAGTACGACCCGTGAACTGTGCGTTGCCCACCTAAGTCCACGGCCCGTTCATCACGAGCTATGGAGACAGCGTCTTCCGTGAACATCCGACCGGTGTGAGTATCCGCGCAGTCATCACACACGCGGAATGCTTTGTCATGCCCAGTTGCATTGTACTCAACATACAGAAACTGGTTCGGGGGCGCGACAGCGCCGCATAACCGGCAATAGTCCCAGTCCGGAACCCCAGCCACGGACAACGCAATCAAGTCAGAGTATTTCAGATTCGGCTCAGTGACCCCGAGTGACCGCGCACGAGCCGCAAAGAACGAATTGTAGTCAAACCCAGCGACTGACCTGAAATCAACCAGATGCGAATCCTCGCGGCTTAACGCCAACCCATACAAGGCATCACGGTCAGAGTCGTCCACCTCCGGATCCCACTCGGGAGGCAGATCGATGAGTTGGCCTTTCCCCGAACTCAGTTTCGTCGTTAACAGCTTCGATTCCTCAAGTGTCTGCTGTAACTCGGTGAGAACGGTGTGTCGGGACTCCGCAGTCCGAATAACGGCACCCAGTTCCTCGAACGCATCCAGATTCTGTTCCCGGATTGCGTGACGGAGTTCGTCTGGGTGTGGGATTGTGAATTCGATCACGTCATCCGGCATCGAATCACCGGAATAACGAATCGTCTCGTCACACCACTCCTGTTCCGCGCTCGTCAAGTCACGGGTGACGATATTCGCTTCAAAATAAATGGCATTCGCGCCGTGGATCTCGTATTCAGTTCCGTTCCCAATCTGTTCACCAGTCCCTATACGGATTGTGGATTGCCCCGTGATGTCCGTGAATAACTCGGGGTGGTTATACGTGAGAACGTCGGTTTTCAGGGAATCAGCGAATTCCGTCGCTGTACCCGACACAACACGAAGACTATCACCGAGATTATCCACACGACGAATACAATCGCCCATACCAGTGAGTAACACCGGTATGACTTCATTGACATCCTCCTCCGCCTTCAGGCGGAGGAATCCCGAGGTTGGGATATTAGGGTTTGCAGTCTACCACCTGTGTCTGCGGTTGGAATCCGCAGGACAGGTCATAGAGGTAGACTCCGGGCTGTGCCAACCAGCCGGTACTCCTATCTCCACCCGAATTGGGTACAGACTCGGAGTTACTTTCACCGTTGATGTCGAGACGGATGTTCTCCGCCCCGTTCATGTCGGCGTTGAACGCCGCGTCACACGTCTCGCACACGTACAGACCGCGTTCGACACGCTGACTGTCGCCCTCCCTACCACAGATACAACACGTCTTGCTCGTGTCGCGCTCTGACACTTCCACGACTTCTACACCTTCGACCTTGGCCTTGTATTCGAGGATGTCCGTGAAGCGGTCGAACGCCCATCCGTGCAGGTCGAGGTTCCCGTGCCGACCCCAGTTCTTCGACCCACCATCTTCGTTCTCTCGGACACCCTCCAAGTCACCGACGTTGATACGACCAACCTGTCTTTCAACACACCGTTGAACGATGTGTTTGGCGAGAGCGTGGAAGAAGTGGGTTCGACGCTCCGACCATTTATGATGGAGTCGCGTGGCTTCGTCTCCCCCCGAGTCGTCGCACTTGGCGATCTCCTTCGGGAAGTAGTACCCGTCTTGTTTCAACCGATTGCCGGGGTACAGGTCGGCGTCCTCGGTGCTGTACGCAACGGTGGCGAAGTTGCAGATGCCGAGGTCGATTCCAGCCGTTTCAGTACCGGGGGCGGTGGGCGTCTCGATTTTGTCTTTACAGACGAGATGCAGTTCCCATCGTTCCTTCGCTCGGTCGTAGACGGCGCGAACCTGTTGCAGGTTCTCGACCGTGACGCCGGGCACGGTTTCGTACTCGACGAGGATGTACTCTCTTGCTCGGGGGTACTCTTTGTGATTACGGCCTTTTGAGAGGCGAACCCGATTGTTTTCCGTGTCGTGTCGGATGCCTTTCTGCTTCCACGTTACCGTGCTACGAGGGTGTTCTTCGTGGACGCGACGACCCTGTTGGTCGTAGTAGTTTTCTTTGCGGTAGCCGGGTGGGTTGTCCCTGTCGTCATCGGAGCCGTACCACGAGTTGAAGGCTTCAGCGAGTTCCTCCAGAACGCGCTGACTGGACTGGCTGTGCAGTCCCTTGTACTTGTTGTGGGTCTTCAACTCGTCTTTGAGGTCCCCGTGGTTGGGAATTTCACCGGTTTCGTCCCACACTTCGCGGGAGTGGTAGTTGGCGACGTTCCAGAGCTTGCTGGCACTCCACCCGTGCCGGTCAAGCGACTCCGCTACCTGACCGTGGTTGAGGATTTTCGCTTGGTGGCTTCGGTGGACTTCCAGCATTTGGAACGCTCTATAACTGGTTATAGTTGCTTCGTAAGTAAAAGTTCGGGTTGGGAACGGTGGAATATCCAAGCCTACTATCGATGGTGGACTGTGGATGGGTTGTCGGATTCATCCCGCGCCTAAAGGCGCGGGTATTCTTCTTGTTCTCTATAACAGGAAGACAAACCCATTAAAATAATTAACTGAGCTTATAATTCTCTGAGTTTACTTCAAACACGATTCCATCAGTCTTCATCTTTTTGAATTCCTTTTCGACTTTCCCGGAAGCCATCCCCCGGTCAACAGCTTCATCCATGATTTCTTCAAGAGTAGCGCCGTCGCCTTCACTATCGCTATTCGCTTGTTTGATTGAAGCACGAAGGCTCTTTTTCCGCTCACGATGGCTTTTCGATTGCCCGGTTTCAACAATGTCAGCATCGAATTGCCCGCTTTCACTGTCAATTCCAACGTCAGACAGTGACTGCTGGATAATCGAAATCACATACTCTGCATCTTCCACAGTGATTTTATGACTAAGTCGGGAGCGGGCAACGGCTTCTGAAAACCGAACTAACGCTTCGAGCTTCCGAGCGGTCACTGGTACAGGCGCATCCTCATCCTCCCCTTTCAATCGCAGATCAACATAGAATCCCTGAATCTTTTCCTTTGCAGCGTCCGTCATTACAGGCGAGAAGGTTTCTTTTGCATGTGCCACGTACTTCTGGAACAATTCCGGAGGAAGGGGAGGTTCTACTTCGTCTTCATCTAAGTCTTCAAGGTCTTCTTCATCACCACCAAATTCAGGGTTTTCTACTTGGTTTTTGTGAGCATTCAACTGCCCCGCGCGATTCGAATCCAGAATGTGGCCTGATAGCCGAGTGTCTTCTTTTTTATTCGGTTGGTCCTGAATAATGAACAACAAGTCGAACCGGCTAATCAGCGCAGGCTGAAGATCAATCTGTTCACCCATCGGTTCGTAGTCATCGAACCGCCCGTACTTGGGGTTCGCAGCTGCAAGCATCGCGCACCGAGTGCGGAGTGTGGCGTTGATCCCGGCCTTATTCACGCTTACTTCCTGTTGTTCTAAGCCTTCGTGGAGGGCACTCCGGTCCGAATCGGACATTTTGTCCAGTTCGTCAACTCCCACTGTCCCTTGGTCCGCCATCACCATTGCCCCGCCTTCAAGCGTCCACTGTTTATCTCCGCCAAGACTCGATTCGACAGCTGCCGCCGTTAACCCGGCTGCCGTTGACCCCTTCCCGCTTGTAACAACAGAACGGGGGGAAAGATTCTCGACGTACTTAATTAGCATCGACTTGCCAGTTCCGGGGTCACCCATGAGAAGAATGTGCATGTCCCCGCGAATCCGAGAACCATCTGCTAAGTGTTTCGTGACGCCACTGAATTGCTGGAGGGCAATCGGGAGTTTGACGTGATTATACCCGAAAATCGACGGGGCGACAGACTGCGTTAAAACCCCGTCATACGCATCTTCATGGTCGTCATCATCTTCATCATCTTCATCATCTTCATCATCTTCATCATCTTCATTTACTTGATTAGGAAGTTTCCCGAAGAGATGCTGATAGATGCTTATATTGGACGATTCGTCCGGTTCGATGATGTCTTTGATCTTGTCGATGTCGGACCCTTTGATTTCGAGATCGCCGTACTTCTGATCCTCTTCCTCAATGTCAATTCCATCAAGGTAAATCCGGTTCCGGAGCGAATCATCACTTCCCTCTAACGGATCCTTGAGACTGATAACACCCGTTACTGTGACTTCGTCACCGGATCCGATAATCCCTGCAAGGTCATCTTCAACAATCACCGGAATGGATTCCGGTGTGGAATTGCCAGTGGTCTGAGACGGGCGCTCTTGGAGCTTCAGGCGCTGATCATCGATGTAGGTGGTGTTCCCCGGTTCGAACGAGTACGGCCCCTCACGCTCACAGCCAGTACACTCAACAGGCGTTTCGTACTCATCGCCTTCCTGCTGAACGTAGTTAACTGTCCCACATCGCTGACACCGAAATGCAGCGGACTTGGTTTTCGGTAAGACCTTCGTGGCTTGCCGAACCATGCCCGTGATTTCGACAATATCCCCGATGTTGTCTGTACGGATTTCGCTGACAGAATACTCCGCGTCTTCCGGATCTAAGTCACTGATGCGGACATTCGCACCGCTGAGATCAACATCATCAGTAGATTCTAACTGAAGTGCTTCCTCGAAACATTCGATGACATACGACGGGTTCTGGATGAGCGAGGAATACACACTCGAATCTTCTTCCCGAATGAGTTCTCCTGAAATCCAGAGAGATGACTGGGTGTCCGGATACCTCTTTTCAAGATCCTCAACTTCAACGTTCATCTGAGGGTGATTCAGAATCGCCCTAATTTTCTTGATTAGGTCTTGTTTATCATCTACGAATTTCTCATCATCCTCTTCATTTTCTTCGTCGGTTTGTTCCTCGTCGCTGGGGACATCAGTGTCGTTAAGTGACATATGTGTTGTGTTGTGGGTTGGTGGCAGAGCCACCCGGTTATCTCGTGTACTATCGGTTTCTCATGCGAACTGAAATACCCTCGGAGTAATCACACCGGGGCACCAGACAGTTCCTGTGATTAGGTAGATGAGATAGGGTTTCAGTGCCGTGAACTGTGGTTAACTGTCTGTGCGTCGGGGCGACCGCGCCATACGGACTTCGGCACCATCTCGGATTTTATCAGGACAGTGCGGGCAAACGCGCGGTTGATCGACATCGCCGGGCGTGAATACCTTCGCATACCGCTCAGTAACCTTCGAACCACAGTTCTGGCACTCAATCATGCATATAGATATACTGGATACTGTGGTAAATACTCGGGGGCAGACGATACGTTGACCAGTGAGACTGGCACTTATTCAGGAAACCCGAAGCGGCGAGCCAGTGCCGCTGTCAATGCATCGTCCAGAGATTCACCATACGCAGTTTTGCGATCTTGTCCTTGCAATCCTAAGCCTTCATCCGTGTGGTTACGAACGGTGTGCGGATATGGTGTTGAATCTGGCCGATAGGAGATATACACGGACCCCCACCGATCGCCTAATTCAGTGAGTTTCTCGTCAATGGACAGTTCCGAATTCAGGTCTGTGAAATCGATGTTGAACTGAACCCATTCGTGTTCGTCCATGTCCCAGACGCCGCCGACGCAATCTTCACGGAGGTCAACGACACGGACAATATTTCCGGGGAGGCGTTTCGTGTGGTACCGGTCACTTCCCGTGAGTACAGCAGTGTCTTCTGAAGCCATGTCTCAATGCAAGAAATGGATGGGGATAAACGCGGGGTAGATTCAACGATCAGTGAGCGACCATGCGCGACGAGTTATAGGAATTGGTCGATGCCGGTTTGGGATTTGTCGACGGAGACGACATCCCAGTCGATGCCGATGGGTTCGATAACGCGGCTAATCGGCTTCTCTAAGGTTTTCTCCAGCATCTTATCCCAGTCGATGTTGAATTCATCGGGGACTTGTTGTTCGTACTCGTAGCAGATCACGTCGGGATCGCGTTTGAAGTCTGCGTAGTGCTTCTGCTGGTACTCGTGTTCGAAGTCCGGGGTTTCGTGGTCTTTGAAGAAGACTGTGTCAACGCTGGTGAGGTAGACGCGCTTGGGCTTACTTCCTTGCCCGAAGTTGGTGCCGAGGAACTGGTTGGCGTAGATTGCGCCTCGGACTTGGGCGGTGGGGGTGTCGTAGTTGTCGAGGGCTTTCCCGATTCCGCCAGGCATTCCGATGTCTTCGAGGTTGACTTCGCCGTTGCGGAAGTCGGTGATGACTTCGGTGAGGTAGTCGATGATTTCGTCGTGGTCTTCGTCCATGACGATTTGGGTGATGACCTTCTTTTGGGTGCGTTTGGTGATCGCGCTTTGGTCACTTCTCTGATACTCAAATCCGGTCACATCGACTTTGTCTACGTCGTTGCCTTCTTTGTGGACGATGTGTCCGGCGTAGCGTTTCTTTTTGCCGCCTTGGTAGAAGACGCGATAGAGTTTCTCGAATTCGATTTGGAAGCGGTGGGTGTCGGCGTTGAGGTTG
>Ga0136556_1000654_pt1 | contig 19837 bp, 20 predicted proteins | sample AntRauTorckE6831_FD_104780 | JGI IMG/M metagenome (GOLD analysis project Ga0136556, IMG submission 104780) | Saline lake microbial communities from Rauer Islands, Antarctica - Metagenome Torckler E6 #831 | ecosystem: Environmental > Aquatic > Non-marine Saline and Alkaline > Saline | place... | reverse complement strand
GGTGACGGCGCCCGATAGAAGGTACCTACCATCGGGGATTTAACCGAATGACCGGTGGGCTTTGCCGGTGCTGCGTCGGCCGGAGCTGCTTCGGCTGCTGGTGCCGCGGCCGGGGCCTGGGGCGCTGGCGGCGCGTAATGCATCTGCGGCGCCGGTGCAGGAAGCTGTTCGCGGCGGCGGGAGATGCGGACGGAGTCGTCGCCTTCCTGAATCTCCAGCTCTTCGACGTCTGACTCTTCAAGCAATTCAATCAGTTTCTTGATTTTACGAATATCCATAACGGTTCCAGTCTCGTTGTCTCTGGTCTATCGGTGAGTTCGTTGCAGGACCGCCTGCAGGGCCAGATCATAGCCCTGGCTGCCCAGCCCGCAGATAACGCCTTCGGCGATATCTGAAAAGTAGGAGTGATGGCGGAAGGGTTCCCGCGCATGCACATTGGAAAGATGCACTTCTATAAACGGAATGCCCGAGGCCAGCATGGCATCACGCAATGCGATGCTGGTATGGGTGAAGGCGGCAGGGTTGATAATAATGAAATCCACGCCTTCGGTCCGTGCCTCATGCACTCTTTCGATCAATTCGTACTCTGCGTTGGATTGCAGGTGCAACAGGTGGTGGCCGTGTTCGGCGGCCTTGTTGCGCAGACGATCATCTATGTCGGCCAGAGTTTCATAGCCGTACACCTCCGGTTCCCGGGTGCCGAGCATATTCAGATTGGGACCATGTAGTACCAGTATGGTCGACATGACTAGGCCTGCCTGCGTTTGTATCTAGAAACGAGATTACACAGCAATGAGCACCTGTGCGTTGACATTTCGTTGACGCCGCCCTTCGGGCGGGCTTTGTAGACTGGTGTGCTGGCCAGTCGGGACACAAGGCATTGTCGATCATGGCGCTCTGTGCCGATATTCGACATTGGTTTCATGAATTCGCGTCCGTTACCTGATTTTGTGGACTCAATCACAGGCTACAGTGACCTGATCGCGACCGTTCTCTTTGGAAGTGTACAGTGCCCGGTCGGCGCGCTCACACAATGATTGGGAGCTTTCGCCCTGCCAACAGGCAACACCGCAGCTGAACGTTACCGTGAACTCTTTGTCGCCGGCCTGCTGATGAAGTCTTGAAAAGCTTTCCCGGATGCTGTCCAGAACCTGTCGTGCGCCATCCGGACCGGTGTCCGGAAGAATGATAGCGAATTCTTCGCCGCCGTAGCGACCAATGTGATCGGTCTTGCGCAGGCGCTGCTTAAGGAACATCGACAGGTTTCGGAGGATGCGATCACCAATCGGGTGGCCGTAGGTGTCGTTCACTTTCTTGAAGTAGTCGATGTCGAGCATGGCAAAGCACAGGGGCTGGTCTTTCTGGCCCGCCCGGACAATCTCTTGCTCCAACAGGTGCAGGGTATGGGTGTGGTTGTACAGGCCGGTCAGGCTGTCGCGAATCATCAGCGCCAACAGGGAGCGGGCCCGTCTGCCACGGTTGTGCAGAGTGGCAATCAGGTGCTTCGGGTCAATGGGTTTGGTGAGGAAGTCGTCACCGCCGAGACTCATGGCATGTAGCTGTTTGCTAAGGTCTTCCTCAGCGGAAAGGTAGATGATCGGTACGCTGTGGAACTTGTCCTGCTGGCGGATTACCCGGGCGATCTCCATCCCGGTGCATCCGGGCATGTACATGTCCAGGATAATGATTTCCGGAGAGAACTCCTCCAGTGCATGAATGATCTGCATGGGGTCGGTGATGATATGGGCAATCATACCGGCTTTTTTCAGGACCGTTTCCATGTACTTGGCCTGGGCCCGGGAGTCGTCCAGTACCAACACTTTGTAAGGTTCGATGTTATTGCCGTGGGTGTAGGCTTCGATTTTCTCGATCAACTGGCCCGGATCGACCGCCGGGTAGAAGAATTCCTCACCGCCGCATCGCGAGGCCCGCAGGCGGGTTTCGATGCTGCCGTCCTCTTCGCTGACAAAGATGATCGGGATGGGGGTTTCATGCCGTTTCTGAAGCCGTTCAGTGGTTGCGATACCGGCGTTCTGGCTGTTGCCGAAGTTTACGTCAAGGAGGATCGTTTCCGGCTTGTTCAGGGCGCAGGCTTCGATAAGCTCATCGGCAGAGTTGAAGGCCGAGGCCCGGAACCCGAAAAACTCCAGCTGGCGAATCAGCCGTGAAGCCAGCTCTGCATTGGGGAGAGCGATATAGACCGGAGTTCGCCGATACTGGTGTGGCTCGGCTCCGTTTTCAGGGTCGGTCTTCCGGCGGGTAGTGCAGCGCAGCGCGGCAAAGCCTGTTTCCAGGTGATCACTGAGGGTATCGGTGAGTGGCGACCCGGACTGCCATCCGGACAGCGCCTGCAGGATCTGCTCGCCGGCGTTGGCATGGTCGTCCATTTCGAACCGTCTGGCGTAGCGGGTCAGCTTGTCGGTTGCTGTGGCCAGTTCGTCTCTCCAGACACCTGCCTGGTCCGGGGTGTCCTGAACCTTCTGCCAGGTGTCCAGTACCACTCTGGCCTGAGTCGTGACCCGGCGGGCGAAGTGCTGCCTGAGTTTTTCTTTCTGGCTTTCGTCGTTCATTACGCTCCAGCCTGCCTCCTTTCGGTACCGGTCGCCCGGTTCCTGTTTCCGGGGACGAGCCTTTGATTATTGGAAGTTGTAAAGAGACTCCGTTGTTCCTTTGTAGAGTCTATAGTGTTTAGTGGTGTTGGCGCAGGATGAAGACTGTAAATGTTTGTCAATTCTGCGTCTGAGTGCTCATTTATTGATCCGGGGCAGCAAGCCATGGCAGGGAAACGCTGCAAAACTGATCGCAGACAGCAGGGTGCAATTACCCTGCAGACGTTGTTGTTGCTGTTTACGGGTGGGTTGCTGGTGGCGCTTCTCTTGGCGGCGTTTGTGATCAGTTACGGTCACTTCCGGGGCTATGTAGCCGATCAGCTTGAAGCCCACGCCCGGGATGGTGCCACCGCCACCGGCTTGTCGTTGTCCAATGCCATTGATGGTTCTGACCCGGTGGCATCGACCTCTCTCATTGATGCTGTATTTGATAGCGGTAAATATCTTTCAGTTGAGTACATCAATCATGAAGGCGAAGTAATTGCCGGCAGGACCATGGCCCTGCAGGCAAAGGTGGCACCGGAATGGTTTGTTGCCATGGCGGAATTGCCATTAACGGCGGCTGAAGCCGAAGTGGTGCGGGGCTGGATGCGTTTGGGCAAGGTTCGGGTGGTCAGTCACCCGGGGCGGGCCTATGACGATCTGTGGGGCATTGCGGTGGGTCTGTTTGCCGGCGTCGTGATCATTGGGGGGCTTGGCCTGGTCACGCTTTTTGTGCTGCTGCGTTGGTTGCTCCGGCCGCTCAAGGCGCTAGAGGCGCAAGCGCGGGCGCTGGGACGGCGTAATTTCCGCAAGCGTATTCATCTTCGCTCCACCCGTGAGCTCAACCGGGTGACCGGGGCCATGAACCAGATGGCGGATGATCTGGGTCGTTTGTTCGAAGGTCAGGGCAAACTCATTCAGCATCTGCGTAAGGTTAACAATGAAGATGCGATTACCGGTCTGGCCAGTCGTACAGCGTTTGATCAGCGTCTGAAGGTGGAAGTAGAGTCGGAAGAGAAGGCAGCGCCGGGCGTGTTGATGGTGATTCAATTGGGCGATTTCGCCGACTACAACCGGGCTTATGGCCAGCAGGAAGGTGACCAGCTATTGCAGGAAATCGGTAGCTGCCTGCAGCGGTTTCTCATGCAGCAGGCCGATTCCTTTGCTGGCCGCAGAATGGGTGCTGATTTTTCAGTTTTTCTTCCCGGGGCATCGTTAACCGATGCCCGCCGATGGGCGGAAGTGCTGGTAACGGAGCTGGACCAGCACTATTCCGCACTGGCCAGGCCGATGGACACTTCGGTGTATGCGGGGCTGGCGTCAGCTCGCAAGGCAGGAAGTATCCGGGAGTTGATGGCTGCGGCCGATGAGGCGCTGGCAACAGTCCGGGAAACAGGAGTCTCCGGCGTACAGGTCGCTGATGGCGGCGTTGGTAACCATCACGATATGGAAGCCTGGCGCACTATCATAGCCGACGCCCTTGCCAGCCAGAACATTGCATTGTGGCTGCAGCCGATGGTGGAGGGGGAAAGTCGGCGACTGGTGTACTATCAGGTGTTTTCACGCATCCGGACACCGGAAGGCGATCTCAAGGCGGGCCTGTTTGTACCTCTGGCGGAGAGGTTGGGGCTGGTAAAGGATCTGGATCGCTGTCTGGTGCGTCAGGTGTTGGACTACCTTGATGCCCGGCCGGGCATCGTTCTGGCTATATCGCTGGGCCGAGGCTCTGTGGCGGATGCCGAATTCCGGGATGACCTGCTGACCATGCTGGCTAATGCCGGTGACGCTTCAAAGCGACTATGGATAGGCATACCGGAGCTGGCCATGAGTTATCACCGGAAATCGGCCAACGCGCTGGTGCTGTCTCTTTTCCGAGCAGGGGTGGCGGTGCTGGTGGATCGTTTCGGTGTGGGCGGTGTGCCGTTCAGTTACCTGAAAAATCTGCCGTTCAGTGCCATGCGTATAGATAACAGCTTTATCCATGATCTGGACAGACAGCCAGAGAACCGTTTCTGGGTAGAATCGGTGATCGGTATCGCCCGTAGTCGTGGGGTGCGCGTTTTCGCGACCGGAGTGGAAACCGCAGCCGAATACTCGGTACTCTGTGACCTGGGTATTGACGGCGCCATGGGATACCATCTTGGGCGACCTTTTGCAGCTGACGAATAACCAACGGAGAGCAGAAGCCTTATGCCGGGCAAAATCAGACAATATTTCAGAGATAAAAAAGACGACGTACAGGATTACGCCGGTGGAAGTGGTGTGATCGCAAAGTTTGTGCTGGCGCTGTTGGTGGTTTATCTGTTGGTGGCCATTGTTCTGGGTATGTTCTGGAGCAGCGAGCCGGATACGTTTTCTGTGCGTCAGCATACTCGTACTCTGGCAACGGAAATGGACCGGGAACCGGTGGCCGGCTTTGCCACGACCGCCACCATGATCCGTATCGCCGAAACGCTGCTGGAAAAACCCGGAGGCTACATTACCAACGACATTGCGCCGCCGGGCCTTTGGATGGATAACATGCCGCACTGGGAATTCGGTGTTCTGGTGCAGCTGCGTGATCTGTCCCGCGCCATGCGCAAAGATATCAGCCGCTCACAGAGTCAGTCCGCAGAAGACAAGGATCTGGTGATTGCCGAGCCGCAATTCCATTTCGACAACGGCAGCTGGGCTATCCCTTCCACCGAAAATGAATACCGCCGGGGCATCAATGCGCTCAAGAGTTATCTTGACCGCTTATCCGATCCCGGCCAGTCAGATGCTCAGTTTTTTGCCCGGGCCGATAACCTGAACAACTGGCTGGCGGACCTGGAAACTCGCCTTGGCAGCTTATCTCGCACTCTGAGTGAAAGCGTCGGTAAAGCGTCTGTGCCGGATGCGGTTGCCAACCTGGACTCGGAAGATCCGTTGGCTGAGGAAACCGGCGGTGAGGACGTGAAGACAGCGTGGACGGACATTGACGATGCGTTCTATGAAGCCCGCGGCAGCGCCTGGGCGCTGGTGCACATTTTCAAAGCGATCGAGGTGGATTTCCGCAAGGTGTTGCAGGACAAGAATGCCATGGCCAGCGTGAAACAGATTATTATCGAGCTGGAAGGTACTCAAAAGCCGATGTGGAGCCCGGTTATTCTGAACGGTAGCGGCTTCGGTGTGCTAGCCAACCACTCACTGACCATGGCGTCTTATTTGTCGCGAGCCAATGCGGAGATCAGCGATCTGCGGGATCTGTTGTCTCGTGGCTAGTGTCTGAGTTGTAACGAAAACCAAAAAAGCCGGACGGTGTTGATCACTGTCCGGCTTTTTTATTGGGAGCGTGCTATCAGCCCTTGTAGGCAGCAACCGACGCTTCAACGGCTTTTCTGGCGTCTTCGGCGCTCGCCCAGCCTTGTATTTTCACCCACTTGCCTGGCTCGAGAGTCTTGTAGTTCTCAAAGAAGTGGTGGATCTGGTCTCGAAGCAGTTCTGGCAGATCCTCGATTTCCTTGATGTTGTGGTAAGTCCGGGTCAGCTTGTCATGGGGGACGGCAATCAGCTTGGCGTCACCACCGGCTTCGTCTTCCATGTTCAGGATGCCAACCGGGCGACAACGGATGACACAACCGGCCTGGATCGGGTAGGGGGTCACCACGAGAACGTCCAGCGGGTCGCCGTCGTCAGCCAGGGTGTGCGGGATAAAACCGTAGTTGGCCGGGTAGAACATCGGGGTGGCCATGAAGCGGTCAACCAGCAGGGCGCCCATGTCTTTGTCCAGCTCGTACTTCACCGGAGAGCTGTTGGCCGGAATTTCGATGGCAACGTAGATGTCTTCAGGTGGGTTCTTGCCAGCGGGGATGTTATCGAATTGCATGTGCGATCCTTACCAATGGTGTGACGCAGGTTCAGCCTGCGGTTAAAAATTCGCCGGAATTATACGGAAGTGTGCCGGGGTCCGAAACTAAACCTTGGTCTTCCGCCTGTTCAGGCACCCTTCCGGGGAATGCTTTTTACGCCGTCACTGGTGCCCAGTAGCAGCAGATCGGCGGGGCGACGGGCAAACAACCCATTGGTGACCACGCCCACAATGTTATTGAGCTTTTCTTCGATCACGATCGGGCGGGAAATGTCCAGGTGATAAATGTCGATGATGATGTTGCCGTTGTCGGTGGTAAAACCGTCCCGGTAGACCGGATCGCCGCCGAGTTTTACGATCTCACGGCCGACATGGCTGCGAGCCATGGGAATGACTTCAACCGGCAGCGGAAAATCGCCCAGAATGTCGACTTTTTTGGAGTCGTCTGCGATGCAGATAAAGGTTTTGGCAACCGCTGCGACAATTTTCTCCCGGGTCAGCGCACCGCCGCCGCCCTTGATCAGCTCCAGACGTTCGTTGGTTTCGTCGGCACCGTCCACGTAAAACTCAATTTCATTGACTGCATTCAGGTCGTAAACGGTAATGCCGTGGCTTTTCAGTCGCTCGGCAGTGGCTTCAGAGCTGGCCACGGCCCCGTCAAAATCGTTTTTGTACTCGGCCAGATAGTCGATGAAATAATTGGCGGTACTGCCGGTACCAACGCCGACGACACTGCTGTCTTCCAGATTGGGGGCAACGTAATCAACGGCTGCCTTGGCTACCGCCTGTTTCAATTCGTCCTGGGTCATGGGGCTGCTCCGGGTGTGTTCCGAATGAATTTGCCGACATTATACGCTTGCAGCGAGTCTGCTTATAGACGGCTGCCGTGCAAACTTCCTACACTGTGGGTTTTTCCAGCCATTCACCAGCAACCGGAACCATCATGCCGCAACGCTATATCAAGAAGATCCTCGATGCACGCGTCTACGACGTGGCTATCGAAACACCGCTGACGGAAGCCCGCAGCCTTTCCAAGCGCTTTGGCAACAACATTCTGCTCAAGCGCGAAGACCTTCAACCGGTGTTCTCCTTCAAGATTCGCGGCGCCTATAACCGGATTGCCCAGCTCTCCGAAGAGCAGAAAGCCAAAGGTGTTATTTGCGCCTCCGCTGGAAATCACGCTCAGGGCGTGGCCATGTCGGCGAAACAGCTGGGCATCAAGGCGGTGATTGTGATGCCCCAGACCACACCGGACATCAAGGTGAAGTCGGTACGTGACCGTGGCGCCAAAGTCGTGCTCAAAGGCGATGCTTTTGACGAAGCGGCTGCTCATGCGCAGGAACTGATAAAAAAGAACGGTTACACCTACATACCACCCTATGATGACCCGGATGTGATCGCCGGCCAGGGCACCGTGGCCATGGAGATGATGTGGCAGTTCTCAAAGCCGTTGCACGCCGTGTTCATCCCGGTTGGCGGCGGTGGCCTGATGGCAGGCATGGCGGCCTACATCAAATATCTGCGCCCGGAAATCAAGGTGATCGGGGTGGAGCCGGAAGACTCCAACTGCCTGCAGGCAGCACTGGCCGCCGGAGAGCGTGTGGTGCTGGATCAGGTCGGTATTTTTGCTGATGGTGTTGCCGTAAAGCAGATTGGTGAAGAGCCCTGGAAAATCTGCAAAGACAATGTGGATGAGGTAATCACTGTCAGCACCGACGAAATCTGTGCGGCTATCAAGGATGTATTTGAAGACACCCGCTCTATTGCCGAGCCAGCCGGTGCGCTGTCTGTAGCGGGTATGAAAAAGTATATCCAGCGGGAACAGATTGAAGGTGAAAACCTCGCTGGCGTGCTCAGCGGTGCCAACATGAACTTTGACCGCTTGCGTTACATTTCCGAACGCACAGAGGTTGGTGAAAAGCGCGAGGCCATTCTGGCGGTTACCATTCCCGAGAAGCCCGGCGCTTTCAAAACCTTCATCAATGCCCTGCACAAACGCAGCATCACCGAGTTTAATTATCGGTATGCCGACGATCAGCAGGCCGTCATTTTTGTCGGTATTCAGATCCAGGCCGGTGGCCACGGCCGGGACGAGTTGGTGCAGGAGCTGCGCGAAGGCGGCTACTCGGTCATTGACCTGACCGACAGCGATCTGGCCAAGCAGCATATCCGGCATATGGTTGGTGGTCACGCGCCGGCCGTGAGCAATGAAATGGTCTACCAGTTCCAGTTTCCAGAGCGCCCCGGGGCACTGATGAAGTTCCTGATGTCTCTCGGTACACGCTGGAACATTTCCCTGTTCCACTATCGCAACCACGGCGCAGCCTACAGCCGGGTATTGCTGGGCGCCCAGGTAAATGAAGGCGAAGTGGCTGACTTTGAAAAGATGCTGGACAAGGTCGGCTTCGAATACGAAAACATGACCGACAACGAGGCCTATCGGCTATTCCTGGGGGCTGGTAACGGAAGTGGTCGTTCAGTGGAGTAGCATGCTCGAGACCAGGCCAGGGGCACCTTCCGGGAACCGCTACGAGCACATCCATGTGCGCTTCTCTCAGGCCATTCCTGGCCTTCGAAATTCCCGGAAGGTGCCCCTGGCCTGGTTTCTACTTGTTTTGGCATGGATACCGGAACTGTTACACAATTTTAACCTGTAAGAGTTGTAAAACGCCCGTTTCATGTTAGTCTTTCAAATTGATTCTTGGAATCAAGAATAGTCAACTGATTTTCCAGCAATTACACCACAGAGAAACGGAAGCACCTGTCATGGGACGCAAGCCTGACATACTGCGCACTATTGTACTGATCTTCGCTGTCGGCCTTGTAATTACCGGTTTCACCTCGCTTCAGGCATCTGAAGACAAGCGCGCTACCAGTGTGCCTGCTGTAGAGTTCTCGCAGCGGGCAGGTTAACGCCTGAAACGGTAACATCTCTCGTCGGTTACCACGCCGTGTAACGGCACATCCCAAGGTTTGACAGGCAGCGATGCCACCTTCTGAAATTCGTGTGCCAGCCCGATTAACTTCGGCGCCATGGCCGGACGAATCCTGCTGAATGCAAATGTGCGGTCGTAAAAGCCGCCGCCCATGCCCAGTCTGCCACCTTGCTTATCAAAACCGACCAACGGAAACAGCACCGCATCCAGTGCCCAGGCCGGCCTGCGTCTTGAATCCGGAAAGGAGGGTTCAGGAATACCGAAGCGATTGGCGGTCAGCTGAACGCCATCAAAGTATGGGCTGAACACAAGTTTGCCGGGATAGATGGGATGCAGAACCGGAAGGTAGAACTGAATGCCCTTGCGCCGTCCCAGATCCATGTACAGCTGTGGGTCGATTTCGCCATCGTTTGGCAGATAGACGGCAATATGCCGCGCACGGTGTAAATCCGGGTGTTTCAGAAGATTCAGGGCAAGCTTCTCTGACGCCTGCTGCTGTTGCTCATAGGACAACATTCGCCGTTGCTGGCGCAGGTGTTTGCGTAGATGGTTTCTGGAAGGTGTGTCTGGATGGCTTTGAAACGGTTGGGCGTGGTGTTGCGTCAAAATAAAGCTTCCCGGGCTGCCGTTATCGGATGTGGCCCTTGAACCCAGAGTTCAAGGTCGGTGGCCGCTGTGACATATTAGGCTTCCTCCCGCAGGAGGCGTGCTCACAATGCCCTGAAGTAGCCACCTGGGTAGTGCGCATCGGCTCGAGGACGTATCCGACACCCCGAACAGCCCAGGAAGTTGAGTCCATTATAGGGGCAGGGTCGGGGCTGATTGCAACCCCATTGTGCAATCAATTATCGGAAGATGTTCCGAGGGCGTCATCCAGCCGACTGTCCATGGCCTTGAGAATGCTGCTGGTGGCATTGGACATGGTGTCGCGTTCCAGGAGGTCGTTAGTGATGTTCAGTGCCGCCATCACGGCGATACGCTCGGTACCGAAGACCTTACCGCTGGAACGGATGTCCCGCATGTTGGTGTCCAGATGTTTTGCGGCACGAAACAGTGCTTCCTGCTGCTCCTCGGGGCAGGCCACCAGGTATTCCTTGTCGAGAATGCGGACGGCAACGGTGGTTGACTGCTCTGACATCAGTGGTGCTCCAGCGCTCTGAGGCGGCCGATCATGGCTTCGATCTTGTTTTTGGCAAGGTCATTTTTGTGCATTAACTGGGCCCGCTCCCGGTTCCAGTCATCCTGAAGTTCCCGGAGCATGGCGTTATCGCGCTCAAGTTTTTCACAGCGTTCGATCAGCTTGTCCAGCTTGTCCGCCAGTGCCTGTACTTCGGACTGTTCCATGGCCTGCCCAACATTGATGAGTTCGTGAGTCTGCGAACGACTCCCTGAATGCCAGTAACTATAAGTGCCGATGCCAGAACGGTCAATTTACTGCTCTGTCATGGCCCGCCAGGCGTGATATCTGTCACTTTCCGGCGTCAGTCAGAGCCTCCGAATCCCTGTTGGCGGCTATTGAGCCAGGAATTCAGGGCCGGTATCAGCGAAACCAGCAGGGCAGCCACGGGTACCGAGCCCAACAAAGCCCATTCGGCGGTGTTCAGAGGCCGCAGGCCGATCTGCAGGCCGTATTGCTCCAGCAGCCAGGGCGAGAGGCCGGCAATGGCGCCGGCACCCAGCAGCAATGCCAGGACGCAGGAAACCAGAGCCAGTGTGACGCATTCCAGCGTGTACAGTGACGCCACCAGTGCAGGAGACGCGCCGGTGGCACGCAGGATGGCGATTTCCCGCCGGCGCTGGGCCTGGAGTGTCAGCAGCACGGCGATCAGGCCAACGAGACTGGTGATCACCACAAAGGCGCCAATGCCGAGCAGCGCTTTTTCAAACTGCCCCATCATCCGCCAAAGCTCACTGAGAGCCACACCCGGTAGAATGGCCGAGAGTGGCTCACCGGAGTACTGGTTCAGCTCCCTCTGAACCTGAAAAGTCAGAATCGGTCGGTCCAGGCCTACCAGCACCGCCGTGATATTTTCAGGAGTGTAAGTGCGCTTACGGGCTTTTTGTTCAGACAGGGTGCGGCCGGGAATGGCGACCCCGGATTCCCAGCCCACGTGTATCGCTTCCATGGCCTCCAGACTGATGAAGACCGCCTGATCCACCGGTGTGCCGGTGGTGTCAAGAATACCGGAAACCTCGAAGGGCAGGTCATCGTGTCTGGAGAAGCTGGTGCTGCCGCCCCCGTGTGAAAGCGTAATTCTGTCGCCAACGCGATGAGTCATTTGCCGGGCAACGCCGGCGCCCAGCACTACATCGAACAGATCGTCGAACCATTGCCCCTCGGCCAGATGCAGAGCCTGATCGTCACCGTAGCGGAAGCGTTCATCAAACCCGGTGTTGGTGCCGATCACCCGATGGCCCCGATAGCTGTCGCCCAGTGACAGCGGAATCAGCCAGTCGATGCGCTGGTCCTGCTGTAGTTTTTCATAGGTGGACCAGCGAATGTTGTTGGTGGCATCGCCAATGTGGAACACCGTATACAGCAACAGATTCAGCTGGCCACTGCGGGCGCCGACAATCAGGTCGGTTCCGCTGATGGTGTTGGTAAACGACTGGCGGACTTCGGTACGCAGGTATTGAATACCTAACAGGAGGGTAACGCTCAGCGTCAGGGTCAGGCACACCAGAGCCAGTACCCGGCGGCGGTACCACAGGCTGGCAGAGGCCAGAGACAGGGCCAGGCGAATTCTGTTCATGCCGGATCTCCCAGAGCGGCCTGTTGATGGAAGTGCCGGGCCAGAGCCCTGTCGTGGCTGACAAAGACCACCGAGCTTTGCTGTTCGCCGGCCAGGGTAAGCAGAAGGTCAAGAAAACGATCCCGGTTGTCGGTGTCCAGTGCCGAGGTGGGTTCGTCGGCCAGAATGATTTCCGGGGCGCCGATCAGTGCCCGGGCGGCAGCCACCCGTTGTTGTTGGCCAATGGAGAGGGTGGTTACGCTGCGGTGCCTTTCCGCCTCCGGAATGGCCAGTTGCTCAAGCAACATCGAGGCGGCCGTGTTTACATCGGGCCTGGTGCGGTCGCGACGGCTGGCGGACAGGGCGCAGGGCAGTGTGACATTGCCCTGCGCGCTCAGGTAAGGCACCAGATTGAACTGCTGGAAAATAACCCCCATATGATTGGCCCGGAAACGATCCCGGCGGCCGGGCCGCAGATTCGAGAAGTCCTGCCCGAGCAAGCGGACAGAACCGGTTTCCGGCGCCTGCAGGCCGGCCAACAGGCTCAGCAGTGTGCTTTTGCCGGTTCCGCTGGGGCCGTGAAGAAACAGATGCTCGCCGCGTGTCAGTGTGATGTCCGGAAAGGTAATGCTGTCAGGCTGGCCTGGCCAGCAAAACGTCAGGCGCCGGGTTTCAATGGTGTTCGCCCGGGTAGCGGAACCGGCAGAGGTGAAAGCTGTCTGGTTAGTCATGTCGGTAATGCTTGTCCCGTTGTATGATGGTGACGGTCACTCGTTTATCCCCTGAGGAATGTATTTTGATGTTTGTTGGTTCTGAGTCTGTCGGTCGGGTTGCTCGCCTTGGACTGCTTTTGTTGCTGTTGGTTTCCCCGTTTTCCCACGCAGAATTACCGGAGATCGACTGGCTGGATCTGATGCCGGCAGAAGATCTGGCGTTACTGGACAGCATGCCGGAAATCGAGCACGAAGGGGATGGCCCGGTGTTGTTGCCGGACGAAATCATGACCGGCCGCGTGGTTCCCGAGATGGCGGGCGTTGAAGGCCGCATTCCCGGTTTCGTGGTGCCCCTGAAAACCACTAAAGACATGCGTATTCTGGAGTTTTTCCTGGTGCCGTATTACGGTGCCTGCATCCACGTGCCGCCTCCCCCGCCCAACCAGATTATCCACGTGAAATATAAGGAAGGCTTCACGCTCCGGGCCCTCTATGATCCGGTCTGGATTGAAGGCAAGCTGGTGATCGAACGCACCGAAAATGATATCGGCGAGTCTTCCTATTCCATTCAAGCAACTTCAGTAGAACCCTATAACGAGCCCTATTAGCGGCGTACCGTGAAGCTGCTCTGCCCGTTGGTCAGTCGTATGCCGCCCTGGTTCTGCGGGCTGACCCACTGCACATCCAGTTGTTCCATGGCAGGAAAACGAACCATTACTGTTGTTTCCAGCTCGCCGTCGGCAGACAAGCCCGGGCAGGCCAGGATCTGGCTGATCTCGATATCCGCGTGACCCTCCTGCTGGTGATCGTGGCCATGATCGTGTTCGTCTTTGTCTTCGTCTCCAGCAGGCCAGGTGCTATGAACGTCTGCCTGATTGACGGTGCAGCTCCCGGATGCTGTGTTGATCAGCGGTGTCTGGCTGGCCCATGTACCCAGTTCTTCCAGTTTTCCGTGCTGTTCATCGGTTTTTGGGGCGTGCTCAAAACCGACCAGGTTGGCTGCTGGCGACAACAAGAGTACATCAATGCGCTCCCCTTCAATCGCCATCTGAAGCCGGGCATGGCCGTGCTGGTGGCTGCCGGGATTGTCGGAGGCCAGGGTCGCGGCCGGAAAAGTGGCCAGTGCGAGTGCTGGCAAAAAGGATAAAAGGCGTTGCAGTTGCATGGAATGTTCCTCCTCTTGGTTGTTACGTTATAACATATTTTTAGTTTCGCGAAACAGGCATAACTCTGATGACCCGTGTCAGTGCCACTGCCGGCGCCAGGATGCTAGGATAGCCCTCTCAATGAATCCGGGGCCTGACGCTTTCGTCGGCGGAGGTTCCCAACACGCAGGAACACGTTGTTTCATGTCTGATACCGACACTTCAGGTGCCGCTCGCGCTGCGGAATTCGAGCGCTGGGCCAATATCTTTACCGCCCACAAGGCGTTCAGCCACCCATCTGAGCTTCATGGCGTTCTCTGTGGTCGACTGGCCGCCGGCGCCCGTATTGAAGAGCAGGAATGGCTGAATATGGTCTGTGAATACATGGGAATCGCAGAAAAGGCCATGGAAGAGTCTGATGATCTGGCAGCGTTCATGAACAGTGCCTACGAGCAGACGCTTGCGCAATTCCAGTCCAGCGATATGGATTTTCACCTGCTGCTGCCAGACGACGATTACGCCATGGAGCAGCGCCTGGAGGCGCTGGTAACCTGGGTTCGCGGTTTTCTGGAAGGCATGGCGCTGGCCGCTGGTGAGTCACTGGGCCAGGCACCGGATGAAATCCGTGAGCTGATCGAGGATATGGTGGCCATCAGCCAGTTGGCTGAACAGGAAGAGGCCGACGATGAAAGCGAGCAGCAACTGCTGGAAATCACCGAATATGTGCGCCTGGGCGCACTGACGGTGTTTACCGAATTCAACGAACCGGAAAAGCCGGCCAGCAAAACGCCGACTCTGCACTGATCAGGAGACAGCATGGCTTCCATGATTCCGATGAAAGAATTTGCCGAGCGCCGCCGCAAGCTGATGGAGCGAATGGCGCCGGACAGCATTGCCATTTTGCCGGCGGCACCGGAGCGGGTACGCAACCGGGATGTGCTGCATTCGTTCCGTCAGGACAGCGATTTTCAGTATCTGACCGGTTTTGGTGAGCCGGAGGCCGTACTGGCGCTGATTCCCGGCCGGGAGCACGGCGAATCCGTGCTGTTCTGCAAAGAGCGCAACCCCGAGAAAGAACTCTGGGATGGCTTTCTGGTCGGCCCCGAGGGTGCGATTGAACATTACGGTCTGGACGACGCCTTCCCGATTTCCGATATCGATGAAATTCTTCCGGGCATGATTGAGGGTCGCAGCCGGGTGTATTACCCGCTGGGCAAGGATCCAGCCTTCGACAACCGGGTGATGGACTGGGTCAAAGTGATTCGCAGCAAGGTGCGCGCCGGCGCCCATCCCCCGGGCGAGTTCGTGGCGCTGGAGCATCTGCTGCATGATCTGCGACTTTTCAAGAGTCCTGCAGAAGTGAAGGTGATGGCAAAGGCCGGCAAGATCAGTGCCGAGGCCCATTGCCGGGCCATGAAACGCGCGCGCCGGGGCGGTTACGAATACAACCTGGAGGCGGAGCTGATCCACACCTTTATGGATCATGGCACCCGGGAAACGGCGTATCCCTCCATTGTCGGCAGTGGTACCAATGCCTGCATCCTGCACTACATCGAGAATTCGGCACCATTGAAAGAAGGCGATCTGGTGCTGATTGATGCGGGTTGTGAGCTCGAATGCTACGCCTCGGACATTACCCGCACCTTCCCGGTCAGCGGCAAATTCAGTGCCGAACAGAAAGCGCTTTATGAGGTGGTGCTGGCGGCGCAATACGAGGCCATCGAGGCGGTCAGGCCCGGCAACCACTGGAATCAGCCCCACGAAGCCGCTTTGAAAGTGCTGACTCAGGGTCTGATCGACCTTGGGTTGTTGTCTGGCAGTGTCGATGAGGCTATTGAAAAAGCTGCTTATCGACCTTTCTTCATGCATCGGACCGGCCACTGGCTGGGCATGGACGTGCATGACGTGGGTGATTACAAGATTGGCGACGCGTGGCGCCTGTTGGAGCCGGGGATGGCATTGACGGTAGAGCCCGGCCTGTACGTGGCGCCGGACAATACCGACGTGGACGAAAAGTGGCGGGGCATTGGCATCCGGATTGAGGACGATGTAGTGGTCACCAAAGAGGGCTGCCGAGTGCTGACGGATGATGTGCCCAAGACCATTCCCGAAATTGAAGCATTGATGGCGGACTGACACAGTGAGTAGAGCCCAGCTGGATACTGATGTGATCATAGCCGGCGGCGGCCTGGCCGGCGCAACTCTGGCCCTGGCCCTGTCACGGGAGATCCCGGAGCTGCGGGTGACCGTGGTGGAAGCCGTGCCGCTGTCGCCGGACGCTCTGCCGGATGATTATCAGCCCAGCTACGACGCCCGCTCCACCGCTCTGGCCTGGGGTTCGAAACTGATTTTTGACCAGCTGGGGCTTTGGCCGGAACTGTCACAACACGCCACGCCGATTCGCCACATTCATGTCTCGGATCGCGGACATTTTGGCGCCACCCGCCTGCATGCGCAGGATCACGGTCAGCAGGCGCTGGGCTACGTGATCGACAACCGCTGGATGGGCCTGTGCCTGATGCGGGCACTGCTCGACACCAATGTGCGTTGGCAGGCGCCGGCAGAAGTCACCGGAATGGTGCCCACACCGGAAGGTGTCAGCGTACAGATTGTTAGAGACGGCGAGCCGCTGACCCTCACCGGGCAGTGCCTGGTGGTGGCCGATGGCGGCCGTTCGGGCCTGCGTGAAAAACTCGGATTTCAGGTTCGCACCGAGGATTATGGCCAGAACGCCCTGATTACCAATGTGTCGACCGGCGAATCCCACCAGTTCGTCGCCTACGAGCGTTTTACCGACACCGGCCCCATGGCGTTACTCCCGCACGGTTCGCCCACTGAGGCGGGAAATCACTCTGCTCTGGTATGGACGCTCAGCGATACGGCACTGAACGACATACTGGCGTTGTCGGATGAGCAGAAGTGCCGGAAACTGCAGCAACGTTTTGGCTGGCGGCTGGGAGGCTTTACCCGGATTGGTGAATGCCATCATTACCCCCTGCGCCTGACCACGGTGGACGAGGCAGTGCGCCCCGGTGTGGCTCTGGTGGGTAATGCTGCCCATGCCCTGCACCCGGTTGCGGGGCAGGGCTTTAACCTGGCATTGCGCGGTCTTATTACCCTTGTGGAGCAGTTCCGCTGGGCAGTGGACCGTGACATCTCTGTCGGCGCCTTGTCGGTTCTGGGCGAGTATCAGCGCCTGCACCGGCAGGACTGGCGGCAGACAGTGCAATTCTCCGATTCTCTGATCCGGCTTTTCGGCCAGCCGCTGGCTCCGGTTGCCCTGGCCCGGGATGCCGGGCTGATGGGCCTGGATCTGGTGCCTGGGGCCAAGCGCTGGTTTGCCCGCAAGGCCATGGGAACCGGCGGCCGCAGGCCGGTACTTTCGTTCTCAGACAAGGCCCGGGAGGCTGCTCTGGATGACCAGTGATACCACAGTTTCACGTTTTGATGCCCTGATTGTGGGCGGCGGCATGATTGGCTCCGCCGTGGCTCTGGGCCTGTCCCGGCAGGGTTGGCAGGTGGCGCTGGTTGAAAGCGAATCGGTGGACGGCTTGCTGGCCGAACCGGAGCCGGCTGAAACGGTGGAAAATTTTGAGCCACGGGTCAGTGCCATTTCCCTGGCCAGTCAGCGTTTGCTGGAAGAGCTGGGTGTCTGGCGCCGGGTGCGGGAAACGCGCCACTGCGATTACCGGGAAATGACGGTCTGGGACGGAGACGGTACCGGCCGGATTCATTTTGACGCGGCAGACCTGCACGCCAGTCTGCTGGGCACCATTGTCGAGAACCGGCACATTGTGCGGGCCCTTTTTCAGGAACTGGCTGATAGCGATGTGGCGCTGTTCGATGGCGTGCAAGTCAGCCGTTGGCATCGGGGTGAGGGGGTGGAGCTGGACGATCAGCGCATCCTGACTGCCGATCTGGTGGTCGGAGCCGACGGTGGCCATTCCCGGCTGCGCCAATGGGCGGGGCTGGCCACACGGGAATGGGATTACGATCACCAGGCCATTGTCTGCACCGTGCAAACGGCGCAAAGCCATCAGTTTACCGCCTGGCAGCGCTTCTCACCGACCGGTCCGCTGGCGTTCCTGCCGTTGCTGAATGAGAGCGCAGACGAGCATTTTTGTTCGATTGTCTGGTCTCAGCAGACCGGCGAGGCTCGCCGGTTGATGGCGCTGGATGAGCCGGCCTTCCGTGCTGAGCTGGAACGGGCCTTTGAAGGGCAGTTGGGTGAAGTGGTAGCGGTCTCACGCCGTTTTGCCTTTCCGCTGCGCCAGCGTCATGCCAAGGATTACATCGCCGAGGGCCTGGCCCTGGTGGGCGATGCGGCCCACACCATTCATCCATTGGCAGGGCAGGGTGCCAACCTTGGCTATGGTGATGTCCGGGTTTTGCTGGAAGAACTGGCACAGGCCAGAGAGTCGGGGCTGTCGGCCGGGGAGCCTCTGGTGCTGGCCCGCTATCAGCGTCGGCGTAAGGGCGATAATCTGACCATGATGGCGGCCATGGAAGGCTTCAAACAACTGTTTGCGAGGGACGAATTGCCGGTACGGTGGCTGCGGAACACCGGAATGCGCTGGTTCGACCGGTTGGCGCCGGTGAAAAACCGCATCGCTGCTGAAGCGATGGGCATTGAGTGATCAGCCGCAGGTGTCGAACAGTCGGCTGATCAATACCGGTACAGCGGTTTCCACCCGCAGAATGCGGGGGCCCAGGTGCACGCTGGCGCAGCCCGCTTCCTCTAATTTACCCACTTCGTAATCGGTGAAGCCACCCTCCGGGCCAATGCACAGTGTGGCTGGCTCGGTCAGGTGCACCGGACAGGCCTCAGCTTTGCCGGGATGGGCCACCAGGGCTCGTGTTCCGGCCAACAGGTCCGGCAGTTCGTCTTCCACGAACGGTTTGAATAATTTGCGGATATGCACACGCGGCATGAGGGTATCTTTGGCCTGTTCCAGCCCGAGTGTGAGGTTTTCCCGAAGATGGTCGTCCGATAACCAGGGCGTCTGCCAGAAGCTTTTTTCCACCTTGTAGCTGTTGATCAGCCAGATGTCTTTCACTCCGAGTGCCGCGCAGGTCTGTAGTACCCGGCGCAGCATTTTCGGGCGCGGCATGGCGAGTATCAGGGTCAGGGGAAGAGGCGGCGGAGGGTTCTGGTTCAGTTCCACCCGTAATTCTGCTTCGGTATCGGTGAGGGTCAGTACTTCGCCATACCCCATCAGGCCGTTTTCCCGGCCGACGGGGATGCGATGCCCTTCAGTGGCTCTGATCACGGTCTTCAGGTGCTCCAGGCGCCGGCCGGTCAGCTTTACCCGCTTACCTTCAAGGAAATCATGGTCGCGAAGCAGGGCCAGGTTCATCCGGATCAGGACTCGCTTTCCGGTTCATCCTTTACTTCGCGATGGGCCAGGCGGCCGAATATAATGCCGAACTCGAACAGGATCCACATGGGTACGGCCAGCAGTGTCTGGGAAATAATGTCTGGCGGTGTCAGCAGCATACCGATCACAAAGCAGCCAACGATCACGTAAGGACGTTTGGCGGCCAGGCGCTGTGGCGTCGTAGCGCCGGTCAGGATCAGCAGTACCGTGGCGATGGGAATCTCGAAAGCCACCCCGAAGGCGAAAAACATCTTCAGCACGAAATTCAGGTAACTGTTGATGTCGGGTAGCTCGACAATGCCTTCCGGGCCAATGGCGGTGAAAAAGCCAAAGACCAGCGGGAACACGACCAAATAGGCAAAAGCAGCGCCCGCGTAAAACAGGAGGACGGAGGTAAACAGCAACGGGAAGGCGAGACGCTTTTCATGAGCATAAAGCCCCGGGGCGATAAAGCTCCAGATCTGATACAGAACCACGGGAATGGCCAGAAACAGTGCCAGTACCAGTACGAGC
>Ga0136556_1000639_pt1 | contig 20036 bp, 21 predicted proteins | sample AntRauTorckE6831_FD_104780 | JGI IMG/M metagenome (GOLD analysis project Ga0136556, IMG submission 104780) | Saline lake microbial communities from Rauer Islands, Antarctica - Metagenome Torckler E6 #831 | ecosystem: Environmental > Aquatic > Non-marine Saline and Alkaline > Saline | place... | reverse complement strand
TATCTGGTATCTGGTATCTGGTATCTGGTATCTGGTATCTGGTATCTGTAATCAGCGAACTTCCTCCAAATGTTCTGTTTTATTCAAATAAATTACTTCCATTTTTTGTTCCTCCCTCAACTGCAGATGGTATAAACTGCCATTTTGATGCTTAATACGGTGCATTTGTGATAGACCGTATTCAAGCCAGTGGGCCAATAAAATACGGATTAAGCGGCCATGCAGTACAAATAAAATATGTTGCCCGCAGTGTTTCTCAAGCAAAGCATCGGTGCGTAGCAACACCCGCTCTAATACTCCATCGGGACTTTCGCCCTGCTCAATAGCAAAGGCTGTGTTACCGCTTTTCCATGTGTGATTCAACTGCTCCAGGTTATCGCGGACTTCGTTGATTTGCTGCCCTTCAATAATACCAAAATCCATCTCGTCAAGTTCCTTGTAAGACTCAAAATTAATTTGCAATTGCTCCGCAATAATTTCCGCCGTTTCGAGTGAGCGTTTAAGACTGCTACTAAAAATATGATTGATTTCTTTATTCCCCAAGGCACGGCCTATGGCTTTTGCCTGTTTCCGGCCCGTATCATTCAATGATTTATTGATACCGCGCCCCTGCATTCGCCTTGTACGGTTATACTCCGTTTCGCCGTGGCGGGCTATATAAATATTGGTGGTTTGCAAGTCAGCCTTTCCCCTTTTTACGACTCATAGCTAAATCTTTAAATCGCTCTTCCATTTCCCGCACTTTTGACGGGGCCGTATCTTCGTACATGGCATGTTTGATGATCACCATTTTTAGTACCCGGTCGTTTAGGGTAAGCCCATCTGATGATAAAGATTGTGCGAGCTTGTCCCATACTTTTCTAAGCAGGCCCGGCTTCATCACAAAAAAGAAGAAGATACCAATGCCGGTAGCTACATATTCCTGTTGAAATCCCAACACGCTTAAACTGAAAAAAGCAACTATAAATAATAAGCCGTTGCTGTTAACAAATCGTAGCAATTTACCTGCCGAACGTATTACCAATGCACTTTTCTTATGATACCAGAACCAGTGAAAGACCAAGACAATGCCGGCGGCAATCCAGGGATTAATCCAGAAAAGCAGGCCATACAAAAGAATAAGCGATAAACTGCCGGCGCTTCGTACCCAGGCTTGCGCTTCCTTGATGAGTGTTTCCAGCGGCACTTGATCCAGCAACCCCGGTGCAAACGATTCTATATGCTCGGTTGTGGTATGAAACCAATCACCGGTTTGGGTTACAATTCCCAGTTTGGTTTCAACAAAAAACTGATCTGATTTTTTGAACTTGCCCATTTGCATACGGCCTAAAATAGGCTTCTTATGGGAGAAAGTCAGGACTTTTGAGTTATGATTCTTGAGATATTTAAAGAATTGCCATCTCCATTGCAGATAGCAATGGTACTATTTTTAAAATTGGATTATGGGAATATAGTCACCGACCGTAACATGTATCTGATCTGACGTATCATCGTTTTGCGAATCCGTTACGACCACCTTCAGATCAAAATCTTCGGTGCCACTAATCGTTTCCGTATAGCTGGAACCTGTACCTACAATATAAAAGTTGCTCTGTCCTTCTTCTTTTTTTTGCCATGAGTAGGAGTAGGGAGAGGAACCTTGAGAGACATCGGCTGTCCAGTTTTTCTGCTGTCCGACATAGGCACTTCCTCCGCCGACTATAGTGACGTTTAAGCCCCCCGGTGATGGGAATGGATTTGGCTTCTCTCCAACATAAGAATAAGAAAGCTGGACGTTATCCGGACTTGCGGGAAACCAGCCAATACTTTGACCAAGAACACTACTAGATACATCATATATGTACGTTGTTACCGTCGCATGATCATTAAAAAGTTCTACATTCGCGAATCTGTTTTGATCATTGGAGTTGGCCGCACTCCACCCAAGGGTCTCTCCGGCATTAAACCACAGATCATTACTTGCGGACGGAACCAATGGTATGGTGTACGTAACTTCATAAACATCTGCAAAATATGTACCGCTGGCCAATTCCTTCCAAACACTTGAAAAAAGAGTAATCTGTCGACCGGAATCGACTTGCTCTACTTGTCCATCCGTGGTTGTTGCATGTTTTATGTCATGGGTATCGACAAAATCCATGGCAGCCCCCGCATCAATAAGCCCGAAACCACTATCGTTATCATAGCCGGGCCCACCCACGGGTGCAGCCGTTTTTTCGAGGATATGAGCAACATCATCAGGAGTTAAATCTACTTCGGCCGCCTGTAGCAGACTGATAATCCCCGTTCCCAAAGCCGCACTGGCACTGGTGCCTGATACGTTACCGTATTGATTGCCGTCCGGCAGTGTGGATAGTAAATCAACGCCCGGGGCGATTAGATTAATATCCCTGGGATTACTGGAAACATCATCACCTTCCGGGGTGCCGGAGAATTGAAATGGATCATTGGTTTCATTCGCTGCTCCAACCGTTAAAACCACGTGATCACTGGCCAAATTAGCAGGCAAACCCAATGGCAAAATTCCATTATATGGAAGAGCACTTCCAACTACTACCGTTCCACTCTCATAGGCATTTCTAACAGCACTAATGGCCGAAGTATAGTTGTTGTTTTGTTTAAATGCGGCTGCAATTGAATTGATGATATTCACTGCATTGTCATAAATTTGTCGATATGGATTGTCCACTTTACAACATGGATAAAACTGAAAATCAGAAATTGCAAGCTCCGGGACCTGGTCTTCAAGCAGCCAGTATAAAGGCAGATATATCGTTTTAGCGCCATCGTTTACGGCTTCATTTATAGCGGGAGCTACCGCACTTTCATTCAGATAAACAAACGTTTTGGTGATCGGAATACCGCTTGGCAGTTGATCTACCTGTCCCGTTGTCTCTTTAGCAATATTATAGGACAAAACGGGTGCGTTCCAATTTACGCCTGCTATGCCTTTACCATTGTTGGTAGTGGCTCCTATAATACCCGCCGCCGGATTGGCCGCTCCATTATCAGCCACAAGTGATCCTGCAGCCCTTTTAATGGTAACTCGAGAAGTTAAATCTTCGTGATCATTATCGATTCCTCCCATTGCAATAACGGCAATTTCTTTCGAAGAACTCCCGTTGGTCGTCTGCCAGGCCTGCGGCACATTCGCCGTATTTAAATAGTCCTGCTGTGAAAACAGAGGATCATTGGGCGTTGTTGAGGAGAGGGTGTTTACCCCGCCCTGGCTGGAAGAAAGCAAACCACCTGGCGATTTGTTTGAACTTACGGACGAGTCGCAGCCTGCAAAGGTTACAAGCAATACTGTAATTATGGCTAAGTGTCTCATCTTATCTGGGATTTAGTTGGGATTATCACTATTTGATTGGGGAAAAACCGGGGTTACTTCACGCGTGGCCACATTCAGGTAGTACAGGCGCTTGATTAGTCGATTGGATGCATTTAGGATAAGGCGGCTAAACAGGATCGTTTCGCCGTCCGGGCTCCATTCGGGGCGGGCTGCAAAACCGGGGCCTGCGGTTGCTTGTTCAGCATCACCACTATCAACCTTCGTAATATGTATTTCATCATTGTAGATAAATACAATTTTTTCGGCGTCCTGTGATAAACTCGGCTCGTGTATGTTAAAAAATGTGTCTTTTAAGTTAGTAATCTTTTTGAAGTTGCTACCGTCCAGATTAGCTATATAAATCTGTTCCTGATTTTTCCGTACCTTTGTAGTATCAAAATTAATATAAGTTATCTGGTTTCCATTGGCCGACCAATGGGGATCAGTACCAAAAGGGATAATAATTTGGGGATTAGATCCACTGCTTTTCATAATTGAAACCCCTCGAGGTTCGCCAGCAGAAAGTGAAAATAAAATTTGGCTTCCATCAGGGGACCACTCTGGCTGTATTGTATATTCAAAGTCTGGATTCGAAGTGTTTGGGCCCGTCAGTTGCTGCAGATCCATTCCGCCGCTGCGCATTTTAAATAAATATTGTGGCACGCCAAAGCTGTTGAAAACGAACCACTCCCCGTCCGGGCTGATATCAGGGAAGAGTATGCGCCCATCCCGAATCTTCTGTCGCCGGCCGGTTTCCAGGTTCAGCTTCCAGAGTTGATCCAACTTTCCGGGTCTCGGGTCTGAGCCCAGTTCCTCACTATGGGTAAAATAAATCGTAGAACCATCCGGTCCCCAAAAGCCGTAGGAGGCATCAAAATTTTCTGAAGCCGGAATATTCCGGTCAACATTTAATTTTTCAGTTGTATCGGTGGGATTGTCGCAGCCGGCCATAAAAGAGCTTAGCAGGATCAGAAGAAGCCAACAGTTGTTTATTGAAATCATCTGTATGTGTTTTTAGTTGGAGTTATCATTTTGGGTTGCGGGAAAACCGGCGTTACCTCACGGGTCGCTACATTTAGGTAATACAAACGCTCGGGACCATTAAGAATAATGCGGCTGAACAGGATTGTTTGGCCATCCGGGCTCCATTCCGGCCGGGCGGCATAGCCTGCGCCGGCAGTTACTTGTTCAGCATCACCACCATCAACATTCTTAATATATACCTCATCATTATAGATGAACACAATTTGGGGGCTGTCCGGTGATAAACTTGGCGCATTTATATTAAAAAAAGTATTTTCTAAATTGGTCTTTTTTTGAGGATTACCACCATCTGCCTTAGCTATATAAACCTGTTGCTGTTGCGATCGAACTTGTGTGGTATCATAGTTTACATATGCAATTCTGTTTCCACTTGGGAACCAATTTGCATGAACACCAAAAGGGATAAAAATGTTTGGATTTGACCCATTTTTGTCCATTAATGCAACTCCGCAAGGTTCGCCGGCTACTGAAAAAAGAATTTTATTCCCGTTTGGCGACCATCGGCCAAGTCCTGTCTGTTTCCATTCGGGGTTTGGTGATCCGGGACCCGTCAGTTGCTGCAGGTCGGTGCCGTCGCTACGCATTTTAAAAAGATATTGGGGTACGGCGAAGCTTTGAAAAACAAACCACTCCCCGTCGGGGCTGATGTCAGCATTGAGGATGCGGCCATCCCGAATCTTCTGGCGCTGTCTGGTTTTTAGATCCATTTTCCAGAGTTGGTCAAGCTTCCCGGGGTCCGGGTCGGTTCCCAATTCCTCGCTGTGGGTAAAATAGATCGTTGAACCCTCCGGCCCCCAGAACCCGTAGGAGGCATCAAAATTTTCAGAAGGCGGAATATCCCGGTCCACATTTAATTTTTCAGTTGTATCAGTGGGATTGTCACAGCCGGCCAAAAAAGAGCTTAGCAGGATCAGAAGAAGCCAAAAGTTGCTGGTTGGGATCATAAACCTGGGAGTATTTGTAGATGTAATTTTATTCATATTGCCTTTTTCTATCTAAAAAATTGTTTTAAAGTTTTAGAAGTGCAAGTTTTTATTAAAAAAAATAAATTGTTGTAAAATTTATAGTTACAGGAATTCAAGGAAATTATTTGATGAAAATTTATTGCATGTCTGCTCGTTAATTAAAACGGAATCCAACTTTGTTGGTGCTCTACGTGTTAGATCTCTGGAAAGCGGTTGTAATGATCATATTAGTACGAGCAAATAACAGACCCCAAAACTCGTAAAAGCTATCCCGGCTTGTCTGAATGCCATACTTTAAATAAATTAAGCAGGAACGTTAATTATTTCTACGACAGCTTTATGAAAGGCTTTAGCTTCTTTTTACTCGTTAGTTTATTGATCGGGGCCTCTGGCTGCGTAACAACGAATGTGGATCTCACCGAACCCGAAGCATCATACCAAGCAACCACGAAGGTAGAATTATTGTTTGAAGAACCCTCTCGACCGTATAAGGTAATTGCTTTAATTGAAGGCAATGGGTCCCCACATAGAAAACAATCGTTGGTGTTTGATAAAATTCTGAAAAGGGCGAAAAAGATTGGAGCTCAGGCCATCATTCCCATTGACTCAAATATCAGGTATCATCCCAAATCAACATTTAATGATGAACCCGTAAATTCGGTTGGTGAATTGATTCCTAAACTTCTTGGCGGTGCCGGCGGTGGGTATGACTTTGATTTGGAAGTAAAAGCTATTCGATTTATCGATTCGGTAGAAAAAGTGGAAGATGGTAGACTTTGAACTGGATCCCCACAGCCCGGATTTTATTGAGAGCATTGTGAAAGATTAGTTTTCGTGGGATAAGTTTGAGTCAATAACGATTTCAAAACTCGACAACTCAAAACTTCTACGCCTGTGCTACCGTCCAGATCATGATCGAATCTGCGCCCGCTTCTTTCAGGGTTTTTGCAAGCTCAAAAGAGGTGGACCCGGTAGTAAATACATCATCAACAATAATAACCATTTTGCCTTTTACCTGATCAGGTTGCGATACGGTAAACGCATCTTTCATATTGTTGATACGCTTTTGAAGTGTAAAACCTGTCTGGCTCTGTGTGTATTTATTTCTGCGTACGGCATTAATGGAGCAGATAGGAATGGACAGCTCTTCCTGAATGCCCCGGGAAATCGAAAAAGCCTGGTTAAATCCGCGTTTTCTGAATTTTAGATAATGCAGCGGTACCGGAATCAGCAGTGCTTCTTTTGCTGCTAACTGCGTTTTTACCGCCGAATGTTTTTTAAGGCGCCGCGCTAATGCTTTGCCCAGTTGGTAGCCGATGCCGATCAACCGCTCATACTTTAAATGGTGCATCAGATCCTGCAGCAAGCCGCCTTTATCAAAGGTCCACATTGCTTGCTGTAATATTACCCCATGGGGCAATATAACATTGCTTGAACTTTCCCTGTTTTCCGAGGCCGCATATACAAACCGTTTCTCAAGGCAGAATGGACAAATATGATGCTTTTTTTGCACCACCTCTTGTCCACAACAAACGCAGATATTTGGAAAGAGTAGCTGTACCAAGCCTCGTTGAATGATCTTAAAAAATGCTGTGATTTTTTCCATATCAAGTCTCTTTTACTGTAAGACTAATAAAATGGACATTCCTTACAAGATTTTTAATTTTTTGGCGTCTTTTTATTATTTAACTTATGCTTTAGCAACATTTACGGATGTTAATCGTGTTCTCATGGCTTGAACAAACGACCGTGTAGTTATTAATTTGCATACAAAATACCTATGCCTTCACTTGGAAAAGATTTAGCGGCAGTACGTATCAAAAACGATCTGAGCATTGAAGAGGTGCAGAAGATCACTAAGATTCCCGGCCATATTCTACATTATATCGAGGATGATTCTATTTTTACCAGAATCGACGAAAACACTACCTATATTCGCAGTTATGTACGAAGCTACGCCAAGGCCATAGGTATTAGCGAAGCAGAGATTGTTCATGCGCTTGACCAGGTAGAGGCCGGCAATTATGGCGGAAGCCTGGCCGAAACTACACATCCTGATCAGGAACCAGTTGATGATATAGAAGCGCCTGATGATTCAAATAAAAGCGACATGGTTCACGATCACTCTCCAAAATTTGCGCTCGATAAAGAAGAGAAAAAAACAAGCGATCCGGGAACCAAAAGAGATAAATCCAAGAAAACCATTCGGCAATCTGATACAATATCATCGATTGATTGGGTAGATATTGGACGCAATCTCAATACCTCTCAATCAAGATTTAATATGCAGTCTATACTGATTATTGTTAGTGTTTTAATGGCTTTCGGTGCTATTTTCCTTTTATATAATTACTATGATTCCGGATCGACTGATTCGACCAATCTCCAGGAAAGCAATACCATATTTGAGCCTGAAACTCCCTCCGATTCCTTACGCGAATCGCTTATTGGTGGAGAAAGCGAACCGGCAACCAATGCCAATCCCGCCGCAGAAGAAGGTACCCTCAGCGATACCCTCTCCATTGCTATTTATGCAGCCAACGGCAATTTGGACCCCGTTCGAGTTTATACCGATATCCTTGGCCGGATAAACCCATTTTGGGTAAGAGAGGGAGATACCACCAGAATCAATTTTGTTAACGTTATTAGAATACGGGCCGATGAAGAGTATGATCAGCGCCTTTTAGATCGACTTCAGCTTTTGTTTAACGGTCACATCATCCAGAATTTTTACCAGCAATATTATAATCCTGAATCGAAGATGATTGAACTGGAGCGCTCAGTTTTTGAAAATCACCCCGAGTGGTGGCAGTCTATATGAAATATTGCTTTTCGCTAATACGCATCTTGCCATTCTATAGTAAGCGGTGCTGAACCTTTTATGGAAAAAGAAAGCGCTAAAAAACGGGTATCTGAGTTACGCCGGCTGCTAAAAAAAGCAAATAAGGCCTATTACCAAGAAGCTGAACCGTTCTTATCCGATCAAAAATTTGATCAATACTTAAAAGAGCTGGAAGAGCTGGAAGAAGAATATGATTTACACGATCCGGCCTCACCCACCCGGCGTGTGGGCGGAGAACCCAGCAGCGATTTTGCGACGGTTATTCACCCCTCTCCCATGCTAAGCTTGGATAATACCTATAACCAGGAAGAGTTGAACGATTTTGACCGACGGGTGCGAGAGCGGCTTGAGCATACCGACTTTAATTATATGGCCGAGCTAAAATTTGATGGCGCTTCCATTCGTCTGCGGTATGAACAGGGTGAACTGGCGCTTGGGGCCACGCGCGGTAATGGAAATAGGGGTGATGATATCACCCAAAATGTAAAACCCATACGTGATATTCCACTTACCCTTTCGGGAAATCCACCCGAAGTGCTGGAAGTCCGGGGAGAGGCTTATATGGAGCGTGAAGCTTTTGCGCGACTTAATGAACATCGCCAGCAACAAGGATTATCGGTATTTGCCAATCCGCGCAATTCCACAGCCGGTTCGTTGAAAATGCAGGATCCCCGCGATGTAGCCCGCCGCCCCATTCGCTTTTTTTGTTTTGATATGCTGCAGGAAAATGACGAAGACCTGACGCAGCTTAAAAAGATGGATCTGCTTGAAAAATACGGCCTGCCGGTCTGCAATCATTATGCGCACTGTACCTCTATAGAACAAGTACACGTCAAAATTGAGGAATGGAAAGAGCTGCGGCACCAACTGCCCTTTGAAACAGATGGCGTTGTTATAAAGGTAAATGAAGACCGCTACCGCGATCAACTGGGCAGCACATCCAAAGCCCCGCGCTGGGCTATTTCTTACAAGTTTGAAGCCGAACAGGCAACCACCACCTTACAATCCATTAGCCTGCAAGTGGGACGGCTTGGTAAAATAACACCGGTTGCCGAGCTACAACCAGTAGAATTGGCCGGCACTACCGTAAAACGGGCATCGCTGCACAACGAGGATGAAATTCACCGTAAGGATATCCGTGAGGGCGATCAGGTGATTATTGAGAAAGCGGGTGAAATCATCCCGCAAGTGCTTAGCGTGGTTAATCCCGACCGAGAAAATCGATCCCGGCCTTTCAAAATGCCGGAAAACTGTCCCGCCTGCGGTGAAAAACTGGTAAAGCCGGGTGATGAAGTGGCTTGGCGCTGTGTGAACCATGAATGCCCGCCTCAGGTACGCCACCGAATTGAGCATTTTGCCTCCCGCGATGCCATGGATATTGAGGGGCTGGGTGAGGCCGTGGTAGATCAATTGGTCTCGGAAGAACTGGTTTCTAATTATGCCGACATCTACGATTTGCAAAAAGAGGATTTAATACCGCTTGAACGAATGGGTGAAAAAAGTGCACAAAATCTGATTGACGCCATAAAAAAAAGCAAAGAGCGACCCCTTGATCGGCTTATTCATGCACTTGGCATTCGTTTTGTAGGCAAAACCGTAGCCCGCGACTTAGCCTCGGCTTTTGGAACCATAGATGCAATGCAAAAAGCAACCGAAGAAGATATTGTAAATATAGACGCCATAGGGCCTAAAATTGCAGAATCGGTGACTGCATTTTTTGACAATAAACATAATATACGCATTACCGAACGCCTGCGGTCTCAGGGTCTCAATTTTAAAATGGGACAAAAGCAGCAAGCCTCTCAAGCTTTAAATGATAAAACGTTTGTACTAACAGGCAGCCTACCCTCTTTTACGCGTAAGGAGGCCACTGAAATTATTGTACGACATGGCGGCAAAACCACCTCATCGGTAAGCAGCAACACTGATTTTCTTTTGGCCGGTGAAAATACAGGCAGCAAATATGATAAAGCGCAAAAACTGGAAATTACTATCTTGGATGAAGAAGCTTTTAAAAGAATGTTAAATTTATCGTAGAGCAATATAAAAGCGTGGGTCAGGTTAATGAATATTCAAATAATAATTTAGCTGTCCATTATATTTCGTATTATTATTAAATTATATAAGCATTACGGATTTTTGATAAATGCTGCAGGTTTTTAAATTAGGCGTATCAACAACTGCTAATTAGTTTATGAGTTTTCTTGAAAAATTAGGGTTGAACCCTAAAAAACGCGCTTCTGCTCCTGTTATAGGTGAGAAAAAGAAACAAAAGGAAGAAGCTTCCTCATTTAAGAAAAATGTTTATCTACGGGCTTTTATCCTGTTGGCTTTTCTGGCCATACTTTTTCTATCCATCCCCCAACCTATATTTGAAGAACAGGCGGGGTATAGTATTGGCGAACCCTGGAAAGCAGAAGACCTCACCGCCCCATTTACCTTTGCCATTCAAAAAAGTGATGAAGAAATTAAAAATGAGAAAGAAGCTATTCGCCAAAACACACCCTCCATATTTCACCGAAAGCAAAATGTGAGCGTTGCCGCCCAAAGCAAAGTTGATTCTTTGTTTGAACGAATACAACTGGTTTTAAAGGCTTATCAACAATGGAAACAGGGCGACCGACTAAGCCAGGCAGCTACTTCAAAAGACAGCCTGAATTTTATTCAAAAGAAAAATACATCCGCGGTTAATTTGTCGAATGCAGCATGGAGTGCCCTGATCCAAAATTATCAGCAAACAGTAATAGAAGGCGGGCGGACTGACACTAAAACGGCACCATCCGGCCAATTTATTGGATCCCATCTGCAAAATAATATTACAGATATTATTAATAATATTCTGCGTGACGGGGTGATAAACCGGCCCAAAGAAGATCTTGAAAATAGTGAAATAACCGTACGTGATTTACAAAACAGAACGGAGCAAACATTTAATACGGCCAACGTCAGAGATATTCCGCAAGCAAGCCAGTATGCGCGGTACCAACTTTCGCAACGCTATAACGAAGATATTTTACAAGCCGCTATAGAAATTTTTAACCAGGTTATCAGGCCTAACCTCATTTATAGCCCTGAAAATACACAGGCCCAGATTGAGGAAGCCCTGGCTAATGTTTCCACCACCAAAGGAGCTGTAGCACAGGAACAGGTGATTATTCGCAAAGGCGACCTTATAACCGAGGAAAAATACAATATGCTGCAAAGCCTGGCCGAAGCCCGCTCGCAAAACGCCAGTAAAACCGAACGGTGGCTTCAATTCGGGGGCGACGTACTTGCTATAACAGCCATTGTTATTATTTTCTTTTTTTACCTGTACCTGTACCGCCGCCAAATTTTTATGAACAACGCCCTGTTGCTTCTTGTAATGCTTACCATGAGTTTCATTTGCGTAGGAAGTTCACTCATTTTTCAATTCACTGATATCTCGCTTTATATTGTACCCATTGCCATTGCCCCGATTATTTTAACCATCATTTTTGATTCACGCCTGGGCATTCTTGCCACGGTAACGCTTGCTCTGCTCATCGGACTCATAAACAGCAACAGTTTCGAATTTGCCACTGCCACCATTGTAGCTTGCTGCCTCGGCTTATTTTCTGTTCGTGATATTAAGAAGCGGTCTCAATTTTTCTTTACCACGCCGGGCATCGTTTTTGTCTCTTATACCGTTGTCATTCTTGGCTTTAGCATGGCCGCATTGCAGGGATGGAGTACGATGCTTAATGATTTATTATATGTTGGCGTCAATGCCATCTTTATTTTATTTACCTATCCCCTCATTCTACTGTATGAAAAGACTTTTAAAATAACCACTGATCTAACGCTCATTGAACTAAGCGACACCAACCTTCCTATTCTTAAAGACTTGATGAATAAAGCGCCCGGCACCTTTCATCACAGCCTGCAGGTAGCTAATCTTTCAGAGGCCGCAGCCGGCGCTATCGGGGCCAACGGCTTGCTTTGCCGGGTGGCTGCCCTTTATCACGACATCGGGAAAATGGAAAACCCCGCCTACTTTGCGGAAAATCAAGTAGCCGGTAACGAACATGATAAATTGAAACCGCGCATGAGCGCCCTTGTCATTAAAGCCCACGTGAGCAATGGGGTGAAAGTGGGCCGGGAAAATAAATTACCGGAACTCATCATTGATTTCATTAAAACACACCATGGAACCTCGGTGATTAAATATTTTTATGAAAAAGCCAAGGAGCAGTGTGATGACAATAAAGATGAAATTCAAAAAGAAGACTTCCGGTATGACGGCCCACTGCCCGAGACCAAAGAAACCGGTATTTTAATGCTGGCTGATGGCGTAGAAGCCGCCTCCCGTGCTATGAAAGATCCCAACTATCAGAAGCTCGAAAACCTGATTGATAAAATGGTTGATGACCGCGTTAATGAAGGGCAGCTTAGTAAAACGCCGCTCACGTTCCAGAATCTGCGTGTTATTAAAGAGACCTTCCTAAACATTCTTGTGGGTATCTATCACAGCCGTGTAGAATATCCTGAAGATGAGGAGCAGGAAGGAAAAGACACCAGCGACCAATCCACCACCTCAGATGGAACCGACAAAAAGTCAAAGAAAAAAGAGTTGGAAGGCCGTTCCCAACCCAAGGTAGATGATTATTACAATTCTTAGCATGAGCCCATGCAGTTTCAAAATGAGCTAAATCTTTATCTGCAGTTCATAAAATTAGAAAAAGGCCTTTCCAAAAATTCTGTTGTATCCTATAAAAATGATCTGTACCGCTATTTAGTATTTATATCGGCTACCCTCGGCATAAAGGATCTTGGGGGGGTGACCATTCAACACATCGAGAACTATCTTGAAGAACTTTCGGCCATGGAGCTTTCCGCTTCTTCGGTGGCCCGTAATATTTCGAGTATTCGAAGCTTCCATGAATTTGCCGTGGTCGAAAATCTGGCCCAAGCCAATCCCGCCGAGCTGATTGACCTTCCCAAAAAGACCAAAAAATTACCCGAGGTACTCTCCCCGGATGAAGTGGCCAAAATCCTTGATACGCCCAACCGCGAAACCAGTGTAGGCATCCGAAATGCTGCCGTGCTGGAGACGTTATATGCCACCGGTATGCGGGTAAGCGAGTTAACCGGTCTTGAACTGGATAATCTTATTTTTGAAATAGGTTTTATTCGGGTCACCGGCAAAGGTAATAAAGAACGGCTGGTACCGGCGGGTGAAGTTGCACAGTTAGCGCTGGAGCACTATATAGAGGTTGTACGCCCAAAATATAAGAGTGATAAAAATCCGCAGAAGGCAAAGAACAAGATTTTTCTAAGCCAGCGGGGTAATCCGCTTTCGCGCATGAGCATCTGGAATATCGTGAATGACGCCGCCGAACGCGCGGGCATCCAAAAGAACGTCTATCCTCATATTTTTCGCCATTCTTTTGCCACGCACCTTTTAGAGGGCGGAGCCGACCTCCGCGCCGTGCAGGAAATGCTGGGGCACTCATCCATCATCACTACCGAAACTTATACCCACGTCGATCGCTCCCTATTGCATCAAGTGCACAAAGAGTTTCATCCGAGGGCGTAGCGCTGATTGAAGGGATTAAGCAGATTTTCGTTGATTTTGATTTGTTTAGCATATCTCATTTGCTTTAGTTTTTCATATATTTCAGAACGCTACACAATTAAGGAACTTTACAGCATGCTTAAACAATCCGAAATAGAGAATCTTACGGCTGTTTTTTTGAATTATCCGGAAATAGAAGGCGTTTATCTGTTTGGTTCGGCAGCGACCGGCAAAAATCATGGTTCAAGCGACTGCGATGTGGGAATTGTATATAATGATGATACCATCACAAAAAAAAAGGTAGATTTATACACTGATTTAGTGAAAGCGGGATTTGAAAATGTTGATATTGTATTTTTCAACGATGCTGATTTGGTGCTTCAGTTCGAAATTATTCATCACAATCAATTGATCTATCGAACGGAAGAATTTAACCACGGCGAGCTATTTTCTATAACCGTTCGCAAATACTTTGATATTCAGCCGCTTCTGCAGCGCCAGCGTAAAAAAATTAAAGAACGCATACTCAATGGTTAAACCAGAAGTAATTCGCAGAAGACTTGAAAAACTTGACGAATATCTTACCTACCTGAAAGAAGTACAAAAAAAAGAACAGGAACAATTTCTGAACCAAACCGAGATTTGGGCAAGCGCCGAGCGTTTTTTGCAAATGGCTATTGAATCCATAAATGATATTGCCAATCATATAATAGCCGAAGAAAATTACGGTACTATGGAGAAGTATAGCGACCTCCCCAATCTTTTTTTTGAAAAAAGTTTGATTGACGATGAATTGAAACAGAAATGGATTCAAATGATTGGCTTCAGAAATATTTTAGTGCACGGCTACACAGAAATTGATCGAAATGAGGTTTATAAAATTATCAACCAAAACCTTGATGACATCAAACGCATAAAACAAGTATTGGCACAATTTTTATAAAATCAAAAAAGCAAATCCAGCATGAAAAAGTCCCGGCTTCTACTATTCTCATTCATACTATTCTTATTCGCAGCAGAAACTGCCTCAGCCCAAATCGGTTGGACCAAAGCTTATGAAAAGGCTGTAGTGGTAACTGCCGAAAAGCACGCCTCGCAAATCGGCAAAGAAATTCTGCAGCAGGGTGGCAATGCCGTTGATGCGGCCGTAGCCGTGCAGTTTGCATTGGCGGTAACATTGCCCCGCGCCGGCAATATTGGAGGGGGCGGTTTTATGGTGATTCATCTAAATGATGATACCAATACCACACTTGATTACCGAGAGCAGGCCCCGGCCAAAGCCGGTCCCGATATGTATATTCGTGAGGGCGAATATGTACCCGAACTGAGCCGCGAGGGTGTGTTGGCCGTGGGCGTACCCGGCGTGGTAGACGGCATGGTGAAGGCGCTGAACAGGTACGGTAGCATGCCGCTGGAAACGGTGATGCAACCGGCCATTCGGCTGGCGCGTGATGGATTCGAACTTTCCTGGATTCAGGCACAAACCCTGAACAGTTATCGCGAAACGCTGCTGAAGTACGAATCATCCCGCAGCTACTTTACCAAAGCCGACAACACGCTGTATAAAGAAGGGGATTTGTTTATTCAAAAAGATTTAGCCGAGACACTTGAACGCATTGCTACTGAAGGCCGCGCAGGATTCTACAGCGGTAAAACGGCCCATATCATCGTGAAAGAAATGGAGCGCCACGGCGGACTCATCACCCGTAAGGATTTGCAAAATTACGAAAGCAAGTGGCGTCAACCAGTTCAAACTGAATTCCGTGGCTACGAATTATTCATTATGCCGCCGCCCAGCAGCGGCAGCATAGCCATTGCTCAAATGCTGGAAATGATGGAGCCCTACGATCTCAAAGAAATGGGCTACAACACGGCGGAGTACGTGCACTTGGTTACCGAAGCCATGCGCCGCGCCTTCGCCGACCGCGCCTACTTTCTGGGCGATCCCGACTTTGTAGATATCCCGCGCGATACCCTGCTGAGCAAATCATACAACGATAACCGCATGGAAAGCTTTCAGCGCTATCAGGCTAGCTCCAGCGATTCGATCGGTCACGGTGAGGTGCCCGGTTTTAGGGAATCGACTGAAACTACCCACTTTTCCATTGTCGATTCAGCCGGTAATGCCGTTTCTGTCACCACTACGCTGAACGGATCGTTCGGCAGCAAAGTGGCGGTGGGCGGCGCAGGATTTTTCCTAAATAATGAGATGGATGATTTCACTGCCAAGCCGGGCGAACCCAATATGTTCGGCTTGATCCAGGGCAAAGCCAATGCAATTGCCCCGGGCAAGCGGATGCTCAGTAGCATGTCACCTGCTATCGTCACAAAAAATGATTCGGTACGCATGGTGATTGGCGCTGCCGGCGGGCCGCGCATAATCTCGGCCACCCTGCATAATTTTCTGAATATGGCCGTATTTGAAATGAACGCCGCCGAAGCCATTTCTGCCCCGCGCTTTCACCACCAGTGGCTGCCGGACAAGCTCTATTATGAGGAGTTCGGTATCTCTAAAAACAACCGGTTGCTGCTTAGAGGGATGGGGCATCAGTTAGAAACCGGCTCCGTGGGCCGGGCCCATATCATCCATGTTGATGCCAAGGGCATGCGTCACGGCGCGCCCGATCCGCGAGGCAACGGTGCAGCGGAAGGATTTTAGAAGATAGAAGTTGGAAGTTTGAGGCTTGAAGTTAGTGATTGCTGATTGCTGAAAAATGAGAAATTCGGACCAGGATAAAGTTGATATAAAACAACTATGGAATGATGAAAAAGAAGACAATGGTAGAGCGCAAGGTTGAGAAGCTAAATCAGCTCTATCAATTCTATCAAAAAATATCGAAGGTAAAAGAATCTAAAACCTCCTATCAACCCAAAGAAAATAAGAATAACTAATTTATGAGCGAAGATACAGCTACAGCTATACAATCTATCGAATGGCGCGATGATCATGTGCGCATCATTGACCAGACCTATTTGCCTAAACGAGAAGTATATAGTGATATCCGCGATATGGGGCGCATGTGGGAAGCCATTAAAAAACTGCGCGTGCGTGGTGCACCGGCCATCGGTATTGCGGCGGGCTATGGATTTTACCTGGGCATAAAAGAATTGCCCGAGTCCAGCTTTCAAAGTTTTTGGGTTGAAGTGGAACGGCTGGCTGAATATCTGCGGGGTGCCCGCCCTACAGCCATAAACCTGGAATGGGCTCTAAACCGTATGATGACCACCATGCAAGCCCATAAAGAAGAACCCATTGCCGAAATAAAAAAAGTAGCTCTCGAAACAGCTAAAACCATTCATGACGAGGATAAGCGCATTTGCAAAAAAATAGGCGAGAATGGCGTTAAGCTTGTCAAAAAGAACAGCAAGATACTAACGCACTGTAATACCGGAAGCCTGGCTACCGGCCAGTATGGAACGGCCTTATCCGTTATTTTTCATGCTTGGGAAGCGGGAAAAGAAATTAAGGTTTGGGTTGATGAAACCAGGCCTCTTATGCAGGGCGCCCGCCTCACGGCCTGGGAACTGAAGCAGGCCGAAATTCCAATGGAACTTATTACCGATTCTGCCGCCGGCTCGTTGATGCAGCGCGGGGAAGTGGACATGGTGATAGTGGGGGCCGACCGTGTGGCCGCCAACGGCGATACCGCTAATAAGATTGGTACCTATTCCCTTGCAGTTGTAGCCAAAGAAAACGACATCCCTTTCTACGTTGCCATTCCATTGTCAACCATAGATATGGACTTGAGCAATGGCAGTGGAATCCCCATTGAGGAACGGGAAGCAGAAGAAATTACATCGTTTAATGGTTCACAAATTGCACCTAAAAAGACTGATGCTTACAATCCTGCTTTTGATGTAACGCCCTATTCTTATATCACCGGGTTTATCACGGAGAAAGGCATTATCGAAACCCCTTTTGATGAGCATTTCCAGGAGCTTTTTGATGATTAGAGGCCTTAGCAGAACCCATTGTAATGGCAAGCGACCGACAGGGAGCACGGCAATCTCCCAACGGAGATCCTGCTATACGCTGCGTGAGGGGATTGCCAAGTTCTAACAGAGCATTCCAGAAGATGAAAAGGTTGAACGGTGCGGGTGTTTCAAAGGTCTCTGTTAAATTCCCTTCCTCACAAGCTTTCCTAAACTTGCGAAGTTTAGGAAAGCTGATATTTTATTTCAAATAAACTCTTCGTTCTGTCGCTTATTTGATGGCTGCTTAATCCAATAGCGTATGCCCTTTCCCGCCAGCGGTTCTTCAATAAAACGGGGAATAACATGCAAATGCGCATGAAAAATATCCTGACCGGCTATCGCGCCACTGTTCCAGCCCACATTATAACCCTCCGGGTGGTGTTTGGAATCAAGCATTTCTTTAACTTTTTGCAGCAACTTATAGGTGCTCTTCCATTCCTTGGGTGTTAAGTCAAAAACGGTCTCCCGGTGGGCTTTGGGTATGATGATACCTGAACCTTTCAGCACTTCCTGTGGTTCCTGTAGAAACAAGCAATAGTCATTTGAAAGTACCGTATCCTGCCGCTCATTTGCCCCAAGCCTGCAGAACGGGCAATTCTCCTTGGTTTTCAAAATTTGTGATCTGTTTTTGCCAGCGCATCCAGAATAGCATCGGCCTTAATGCTCCAGTGTGATTTGTGCCACACGCATTCTCCCATATCAATAATAAGCGCTTGGGGTGATTCATGCCGAACATCCAACTCTTCAGCAATAGCATCGGAAACCGGGCGGCTCTTAATAACATTTACAAAATGCATATCCGCCTTTGCCTTGATAGCATCAAACTGTTCTTCAATTTCTTCTTTGGCTACATGGCATATACTACACGTATGACTATGCTTGTACAAAAACTGCGGTTTATTCTTAGAAGCCTCTATTACCTGCTCCAATTGCGTGGGCTGCTTAAGCACGTTCCAATCTTCGTGAATAGCATCCGTATTTGAAAAAATAGTTTTCATAATCTTAAATAATTTCATGTTTTAATCCCCCATGCAAATTCCTATTTCGCGAGCTGTTTGCAATGTATCGCTGTCCAACGGGACGGCTTTCATTTTATTGGCAACATCGCTTATGGGTATGCTGCTCATCTTATTATCACGCAGTGCCACCAACGTATTAAAGTCCCCATTTCCGATGCACCGTACCGCAGCAGCTCCAAAACGCAGCGAGATAAGTCGGTCGAATGTAGTAGGTGAACCGCCACGTTGTAGATGACCTAAAACAACAGAACGTGACTCTTGGCCCGTTCGTTCTGATAATTCATTAGCAACCATGACACCAATACCACCAAGCTGCACTTCCTGGCCTGCCGTTTTCTCTTTTGTAACCAATTGGCCGCCCTCCGGTTTAGCCCCTTCGGCTGTCACAATCATGGTATAATTCTTCCCCTTAGACTTCCTCTCCTCAATTTTACTAATAATAGATTCATATTTAAATGGAATTTCAGGCAGTAGAATAACGTCCGCAGTGGAGGCAAGCCCCGAAAAAAGGGCAATCCAACCGGCATACCGTCCCATCACCTCAACCACCATGAGCCGCTGATGCGATTCTGCGGTAGTAGTGATACGATCAATAGCTTCGGTAGCAATACTTCGGGCCGTATCAAAGCCGAGGCTTACATCGCAACCCCATATATCATTATCAATGGTTTTGGGAACGCCCACCACGTTCAACCCTTTTTGCACAAGTTTATGGGCAATGCGCATGGAACCATCGCCGCCAATGGCAATGAGCGCATCAATCTTGTTCTTTTTAAATATCTTAATCAGATGATCAGATACATCTTTGGTACCCATGCTCCCATCCTCCTTTTCACAGGGCATATCAAAGGGATTTCCTTTATTAGCCGTACCCAATATGGTGCCTCCCAGCAGAGTAATACCGCGGACCGATTTTTCCGTTAGTGGAATAAAGGGCTCATCTGTATAGATAGAACCGTAGCCGTTTTTGATGCCGTATACATTCCACCCTCGTTTAAGAGCGGCAAGCGTAGCAGCCCGAATAGCCGCATTGAGGCCGGGCGCATCACCGCCTCCGGTATTAATAGCAATATTCATACTCAAACTAAGCTTCCTCCAGTGTTTCTCCCTGCATACGGAACACTTCAAGCGCTTCTTCAATTCCTAATCCCTCACGCACAATGCGGGCGGTATCCCCCGTCATATCTATAACAGTGGATTCACGCGCCGGCAAATCCTGCTGGTTATCAATGGTAACATCAACCAGTTTTTCAAATTCCCGTAAAAAGGGCTCGCGCTCAAAATCTTTTAATGAACCGTTATTCATAGAAGGTTTTTTAGCGGT
>Ga0136556_1000636_pt1 | contig 20100 bp, 19 predicted proteins | sample AntRauTorckE6831_FD_104780 | JGI IMG/M metagenome (GOLD analysis project Ga0136556, IMG submission 104780) | Saline lake microbial communities from Rauer Islands, Antarctica - Metagenome Torckler E6 #831 | ecosystem: Environmental > Aquatic > Non-marine Saline and Alkaline > Saline | place... | reverse complement strand
GAGGTATGGTGCGGTGGAATAGGGTGTATAGTGGATGCTGGCGCGCTGGCCCCGCAAGGGGTGGGAAGGGCCATCCGCCGAACGGCGGATGGGTCCCGAGGGACGCCTGCGGCGTCCTCGAGGACGGAACCCCTGGACGACCCGACCCCCGAGTCCGCCAGTCGGCGGAGCCTCGGGGGATGCGGCCAAAAAATGAAAAGAGAGGGACGAAAGTGAGTGATCTCGAGAGAAATGGGTAACTTAGAAGTCAATCCAACGAAAATAGGTCTATGGAGGTGAATCAAATGAAACCTAGAAAGGCGCTGAATAAGGCGTTTTTAAAGGTGAAGCCCAATCGAACAGAGATAGAGGTATTCAAAGAGCATCTCAAGGAGCTGCTGGACCGATCCAATGCGCAGGAGTCGGAAGAGTTTCACAAGAATCTGGTGATGGACTTTTTGAAGAAGACCTATTTTTCTCCATCCCATTATATCAATACCAAAGGCCGGAATGATCTGGTGATCCACACGGGAAAAGGGGCAAAAAGTCCGGTGGGCGTAATCGTGGAAGCCAAAAAACCGACCAATAGCGCTGAAATGGTGCGCGCGGCGCATGCGGACGATACAGCAGCAGTGCGGCTGGCAAAACTGAACACCAAGGCCATGCAGGAGCTGGTGTTGTACTATCTCCGGGAACGTATTCTGCATAAAAATGTGGAGGTAAAGCACCTCATTATCACCAATCTCTGGGAGTGGTTTATTTTTGATGCGCAGACTTTTGATCGCCTGTTTGCACAAAATAAGAAGCTGGTGAAGCAGTTTCGCGATTTTGAGGCTGGGCGACTGGCCGATAAACGCACGGATTTTTTCTACACGCAAATTGCCGCCCCTTGTATTGCAGCCATCGCCTCGGATATCCATTATACCTATTTTGATATGCGGGACTACGAACGCCCGCTGCGCAATGCAGATAAACGGGACGATAACAAATTGATCGCCTTGTATAAGCTCCTGTCGCCGGAGCATCTCCTGAAATTGCCGTTCGTGAACGACAGCAATAGTCTGGATAAGCGCTTTTATACTGAGCTGCTGCACATCATCGGGCTGACGGAAACGAAAAAAGGCAGCAAAAAACTCATAGAGCGGAATCCAGAGGGAGAGCGGGAAACGGGCTCGATCCTGGAGGATGCTATTATCCAACTGGATAGTCTGGATATGCTGAACCGCTTGCCGCGCCCGAATACATATGGAGATACGCAAGCTGAACAGCTGTTTCAGGTGGGGCTGGAATTATCCCTCACCTGGATTAACCGTATCTTGTTTTTGAAATTATTGGAGGCGCAGTTGTTCACCTACCATCAGGGGGATAAGGACTATGCCTTTTTGAATTTTCAGCGGATACAGAATTACGATGATCTAAATAGTCTGTTCTTTCAGGTGCTGGCCCGACAGCAGGAGGAGCGAAATCAAGATGTGAAAGAGGCCTTTCGGCAGGTGCCTTACCTGAATTCCTCCTTGTTTCAGCCGACGAATATGGAGCAGAATACCCTATTCATCAGTAATCTGCGGGACGATAAGACGATACCTATCTTGTCGAATACAGTATTAAAAGACCGAGGAGGCAAAAAGCGAAGGGGGGAGATGAAAACGCTGGAATATCTTTTTGCCTTTTTGGATGCTTACGATTTTAGCAATGAAGGCGCGGAAGAGATACAGGAAGAGAATAAAACCTTGATCAATGCTTCGGTGCTCGGCTTGATTTTTGAGAAAATCAATGGCTATAAAGACGGCTCCTTTTTCACGCCCGGTTTTATCACGATGTATATGTGCCGGGAAACCATCCGAAAAGCAGTGGTGCAGAAATTCAATGCGGCCAAGGGGTGGGACTGTGAAAGTACGGAAGATCTCTACGATCAGATCGAAAACCGGCAGGAAGCGAATGAAATCGTGAATAGTCTGAAAATTTGCGATCCCGCGGTCGGCTCCGGGCACTTTTTGGTCTCTGCCCTGAATGAAGTCATTGCGGTGAAGAACGATCTGCGCATTTTGCAGGACCGGTCCGGCAAGCGCCTGAAAGAATATCAGGTGGAAGTGGTGAATGACGAATTGATTGTGACCGACGAGGAAGGCGAGCTCTTTGACTACAAGCCCAACAGCAAAGAGAGTCAGCGCGTGCAGGAGGCTTTATTTCACGAGAAGCAGACCATCATTGAAAACTGTTTGTTTGGAGTGGATATCAACTCCAATTCCGTGAAGATCTGTCGATTGCGGCTGTGGATAGAATTATTGAAGAACGCCTATTATAAAAATGCGACCGAGCTGGAGACCTTGCCCAATATCGACATCAACATCAAGTGTGGAAACTCCCTGGTGAGTCGCTTTGACATAGATGCCGACCTGAAAAAAGCTTTGAAAAAGAGCCAATGGTCCATCGATAGCTACCGCGTGGCCGTTCAGACCTATCGCACAGCCCAGAATAGTTCGGAGAAGCGCAAGATGAAGGAATTGATTTCCGATATCAAGTCCGATTTTCGGAGTGAGATTTCTTTGAACGATCCCAAGGTCAAGCGCTTGCGTAAACTGTCCGGTGAGTTGTTTCAACTCACGAATCAGGGGCAGTTGTTTGAGATGAGCAAAAAAGAAAAAGCCGCCTGGGAAAAGAAAGTCTCCAAACTGACTAAATATACCACCAAGCTGGAGAAGGAGATTGAAGAAATCAAAGCCAATAAAATCTATGAGAACGCTTTTGAATGGCGCTTTGAATTTCCCGAGGTGCTGAATGCGGAGGGCGATTTTATGGGATTTGACGTGGTGATTGGGAATCCGCCGTATATGCGAGTGCAGGAGATAAAAGCAACACAGCCCAAACAAAAATTATATTACGAGATTCAATATAAAAATGCAGATGGAGCATATGACCTAGCGAATATCTTTTTTGAGTTAGCCGTGGATATTTCAGCTTTGGAAAGTAATAACGCATATATATTTCCACACAAATTTTTCAATACTACTTCGTCTCAGTTATTTAGAGAATACTTAAAGCAAGGCCAGTTTATTGACAAAATTGCCCATTTTGGAGCGAATATGGTTTTTGATGATGCCGACACCTATACATGTGTTGGTCAGTTCAGTAAAAGATCAAGTAATGGCTTTTATTTTCAGCGGTTTGAACTAAATTCAGATTATAAATCCTTGATGCTAGATAAAAATAAATATGCCTACATCACCTATGAAATGATTGAAAGGGCATCTAACCTATATGGAAGCAATCAATGGATTTTATTTGATGATGAGATTGGGTTTAATGTTTTTGAAAAAATATACACAAATGCCAAACTGTTTTCTGAAACATTTGAAGGCATATTTGTAGGCCTTCAAACAAGTAGAGATAGTCTTTATGTATTAGAATGTGTAGATGAAAAGGAGTTTATCCTCGAAGTACCCATTACGGGCAAAAAATACCAACTGGAAAAGGATTTATTTAAGCCGGTTTTAAAGGGAAAGGACGTACAGCGATATAGCTATTTGTCTACAGATAAATATGTTTTTTTCCCATATGAAGTAATTGAAGGAGATGCTAAAATTCTCTCTATTGAAGAAATAGAAAAAAGATATCCAAAAACATATCAGTATGTTTCTGACCATGATGACATATTTAAATCGCGGGAGCGTGGAAAAGCAGGTAAAATGGATCATTGGCATGCATATATTTATCCGAAAAACCTGAATAAATTCGAACAGCTTAAGCTTTCATCAATGGAAATATGTTCAACGAAGCCCAATGTGGTTTTTAATCAACGAAATTTTTACCATTCAACCACTGTGTATAGTTGGGTCAAGCATGAGAATACAAATGAAAGCTATGAATATCTATTATCTATAGCAAATTCGAAGATATTATGGTGGTTTTTAAAAACAACTGGAGATACCTTGCGCGGAGATGCAAGAAGATTTAAAACCAATTACCTGAACCCTTTCCCACTGCCCCAAGAAGTAACAAAAGAAGACGAAAATCGCATCACCGAAAAAGTCAAAGAAGTCATTTCCCTCAAAAAAGAAGACCCCTCTGCCGACACTTCGGCCTTAGAGGCTGAGATCGATCGATTAGTGTATGATTTGTATGGCTTGACGGAGGAGGAGGTGCGGGTTGTGGAAGGGGCGTGAGGGAGGCTATATGAGAGTCTATACAAGATTATAAGGCGCTACAAAGAGTGGAGATTTATTGTTAATAGATTTAAGATTCAGAAGTTGTTGGGGTGGCAATATAGCGTGAAGATGAGGAGAATCAAGATTTCATTTGTGTATCTTTGTAAGGAACTTAATAGGATAAAGTAAAACACCAACCAAACTAATGAATAAAGCTTTAAAAATACTGAAAAATTTGTTGCTTTACGGCTTACTTAGTGGTTTGATTATATTTTTCCTTACTGAGAAGATAAGCAGAAATAAAAAGTTACTCACTTACAAAGTTGTAATTCATGAAAAACTCTTTGAGACGGATGAAAACATGGGGCTTAAAATATTAGTTAATGACTCTATTACACTGGATGAAAATCTATTCATTGTTGAAATAGATTTGTGGAATCAAGGTCGTCGGCCAATAGAAGAAAATGATATTAAAGAATTATTTGGATTCAAGTTAGAGGAAGGTTATCAATTCATATCAAATGTTTATCTAAAGGAGACCCACAGCAGTGTTACAAAGGCCAAAATCGAATATAACCAAAGCAAAAGAAATATTTTAATAGATTTTAATTATTTAGAAAAGAGAAATGGGATTAAGGTAAAAACTTATTACAGTTCTGAATATATAGAAAAATCTAAATTGGAACCAGTTGGTTATATTGGTCAAACTCCTAATATTAAACACTTTAATTCCACTTTTACATTTAAGTATGGTATGTGGGTTACTTTTATTTTAATGATTATTGGGGTTATTATAGTATGGCGTACGAGTTTGTATTTAACGAAAAATATTGATGATGTTTATGATAAAGTATTTGGAGATTTAATTCCTAGTAAAATAATAAAAAATTTAATATCATTAAGCGTTTTGTTGGCTATTGTTGTATTCCTCGTTGCACCGTATTTATCTAAAATCCCATTATTTTTATATGATTTAATTGCTGACTACTTTAATATGGATAGTCCTTTTAGTAGTAAACTAGAGTTCTGAATATTTTCTATGTTTTATTTTTTTTTCGAAGTCTTTAAATTGATATTGAACCTAATGATAGAAAAAAGTAGAGGGCGGAGGCTATATAGAATTATTTCGTTACGTTGATGGTTCAGTCCCCTATTATTCAGACAATAAATCACGAAGGCTACAAAAATACATTACAGTGGGCTATATTTCTTTTGCGAAAGGCGACCACCTGTGATATTTTTAAAGATGTCGACGTATATTTTGTAGGACTAACCTTGTGACTCATTTTTAACATTCTTTCGAAGGTTTCAAAACAAGCATTTAATACGGATTTCTGCACTTCATACACTATGCTGCAAATCAATTTCCGGCATTTCATCATAGGTTTTTCCATTGAGCAACCGCCCATTTTTCTTTTTGTTTTTGCCTCCCCATTGTTTAAAGAAAAAGGCGACGTCATTTGATTCACATTGCTCCTGGATGTCAAGTACCCAATCAACATCTATCGGCCGTGGGTTATGTCCACTTTCGCCACCTACTATTACCCAATCAATTTTTTCAAGATTTAAGTTCGGAAGTGGACCAAGCAGAGGCTCTAGCGAAAGAAATTTCACGCGCGCATTTGATTGCCTCAATAGGTCTATGCGATTCTCTACCTTTTGACCTTCGACCGATACACCCATCCATATGTTATGCGACCATTTCAGTTTGGGGCTGAGTTCCAAAAGGCGTTCTGCTCTTTTGGTTAAAACTTGAAAGACATGCTGAGGGTTTTCTCGCATCACCTTGAATACTCTTTTAATGAATGCTAAAGGAACCTCTTCATGAAACAAATCACTCATGGAATTCACAAACACCACCTTTGATTTTTTCCATGTGTATGGGGTTTTTAAGGCGGCAGGATGGGTTCTAACCTTGAAATTGTCTTTATACTTTTCTACGCCCATAGCTTGTAGGCGCTTGGACATGATTTCTGCGTAACAAAATTTACATCCCTGAGAAACTTTACTGCAACCTGTTGTCGGATTCCAGGTCATCTCTGTCCATTCTATGCTTGATTGTGCCATGGTTAATTTTTGTATTTGTTCACTATATCATTAGCTATTTTTACTGCGGTATTATTGTTTGAAGTTAAGAATAAATGGTACATAACCGAGTTAGTTGAATTTTTTAATTCGTAAGGCTTCGATACATGTTTAAAAATCTCTTTGAGTCTTTTAGCATATAATTCAGCCGATTTTTCTACAGCCTTCTCCTCCTTTTGGATATGAGCAAACTCCTCAAATAATGTAGGGGTTTCCGAATAAAACCATAGCTGTTATTTCGGTTTTATTTATTCCAAGAAATTTTTCAAGTTTAGTTAACCAGGCATTTGAAATATTTCCGTCCTTTTTAAGTAACCGGTTAACACCTAAACCTGTGGGCACCAAAATCCACATATCGAGATTTAAATTTTTTAGAGCTTCTATTGATCTCCATTCCACTTGCATTCCACAAGGATCAACGTAGGCCAGTGTTCTAACTAAATTGTTTTCTGGCCTTCTTAGATAATTCGAAAGGTCGACAAGCTTTTTATTACAATCCTCTTTGATAAGATAAATTTCTTTATCTGGAAAAGAATCATGAGTTGCTTTTTTCAATGAGTTAAAATTGTTCTCATCTTTTTCAACGAAATAATAGAGATCAAAAGGTCTTGGATGGTTAATTCCCACAATTCGTTTCGCTGCACCGACTGTGATGTCAACACCAACTTTAGTGTTTTTCACAATTGATCCTGACCCCGCAAAACCGTCAAAATATAGTAATTTGAAGTAAGCCTTGTCCTTCATAATTTGAAGGTAGGCTTTTGCATATTCCACAAGGATTTCAATTTTGATTTTTGTCCAGTCTCCACCAAATTCGTTCATGATGCCTTTTTAAATAATAAAAATATACTCTTTTGTCATGCAGCCTATGCTTTTGGACCATATAAAAAGAAGGCAGCCTGAAATCAATGTGTTAATTTACATAATTTGAATTTATTTCTATTTAAAATCGACATTTTATTGAGATTATATATTTCATTTGGATACTCCAAAGCAAGCTACCCATATATGATTCGAGGAGTAATCAGACTAAAAAGGCGTATTTCGGACAGCTTTTTTCTATTTATCCGCCGGATGCTAACCTACCCGGTAATAAAAGTGAGAAATTGCAGCTTTCGCAGTGTACCTTCCCGTCCAACCCTTTCAGGATTGTTACTTTTTAGGCTTATATCCCTGGCTAGTGCTCGGGGCTATGCCCGTGGACTTTATAATAATACCGCCCATTCTGGGCTCGGAATGGGGTGTGGAATAGAGACAGGGCGCGCCCTGTCTCTACAGGATTTCTGGTTTTTTTAGAAAATTTGTATCTTTTGAAGGTGGCAAAATTTAAAGATACATATCGGACGGATTCTATACGGGCCTCATGGTGGGATTATGGTCGACCAGCGGCGTATTATGTTACGATATGTTCAAGGGGTCGGGTTTGTTATTTTGGGGATGTTCAGCATAAAAAAGCCGTTTTATCCCGCACGGGTGTTTTGGCGGAGGTTTTGTGGAATGAGATTCCATTGCACCGACAGGGCGTTTCATTGGGACCCTATGTTATTATGCCGAATCATATTCACGGGATTGTCATTTTGGAACCTGAGATTTTCCCCTCCGACACGGATGATTCTGATCCAACAGATCATAAGGTAGAGACAGGGCGCGCCCTGTCTCTATCCAAAACATCAAATGATGATACGGATTCAGATGAGACCCCAGGCCAGGGTCGATTTCAAGATATCGGAAAAAACACCCTGTCGTCTATCGTCGGCGCGTACAAATCGGCGGTCACCAAACACGCTAATCGGTTGGGGTTGGAACATGGTTGGCAAGCGAAATTTTACGATCGCATCATTCGATCAGATACCGAATATCAACGGATTTCAACCTACATCGAAACGAATCCGGCCCATTGGTCTGAAGATGAATTTTTTATTGAATGAAGGGTGTTACAATTTCAGGGGTACCGACCATTGAAAATGTGGATCTTGGTTCTAGAGACAGGGCGCGCCCTGTCTCTACGAATAGGTGTTTGCGCATAGCCTTTCCCGTTTACCCCCTTTCTTGGGTGTTCCTTTTTTTGGTTCATACTCCTGACCAACGATCGGGGCTATGCCCGTGGGCTTTATAATAATGCCGCCCATTCTGGGCTCGGGATGGGTGCAATGTGCTTATCTCTCTATAATAATGTCGCCCATTCTGGGCTCGGGATGGGGTGCAATGTGCTTATCTCGCTATAATAATGTCGCCCATTCTGGGCTCGGGATGGGGTGCAATATGCTTATCTCGCTATAATAATGCCGCCCATTCTGGGCTCGAAAAAGGGTCTATTCATCAATTGTATCTGCTCTGAACCGCGAAGCGGTGACATTATTATAGAAAAAGGGAAAGAAACCGGATCTGAACCGCGAAGCGGTGACATTATTATAGAAAAAGAGAAAGAAAACGGCTCTGAACCCTGAAGGGGTGGCATTATTATATATTTATTTACAGGACGGAATGTGTAATCGATTGTATAAAAATATCGGCTAACGCCCTATTGAAATGAAGTAGCCCCATAATTCCTAGTCCTTCCGTCAGCCTATGCTTTAAGAAAATTTCTGTCCCAGGCGAAGCAGGACGTCGCGCTGAAGTAGGTAAAAGAAGGCACTAATGGGCGGTATGATAAACAGCGTGGCAATCCAAAGGTCTTATTGTGAATTTTGTTCTGGAACATGTCGCTGAGGAGAATGACCCAGGCGGAAAAGAAGAACAGACTGCCCAAGGTCTGAAGGATAGAGGTGATGAGCCATCCTTGCATACTGGACAGAAATGCGAGCGCCATTAGAATAAAAGCTCCGAGGAGCAGGACCCAAACGGCCCGCTTGCTAAGGGTAAAGGGGATGTTTTTCATAAGTGCTGCATTTTTTAAGATGTAGGCGTTCCTAATGAACTGTGATCTTGCTAAAGATACGGGTTCTTTCAAATTTTCAAAAAACAGAGGATTTAGCCATGGGGTCTATTTGCGAAATAAGGCAGCAGCAAATTGCCGAATGGGTCTCTCTTCGTTGTGTTAGGGATAGGAGGTGCTCGCCGAATGGCGAGGTGCCGGCTCGACAGATCGCAGATTTTGGCGAGCCGGTACGGAACCACCGCATAGCCCGGCGGCAGCGACTGAAAGGCGCTGACGCAACACCCAAAATATTAATAAAAGAGAAAGCAGACTATTTTTCTAAACCAATGACAAAAACGGCTTTTAGTCCTTCAAATGTGGACATGCCCCCGGGATTGATGCCAGGAGCCCCTTCGGGAATGGGATGCCCTAGCTGTTCAAAATAGCGGATCCAGGCTGGAAAATATCGGTCGGTTGCAGGCTTTTTGAAGGTCATCGGCTCTAGATTGAAAAGGGAACTGTCGCCTGAGAGAAAGGCATCGTAAAGGAGTTCTGAACAATAGTACCGTTCGTCGCCATAGGTATATATCGGGTCGTAAGCCCGGTGGGTGTTGGCCGTTATGAATTCAATGGCTGAGGGAATAAAAGACTGATAACTTTGGCGAAGTCGCATAACCAGGAGTTGGGGAATGCCGTTTTCATTGCGACATCGATCCACAAAATCTGATAAAGGCGTCCATACCACCCCGTCTTCATTGATCGCTTCACCGATGAGCACAATGTCCCCTCGACGCTTCACGAGACCGACGTGAGAAAAATTATACCCTTCATAGCCTTGAGTGACGGCTTCGATAGCTTCGCAAAGTTCGCAGTCCAAATCCTGAAATATGAAATCGCCCTCCTGTAATACGATCTCCAGACGATGCATATAGCTCTGAGCGTTAAGGCATAGCGAGCTAAAAAGAAAAACGAGCGCTAAAATTTTCCTGATCATGAAGGTCCCTTTCATTCAAAGGTAGGTGTTTTTCACAAAAGTGATTGAATTCTTGCTATATCATGGATAATTTTGTATTTTCCAACAAAGAAATATAATAGAAATGGGAGAATATAAAACGCTAAGTGAAGCGATTAACAAGTTGAAAGAAAAAGGATTCACAGAGGATTTCAATCAATGGGATGCTGAGGAATTATTGCCTTATGTGAAAGGGCAAGATGGAAAAAAAATTAAAATTCTTGAGTTTTACCGTTTTGAGGGCACCAGTGATATGGGAGCAAACTCCATTCTTTATGCTATCGAAACTTCCGGTGGAAAAAGAGGGGTCTTGGTCGATGCTTACGGCACCTATGCCAATCAAGAAACATCTGAAAAAATTATGAAGGAGATGGCCATTCACCGACAGGCTTATGATAAGTAAGGGGTCGCTCTGATGCTATCCTTGTGGAGGAGAGCAATGGGCAAGGGTGCAATTGGGAATCCAGCCTACTGCTCCTGGCCAACTGCAAATGTCAGGGTATAAAAATGCAGGGCATGAGCTACCCCGGGGAAAAAGGGTTGCCACTCATCCCAGGGGAGAGCAATATTTTATGCTCCCTGCTTCCGATCAGGCGGGCATCTATTATCTGAAGATGTATGGGGCTGATGGAGTATATGTGACCAAGGTGATCTTGCAATAGAGCATGTGGAGAATCTTAAATTGACAATGATGAATCAATACGTTTTCAAATTTCTTTGGGTCTTGTTTAGCGGTCTTTTGCTTTGCGGATGTGGAGGCAATAAAAAGAGTACCCAATCGATGGACACTGCTGATCCACCAGATATGCATACTTCAAAGAATTCATTGGATTGGGCCGGAAGCTATCTTGGAGTCATCCCTTGTGCCGACTGCATGGGGATTGTCCAGGTGTTGGAATTGAAGGCAAATGACAGCTACCAATTGAGTAGCGAATATTTGGGAAAGGCAAAGAAGAGATTCATCGAGGAAGGTGAATTTAGCTGGAACCCGGAGGGAAGCAAAATAACTTTGGATAATGAGCAAATGTACTGGCTCAATGAAAACGCTGTCGTGATGTTGGATCGGGAGGGGCAGCGCATCGAGGGTGAGTTGAGGGATCGGTATCGCTTATCAAAGACAGAAGTAGGGCCTTTGAGTGAAACAGTCCCAGCAGATGTGAGCAGCAGCAAGTGGGCTGTGTATTGGGTCGATGGAATGGATTGGCAGGAAAAAATGAAGGGGAGCGCCCATTTTAGCATAACGGACAAGATGCAGTTGGTGGGGGCCGGTCCCTGCAATCGCTTTCAGGCAGAAGCGGAAATCCCGGCGACCCAGGTATTGAACCTGGGAAAGATGGCCGCGACGAAAAGAGCTTGCCCACAATTGGAAGGAGAGCAAGATTATTTCTCCGCTCTTGGAACTGTTCAATATTATTTCGTGTTTAGTTCGCAAATTGCCCTACTTGATGATACGTATCGGCCCGTTATTCTGGGGCGGCAAAAAAGTAATGATTAGTTAATCAACTATTCCTTCTTAGGGTAGAGCAATTTTTTTTATCTTGAACAATAGAATTTTAAGGTTTTATCACAAAAAAAACAGAGATTATAAAAGACAAGAAGATTAGCGAAATCATACTCACTATTGAAGGAGTCGATTTATTAGACTTGTTTGGTCATCAAAACCACAAGCTGAATTTACTAAAGAATGCTTACTCCAACATCCAAATCACTTCCCGGGGTAATAATGTCAAACTCAAAGGAAATAAAAAAGATACGCAAAGTGCCAAGGCCCAATTGGAACTCATGGTCCGCATTTTGAAAGAACAGGATGAGCTGCCGGAAGCGACGGTAAAAGATATGTTGGCGGACTCTAGTTCCTATCATAAACAGCTCAGCCCGAGTAATCCGGCGAATGTGATCGTTCACGGGCGCGGTGGGAAAGCGATTAAAGCCAAAACGAAAAATCAAAAGAGACTCGTCGAAGCCACGGAAACAAACGATGTGGTCTTTGCTGTAGGTCCCGCCGGAACGGGGAAAACGTATACCGCGGTGGCTCTGGCAGTTCGCGCCTTAAAAAATAGACGGGTGAAAAAAATTATTCTCACTCGACCGGCCGTGGAAGCGGGGGAGAGTTTAGGGTTTTTACCAGGGGATTTGAAAGATAAAGTGGATCCGTATTTGAGACCCTTGTACGATGCTTTGGATGACATGCTTCCCCTTGAGAAATTGAATCACTTTATGGCAAATCGAATCATAGAGGTGGCTCCGCTGGCATTTATGCGTGGAAGAACCCTGGATAATGCCTTTGTGATTCTCGATGAAGCTCAGAATGCGACTTTATCTCAAATCAAGATGTTTTTAACTCGTTTGGGTCCCTCAGCGAAGTATATTATTACAGGTGATTTAACTCAAATTGACTTGCCGTATCACGGTCAGTCCGGCTTGCGCCAGGCTATTCATATGCTGAGTCCTCTCGAAGGAGTAGAAAAGATTGAATTGACGAGCGATGATGTAGTGAGACACCGGCTCGTCAAACAGATCATTCATGCCTTTGAAAGATTTGAAAATCGCAAGCGAAAAAAGAATAAGAAGAAAGACAAGCGTGAGGAAGAGTAATGACCTCGTAATTTGGACTCAAAGGCTCCCTTTCCCGAAGTATCCTACATATTATGCTTGAAATTTCACCTCCTGATCAAGTGCCGCGCGAAGTGAGTATTGATCTCCCTGCCTCCAAAAGCATCTATAATCGACTGTTGATTATGCAGGCACTCGCCGGAAGGAAGTTATTTATTCCTTCAGAGGTACGGTCTAAAGATACCGTCGAACTCGAACAGGCAATGACAACAGTAGATAGAGGAGAGACCCTTATTTTCACTGGTGAAGGGGGAACGACTTTTAGGTTTTTGCTCGCTTATCTAGCACAATCCGGTTTTCGCGGAGAGCTCAGGGCGGAAGGGTCGATGAAACACCGCCCCATTGGACCTTTGGTTCATGCCCTCAACACCCTGGGCGCAGATATCCGATGTATATCTGGTGAAAACGAGGCCGCAGTATTTATTACCCCTTCTGAATGGAGACGAGATAATATTCGGCTCTCTGGCGAACTGAGCTCTCAATTTATCACGGCATTGATGTTGATTGCCCCCTATCTTCCCCACGGACTGCGGATAGAAATTTCCGGCCAGGCGGTCTCATTTCCTTATATAGAAATGACGGCCAGACTGATGACTGCTCATGGTGTGCCGGTACGTTTAGAGGAGTCCTGTATTGAGATCCCCGCCGGCACCTATGAAAGCTCGGGGACGACAATGGAATACATAGAATCGGATTGGACCGCCGCGTCCTATTTTTGGATGCACGCCAATATTCTGGGAATTCCCCGTCTGTGTTGCAAAAACCTGGGACAACGTAGTGTCCAGGGCGACGCAGCGCTTCATCAATGGGCGATTGCGCAAGGCTGGAAATCTTACTTTATCCATTCCGATTGGTATCTTGAAAAGACTCAGAAAAGCTCTTATTACTTTGGGGACTCTTTTTCTTTATCCGGGGTCCCGGATATCGCACTTTCCTTGATTTCTCTGTATGCATTTTTCCGGGCACCGGCCACTTTCAGTGGCTTGTCGAGCTTAATTCACAAAGAAAGCAACAGAATTCAATCTCTTCAAAGAGAGTGGGGCAAATTCGGCCTGGAGTTGGCCGCCAGTCCAAAGGGTCGCATCGACATTCTTCCTACTTCCCATGAGGAAACACCGATATCGTCGAACCTGATTGACTCACATGGAGATCACCGCATCGCCATGTGTATGTCGAGTCTGGCAGCCGCCCACAAAATTAGGATACAGGATAGCTCAGTGGTAGAGAAGTCATTTCCCGCTTTTTGGCAACAGCTGGAAAAGTTGGACTATACATTGCGATTTACTGAGTCTCCAAAATCTTGATTTCCACTCGCTGATTGAGCTTGTTGGCAATTCGGTTGACACTTTCTACAATGGGTTTTGTTTTGCCATAACCGACGGGCACCACCCGCTTGGGGTCAATGCCTTTTTCTACCAGATACTGCGAAACGGATTCCGCTCTTTTTTGAGATAAGTCTATAGCGTATTCTTTTTTGGGCTTCAAATTAGCATGCCCAGCGATTTCGATTTTAACATCGGGGTAGTAATCCAGAAAACGGAAAATTTCATCGATGACTTGCTTAGACTCCTCGTTAATACTCGTGCTATCTGCATCGAAATGTAAACTCCGAACGCGAATCGTCTGATCCTTTCTGACTTTGTCGATTTGGAGCTCAGGCATGATAGAAGGAGCAATATACTCTCCTTTGTAGCTGTCGTTTGTCGCTGCCAATTTCTTGCTGACAGGGTCGTTTTTTAGTGGAGAACTCGCCGAGTCGCGAAACTGGCTATTATTCTGGTTATTTTTAGCGAGATCTTCATCCTCGGTATCTTCTGGACAAGTCACCTTTTCAATATCCGAAGCATTATCGACTAATAAATTCCCGTTGTAGGGAAAAAGAACCGGAGTTTTGTAAAAGGCTTCCAGGGTGATGGTTCTATAATCCCCGGACGGTTTAAATTCAACAAGAAATTCTTCCCATTCGGTATTGTCTATCGGAGGGGACTCATAGAGAAGTTCACTGTGGCGACAAATAGAAGTTCCCCCATAAATCCGAATCACTGTCGGTTCATCGTAATTTTCAGTACGGCCGGTCATTCGGCTTTGGCTGATGTAGATCTTGGATTTACACAGAGAAATTGTCATTTCGTAACAACTTCCTGCCCGAATGGGAGCCGGTAAGTACTGACTAATACTCTCATAGGTCTCATTATCTCTCACCACCATTCCCAAATAGGTGTTTCCATGGGCTGCCGGTTGCTGAACCTGCCAATAACTCAAGGAATCTGAAGCGGGGTGAACATCCGTGGGGGACTCCCCCGCAAAACCGCAGTCTCCCCAACCTCTGGGCGGTTGAGATTGCTTCGGCACATCTTCAAAAGAGCCATTAGTCAAAGGGATTATCTTCTGTCCAGCCACAGGCCCGGTGCATAGACACAGAAACAATAGGTGACCCAATACAAAATAAAAACTTCGAAGCATATGTGCTACCTTTTCGAAAATAACGCCTTCTTCTGCTTTTTCGGTATGAAGAAGACGATGTATTTTTACAAGTTCCGGCTATGAAAAAGCGTTTAGACCCGTGATATCATGTCCCGTGATCAATAGATGGACATCATGGGTTCCTTCATAGGTCAGTACGGTCTCTAAATTCATCATATGTCGCATGACCGGATATTCATTGGTGATGCCCATTCCTCCGTGGATCTGACGTGCCTCTCGAGCCACTTGTAGCGCCATATTGACATTGTTTCGCTTCGCCATGGATATTTGCGCCGGTGAGACCTTACCTTCATTTGCCAACTGACCCAGTCGCCAGGCCATCAGTTGAGCTTTTGAAATTTCAGTTATCATTTCTGCCAATTTCTTCTGCTGTAATTGGAATTGTCCGATGGGCTTCCCAAACTGCTCTCGTTCCAGGGAATAGCGCAAGGCACTGTCATAACAGTCCAAAGCGGCACCAATGGCACCCCAGGCGATTCCATAGCGCGCCTTAGATAGACAGGAAAGCGGTCCTTTCAGCCCCTGAACTCCCGGCAAAACATTTTTCTTCGGAACTCTCACATCTTCGAACACCAATTCCCCGGTAATGGATGCCCGCAAAGACCACTTGCCGTGAATCTCCGGTGCGGAAAATCCGGGCATATCTTTCTCCACGATCAGTCCAATAATTTTACCCTCTTCGTTTTTTGCCCACACCACAGCTACATCTGCTACCGGTGAGTTGGTGATCCACATCTTTGCTCCGTTGAGAATGTAATGGTCTCCATCCTCTTTCACATTCGTGATCATACTTCCGGGGTCTGAACCGTGATCTGGCTCTGTTAATCCAAAACAACCAATCATATCCCCACTAGCTAATTTGGGCAAATATTTTTCTTTTTGCTCCTCTGACCCAAATCGGAAAATCGGATACATCACTAAACTACCTTGCACTGAAGCCATGGACCGAATACCGGAATCTCCACGCTCTAATTCCTGCATGATTACTCCATAGGCCATCTCATCCATTCCCCCGCCGCCGTATTTTGCCGGAATAGAGGGGCCATACGCTCCGATTTCTGCGAGCCCTTTGTATAAATGCTTCGGACATTCCGCCCGCTCAGTATATTCTTCTATAATCGGAGAAACCTCAGCTTTGACCCAATCTCGAACGGACTGCCGAGCTAATAAGTGATCCTCTCCTAACAACTCATCGATGTTAAAATAGTCGTGATGCTGATATTTATCTTGTGTTTGAGACATAGTGTTATCTTTCTTTATTATCTTGTTTTTATTCTAGTAATGAAAGAGCGCTAAAATAAAAAAGTTTCATCAATATGAGTCTAATAGCTATAGAAGGAATGGAGTTTTATGCATCCATCGGGTATTACTCCGAAGAGCGCATGGCGCGCGGAAAATTTTCCGTTGATGCCTACATTGATCTTGACACTTCTGTCGCCGCCGGCTCTGATGCCTTGCAAGATACGGTGAATTACGAACGATTGTATGATATTTGCGCAGAAAAAATGAAAGGAGAATATGACCTGATTGAGACAGTCGCCCATGAAATAGCGCAAGTCATAATTAGTCAGTGGCCACATATTGAAAAAGTTAAAATTCGCGTTGTAAAGTGGAACCCACCATTACCGGGTTCCGTAAACCGCACTTTTGTAGAAATAGAAACAAAATAAATTATGAAAACGATTATCGCATTTTTTTTGATGAGCTTAATTTGGATTTCCTGCGATCCCAAAACAATAACTGACGCCCTGGGCAGTAGCAGCTCTCTTACCGAAAAGGAAGTGGCTAATGGACTCAAAGAGGCGCTTACACAGGGGATTAGTAAAGGAGCTGCTGATTTGGCCAGAGAAAATGGATATCTCAATAGCGCGTATAAAATTCCACTGCCGGAAGAGGCACAACCTATTGTCGATAAATTAAAAATCATTCCTGGCTTCAAAAATTTTGAGAATGAAATGGTATTGCGCATGAATCGAGCTGCTGAAAAAGCGGCCACGGCAGCAAAACCTATTTTTGTAAGTGCAATCCGTGAAATGACCATTCGCGACGCCTGGAATATCCTTCGGGGTGAAAATGATGCCGCTACGAGGTACCTGGAGTCGACGACCTATACCCCTTTGTACAATTCCTTCCAGCCCGAAATTATGGATGCCCTGAACGAGGTAAATGCCGTGGATTATTGGGAAAAGGCCATCACGAAGTACAATAGCCTGCCCTTCGTGACGGAAATGAATCCCCGCCTGGATGATTACGTGACGGACAAAGCACTCGTCGGTTTATTTTCCAAAATTGAAGTGGAGGAAGGCAAGATACGAAAGGAACCCGCCGCTCGTACTACAGACCTTTTAAAACGAGTGTTCGCCAAGCAAGGCTAATTCCTGCTTTATGGCTCCATCGAAAGTCATTTTTTTATGATTTTGGGCGAGCCCCACGCTTCGCGTGGGTCGGGCTGTCCAGGGGTTCCGTCCTTCTCGGCTTGAGCCGATCGGACTCTCGCCTCGTCTTTGGACGAGTCGAGACCCTTCCCATCCCTCTCGCGAAGAAGCGGTAATTCTCTCACTTCATAATTCTGACACGGGGCCTTCCATTTTTTTATAAACATTCCAGGGTAAAAAACATGCGTCTGCTCCGAAAATCTTCGCACTAAAAGAATCAGTAACGGATGCATGATCGAGAAAGCGGGTGAAATACATGGCAGGCCTGCTTAAAGCTATCTTGAGGAATGAAATTATACGATACGGAAGGTATTGGATTTCACAGTCATATAGGATGGCCTTCCCAGACATGCAAAACTCAACTATGGTGTTTCTTTTCAGTATGGATGCGATTGGTAAGCTTTTGGACGACCTTAAATTCGCTGAGGAAGGAACGCGCCACAACTCTAAATATGGTGTAAGTGGGAATAGCCAAGACCATACCAACTACGGCGCCTATTCCAATAATAACCCCCACCTGAGCGGCAAGTAATACTACGATAAATATTTCTAAGGGGTGGGCCATGACCCGATTGGAAAAAATAAATGGCTGTAAAATTAGATTGTCCAGCAATTGCATCAACGAGAAAATGACTCCTACCTTAAACAACAAAGGCAACATTACATCGTAAAAAGGTAACTCGCTATTTGTAACCAATGTAATTGCCAAAGCAAAACCCGCACCTAATATCGGGCCCAAATAGGGAATCAAATTGAGTAGAGCTGCAATAATGCCAATTAAAAAAGCATTTTGCAGCCCAATAATACTTAGCGCTATAGTGATGAATACAGTAATTACGGTCATCTGTAAGAGCACTCCCTGAAAATATCGCTGAAGCAGGTAGACCGTATCTTCCAAGATGTTTTTAACGGCTTCTTCATATTGGTTGGGCACCAAAGTGACGATGAATTGCAGGAACATCCCGCGTTCTTGTAAAAAGAAAAAAGAAATAAATAAAATGGAAAAAACACCAACGATGATTTCGGAGGCCCAGCTAAAAATTTGCGTAAACACAGTGCCTATTTGCTCAGGCTCAAACCAATCATCGAACAAATTTGACACAATATCATAGGAGAAATTCTCATCCAGCTGGATGCCAAGGTCCATTAAAAAGACTTGCAAACGTTCCAATGGCTCTTCTAACGCAATGACGAGTGAACCGTAATCTAAATTAGCTAAGCGAACTGCCTGATCAATCAATACGGGGGCTAGGAGGGAAATGAGAAGTGCCACTGCTCCTATGAAGATGATCAAGGTAACGATGGCAGAAACGGAACCTCCCCAGCTGTAATTTTTTAGCTTTAACTTGACTAGCATGAGCTTCATTATTGGCTGACCAATAATGGATAAAATAAAAGCCAATACGATGTAAACCACGATATTGAAAAAGAAATAGATTGATATACCCAAAAACAAGAGTGAGAGGAGGAGAAAGAGGAATCTATTTTTCAGATGCATATGAACAAAAGTAGTTGTTCCCTTTATAATATGCAACAGGAATATCCAATTCTATCTTCACTTGTAAGTATTATATGCGAGTATCTGTCTTTCTACTGCCGAATCATCAGGCTTTGTTTCGGTCTTAGCTGCTGTTCAGTGCCTAGAATTTATGGGAATCTGCTACTTTTGTAAAAATGTTGCTACTTTATGAAATTATCAGTTGTTGTACCGGTTTTTAACGAGTCGAGCAATTTAGATGTGCTGTATCATCGGCTGGTGCCGGCGATAGAGTCCATCACAGAAGACTTTGAACTCATTTGGGTAAATGATGGAAGTCATGACGATTCTCTAAAAAAAATGAAGTCACTGGCCGGGCAGGATTCTCGGCTGAAATGGATTGATCTCAGTCGAAATTTTGGGCACCAAAAAGCCATTAGTGCAGGAATAGATTTCGCCTCCGGGCAAGCTGTAGTTACAATGGACGGAGATTTACAGGATCCTCCGGAGCTGATTCCCGAATTATTTGAAAAGTGGCAATCCGGCTTTGATGTAGTGTACGCCCGGCGCACTTCCCGCAAGGGCGAAAAGATCTATAAAAAAGTTACCGCATTTGTTTTCTATCGCCTGCTGCGTTGGATTTCATCAGTGGATATCCCTACCGATGTTGGTGACTTTCGAATCATCGATCAAAAGGTAGCCCGTGTCCTGAAAAGGATGCCGGAGCGCAATAAATACTTGCGAGGACAGATTGCATGGATGGGCTTTTCCTTCGGATTTGTTTCATTCGAAAGGGATGAGCGACATACGGGATCTTCTGCTTATTCCTTTGGCCAAATGGTTAACCTGGCCTTAAATGGAATTTTCGGATTCTCCAAACTGCCCATTCGGCTATTGTGGTGGGTCTCGGGGATTTTGATGTTCTTCACAATCGGTGGGTTGCTTTTCGAAATATTTGACCTTTATCCGCTGCCGCAAAGTGGAATTATCCTTAGCCTCACCTTTTTATTTTC
>Ga0136556_1000633_pt1 | contig 20213 bp, 16 predicted proteins | sample AntRauTorckE6831_FD_104780 | JGI IMG/M metagenome (GOLD analysis project Ga0136556, IMG submission 104780) | Saline lake microbial communities from Rauer Islands, Antarctica - Metagenome Torckler E6 #831 | ecosystem: Environmental > Aquatic > Non-marine Saline and Alkaline > Saline | place... | reverse complement strand
CGGGGCGACGCTGCCGACTGCGGATCTGCTCGGGAGCGCGTGGCTGTTCGTCCTGGTGAAACTCGCACTCGGCGCCGGGGTCACCGCGCTGCTGGCCGAGTCAGTTCGGGAGGCGCCCCGGCAGGGGAGGCTCCTGCTCGCGTTCGTGGCGGCCGTCGGTCTCGGGCCCGGTGCGCACAATCTGCTGCTATTCACGATCACGATCACGGGGTAACGGGCTCACCTCGTCGGTTCCGTCGCTCGCTGGGACGCTCCCCCGGATCGCGGCGCTTTTGCCGTCGCCGACTGCACCGCGCAGTATGGCTAACCAACCGCACCTCCTCGTCGGCGAGGGTGACGTAAACGAGATCGCGCTGATCCCGGGCGATCCGGGTCGCGTCGACCGCATCGCCGCGCAGTGTGAGAACGTCGAGGAAGTCTCCGAGAACCGCGAGTACAAACTCGTCAACGCCGAGTACGAGGGAACGGAGCTGACAATCTGCTCGACGGGGATCGGCTGTCCCTCCGCCGCAATCGCCATCGAGGAGCTCCACAACGTCGGCGTCGAGACGGTGCTGCGCGTCGGCACGACGGGCGCACTCCAGGAAGATATCGAAATCGGCGACATGGTGGTCGCCACCGGCGCCGCCAAGGAGGAGGGGACGAGCAAGCGCTACGAGTCCGCCACCTACCCGGCCGTCCCGGACTACGACGTGCTCTCGAGCCTCGTCGACGCCTCGGAGGCCAACGAGGGGGTCGTGTCGGACGGGACCGACACGACCGCACGCGGCCCCGCCGGGGCCGCCGTCCACGTCGGCCCCATTGTCTCCGACGACGCGTTCTACAACGAGAGCGACGAGTTCGTCGCCGACTGGGAGGAAGCGGGTCTGCTCTGCATCGAGATGGAGGCCGCCGCCGTCTTCTCGCTGGCCCGCCGCCGCGGGATGCAGGCGGGCGCCATCTGTACCGTCGACGGCAACCTCGTGAAGGGAACTCAGAAGGGCGAGACTGAGGAGGGTGAACTGCCCGAGAAGGCCAAGAACAACGTCGAGCGCGCCATCGGTATCGCCCTCGACGCCGTCGCCGCGCTCTGAGCTACTCGCCCAGGATATCGTTCGCTTCCTGCTCCCCGCCGCCCTTGCCCATCGCCGCCTCCACCAGCAGATGCCCACCGATCGCGGCCGGGCTGATCACGGTGTCGGCGCCGGCGCGTTTGAGTTTGCTCACGTTCTCGCGCTGGCTCACGCCCACGGCGATGTGGATGTCGGGGTTGAGTTCGCGGGCGGTGAGGATGCTCAGCGCATCGTCGGCGTCGTTTGCCGTGGCCGCGATGACCGCCCGGGCGCGTTCGATGCCCGCGCTGCGAAGCGGTGCCTCGTCGCTGGGGTCGGCGTTCAGCACGTGGACCTCTCGGTTTGTTAGCTGGCGGGTCGTCACCTCGTCGTCGGTGATGACGACGAACTCCGCCTGCGTTTCGAGTTCTTCGAGGATCGGTTCGGTCAGGTCGCCGTAGCCGAGAACCAGCACGTGGTTCTCGAACGTATCTAGCTGTTGTTCAGTCATGCGTCCGAATGCGGCCGAGAGTCGGGCTTCGATCATCGGCGTCAGCACCACACCGAGCGCGACGGCGAAGGAGGCAACCGAGAGCAGGATCGCCGACATGGCGAACAGTCGCGCCTGCTCCGACTGAGCGTAGATATCGCCGTACCCCACCGTGCTGCCGGTGACGAGCGTGTAGTAGAACGCGTCGGTGAGGCTGTCGACACCGTTGAACTCGTCGCGCAGCGCGTACGTACCGGCCGTACCGTACACTTGGGCCGCGACGAGCGCTGCCGTCGCGGCGAGTTGGGTCGTCGTGAGGTTGAGTTGGTTGGTGAACCGCCGGCGGTTGAGCACGACGACGGGCAGCGTCACCAGCGACAGCACCACCAGCGGGTAGGAGTAGCTGCTGGCCTGCAGCAGCCCCTGAATGGCCGTGATGGGAAGCATCACCATCGTCAGGTACCAGCCTACCCGAAACCGTCGCCGGAGCATGAACGCCGCCGCGAGTGTGAGGAACCCCGTCAGCGTCCCCGTGAAGCCGACGGTCCGGCGGACGATCATGGGCACGTACTCCCCCAGCGGGCCGGCGACAGTCGTCGTCGCGATGTTGACGATACCCGTCCCCACCGAGAGGGCGGCGACGGCGAAGGTCAGCAGGATCGAGGCCCGCAGGCCGACCCAGTTCCGGTCCCACTGCATACGTGGATCGAAAACGGGGGTGAACTTAAATGACCAGCAGATCCGACCGCCGCCGATACGCATATAGTTCCGCCGACGTTCGATGTGGCCATGAGTGCGCTCCCGCTCCAGATCCTGCTCGGCGTCTATCTCGGACTGGTGACGGGGATCGTCCCGGCGCTTGTCGCGTGGGGGCTGGGGTTCCTGTTCAAGTACCTCACTAACGTCACCATCCCCGGGTTCGGTGTGGTCGTGTTGGCGCTAGCTATCGCGGGCGTCAACGGGGGGCTGCTGGCGCTCAACGACAAGGCGATTACGGGCAGCGCCAACGGCGTCGTCATCCTCGTCGCCATCGTCGTCGTGCTGATGCTCTCGCTGTACGCTCACGCCAAGGGCGACCAGATGGGTGCGGCGACGCCGAAACGGCTCACGCTGCGACGGCTGGCGGACCGCACGCTCTCGGCGGACGTCGTCGAGTTGGTCGGTAACCGCGGTCAGGTGAACCTGAAGATCACCGGCGACGTCGCCGACATGGAGGGCTCGCCGCCGCTGCCGGCCGAACTCCGGACGGAGATCCGCGAGGCGAACCTCGCGCTCCCGGCTGACCTCCCGCTCTCGGAACTCGAGCGCCGCGCCGAGGACCAACTCCGGACCGAGTTCGACCTCGCGGACGTCTCGGTCCGCATCGACGAGCGCGGCCACGCCACCGTCGCCGCGGCGCCGCCCAGCGCCGGCCTCTCGAAGCGCATCCCCAACGGGAAACGCGCGGTGTCGCTGACGACGATGGTGCCCACGGGCGTCGCCGCCGGTGACGAGGTGAGCGTCCGGACGGCGACGACGAACTACGACGGAACCGTCGTCAGCGTCACGCCGGCCGCCGAGAAACCCGCGAAACCGGCGGTCACCGACGGCGGCACCGACGTCTCGGTGGCACCACCGACAGCCAAAACCGCCGCGGGCGGGCAGAGCCGCATCACCGTCGCCGTGAGTCGCGAGGCCGCGCGGGAACTCGTCGGCGCCGACGTAACCGGGCTCTCGGTCCGATCCCGGGGCGAACGCCAGGAGTTCGAGCTACTGGCGCTGCTGCGTCGCTCTGGCAAGCGCCTTCGCCGGGTCACTGTCCACCAGGACGGCTCGCTCGACGGTGCCAGTCTCGGTTCGGTCGGCGTCCACTCGACGTACGGCGTGATCGTCCTCGCGGCCCGTAACTCGACCGGTTGGGTGCTCGCCCCCGGCGGCAAGTACGTCGCCGAGGCGGGCCAGGAGCTGTTCGTCGTCGGCACGCCGGCCGACCTCGACGCGTTCGCGGAGGTGGCGGCGTGATCCTGCAGACGGTGCTCGCGCCCGCCGATCTGATCCCGTCGCTGTGGCGACTGCTCTGGCTCTCGACGCTCTCCTTCGTGGTTTCGGCGACGCTCTCGGCGCTCTACCGCTGGTACTTCCGGGAACCGATTCCGCGGGGGCTGGCGGCGCTGTTCGGCGTCGCCGCCGTCGCGCTCTACCTCAACACGGTTGGGCTGCTGGGTCGGGTCATCGGCGCGCCCGGGGCGGACCCGTTCGACGCGACCGGCATCGGTATCGAACTGCTCACGCTGTTCGCAGCGTTCGTCGCTACCGTTCCGGGCCGGCGGGTCGGCAACGCGCTCCGCGGGGAGATCGCCGCCGCCGCGGGCGCCCACGAGGTCAACGCCGGCGTGAGCAACGTCCTTCGCCGGGCCGTCCGGCTCTCGGCGGTGGAACTTCCCGACGCCGATGCCATCGAGGACATGACCAGCCACGACCCCGTTCCGGCGGAGACGAAGGAGGAACTCGGCGGGAAGACGCTGCTGCTTCCCCGGTCGAACCCGGCGACGCTTCGCGATCGGTTGACGACCCGGTTGAAGGAGGACTACAACGTCGGCTACGTCGACGTGGAACTCGACGACGACGGGACGGTGACGTATCTCGCGCTGGGCTCGCGGCTGGCGGGTATCGGGCCGACGTTGGGCCCCGGAACCTGCGCCGTCGCCGTCGAGGCAGACCCCGCAACCGACGCGGGCCCGGGCGACGTGGTGCAGGTCTGGACGATTCCAGAGCACAGCACGCCGGCCGAGACGACGGTTCCGGAGGCCGAGTCGCCTGACGCCAGCGCGGCCGTCCCCGAGGCGGAGTCGACGCCGCGCCGGGTGACGACCGCCGAGATCCGGGCGACGGCCGGCGAGACGGTCACGCTGGTCGTCGACGAGAACGACGCCGAGGCGCTCTCGCCCGACCGGCGCTATCGGCTGGTTACGCTCCCCGTGGCCGCGGGCGCCGACCGGGAGTTCGCCTCGCTACTGCGTGCGTCCGACGAGACGCTCGGCGTGGTGAAACTGCCCGAGGGGAGCAAACTATCCGGCATCGACGTCGGCGACCTCAGTGCGACGGTCGTCGCGGTCCGGAACGAATCCGGCGCGCTCGATGCGCTCCCCGACCGCCAGCGGGCACTCGTTGTCGGTGACAGTATCTACGCCATCGGCCGCCCGGACGTGTTGCGGTCGCTGGAGGAGCGGGCGGCCGCCTGAGCGCAACGCTCTTTGACGGGCGACGCCGACGGTCGACTATGCAGTGGAAGCTTTTCGCTGATCTCGCGGAGGCCGCCGGGGAGCGAACCGTTCCGGTCGAGGACGACGCCGCGACCGTCGGCGACGCCCTGGCGGCGCTTTTCGATGCCAAGCCCGCGCTCGAAGCCCGCGCGCTCGACGACGACGGCGAACTACGGGGCGACGTGAACCTCCTCAAGAACGGCGAGAGCGTCGACGCCGAGGCGAGCGTCGCGGCCGGCGACGAACTCGCGCTGTTCCCGCCGGTCAGCGGCGGGGTGTAGCGACGAAACGGCGGATGGCTCGGTGCTGAACGCCTACTTGCGTCCGGCTTCTCGGGTGACCAGGCGCGGTCGAGTTCGGACCACACGTCCCCGTATTCGCAGTCGATCAGACGCTGTACTCTCGAACGCATGAACGCCGGTCAGCTCGGACTTCCTCTGTCGGTCCGGTCGTCGATATCCACGGTTGTCGAGCGTGAGTGGTGTACGGCCGCTATCCCCTCACACGAGTGACTGCTCGATTCAGCAGCCGCGCGGCGACGCGGGGAATCGACTGTGGTCGGATGAGCGGCCGCTCGGCGGATTGCGTCGAAAGAAAGCGTGGACGGACGACCGATTACGTCGGTCAGTCGCGTTACTGCTGTTGGTACCAGTAGGCGCCGCCGAGGAGTGCTAGCACCGCGATGATGCCAACGATCAGGACGGCGTTCCCACCGTCGCCCTCGTCGCCCGGCGTCGTCGACGCCGTGGCGGTGTCGGTCGGCTGGTCGGTCGCCGTCTCAGTCGGCGTATCTGTCGGCCCATCCGTCGCCGGATCGGACGGCGTCGGCGTCGGCGTCGCGGTCGGCGTCTCCTGCACCGTGCCGATCGCGAACGTGGAGAAGCCCGGGGAGGTCGCGACGTAGGTGTCGCCACCGGTGTGCCGGGTCTCCAGCTGTTGCCACTCGCCGTCGTGGTAGCGGTAGAGCACTACCTCGTCGGACGAGACGCCCTCGGGGAGGTTGTTCACCGTGAAGCTGATGTTCGCCGACTCGATTGAGGAGTCATCGACGTTGAACTTGTCGATGTTGAAGTATCCCATTGCGCCGTCGCGCGCGGGGACTCCCTCCGGCGGCGACGCCTGCGGCGGCGTCACTTCCAGCCGGAAGTCGTCGGCGGCGAACCGCATCTTCACGTCGATTCCGGTGACGGCACCCATGTCCGAGCTGACGCCGCCGTCGGGCAGCGTCACGCGGACGGTGGAACCGATGCCGGCGTCGCGGACGTTGATCGTCGCACCGCTGCCGGTGCGGACGACGTCGACGGACGCCTCGTCAGCGCCGCCGGTCTGGCCGCCACCGCCACCGCCGCCGCCACCACCGCCACCACCACCCGGCGCCTCAGTCGGCGTCGGCGTGGTCGGCGTTTCGGTCGGCGTTGCGGGTCGATTAACGCTGAAGTCAATCTCGGTGGACCCACCGGACTTCCACGTGATTTGTTCGCTTCCGTCGGTGTTGACTACACGGATTATCACTTCTTCACCCGATTCATCCTCTGCAGGGTCGGGGATATTGAAGTCGTAGTAGCCATCACCATCGGTGATCGTCTCGTTGATGACTTCACCGTCGTAGACCGCCTGAACGGTGATTTCGGCGATTGGATTCCCGCTCTGGTCTTGGACGGTACCGAACGCACGTTGTGGCGGTGTTGGCGGAGTCGTTGCCGCAGTGGTGGCTGCGCCCGCAGTCAACATCAGCACAACGACCAAGCTAACGAGCACTCGGAACCCCGTCTGCTTCCATTTTGAGTGTTGTTTCATGTGTTTTGGTTACCCCAAAAAATGAGGTGTTGGTTACTCGTTAGCTGGCGAGCTGGATCGGTCCTTCCATGTGGATCGGTGCTTCCGTGTACACCTCATCGTCCTGGACGAAGACCCAGTACGCTTCACCAGGTTTCACTTCGTCCCATCCGCTTACGTCGCTGTAGGTGTAGTTACCGCCGCTCTGTTCGAGCACGCGGAACACGGATTCAGCCGAGCTGAACGCCTTCCAAGCTGGCTGCTGAGTCTCCTGGTAGTGTCCGACCAGGTTCCAGCCCTCTTCGAGCTGTTGCTGGTTGGGGATACTACGGGAGTCACCGATCGTGTTGTGGACGTTCACGTCGATCTCGTCGGCCTGGGACATCACGAAGATGTACCCCTGGCCGCCTTCGAGCGACGTGAAGTCGTTCTGCGAGGCGTCCGGATCGTAGCTCTGCCACGTCCCGTCGTCGTACGTCCAGATGACGTCGACGTTCGACGTGTCGATCTCGCTCACCGAGAGCGAGCCACTCGCTGCAGGCACAGACACGAGGTTTGCACCTGCCTGGAGGTCGAGCTCTGCCGTGTTGACGACTGTTACGTCGTCCGTGCCGGTCGTCTCGTCACCGTAGAGTTCGGTGTAGGAGTCGCCTGCAACGCTCACGTTCGGACTGTCGCCCGTCTCGAGCGTGTTTGCCGTGATGACGGTAATGGAGCCGTCCTCACCCGAGCCGTCAGCAATTCCGACCACTTCGCCACCTTCGATCGAGACGTCGCGCGCGTCGATCGAGCTCGCGTCGATCGGCTCGCTGAACTCGACACGAACGAAGGTGGTGTCTTCAGCAGCGACTTCACCGACGATTTCGGAGTCGACGATCATGGGTGCCGAGGAGTCGACCGCCGTGGAGTCGAACTCCCAGCCGTCTGCGCTGTTGCCAGCGATGTCAGTGACGGTTCCGACACTGCCCCCGTACCGTCCGTCGCGGGACGTTTCGTAGGTAGCCGTGTAGACGAACCCGCTGTCCGTCTGAGTCACCTCGAAGTCGTCGATTGTGAGTTCGGTGACCGGAGCCGAATCCTCAGTGCTCAGTTTCCACCAACTTCCGATGGCGGCATCCAGTGCGGAGAGTTCCTCACTGGCGGTCACGTTCATCGTAACGGTCGAGCCGTTACTGGTGACCTCGACATTGGTGATCTCGGGCGGCATGTTGTCGCTGACACTCATCGAGGCTGCGGGCACCGCGTTGCCGGCAGCGTCGGTGAGGTTGTTGGCAGCGACACCGATCATGTCGTTCCCGAGGTCGGTCGCGTTGACCGTGTCGTTCAGCGTCACGACGAGTTCGGTGGTATCGTCACCGTACTCGACGCTCTCGATGGCAGTCGCACTACCACCGTTGTTGTCCGTGTAGGTCAGGTTCGCCGCCGAGGGCACGCTGCCGTCGTTGGCGGTGACCGTCTCGCTGAACGCCAGGGTCACCGTCGCGGAGCCGTTGGTGGCGTCCACACCGATGAGCTCGGGCGTCGAGCGATCAGTCACGGCAACAGCCGTCGAGTCGTTGGCGTTGCCGTTGATGTCCGTGACACCACCCGCCGAGAGGTTCGCCGAGGTGGTGTCGAAGGCTGCGGCCGGCAGCGGCTCCGTGAGGACGACGTGGATGACCGTGTTGTCGTCATTGTGGCTACCCACGGGGTGGACTTCGCTGATACTCAGCGAGGTCCCCTCGTGGGTGAGTGCGAGGTCGGACGCAGTCGCGTCAGCCACCGGTTCGTCGAACGTGACGTAGAGGTGGGTCGTGCCTGCGTCAGCCTCAGCGGAGACGATCGAGGGTTCGACCGTGTCCTTGTGCGGTGGCGCCGACGCGGTGCCGGTGTTCGAGCCCGCGTCGGTCGCAGTCACGGAGACCGTCAGGTCACCGTCTGCGAGGTTGGAGAGGTCACCCAGCGTGACCATGTGGCTCCCCGCACTGCTGAGGGTCGCCTGGGTCTGCATCGAGTTGGTGCCATCACTAACGGTGACGGTCACATCCACGGGTTCGTTCGTCGAAACGTCGACAGTGTAGTTACCGACGTTCGACGAGGACACGTTGTTGGCCGTCACGTCGACGACCGGATCGTGCGCGTCCATCAGTGTGACAGCGTCGACCGAGACAACGCGCGTGGGAGTGTCCGTGTCGGTCACGGCCCCTTCCTGCACGTTGACGTAGTCAGTACCCAGGTCGGCTGCAGTGACCGGGTCGTCGAGGGTCAGGATGACGTCCGACCCGTCGACGCTGACGCCAACGATCGAGCCGGCACCAGCGTTGTTGCCGTCCTGGTAGGCGAAGTCATCTGCACTTAGCGCCTCGTCGGAGGCCATGACCTCCTCGCTGAAGTGCAGCGTGATCGTGTCCTGGCCGACGACTGCGTGGGCAGACTCGAGCTTGGGCTTCTGGACGTTCGCATCCATCCAGAAGGACTTGCTGTTGTCGTTAGCGCTGTAGTCTTCAGCGGAGACGACGATGTAGTAGTCGCCGTCAGCGAGACTGAAGCCAGCTTCTGCGGGGTTGACCGTGAGCTTTCCGTCAGCGTAGGTCACACCCTGGTCCCCGGCAGAGCCGGTGAACACAGCCTCTGCGTCGTCGTCGTTATCTGGGTTCGCGGTCCAGATCTCGACGTCGATAGTGCTGGTGTCGACACCGGACGTCGCGTCCGTGATGTCAACAGTGATGTTCTGCTGTGCGGAGGTGGCGTGGCCCGGCTGCAGGTTCATGATCGACGGCGCGTCGTCGTCGACCGTGACCTGCGAGCTGGCACTCGCCATCACGTTGTTTTCTGCGCTGTCAGTGACGTGAACCTCGACAGTGTAACTCGAGTCGTCGAGGCCTTCGTCGTCACCATCCGCGGAAAAGTCAGTGAACGCATCAAGGTCGAGCGTGACCGACTTGGTCGCGCCATCGTCCACGTAGCTCGTCTCGTTGATGTCGTAGGTGTAGGTCGCACCGCTGTCACCCACGAGCTTGACGACCACGTCCTGCGGGTTCGTCTCGTTGTACTGCCACGAGACGTCCAGCGTAGAGTCACTCGTCAGGTTCTGGGTCGCCGACGGCTCGACGACCGAGAATCCCGACGCCTCGCTTGAGTCGAGCTCGAACGAGAGTGACGTGCTGTTGCTGTTACCGATCGTGTCCGCAGCTTCGACGTTGACGGTAACCGACCCGTCAGCGATGTCGAGGCTGCTCGTGTCGATCAGGACGTTGTTGTTGTTGCCGTCGAGCGAGACTGCGTCAGTGCCGGTCGCAGCTGCTCGAGTGCGGTCAATGACCGTCCCGTTGGAGTCGGTCACCGAGACGTAGACGGTCTCGGCGTCAACACCGGTATCGTCGGACGTCTCGACCACGATCTGATCGTCAGAGATGGACTTGACGAGATCCTCCGAGGGACTCGTCAGCTCGAAGGTCGGGCCACTGGTGTCGACCTGCGTGGTCGCGGTCGGAGTGACGGAACCGCTTCTGTCGTTACCAGCAGCGTCCTTGGCGGTCACGACTGTCGCGTCGTACGTACCGTCCGGCACCGTCGTGGATGCCGTGTAGGTTCCGCTGGACGCGGTGAAGTCAGATTCAGTCAGCGTCGCGACAACGTCACCGCTCGAGTTGGTGATGTTGACCTGGATGTTGGCCAGACTCTCAGAGGAGTCGAAGCTGACGTTCAGCGTGTCACCCGCCGGGTTCGTCAGGCTAAGACTTGACAGCGTCGGCGCGATGCCGTCCTGGGCAGTAACGGACTCTGCGACCGCGCCGTTACCGCCGTCGTCGAGCACCGCACCGTCTTTCACGCTGACCGAGGGCGTCGCGCTCGACGAGAGCTCGCTGTTGGTCGTGAGCACGACGGTGTCGTCGTTATCCGTGTCGCCGGTATCGACGTCAGCAGCGTCAGTATCAGCGATTTGGAAGTCCTTCGCGTCGAGCGAACTATCGTCGACGCTGTCGTTCAGGACGACGACGATCTTGTCGCTAGTGGCGGAGTTAGTATCCTCCTGCGTCGTCGCGTTCACCAGACCGAGCGGCTCGGTGTCGATGGTGAACGTGCGGGTCTCGGGGTTCGGGTCGATGACGTTGCCGTCGTCAGCGTCCGTCGCGTCAGCAACGGAGATCTTCGCGTCGACCTCCCCATTGACGGTGATATCGGCGTCAGCCGTCAGCGTCGTTCCGTCAAACGACGCGTTGTTCAGCGCGACTTGGGTGCCGTCGACAGTCAGGGTGACGTCACCGGCACTGGCCATCGATTCGGAGAACGTGACCGCGACGCCCACGTTCTGCCCCGTCGCGCCCGTTCCGAGCGAAGCGTCGGTTCCCAGAGACGTCCCGCCGACGGAAACGTCGTTCACACTGGGAACGGTTCCGCCGATGGTGAGCGTACGCGTGACGTCGACGTCAGGCGTGCTCGGATCCAGTCGGATCTGGACGTTCTCGTCGCCGGCCGGATTGACCGTGTCGTTGTACTTGATCAGGAGCTGCGAGCCGGCCGAGATGGTGGTCGAGCTCGAGGTGTCGAACGTCAGTACCGTCCCGTCGCTGGACACCGACACCTGGTTCAGCCCTCCAGCGTTGGAGGAACTGTTGAGGAAGTTGCGGTCCTCGGCATCCTGCAGGTCGCCGTCGCCGTTACCGTCGACGCCGAGCGCGAGGATGTTTTCGGTCCCGACGTTGCTCACGTCAGCACCCTGGTAGACGATCTCGTAGGTCTGGACGTCCGTATTGGAGTCCAGCGTGACCTTTACGGTGTGCGTGGCGGTCTGGTCGGGACCGTCCGGGCTCGCGACGATGGAGGCCGAACGGGCGTTGCCGTAGACCGTGGACGTGGTCGCGCCGGTGGAGCCAGCGTTACCCACGTTGTCCGCGAGGGCCGTTATCTCTGCAGTGTACGTCCCTTTCCACTTGGTGGTCACAGTGCCCGTGAACGAGTCGGACGACCCGGAGAAACCGCTCTCCAGGCTAAGCGTGTCAACCGTCTCATCGGGTTTCGTTACATCCACCGAGAGGGCCGCATCACCGTCAGTAGAGTCGATCGTCTCCGACAGCTGAACGGTGACGTCGACTTTGTCGTTGCTGTTGACCGTGGCGGTGAAGCCGGTTGCGACGGGTGCTGCGCCGTCAGCGGCAGCAACACTCGTAGTCGCCCCGTTGGAGAGTAAGTTCCCAGCGAGGTCGGTCGTCTCGTCTGCATTCCCGTCGTCGTCCTCCGTGTAGGAGACAGTCGGCGTGGCGCCAGTGTCGGTGCTGGATGCTTCGTCGAAGCTGAACACGACAGTGTTATCGCCGTCACTGCCGCTGGAAGCAACCTGGACGTTGGAGTAGCCACTGACGCTGTAGTCGGAAGCCTCCACGTTCGTCACCGGCTCCGAGAAGGTGACGGTCACTTGGTCGATTTTACCGTCACCGTCGGAGTCACCGGTCGTGGCCTTGCTAATCGAGGGCGACGTGTCGTCGACTACGAGAGCGTCGGTTTGCCTCGTCGTTTTCGTATTGCCGGCCGAGTCAGTGACTATCACTCGGACGTCGTAGGTAGCTTCGGTCAAGCTAGAGAGGTCGAAGGAAGTCTGTTTATCTGTTCCTGCGGCCTGGCCGGTCTCTTCAAGCACCGGAGTACCGTCGTCTTTCACAATCTGTACGGTTACGTCTGAGACACTGGAATCGGCGTCAGACGCATCGTACGTCACAGTTACCGTTTCAGACGACTGGCGGTAAACCGGTGAGGAACTGGTGGGACTGTCGATATTTGCGGACGGTGACTGCGTGTCCACAGTAGTGCTGCTCGTGGAGATCTGATTGTTGGCAGACGCATCGAAGAAGTGTAGCGTGACACTGTCTCCGTTGCTCACGTGCAGTTTACCGGCACTGTCCGTCGTTTGGACGGTAATCGTGCCGGTGAACTCACCGGTATCCATACCGGTTTCAGTCAGTTCGACGGTCTCCGAGAAGTAGGAGCCCGAGTTCACAGTGAGAATGTCGCCCGCCTCGAAGTCACTGTCTGCGCCGCTCACGGTGACTGTAACAGTCCCGTCAGCGTTCTCCGTGTATGAGACGCTGTCGCCGTCGCCGTCGGCGGACGCGGCGTCGTTGTCGGCGTCGTCGGTGAACGAGATCTCGTCACTGAGAGCGCCGTCACCGTCGCTGTCGTACACGACACCAACGTTGATCGACGTCTGGGCTGCAGTGGACGAGGTGGCGTAGTCCGAAGAGGCACCTGAGGTAACGAGACCCTCCGTGTCACTAGTTACGCCAACGTACACAGAGTTGGTGGTACTACCGCCTATATTTGCATCACTATCCGTTACTTGGAGCGTTACGGGGTCACCAGCCGTCACATAATTCGGACTGGTGCCAGCTAACGCCGTTGCCGCTGCGGCACTCCCCGCGAACGCGATGGTACCTCCGAATACGGAGACGACCATCAGCGCCGCGAGGAACACCGCGCGGACCTTCTCGCGTGTCTTGTTCTGTGTCATGAATTCGTTTATCATGCCCGGACAGGATCATCGTAACCGATCCCTAATCCCGTCCGCACATACCAGCGGTATATACCTCATCTATGTTAAATGGTTGGGATGAAGCAAACACTGTAGTAGGCCAACACTACCGGGAAAAGCGCTGCAGGGGCCGGTATCGACGTCTAAAACATCGGCGCCGACGCCGACGGTAATCCTCTCCTACTCCCGCCGCTGTTCGAGCAGCGCCTCGAAATCCGATTCGGCGTCGTTGTAGCGATCCTGGAGGGTGAGCGCCGCTTGCCCGGTCGAAGTCAGTTCGTACAGCCCGGAGTTCTCCGCGGGCCCGACGCGCTCGATCAGGCCCTTCTCGGCCAGCGCGCGGAGGCGGGTGTTGACGTACGATCGGTCCCGGTTCAACCCGGCGGCGATGTTGATCGCGTTGTTCCGCCCGTGCTCGTCGAGGAACGCGAGTATCTCGAAATCTGTCGGTTCTACCAGCTGCATCTCCGGAGTGATGGCCGTTGTCCCTGTCGACGCGCTACGAACGATCCCATACCTATAGTATATACCAATGGAATATAATACTTCGTCCGACCGATCTCGTAGCGACGGTGGGAACAAACCGAGAATCCTGCGTCGGTGCCGGGTGGGCGTCGACGCCCCGCAGTCGTTCGCTATCAGTCCCGCGCTTCCAGTCGCTCCTGGACCAGGGCGTCGAAGTCGACCGCTTCGTCGGCGTACTCCGTCCGCAGGTCCGCGACGACAGCCCCCTTCTCGGTGATGACGTACAGGCCACTGTTCGGTGCCGGCCCCACCCGTTCGACGAGGTCGTAATCCGCGAGCACTGGGAGACGGGTGTTGATGTACGACCGATTCTTGTCAATAACGTGGGAGAGGTTGCTCGCGTTGTTCCGTTTCCCGTCGGAGAGGGCCTGCAGAATCTCGAAATCCGTCGGGGCCGTTAACCTCATACTACGCACGCTCATCGCCGACCCAAATAATCATTTGGGATCAAACGCGCGCGTGTAACTCAGACTCAATTTCCGCCGGGCCCATCGCTATCCACGGCACCGAGTGCGTACTGCAACTCTTGGACGATTTCCTCGTGGCGATCGATCGCTTCTTCGAGATACTCCGCTGTCGAACGGTTATCCGCATCCGATCGAGACATTCTGAACACGTGTTCCTCTAGCGCGCGGGTGGTGTACGAATCAGCCTTCAGGAGCGAGCAGGCGATCTGGCAGCTGAGATCGGACTCTCCTGGCGGCTCCTCAGCTAGCTCCGCCCCGCGGCCGTCCGCTGCGATGTCGACTTCGGGCTCACTCCGACTTTGCATCGCATAGAACATTCTCGCTGGCTAACTTAAATCCACTCACTGTTGTTGAATTTATTCCGGGATAGATATCGCAGATATATCCGCGATATCTACGAACCCAACTACTGATAATTTAGCGTGATAAACCCCAGTGACTGCGCTAAACGAGGAACGCTACCAGAACCCGAGTGGCCCGGACTCGACCCCGCGATAGGGCCCCGTCACGAGGTGTCTGGCGGAGTCGCCCGATCGGGTTGACCTCGCTGCCGTCGTCGCCGGTGTCAGGGAAAGCACCGCGCTGTATCTGAGGTCGGTCTGCTCCGTACTCAGGGGTCACCGGTTTCCTATCACCCCGGCAAACACAGGCCATTCTCGGCTTGCTCACGGCCTGGCCCGGGGTTTCAACACCGATCCCGGTTGAACTGGCGAGGAAATGGTGTCCCCGGCACTGATCGCGCTCTGGGTCTTGGCGCTCGGAACCGTCGGCGTCGCCGCCGCGCTGGCGTTCCGGGTCGAATCGCGGTCCAGATTATGGAACGGGCCGCCGAGCGACTTAGCTGGGCGCCGCCCTCCGAACACCCGGATTACTACGAGGAGACGCGGGTAAACCGAATCTGGACCTCCCGATTCGGCGGCACGGTCCTGCTTTTTGTCGGTAGCCTTCTGCTCGCGGTTGCGGTGTACGCGAGGCTGTTCGTCGATTCCTTCCCAGCCTGATCAGTCGCGCTGGCTGGTCAGTTGGGGACGATGGCGGGAACTGAGCACTGTACCGAGTGGGTCGAAAAAGGAGCCGGGTTACTCCGACTCATCCAACTGCTCGGCCAGCGTCACGGCGTCGGCGGCGACGGTCGTGTAGTCGACGCCGGCCTCGTCCGAGACGAGGCGGATGTGAGAGGCGAGCAACGAGAGCGCCTGCATCCCCTCCTGTTGGGCGTCTTCGCCCTGCTGGGCGAACGTCGAGTCGACCTCCCGTCCCTCGCGGACGACCCCGACGTAGAACGCGGTGGCGTCGTCGCCGAGCAGGTCGCGGGCCTCCGCCACTCGACGGGCGAACGCTTCGTGGTCGGTTTCGCCACCGGTTTCGCCGTCGTCGCTGGGTTGCTCGCCGTTTCCGTCGTGATCGTCGGCCACGTTACTCGGGGCGCGGGCGAGCGACGAATAGCGTTTCGACGATGCTGAACGGGTTGTACACGGACTGGTGGCAGGCACAGTAGACACCGTCGGCGCCGCCGAACGAGGCGGAGGACTCGGCCTGCTTGTAGCCCGGCACACAGCAGAAGTGGGTACACTTGTTGAGCCACGCGATGAACCCCTCCTCGGTGCTCGCGCTCAGCCAGTCGACGATGGCCTGGTCGGCGTCGGTGTTCCCGTTGGCGATCTCCTCGATGATCGGGCTCCGGATCACCTGGATCGGGATCGTGTTCTCGGTGTCCTCCGAGCGCCAGCGACCCGACGCGGGCTTGCCGAGGCCGGCCTCACCGATCCCGTTGCCCCAGGTCTCGTAGTTCTCGAACATGTCGATGTTGAGGCGCTCGCCGGCTTCGAGGGCCTCCTGCTGCCACTCGTAGGCCGCCGACGCGGTCGATCGGAAGAAGTTCTCGGAGTCGTAGCTGGGGACGATGCCCTGGTAGGACTCGACGCCGCAGTACTGGAACCACTCCGAGGAGTACGTCTGGCCGCCTAACTGCATCTGGGCGACTTCGACGGTTCGGCCGCCCTCGTCGACCTCCTGAACCTCGGGCCAGACACCCTTGAGGTAGCCGTCGTCGGTGATCTCGATGGGGATCTGTGGCATCCCGCGCGGGGCGGGGCCCGCGGTGTTCTCGATGGCCATCGCGCTCGTCGAGCCACCACCCTCCCCGGGTGAGGTAGTCGCGGAGTTGATGCCGACCGCGCCGGTCATCCCGACGGCGGCCAGCCCCGAGCCGCCGACGACGCCCTTGACGAACCGCCGTCGCCCGGATTCGGCGGGATACTTGTCCTCGTCTGCGCTCATGTTCAGTAGGTCGGAACCGCGTTCTCAAAAGCATGGCGAAGCGCCCGCCTTCGCCCGGGGACCGGGGACTGACAGCCGGTGGTACAAAGGCCCCTGCGGCCCTCTCCTCGCCCATGCACGACGCAGCGCGGATCACGCTTGCCAGACTCCCCTCGGGCGTCGAACTGGAGACCACGATCCACACCTACGGCGACGGCGACGGACCGACGCTGTACGTGCAGGCCGCCCAGCACGGCCGCGAGATCAACGGGAGCGAGGTGCTCCGGCGGCTTCACGACGAACTGCTCGACCGGCAGGACGAGCTCTCGGGCACGCTCGTCGCCGTCCCCGTCGCCGACCCGATCACGTTCGACCGCGTCTCCTACACCGCGCCCGAGGCGCTCGATTCGGTGAACGCGAACATGAACCGCTGCTGGCCCGGCGACGAGGAAGGCTCCCTCCACGAGCGCATGGCGGCTCGGCTCTGGGAGCACGCCGGCGAGGCCGACGCCATCGTCGACCTGCACACCGGCGGGAAGGAGATGCTGAGCCACACGGTCTACCTGAAAGGCGACGCGGAGTGTCGGTCGCTCGCCGAGGCGTTCGGCCACGACCTGCTGCTGGCGGAGGCGGCGGGCGAGGACGCCGACGCCGAGTGGGCCGACCGCGGCTTCGGCGGCAAACTCCGCGTCGCAGCGACGCAGGACGGCATTCCAACCATCACGCCAGAACTCGCGCACAACACCGAACTGGTCGAGGAGGCCATCGACGTCGGCGTCGCGGGGATGTTGGGGGTGCTCCGCCACCTCGACATGCTGCCCGGCGAGACGGCGTCGACGGACCCCACCATCGCGCGAAACCACCTCGGCCGGGTGAAAGCCGCCGACTCGGGGCTGTTCCACATCGACGGCGACGTGGAACTCGGCGATCCGGTCGAACCGGGCGACCATGTGGGGTCGGTGTACGACCCGACGAGTTACGAGGTGTTGCAGGAGGTGACGGTGGATCGGGCGGGCGTCGTCTACTCGCTGGCCCGGGAGGCGACGGTGACCGCCGGGTCGACGCTGGTCGGGGTGGCGCTGTTGTTGGCGGAGTAGCGACCGAAACCGACTTCCGGGATAGCGGGGAAGCCTCGGGTACGCGAGGGTGGCCGAGTCAGGACAAAGGCGGCGGGCTTAAGACCCGCTCCCGTAGGGGTCCGTGGGTTCGAATCCCTCCCCTCGCATACCGCCTCGAACGCCAGTGAGAGGCGTGTATGCGTGTCGGAGGGTTCGAAGCAGGGAGGTCGCGCGCAGCGAACGGAGTGAGCGAGCACGTCCGACCGTGGTTCGAATCGCTCCGACTCCCTCACGACTGGCTCACAACTCGCCCTCGATTACGGTCTTGATGAGCCACCCAGCGATGGCGAGTCCGAGGAGTGCAAACCCGGCTTGGGGCAGTATGTCCGGTGGGAAGATCAGCAGGATCACGCCGCCCGCGGCGAAAATGGCCAGCAGCCAGATGTGCCACTCCGTTTCGACCTGCTCCTCGTCGGTCGGATGCTCGTCGTTACTGTGCTGGTCGTGGTTCGATTGGTCAGCGTCGGCGCTCATGCGACAGTTAGTGGAGCCATCCCGTTATACCTTTGTCAGGCTCACCGCGACCCCGCCGCTGAGACGACTGAGTACGGGTCTCGCGCGCTGACGCCGTCGCTGGCTGAGAGCGCCGTCGCTGGCCGAGTAGTGTTCAGCGAAAACGGGCCGCGCCGCCGCGAAAAAGGCGGCGGCGCGCGCCCGGTTGGTCCCCGCTGACGCTTCGGCCCTCCAAAGCGAAGCGTCAACCGAAGCTAGTGGGTGAAACAACTTAAAGGTATTCGCTCCGGGTTTTCTTCGACGAACCCCGAGTCGGGACGGGGTTACTGCCGGGCCGGATGGTGGTCGGGGAGGCGCGGCTGGCCCTCGCCGTAGAGACGTTCTCGGAGCGTATCGCCCTCGTACTCGGTGCGGAACAGGTCCCGGTCCTGCAGTTCCGGCACCACCTGATCGACGAAGTCGTCGAGGCTCCCCGTGCGGACCGCTTCCTTGACGTTGAAGCCGTCGACGCCCACCTCCTCGTGCCAGTAGACGAGTTCGTCGACGATCTGGTCGGGCGTGCCGACGACGATGGGGGAGGTGGTTCCGAGGCCGGAGAACTCCGCCACTTCGCGGACGGTCCACTCCCGGTCGGGGTCGGCCTGCGTGAACGCGTTCATCGTCCCCTGGATGGCCTGGGTCTCGATGTGCTCGACCTTCTGGTCGGGGTCGAGCTCCGAGAGGTCCATGTCGAGGAACCCCGACAGGAGGGCGAGCGTCGACTCCACGTCGACGGCGCCTTTGAGCGCCTCGTGTTTCGCTCGTGCTTCCGCCTCGGTCGGTGCGACGATGGGGACGACGCCCATGAAGAACGAAATCGAGTCGGCCTCGCGGCCGGCGTCCGTCGCGCGGCCTTTTACGTCCTCGATGTACTCCCGGATGCCCTCCTCGCTCGGTTGGGAGCAGAACACCGCCTCGGCGTTGTCGGCGGCGAAGTCCCGGCCGTAGTCCGACGATCCTGCCTGGTAGATGACCGGCGTGCGCTGGGGCGAGGGCTCACAGCCGTGGGGACCGGGCACGTCGAAGAACTCGCCCTCGTAGTCGATGCTGTGGACCTTCTCCGGATCCGTGTAGCGCCCGGCGTCGGCGTCGCGGACGACGGCGTCGTCCTCCCACGAGTCCTCCCAGAGCGCGTAGCACACGTCGAGGAACTCCGACGCGCGCTCGTAGCGGGTTTCCTTGTCCATGCGTTCGTCCAGTCCGAGGTTCGCGGCGGCCGACTCGAGGAACGACGTGACGACGTTGAACGCCACGCGGCCGTCGGTGACGTGGTCGAGCGTCGAGAACTCCCGAGCGAGCTGGTAGGGGTGGTTGTAGGTGGTTGATTTGGTGATGGCGAAGCCGAGGTGGTCGGTGACCTCTGCCATCGCCGGCACGACGTGCGTGGGGTCGTTGGAGGGTATCTGGACCGCCTTCTCGACGGCGGTGGTGCGGTCGTCGCCGTACACGTCGTAGATGCCGCGAACGTCGGCGAAGAAGATGCCGTCGAAGCCGCCGCGCTCGGCGGTCCGGGCGACGTCGGTCCAGTACTCCCGGTCGGTGTACTGGTGTGACCTGTCGCCGTCGCGTCGCCAGGTCCCCTGGGTGACGTGTTCGACGGAGTTCATCGTGAAGAGGTTGAGGTGGAGATGCTCGTCGCTCATCTTGAATGGTGGTTAGGGGCTGTGGGTTAGGAACTACCGGGTGGCGGCGAAAGAGTGGGGTTTCGAGGTTATTCGTCGTGGTCGGATTTGTCCGAGTTGGCGTCGACGACGACCGCGACAGCAACAGCATCTCGATCGTTGGCAGATTGTGACCGCAGCGCGCCGGACACGAGGCCCGGCGCAGACCGATTCCCCACCCCTCCCCCCTACCCCGGCGAGGGTCGCCGGCGCGAGGCGTCCACCGCAACCGCGGCCGGCGGTGGCGCCGACGCGTGTGGCTCTGTTTGGGACCCGAAACCGATCGATACACCGTCAAAACCGCAGGGGGCTCCGACAGCGAATCAGCAGGAACAGTAGTAGTCCCGATCAGTGAACTCCGTATCGATCAGGTGCGCCGTCGGCGCCGGATCGCTCGGTCGATACACGCCAGTCGTCAGATCCCCGCCGTCCTCGAACGCGCCCGAGACCAGTGACGTCCAGTCCTCGGTGTCCAGCACGTCCCAGAACGTCTCCTCGCCCGCCAGCAGCGTCAGGTAGTCACGCAGGTACACCCAGCGCCCGTCGCCGATTTCGCCCGCCTCGAACGCCTCGCCGACCGCGTCCGCGTAGGCCGCGTACGGCAGGTCCGCACCGACCGAAACCGGGAGGGAGACCCACTTCCAGGG
>Ga0136556_1000631_pt1 | contig 20290 bp, 25 predicted proteins | sample AntRauTorckE6831_FD_104780 | JGI IMG/M metagenome (GOLD analysis project Ga0136556, IMG submission 104780) | Saline lake microbial communities from Rauer Islands, Antarctica - Metagenome Torckler E6 #831 | ecosystem: Environmental > Aquatic > Non-marine Saline and Alkaline > Saline | place... | reverse complement strand
GGGCAGCCGTCGCAGCTTCCCTCCAGCTTCAGTTTGGCCACTCCGTTCTCAAGGCTCAGCACCTTTACACTGCCGCCGTGGCTGTCCATATATGGTTTTACCTTGTCGAGCGCACGGTACAGCCGCGTTTCCAAATCTTGTGGATGCAGGCCGTGAATAATTAACAAGCCTTTGATAAAATCATCTTCAAGCAGGTTCAGTTTAAGATCATCAATCCCACCCTCAGTTGTTTCAATCAGTTCAAAAATACGCTCCAGCCCACTGCTGTGCAGGGTTAGCACCGCCTCCATGCACTCAGCCAACAATGCTTGCATATTGGGATTCGGGAACTGTTGGATCTGCTCAACCAGTTCTTCAATGTGTTCCTTTTGTTGATTTACATCCCGGTAAAACAGTTCTTCCTCGCTCAAATTTTCGGTATTTTCTGAACGATGGTGATTGGCCTGTCCCGATATGCGAACCTGGGAAATATTTTCTTTGGTGATTTTAAAATCATTACTCTTTCCGTTTCCACTCATAGTATTAAGCCTCTTCTTCCTGTTTATAGATTTCATCAATGGTTTCTTCGACCAACTCCACAGCCCTGTCAACAGCTTGCTGTACCGGTTCGCTGAGGCCCACTTCAAATTCTTCAACATCTTCCGGTTCGCAGCCTATAATCACAATTTTTGCCGGCCAGGCGCCCACCGATTTCACAAAGCGCAGCACCGTTACCGGATCGGCCCCGTGGGGGTCAATCGGACCGCCCTCTTCCAGATCCACGTCAAAATCTTCTTCCTGCGGTTCAATAACGTAGAGGGTGCCGGGCTCTTCGTCCCGGCTGGATGCATCAATCATTATAAGGGCATCGTAGCCGCGCATCAGATCGTAGGCGAGTTTTAACCCGCCGGTACCGAAGTCACGGATTTCAACACCTTCCGGCTGGTTTTTTTGCCGTAATTTTTTTACTACTTCGCCTCCAAAGCCGTCATCACTCATAAACATATTACCGATGCCCGCAACCATTACTCGTTTTTTTATCATCATACAATGCTAATTGGTTATAAATTAAATTCTTTTCAGTTAGTAAATCTCTTTTAAATTCAACCCCTCACTACTACGCTAAAGCTTCGTAGCGCAGGCTTACATCTCCCCTTGGTAAGAGGAGAAAAACATTGTTCGACTTATTTATCCCCTCCTTCCAAAGGAGGGGCGTAGGGGTGGTTGGATTTTTCCAATTTTATGTATGATTATCTGAGCCATCCAATTCAGTAATTTCTATTTTTAATTCTTTCAATACTCCACCAAGGTTATCATAAATTTGCTGATTCATAAAACGAATAACTTTAATATTAAGATTATTCAAAATTTGATCTCGTTTCCTGTCATGTTGCATTCCAGTCTTGGAATAATGACTTTCTCCATCAACCTTTATTGCTAAATTCAGTTCAGGACAATAAAAATCTACAACATAGTTTCTGATTCTATGCTGTCGCCGAAATTTTTTGTTACAGAGCTGGCGATTTTTTAAAGCAGACCAGAGCTTAATTTGTGCTCCAGTCATATTATTACGAAGGTATTTTCGTTTTTTCTTGGTTCGTTTTGGATTAAATATATTTGATTTCTTTTTCTTCATTTTGAAATATATTCTTAACCCCTCTTACATCTCCCCTTTGAAAGGGGAGAAATATTGTTCTTACGCTATGATAATCGAAGTCCAAGAAGTCCCCTCCTTTGTAAGGAGGGGTGTAGGGGTAGTTGTTTTATTCATTATCAACTACCTCTACCTCTTCCGGTTTAAAGTACATATATAATCCCAAATCTCGTCTCATATCCTGGCCGGGATCTTCGTCAATGGTCACCGCCAAGTGCACTTTATCTTCATAATCGATGTAGATGGTTTCAATGGTGGCAACTTTATCTACAAGCAGAGAGTCTTGTATGTCGGTACTATCGCCGGACGGATTTAGCCGAACCTTTCCACCTTTTTTGTAAACCACTCCATCCACTTCCATCCGGTCTTCGCCGGGGGTGTCACCATATACGCCAGGTGATCTCATGATTGTTCTCCTTTATGTTCACTGTTATCTGGTTTAACTTCTTTGAACCCTCCGTGCAGGCTCATGATCTCTTCGGGGGTGACGCTTTCCACCCGCTCCATCATGGCCTTCATTTTTGGGTCGCCTTTATCAATTTTCTGTTTTTCCTCTTCGGGCATGGTAGCCATGTGCAGTACCAAAGCCTCTTCTATTTCGGTGCCGTCAAACATATCACCCATACTTTCGGGTGCGATTTCGGGATAATCATACAGCACTATTGGTGAAGAAAGCATTGTTTTGTAATCCTTCTCAATCAAGATTGGCCAGGTATTAATATTATCGCAAGCTTCTACAATTTTTTCCCAATTCTGTTTCGGATCCGTTTGCGATATGAATGCACCTTCTTCGGTTTTAAATATGGTATGCGTGGAGAGAAAGGATAGTTTGTAACTGTCATTACGGCTTAACTTTTCGGAATTATCAACCGAAGTTGTATTGCTGATTTGTACCGTTATTTTAAAGCCGTTTTTATTATCACCGGCCGGGTCTGCCGATGCCGTAATGGTTCCGTTAATTTTTGACTGACTGATTATTACATTCCCGGCAACGGTTCCATTTTCACCGTAAATAATGTCGTTTGCCTTCTCGCTTTCAAACGCAATATCTTTTTCAACTTTATTATCAACAATGGTTGAAATGGTGTGCGTACCTAAATTTAGCTCACGCTCTACCCCTTCCCATCCTGAGTGATATGTTGCGTCGCCTTCCTTTATGGAGTCGGTCGGCCTAAACTGGCCGGGACCGTATTCATCATGATCTATTTTAAGCAACTGACGATTTCTCAACTGTAAAAAGCGGACTGTTATTTCTATTTCTGTATCATCGGTTCCTTTTATAATGCATTGCGTCTGTGTGGTTGAATGCACATCGGGGTTGTGTTTCACAAATTGCCGTGGATAAACGGCGCCGAAGGGGACGGGCTTTGAATTTTTTGCAGAAGAACGGTAATAGGGGTATAGTGAATATCCTTCATAGAGAACGGTTTTTGTTATCCGCTCCAGAAGCGATTCTGAATCGTTATTTTTAGTTTTATCTTTTTTCATAAAGTAATTTCACCACCAAAACACGGGAACACTAAATTTTTTGTGCTTTTGTTTTTCCGTGGTAAGTAAATTCATAACTCTTCTTTTTCTCCGTTTTGCACTTTCTTCAATCCTTCATCGATAAGCGCTTCCAGGCATAGGTTTAATGTAGGATATGCACTTTTCGATTTATAAACATATAGCTTATCAAAAACATCTTTGGGCACGCGCAGCCATTTACTATGGGGAAAGTATGCATCCATCAGACCATTCCACATGCTCACCGGAATACTGAAGGAAGCTTCTTTTTCCCACGGCAACTGTACAACCTGCACGTTTTCATGATCGCCTTTATAAAATATAGAGCCGTTAAAGATAAAAGCCAGGGGTATGTCTCCCTCATCAAGGGAATACATGTATTTACCTATGGCCGCGGTCATATCCTCACTGCATTCCAGTGGAAATTCAACAATGGTTTGGCCGGTAAACCGCGGAATTGGTATGACAATAGATTTCCAGTAGAGACTTTTGAGTGTCTCTCCCCAGCGTTCCGGCTTGCCAAATACTTCAAGCAGTCGTTTCTTGGTTTCGTCATTATATTTTCGATGTATGGCCTCGATCCTCACCTGTGTTTTTAAGGCCGCGGCATATACCTCTTCATCTTCAACAGCATTGGTTATCCTAAGCTTGAAATCTATGGTAGGAGCAGCCGCAAAAGGTTTTACATCAGCAGATAATATTTGAAAATTTAAATCGGGCATTAATCGGCTCTCTGTTTTAAGGTTTTAAAAAATTGCCGTACCGTGTCACGCATTTTTTCGCCGCCGTGGATGCCTTGCCACGTCATACGTATTAATCCGATTAATTCATAGCAGCAATCGATGGGTACAATATAATGTTCATACGGTTTATCAAGTCTGTCGATCATAAATCCTTCCAGATCAGGAGCTATTGTAGCCAGCGCCGGATATTTTTGCTTTAAATTTTTCCATGAACCAATCTGAAGTTCGGATTCCATGGATCCCGCCGGCGACGGATAAAAAGCAATGGGTCGTTCCTGATCAGAGTTGTAAACAATAAAAGCCATGTTGACAGGAATTTTAAGCTGTGCCCATACCTCTTCGGGCATCTCAAAATCTTCAAGATATTGATAGCGTTGGGGTAACGGATGATATTCTCCCTTTTCGGCCTGGAGGACTGTGCACACCTCGCATGCGCACATAAATTTCATGTTGTTGAGGTCAGCAAAATGCCGGTGATCAGGGGGGATTGTTTTGCTACAAAAGTCGCATCGTTCAGTGGCTTCCGTGCCATTTGATTTGTTTTCTTCCGGGTTTAATTTTCGTGGCCGGCCTGAGCCATTCTTACTGCTCATTTTGCGCAATTTTGAAAAAAGTGGAGAAGAATCTTTAGACATGGGAGGTCAATCAATTTTTATTTATTAGTTTTTACCAGCACAATGTTAGAAGCTATCAAATTTCCAATAAGATTTAACTGATAACCATGACTAATCAACATATTTTATATTCTTTATTGTGCACTCTTTCCCTTTTACAGCATCAGCTCCTTTCCCGCATTCCGGGCACTGAAGAGTGGGAACTTCAATAGAATGAAAGGCGCCCGCCCACATTTTTGGGGCGCCTTTATAGGAACAGTGAGAACAGGATATCTCTGCTTGTATTTTCTCAATCTCAAGGTTTGATCCTTCAATCAGCGTTTCTCTGCAGACTGCTTCGTAACAAAATGTTAATTGTTCGGTTGCCAGGGAAGTTAATTCGCCGATAGCCAACTTTACCTCTAGCACTTTTTTAGCATTATGCTTTCGGGCAAAATCCATTACGTTATTGGCAATTGAGGAAGCTACTGAAAGCTCATGCATTTACTTTAGGGGCACTTTCTTCTAACAATAATTCCAGAACTTTATCGAGACCTTTACCGGTACGGCAACTGGTTGTCACCACTTTGGTATTGGGATTTACTGTTCGGATGTCATCGATTAGTGCATCTACATCTATGCCCATCACGTCTGCAATTTCCATTTTATTAATCACGGCTATTTCGGCTCCTATAAACATCTGTGTGTGTTTTCTAACCGTGTAAGGGCCTTCAGAAACACTGACAACCACCACCCTTTTTTTGGAGCCAAGGGGGAAGTCGGCAGGGCACACAAGATTCCCAACGTTTTCGATAAACATCAGGTCTGTTTTGTGAAGATCAATTTTATTATGAAGAGCGTTGGCAACCATATTTGCATCCAGGTGACATGCGCCATGGGTACAAATTTGTAACATCTGTGCCCCTTCCAAAGCGGATTCATCAAAATCATCCACCGTAGTTGCATCGCCATTAAGGATGGCTATTCCATATCGATCTTTCAGTCGTTCGGTGATCTTTCCAATCAGCGTAGTCTTTCCTGAACCGATTGCCCCCATAAAGTCGAAGGCGGTGATGCCGTGCTGCTGCAGTATTGACCGGTTTTCATCGGCCAAATCATCATTGGCCTTCATAAAATTGTCTTCCATAGCAACATCAATGGTTGCTGCTTCATGATCGTGATGATCGTGGGAATGGGAATGTCCTTTGCACATAAGAGTCGTATTTAGTAATTATTTTTAAAAATAGCTTCCTGATAGTTCAGAAATATTCAATATCAGTTTAAAGTGGCAGCAAGCAGTGGCAGGTGGCAGACCATTCACTGCACACTGGCCATTGCCAACTGCCTTCTGTACTATGACATCCCGGTAGGCGTATGCATCTTCTTCACCATTTTACCTTTGCCTGTGTACATGTGTACGCCGCAAGGCAAACAGGGATCAAAGCTGCGCACCGCTCGCATAATGTCAATACCTTTGAAATCGTCCGGGCCATTTTCTTCGAAGATGGGAGTATTCTGAATAGCATCTTCATAAGGTCCCGGTACTCCGTTAGAATCACGCGGACTGGCATTCCAGGGAGTAGGCGGGAACATCTGGTAATTGGCTACCTTGCCGTCCCGAATGGTCATGTGGTGAGAAAGTACGCCTCGTGCCGCTTCGTGGAAGCCGCAGCTCACAGCGTTCTTAGGCACTTCAAATGGCGTCCATGTTTTGGTTCGACCGGCTCTTACTTCTTCAAGCGCTTTTTCCAGGCAGTGAAGCCCAACCATCGCTGCATAGGTCATGTGATAGGCTCGTGCGCGATCTCGTTCGATAGCATTACTCCATTCGGGAATTTTCCAGACTTGCTGCATTTCCGGCATACCGATTGTTTTAGGTAAGTTAAATTCCAGGCTATCGCCGGTCGCTTTGATGTAACCGATGTCAACTAAGCCTGCCTTGGCTGTAACCCATTGCCGTGCAAAAGGCCCGCCGCCGGTATCGCAGCATACATCGGTGCCGGTTCGTTTGTCGTGCCAGCGTGGAGAAGTAACCCAGCTATACTTGTCGGTAAAGTCTCGTTTTCCGGGACGCGGATGGGTGGTTTTGTTCCAGGGGTGATTGCGGTCCACCGGATTACCCAGTGGATCTTCTTTCACAAACATTTCATCATTGTCCCAGTCTTGGTAATAAGAGCTGCCCAGCAGAATGCGAATACCAAGGTTTATATCAACCAGATCAGTAGTTACCAACTCACCGTCAATAACCACTCCGGGTGTGATAAACCGTTTTTCACCCCAGCTGCTCATATTTTTATACTTATGATCGCAATACTCGGGATCATCAAACGAACCCCAACAGACAAGGTTTGTCTTGCGGAATCCTACCTGTTCATAACCCGGTAATGCATCATAAAAGAAATCATAAATATCATCGTGCATCGGTATTGCTTTCTTACAATACTCGATAAACTTCATCAGCCGTACATAATAGTCGGTCAATGTTTGATGGGTAACGTTGGTACTGACGCCGCCGGGTACCAGTGTTGAAGGGTGCGTATGGCGGCCTTCCATCAGGCAAAACATTTCGCGCGTCAGGCGGGCTATTTGCAGTGATTCATTATACGTTTTGCCGGTAAACGGATTAAAGCCCCTCATAATATCACCAATAGTACGGTAGCCGTGAATATCAGAATTGGGCGCCTTGGTATTATTGGCTTTCTCAAGCACAGATGGGTTTGTCTGCTTTACCATCTCTTCGCAGTAATCAACGTTACACATGTTATCGTTATAAATGGCGTGGTCAAACATGTAATCAGCTGCTTCGCCAAGGTTTAGGATATATTCACCGAGCGGTGGTGGTTTTATTCCATATGCCATATTTTGATTGAGTACCGAGCAGGTACAGTGGTTGTCACCGCAAATACGGCTTGTAATAAAGTGAGAATCGCGTGGGTCGGTTCCCCTCATAAAGATATCGAAGCCGCGAAAGATCATAGACGTGCTGTAGGCCTCTTTAATTTCTCTATTTTCGAAATCTATTTTAGTGTGAATACCCAGGCTGCCTACAATCCGCGTTATCGGATCCCAGGACATTTCTTTTATCTGCACATTCTTGCCGGAGGTTGCTGTTTTCTGTTCGGTGCTGGTAGTGGTTCCGTTAGCCATAATATTTATCCTGAAGACTTAAGAATTTAATTTTTTATTTATTGAAAGCATCGCTTTAGGATCACCAATCCCGTTCATATCCGCTGGTAACTTTTTTGCCTCGTTTTCTCCAGCTTGGCTCATTGTCCTTCTTATCCTGGGTTATGCCTCTGAAAAATCGTAGTAGCGGCCCGTAAGTGAATCTGGCAGTATTGGATGAGAATTTGGCTCCGATCGATTCATCCATAAATGGCATAAACTTATCGGGGAAGCCGGGCATGGTACAACCGATGCAAATTCCGCCAACATTAGGGCATCCGCCTACGCCGTTTTGCCAACCACGGCGCGGGACATTACAATGTACAACCGGACCATCACAGCCCAATTTTACGAGACATTTGTGAGAGCCATACTCCTCGGCGAAATCACCCTGCTCGTAGAAAGCAGCTCTGTTGCAACTTTCGTGTACGGTACGGTTAAATAACCATTCGGGGCGATGTTCATCATCCAAAGGAATCATGGGTGAAGCGCCGGCCAACTGAAATATCAGATAGAGCAGCGTTTCGGTCATGTTATCGGGTTGAGCGGGACAGCCCGGAATATTAACGATAGGAACTCCCAATTTAGAAGTCCAGTCTTTGCCTAAATAATCCTGCATACCCATAGCGCCGGTAGGATTATTTTTCATGGCTGGAATACCGCCATTGGTCGCACACGTTCCTACGCAAACAACAGCTGCGGCTTGTGGAGACAAGCGGTCAATCCACTCGTTGGTAGTGATAGGCTGACTAAATGCACCGTCGCGTGTTCCCAGTCCGGCCCAATAGCCGCCGGTGTCGGCAATAGATTCTTCGTTGGGAATGGAACCTTCCATAACGAGAACAAAGGGATCAAGCTCACCTCTTTCGGCTTTATACCAAGCCTCCATAAATTCATCGCCGTTATTAAAATCAAGTACAAGGTTGTGAAGGTGAACGGTAGGCATTCCGGGAAGGGCGCCTAAAACAATATCTTCGATGCTTGGGTTGGTAGCACTTGTTACGGCTACTGACTCCCCGCCGCAACCTAATCCCGTGTCCATCCAGATTACATGAATATCAGTTACTTCGTCAGCCATAACTATACCTCGTATTTATTTTTATTCTTAGATTGGAAAAATCAAATAGACACCATCAACTATTTATATATTTGTTAACCCTATATACTATAACATTTAAAATCTATTCATTAATATTATTACAGGCAAATTATTTTATGCAAGGAGGTAGTTTATACTAATTCTATTTAGTTATAATTTTATGATGATTGAATTATGCCACCATTTTTGGGTTGAAAAGTATTCAGCCATCTATAACGGTATTTTCTTCTTTCCGATAAATTTTGGTATCTATTGAAGGTATGATGCAGACATGGCATATTCATATACGGGGACAAGTGCAGGGCGTAGGCTTTCGGCCGTTTATCTTTAAACAAGCGCAGCAGTTTAAGTTAAGAGTGGGTGAAGAATGCCATCGGCAGCAAGCGGATGTGGCTGGGAAACAATTGCCGCGTATGTTTTAATGTGTTAAATTCTTTAATTAGAATGAATCAAAAAATAACGGATAAAAATAAGAAAGGGATGAACAAAATAAATTATGTGTTGATTTTTGCTTTTTTAGCGACTTTTATGTGGTCATGCACCCAAACAAAAGACGATACGAACGGGCAGACGCCCTTAGGCCACCTGCCCGATAATGCCGCCGGTGAAGTCGTAAAAAAAGCGATTGAGGCCCACGGCGGATTGAAGAGTTGGAACAATAAAAAAACACTCTCTTATCTTAAAACTATTCAGCATTATGATTCAGCAGGAACGCTGAGCAGAGAGCAGGAGCAACTGCATCAATACCAATTGCGGCCTACGTTTAAAGCGAACGTCTCGTGGCATGCTGATGGGAATCATCATGTAATTGTCAACAACGGGGAGGATGCTTGGCAATTGATTAACGGCGAGCGCTCGAAAAGACAGGAGGATAATAATCAAGCCTGGAATTCTTCATTTGGCTCGCACTTCGTAATAGCGATGCCGTTTAAATTGACCGATCCCGGCGTAAATCTTACCGATATGGGAACCGATACCCTACCAAGTGGTAAAGTGGCCCGTTCAATAAAAACCAACTATGATGAGGGCGCCGGAAGTGCCGGCGGCATGCATACCTGGTACTATTTTTTCGATCCGGAAACCAATGAGCTGGTGGCCAATTATTTGGATTATGGCGACGGCTACAGCTTTACCGATTATGTGGCCTTTGAAAAGGTGAACGGCGTGCTGTTTTCAAAGAAACGGGTGAGCCGTGCATCAGACGAAGAGATGAATCTGGCCCCGGACTCTTCGGTTTATCTTAATAACGAGATTAAGTTTAATGTTGAGCTGGCGGACAGCCTGTTTGAAGCTAACTTACAGTAAGCAATGCATATTAGAAGCTAAAATTATAAACGCTTGCTATTGAAAATGTCGGTATTTTTGAGTATATAAATACACTTGCCCTTAACAAAATTAGCAAACTATGAGTAACCAAACCCAATCCCCATCCGATCAACCTGATGAGAAGGTTCCCTTACGGATCAAATTGAAAATAAAAGACTTTGCGGATCCTATTACGGTTTCCCGGTTTGGAATAGCCAAAATAGCCGGCATTTTATTCGGTGTAGCCGTTCTTGCGGTGCTGGTTTGGGTGCAGTTTTTTCAGCCACCAACCGGTGATGAACTGGTGCAAGATATGGTAGAGGCGGCCGGCGGTGCGGAAGCCTGGAATAGTATTAAGTCGGGTAGTTTTAAACGGACACATAACGTGTATGATGAGACCGGTGCGTTGACGTCTCAAACAGACGAAACCTTTTATTTCACCCGCGTTGACGGACAGGAGCAACTGCTGGTCAGGCATGTAACCAATGAAGGCGATGAAGTAGTTATCGGGCGAAATGATGAAGGCTACTGGGCAACCGTAAACGGAGAAGCTACCGGTGCCGAAGAAAAAGCACGGGCATTGGGGATGATGTGTGAAGATGAATTCTGTAGCCCGCTTTGCAGTTCCGAAATGGCATTTTACCGTTTTTCCTTTCCTTTTAAACTGAACGACCCTGGAGTGAATACACAAATGGCCGGTACCACCTTACTGAACGGCCAGGAAATGATGGTGCTGGATGTAACGTATGATCAGGATATCGGTAGTGACAAATGGGTATTTTATGTTGATCCCGGTGAAAAGACGATTCGTAAAATTGAGCATTTTGCCAATGCGGAGTCTGGAGCCAATCCTGAAGAAATATTTGTATCGGACTTTGAAAAAGAGTTTGGTATTAATTTTGGGCATAAACGAACCTACTACCGCAGCAATGGCAAGGTGCTGGAAGAGTATGTTTTCTCCGATGCTAACTTCAGGAAAGATGTACCGGATAATTTCTTTACTATGAATGCCCACGTGAAATAATAGTGTTTTAAGAATTTTTGATTATGAAAATAGCTGTTTGTGGTAAAGGTGGTGTTGGTAAAACAACGATTAGCGGAACCTTAAGTCGGTTGCTTGGAAAAAAAGGAGCGAAAATATTAGCTATTGACGGCGACCCCAATCCTAACCTATCTATTGTACTGGGGATTGACCGCGAAAAGCCGGCTCCTCCGCCCCTACAATCCGATATACTGGAACGCGGTGAAAAAGCCGACGGAACCCGCTTTATTAAACTGGGGGTGCCGCTTAGTGAAGTGATAAAAAAGTACGGCATCGAAGCGCCCGATAATGTGCAGTTATTAACTGTTGGCCAGCCCGAGCATGCCGGAACCGGCTGCATGTGTGGATCGCATACTACGGTACGGGAAATCATCCATGCCGCCATGGCCGATGCCGAACAGATGACGATACTCGATATGGAAGCATCGCTGGAGCATATGAAGCGGGGTACATCGAAATATGTGGATACCATGTTTGCAGTTGTTGAGCCATATTACCGCTCGCTGGAAGCAGCCGGCCGGTTTAAGAAATTTGCCGATGAGCTGGGCATAAAAAAAGTAGCCGCTATTGCCAATAAGGTCCGCAATGATGAAGAAGAGCAGGCGATTCGTCAGTACTGCGAAAAGATTGACTTACCGATTGAAATTATCATCCCGTTTGATTCGCAGATCTCGGAGGCGGACCTGGCCGGGAAGGCAATCCTTGATTATAACGGCGAATCAGAAGCGGTAAAAGAGTTGCAGAAGTTGGCTGATAGTATCAGTTTGAATTAATAGTTTACCTGCCTTAATTCTTAATTTTAGAAATACCTTCCTGTTCATTTTGCCTTGTCCCAAGGGCTCCCCGAAGAAGTTAACAAGTCCCCTCTTGAGAGGGGTGGGCTCAGCGTGGGCTTGTGCTGAGGTCGGGGTGTGTTTTTTATGATCCCGATTTTTCTTGAACATTACTTTGCAAATGCTTAATCCACCCGTTCAGCTTGGCAAGCGCTTGGGGGATCGCATCGGTAACCTTCTGGCTCATTCCCATCTCAAAGTCATCGTGCTTTTCCGATTTGCATCCCAAAATATACACCTTATCCGGCAGCACGTTTACCCCTTTGGCCAACATCAATGCCCGGGTGGGATTGGTGTAGTGCATATCGGCCAAAAAAGCACGTTGTTCCTGTTTGGGCAGATCTGCTATATCACCCACCTCCGTCTCCCGCAAAAAGATTTGCCCGGCTTCGCCCTCCCAGTCCACGGCATCTAATATAATCAGCACATCATACCCTTCCAGCAATTTCTGGACCAAGTGAATGCCGCCGATGCCCACTTCTATGGCTATTACGTTATTAGGCTGTTGTTTCTTTTCGAACTCACGAATTAACGCGAGACCGAATGCGTCATCTTGCCGTAATTCATTGCCGACTCCGGCTACTAAAATTTTTGGAGTTTTCTCTTTGATCATTGAAATAAGGGCAGGTGGCAGGCGCTAATTTATGTTAAAACCAATTTTGAAGTCGCCGGTATCATCATCCATTTTTACCGGGTAGGTTGTGAGTTTATAATCGGGATTTGCCTGCAATTCGCCGGTGCGCAGGTCGTAGCGGCATTCATGCCAGGGGCAAACGATTTGATGCCCGTCAATTTTACCGAATTCAAGGGGCAGGATAGAGTCGAGACAACTGTTCTGCACCACAAAAACCTCATCGTCAACCTTGCACATTAAAATCTTTTCTCCCTCAAAATTCTGGCCGTATAGCTGCTTGGATTGCATTTTATGGATATTGCCGCCGGGCATCCAGATGGGCTTTTTATTGTCATCAAGTGAAACGGTTCCGGTGTCAGGATTAAATGCTTCCGGCGCCTGTCCGTTTTCGGTTTCTTTCTCGATCAGATCATGCTCAACAAGATCATACAATCCAAAAAGGGTCTTGATGGTAAAATCGTCATCCATCTTTTCTTTAAGATCGGGATTTTCCTGTTCAATCAAATCCATAAGCCGGGACAGGCCCTCGCGGTGAAGCAAATCCAGCGATTGCAACAGGCTGAATACCAGTTCTTTGGCATTAGAATGGGATAGGTTTTCGGCCTGCTGAACGAGTTCGTCTATATTTTGAGCTAAATCTTTGTATTCATCATCGGAACAGTAAATTGAATCCATAATATCCGTGACAGGCCGTTTTAATGGTGATGGTGATTATGATGGTCGCATGCCTCTTTACCTTCCCACTGGCAAATACATTCGGGGCCGCATTCCCCGTGGCCTTGCTTGCGCATACCTTCGAAGGCTTCGACAAATCGGCCGCCGGCTTCTTTTTTACCGGGATCGGACAAAGCAAAGGTCGGCTTCCCGTCAGGGCTGTCATTCTTTGTAACCAGGTATCCTTCTTTGACGCCCCGCTTCAGGTGGGTGCGCAGGTTTTTGAGATCGGTGTTCAAAAAAGTAAGCAGGCGTTCGGCCGTAACCGATTCGGCCAGCTCTTCACCCTGCAGCCAGTACATCACCTGCAGGATTTCATCTTTCCAAAACAGGGCATCCAGTTCTGTTTTTCCGTTATGTGAATGATTACTTTCCATCATCAGGTATTAATACGTCCATAAATTCATAATTAAACGTAGCTATTTCAGGATCTTTTTCCAAGCTCAGAATTTTGATGGCATCCATAATTTCAGGAATCACAGTTTCTACTTCAGGCGTTAAATGAGGACCACTTTTCTCCGGCCCGGGTTCAACATCCAGAATAAAAACTTCATCCGGCCATATTTTAAAGTATTCTCCTATGATCAGCAGGTTCTCAACCGATGTTACGCCGGTTACGGCATCACCTACACAAGCTTGTATCTGTTTTTCGGAGGGTAATTTGCCCTGCCATCGATAGCAAGTGATATCTCCGATTTCACGCTGCGGTCGTTCCAATGCGCAAACCATAACCACCCGGTCATAGGGCTCGTCCATGGTTTGGAATTTCTGGGTGATGGCAATAGGGCCCCAATTCATTTCATCAACAGTGACCCGGTCCGGCCATTCAAGCGCTTCAATCCGTGGTTGCAAAACCGAACCCACCGAATGGTTGCGCAGGTTTTGATACCCGATGGTACCGATTAAAACGTTACCCTGAAACTTATTCAACACCACATGCACAGGTTGTTACTTCACGGGTTACCACATGATCCGAGCTTTCAGCCATAATATGGGTGGTACAGGGCATACACGGGTCAAAGCTCCGGATAGTGCGAAGGATGTCGATACCCTGGTAGTCCTCATCCGAGCTAAACTGTTCCATGACGGGCGTATTGAGTACGGCCTCTTCGTACGGACCGGGATCGCCCCACGGCGTTCGCGGTGCAGCGTTGAGGGTAGATGGCGTTATAATCTGGTAGTTGCCGATGGCTCCGTCATCAATAACTAGGTGATGGGTGAGGAAGCCGCGGCCCGCGCCCCAGAATCCGACGCCGGTTTGCGTACCTTTCTTCGGAATTTCAAATTCAGTACTAACGCTTGTTTCACCCTGCCGCAGCAGTTCCTGGGCAAGGTGCCAGTTGTCCATAGCTACCATCGCAGAGTAGGGGATGCAGTAGGCCCGGGCCCGGTTACGTTCGAAGGTATTCCAGGTATCGGGGATGTGCCACTCCAGTTCTGCGGCCGGCAGGTTTCGCTCCGGTATATTAATTTTGAGGCTGTGTCCGGTGGGTTCTATGTATCGGCGCGACGGCATTTCATTAGCCAGTGCGGTATTGTAAAGTCGTGAATAAGCCCCGGCCTCCATGGGCATTCGATCCCAGGTCGGGGAGGTATCCCAGCTGTAGCGATCGCGCCAGCTCTGCTTGCCGGGCTTCGGTTTGGTTTCCTTATTCCAGGGATGATTGGGACTGAGCGGACCGCCCATTTTATCCGTATCAAAACGTTGGCCGTTCTCATGCCAGCTTTCGTAATAGGAATGTTCTACAAACTCTTCCAGCCCCAGATTTAAATCCCGGAGGTTAGTGGTAACCAGTTCGCCGTCCACTAAAACGCCGGGCGTTGCCCAGCGAGCCTTTCCCCATTCATTACAATTTTCGTAGGTAGCATCGTAGTGGTCGGGATGATCCCATACGCCGGTATCAACCATGGTAGCAGGTCTTTTTCCGCAGTTTTCGTAATTGGGATCGTGGTCCAGAAAGAAATCGAACACATCATCCCAAATGCCAGCCACTTTTTGCCCGTAATCAAAAAACTGCACCAGCCGGTTATAAATTTCATTCAGTGCGGTGATGTCAATAGTTACCGACAGTCCGCCCGCTACCACTGATTGCGGGTGAGGGTATTTACCGCCAATAATTACATAAGCTTCCCGTGCAACCCGCGTCATTTCCAGCGCTTCCAGGTACAGCTTGCCGGTTAGCGGATTGAGGTCTTTCATAATATCGCCGATGGTGCTGTAACCGTGCACATCCTTGTGCGGTGCGGAAGTTGACTTTGCTTTTTCCAGTATTTCCGGATTGGTTTCACCAACTAACTGCTCGGAATAGTCGGGCCCGGCCAGCAAAAACAGGTGCAGCGGATGATCGTAAAGGTATTCAATGGCCAGCAGAATATTGCGCATCACAATACCGAGGGGCGGCGGTTTGATTCCCAACGCCATTTCCATTGCCAGCGCAGCACAGGTGGAGTGAACACCACCGCAAACGCCACAAGCCCGGCTGCTTATATAGGCCGCATCTTTAGGGTCGCGGCCCTTTAAAATAATTTCGTAGCCTCTGAACAAGGTTGCTATGGAATTGCTGGAAAGAACCTTGCGATCCTTTAAATCAACCACGCTGTGGAATGCAAGGGCACCGGCTACACGGGTAACGGGATCGTAGTCCACATCTTTGATATAGCCGTTTTTGGCAAGAAGCTCTTTAAGTTTATCCTGTTCCTCATCCAATGAAACAGATTTATAGGAATAGGGGTCATTGACGCCCTCTTTTAAAAATGCGTTTCCCTGTTCGTCGAAATCTACCGGAAGATGTTTAAAGCACATATTATTTTATAATTTAAATATTCGGGCTATGGAGACAAGATGGTTATCTACAGACGTTAAGCAGCTATGGAGTTGGGTTAATGCATCATTGATTGTGGTTAAATGTTTTTTCAGCGGGCTGGTATCCTCGGCGATCTTTTCAAGTCCGCCGGCCAGGTTTTGCAGGTGGGTTCCCGCTTTCCAAAGGGCGATAATAATGCCGATGAGGTAAACGACAAGAACCAAAACAATCAATCCGACAATGATGAGTGTAGCTGGATATAAAATAGATGCGTCCATAATATCTTAGTTTAGTTTATCTGCACGGTCGCCCAGTACGTTTTCAATGGTTTCGGCATTTGAGTTGATGTCACCGGCCGTTTCAAGCATTCCGCCGGCTACAGAAATGGTGTCTTCCAGTGCGGGGATGTGTCCGGTATTTTCGGCAATACCGTTTCCGGCCGTTTCCATCTCGGCAAAGTAGCGCTGGATGGAGCGTGCGGCTTTCCAGGTCTTATGTAAAAGGGTAACGATGATGGGAAGTACCAGAACGGTTACAATCAGCAAAATGGCCCAGAGTACAATTACAGCTTGTGACATAATAGATAGAAATTATTTTTGATTGGAAACGGCTTCAATGGTGCCTTCGAGATTACTATTCACAACTTTCAAGCCTTCGCCGGTGTCGGTCAGCGTTTTGTTCAGTTTTGTCGCTTGCTCGGGCAGGTGGCCGGTTTCCGTTTCAATGGCACGGAGTCCAACCCGTAGTTTTGCAAGGTAGCTGCGGCCGTCACCGCCTATGCTGTTCAACAGGTTAATGATTCCCGACAGGTATTTCACCAGTACAAAAACCAGCAGTAAAACAGCTAAAATGGTCGCGAGCATTAATAAAACATACATATCAAAGCCTCTCATTTTTTAAAACACAGGCGGGGCATCCCGGGCAACCGTCTGCATGATTTTTAATTGCATTGGTGCCTTCTGCAATATTTCCGGCAGAGTGCAGTATTTTTGACGCTACGCTGTTGGTGGTAGAAAGAAAAGTGGGAATTTGAATGGTATTGTTAGCCACCAGTTTGCCCTGGGTCCAGATATGGCCGGCGGTCTCATCAATTTCCTGAGCGGTATTTCTAACCAAATGAAGCAATAGTGCAACCACTCCTATAACAACCAATCCCAAAATGAGCGAACCGCCCCAGACAATGAGTACTGCTTCTGTTGATACGTCCATAATTTTATCAATTCGTTAAAAATAATATTTATGCTGCTTCTTCATTTTCATGTAATCCGCGCACTACTTTACCGGCATGCTCCTCTATAGATTCAGCATCTTCCAGGAGCTTTTTCGCTACATCATTCGTAGCTCTCAACTGCCAGATAGCGGTGGTATTTTCTTTGATTTGTACAACCAGCCCAAGGGCTGCTTTGGCAAGCTTCAATATTCTGCGTGCTGCTACCCAGACCATAATCAGCAAGGCGGCAGCCGCCACAACTAAAACTCCGGCTATAATCAGTGCATTCTGCCATTCGGCATATAACATCGGATCAGTCATAATTAAGCTTCTTTATTAGTTTTTGACGAAGGTTCGTCATTCGTATCGGCCTGAAGAGGCGGTTTTTTACTTGTCCCCGTTTGGGGATAGACCTTACCATCCTTTTTATTTCGGGAACCGGGTTTATGGCTGCCCATAAATTGAATTTTTTCGTAGAAATAGTGAGCCGCATTTTCCAGTGCGTTTGTTGAATCTACATGCGCCCACCCGGATGGCACGTGATTTTCCTCTTTCCACTTTGGTGTTTTGTTAAGAAATTTTCTTGAAAAATTTCTGAGGTTTCGAACGATAAAGCCCGTGCTTCGGGAGATTGTAGATGAAACCATCGTCCCGGGTGGTTTGGTGTTGAAAGGCGAAAAGGCATCCGGGAAGCCGGGCATGGTACAGCCGATACAGGGAGCGCCCACATTCATACAGCCTCCCACGTGATTTATGGCACCCCGCTTATTAATATTGCACTGTACTACGGGTCCCCAGCAACCGATTTCCACCAGACATTCTTTGTCGCCTTCCTGTTCTGCAAAAACGCCTTCTTCATAGTAGCCGGCGCGCGTACAGCCGCGATGCACCGTTTCTCCATACAGCCAGGCCGGGCGTCCGAGTTCATCAAATTCGGGCAACGGACCAATGCCTTGCAGATAGAGCAGTATTGCCGCTATGGTTTCGGTTACATTATCACCCTGGGGTGCACATCCGGGTAAGTTTATGACGGGCAAACCAAGGCTGCTTCGGTAATCCTCTTCCAGGAAATCCATTACGGCCATTGCACCGGTTGGGTTGCCGGCTGCAGCCGGTACGCCACCCCACGTGGCACAGGTACCAATTGCAATAGTAGCGGCGGCATTGGGGGCCATGTGCTCCAGCCATTCGGCGGTTGAAATAACTTCCTGACCCCCATCTTCGGTTTCACGGCTACCCAGTCCCGCCCAGTAACCGCCGGTTTTCTGTGCGATAGATTCGTCCGCTATCGACCCTTCAAAAATGATCACATAAGGGGCACCTAAATTACCGCTTACGGCCTTTCGAAAATTTTCTATAAAACGTTCGCCGGCCCGAACCGAAAGGACCGGATGATGCAATACTACTTTAGGCACGCCCGGTACGGTGCCCAGCATGAGCGACTCGGCCGAAGGTTGGGTGGCACCAATCGTAGAAATGGAACATCCGTCGCAACTCATCCCGGCCAGCCAAAAGGCATGTACTTCTTCAATGGCTTTCGATTCTACCGTATCGACAATACCCATAAGATGCACCTTAATTTTATTAAGCAGTTATATCAAGTTAATAATTTAGAACTATAAATCAAGTACAAAAATCTTCAATACTTTACGTAAACTACGCCTAATCGTTTATATTTTAATAGTTGGATTGATGTATTATTTTCTAAAATATTATGCAAACATGGCATATTCACATTCAGGGGCAAGTGCAGGGCGTAGGCTTTCGGCCGTTTGTCTATAAACAAGCCCAGCAGTTTAAGTTAAGAGGGTGGGTCAATAATGCTATTGATGGTGTGCATTGTCAATTTAATGCGGAGGAGGAGGTAGCCCTGACGTTCTATAAATCGCTGGTTGATAAGGCGCCTGTACTATCCAATATCACCTCACACGAATTGCGAAAACTCCCCCCCAAAACGTACCATACTTTCCAAATTGTACACAGTAAAGCGGAGGGCAAAGCTAACCTTTTACTTACGCCCGACTTTGCTATATGCAATGACTGTAGGGATGAACTTTTTGCTGAAAGGAACAGGCGCCGCGGGTATCCGTTTATCACCTGCACCAACTGTGGCCCGCGCTACTCCATCATAGATAAATTACCCTACGATCGAGAAACTACCACCATGGGAAAGTATGGTATGTGCGAGCGTTGCAGAAAAGAATACGAAGATCCGCTCGATCGCCGGTATTATTCCCAGACCAATTCATGCGAGACCTGCGGCATTTCTATGACATTCTATGATGCAGACCAAAATATACTATGCTCAGAGGCGAATGAAATAATCGACCAAATTACTGATTTGTGGAATGATGGAAAAATTGTAGCCATCAAAGGCATCGGCGGCTACCTGCTTACCTGCGATGCTACCAATAAAGATGCGATCAAAATGTTACGCAAGCGTAAGCAGCGGCCCGCCAAACCGTTTGCGCTCATGTACCCTGATGTTGAAGCGCTTGAACGAGATGTGCATATAAGCGAAAAAGAAAAGGCAGCGCTGACCGGATCGGTTTCACCCATTACTATATCAGCGGTAAAAGAAAAACCGCAATCCGGCATCCGCATTCCGCAAATTGCGCCCGGTCTTTCTCGCTTGGGGGTGATGATTCCCTACACCCCGCTATATGCCTTGCTGCTCCAATCTTTCGGCCAGCCCATTATTGCCACCAGCGGCAACATCACCAATTCACCTATTATATATAAGGATAAAAAAGCGCTGGATGAATTATCACACATTGCAGATTTTGTTCTCACCAATGACCGCGAGATTGTAGTGCCCCAGGATGACAGCGTGGTAACCTTTAGTCCCACGCATGGACAAAAAATTATTTACCGACGCTCGCGTGGGATGGCTCCCACATACATTAACGCGGATGCCGGATCGCGGATGCCGGGTGATACCATTTTAGCAACCGGGGCAGCCCTGAAAAGTACCTTTACCTACCTGCACCAAAAGAATATATTTATCAG
>Ga0136556_1000630_pt1 | contig 20325 bp, 20 predicted proteins | sample AntRauTorckE6831_FD_104780 | JGI IMG/M metagenome (GOLD analysis project Ga0136556, IMG submission 104780) | Saline lake microbial communities from Rauer Islands, Antarctica - Metagenome Torckler E6 #831 | ecosystem: Environmental > Aquatic > Non-marine Saline and Alkaline > Saline | place... | reverse complement strand
CCCGGCACGTATCGCTGTTTCAACGTCGACCTCTCCCGGCAGTTCCGGTACTGTGTCGAGACGGGGACGGATCCCACGCCGGCCCGAGAGCCGACCGTGCTGGAACTCGAGACGCCGCCGATCACGGCGTCGGGAATCGAGTCCGTCGCGGCGACGACACCGTCCGGCGGGACGTGCGTCTTCGAGGGCACCCCGGCGTCGATAGCTCGCGAAGTGGAGGCAGTCGTTCGAGAAACCCATCCCGACGTACTGCGCGTTTCCACGGCCGACCTCGTCCCGGAACTGTTCGACGCAGTCGAGGGATCGCTCCGCCTCGGTCGCGAACCGGGCTACACCCGACTCGCGAGCGCGAGCACCTACGAGAGCTACGGCCGCGTCGGGCACTCGCCGGCGCGGTACGACGTCCCCGGGCGCGTCGTCGTCGACGCCTCGAACTCGTTTTTCCTCAAGGAGACGAACCTCGGCGGGATTCTGGACCTCGTCGAACGGTCCCACAAACCCCTACAGGAGGCGGCGTGGGCGAGCATCGGGAACGTTCTCACCGCGATCCAGATCCGCGAGGCGCTCTCTCGCGACGTGCTCGTGCCGTGGCGCGCGTGGCGCCCGGAGTTCTTCAAGCGCGCGGCGACACTGGAGCAAGCCGACCGCGGCGGCTACACGTTCTCGCCGGACGTCGGCGTCCACGAGAACGTCCACGAACTCGACTTCTCGAGCCTCTACCCGAACATCATGTGCACCCGGAACGTCTCGCCCGAGACCGTCTGCTGTGACTGTCACCCGGAGCGCGAGGACGTGCCGGAGTTGGGCTACAACATCTGTCCGGAACCGGGGTATCTCCCGGATGTCCTCCAGCCACTCATCGACGACCGGGACGGGTTCAAACAGCAGATCCGGGAGGGCGACGGCGACGTGGAAGCACTCGAGGGCGCGTCGGCGGCGATCAAGTGGATCCTCGTCTCCTGTTTCGGCTACCAGGGGTTCTCGAACGCGAAGTTCGGCCGGATCGAGTGCCACGAGGCGATCAACGCGTTCGCCCGGGAGATCATCCTCGACGCGAAGGCGACGTTCGAGGCCCATGGCTGGCGGGTCGTCCACGGCATCGTCGACTCGCTGTGGGTGACGCCGATGGACGACCGCGAGCAGACCGACCTCGAGGCCGTCGCCGACGAAATCACCGACGAGGTTGGGATCCGACTGGAGTACGAGGCGGCCTACGACTGGATCGCGTTCTGCCCGCGGCGCAACGACGACGCCGGCGCCCTCACGCGGTACTTCGGGAAACGCGCCGGCGAGCCAGTCGACGAGCCGTCGAGCTACAAACGCCGCGGGATCGAGGCGCGCCAGCGGTCGACGCCGCCGTTCCTCGTCGACGCGCAACTCGCGCTCGTCGAAGAGTTCGGGCGAACGCGCTCGCCGGAAGCCGTCTGTGAGCGCCTGCGAACGTTCGTCGAGCAGTTGCGCGACGGCGACGTGGACCCGGCGCGGTTGGCGATCAGGAACCGCGTCTCGAAGCGTGCCGAGGAGTACACCCAGACGACGAAGAACGTGGCCGCGCTGGAGCGGGCATCGGATCTCGGACTCGAGAAACACCCCGGGCAGGACGTCGAGTACGTCGTGGTCGACGACGAGAAATCGGGGCGTGCACGCGTGGCGCTCCTGCACGAAGCGCCGGAGACGTACGACGCCGAGTTCTACCGAGACCAGTTGTGTCGGGCCGCCGAATCCGTGTTGGCGCCGGCGGGGTTCCGACGGGACGACATCGAGTCGCAGTTGGCCGAACGGACGAACGGTTCGATCTCGCAGTTCGGGTGAGCGCTACGGTTCCGACCGCGGAAGTTCCTCGATCGCTCCCGCGAGCGTCTCGACGCCGATGCCCAGCGACGCCTCGTCTACGTCGAACGTCGAGGTGTGGTGGCCGCCGGGATGGTCGGTGCCGAGGCCGACGTAGCAGGCCTTACCGCCCTGTTCCTGCACGCGATTCATCAGATAGGTCGCGTCCTCGCTGCCGCCGAGGTCGTCGTGGTCCATGATCGAGTCGACGCCGTCGACGCCGGCGGCCACGTCGGCGACGACCGACGAGAGCGCCTCGTCGCTCTCGGCGGAGGGGGCGCGGGAGTTCAGCGTTCGCTCGGACTCGACGTCGTGCATGTCGGCGGCGGCGTCGACGACGCGACCCGTCTCCTCCCACATGTACTCCATCAGATCCGTGGTCCCGCCGCGGACCTCACACTCCATACTCGCCGCCTCGGCGATGATGTTCGAGGCCGTGCCGCCCTCGACGACGCCGGCGTTGACCCGGGTCGGACCGTCGGCGTGCCGCGGGACGGCGTACATGCTCGAGATGGCGTCGGCCATCGCCTGGATCGCGTTGTCGCCCTCCTCCGGGTGGGCGCCGGCGTGGGCGGGCGTGCCCTCGAACTCCACTTCGAACCCGGAGACGGCGAGGAACCCGCCGACGCCGGCGACGATTTCGCCGGTCGGATGGTCCAGACCGATGTGGACCGCGTAGAGGTAGTCCACGTCGTCGAGGAGTCCGGAGCGTGACATCGGGCCGCCGCCCGCCACTCGCTCCTCGGCCGGCTGGAAGAACACCTTCAGCGTGCCCGAGAAGTCGCTGTGACGCACCGCGTCGAGGACGCCGAGGCCGAGCGTCGCGTGCGCGTCGTGGCCGCAGGCGTGCATGTACCCCTCGTTCTCCGAGCGGAACCCCTCGGCGGCGGGGACGTGGTCGTCGTCATCGGATTCCGGGATCGGCAGGCCGTCGATGTCGACTCGGAGGCCGACCGTGGGCCCCTCGCCCTGTTCGACGACGGCGACAGCGCCGGTGTTCCCGCCGTCGAGGCGCTCGACGAAGTCGGCGTCGGCGCCCGCGGCGACGGCACGGTCCTTCCACTCGTCGCGGGTTGCCTGGTCGGGGAGCGACATTCGGCCGTCGTCGTCGGCCGGTTCGTGAGCGTCCGGACCCACGTGGAGTTCGTCCACGTCGCGCGCGCGGAGTTCCTCGACGATGCGGGCGGTGGTGTAGAACTCACACCACGCGGGTTCGGGGTGTCGATGGAGTTCGCGACGGAACGCAGTCAGCGCGTCGACGTCTACGTGCATGATCTGAGGGAGGGCTGGCGGACGCTTAAAACTCGGCGTGACGGCAGTCGTTCCTCCCGCCGGAAACAGGAGCCCCACTTTTAAGACAGTCCCCCGATCAGCAGTGGCTATGGAAAGGGAAGCAACCAGTGATTCGACGGCCGAATCGGGGCTCCGGTTCCGCGGTGGACCGGCCGCTAGCGCCGTTCCGATCACTGTCTTCATTATCTGGGCCGTGTTCCAGTCGGGCGTTCTAGGCATCGGTGACACCTCCGGACTCGTCGTCGGGATGCTGGTCGGACTCATCGCCGGCCTCCCGCTCGTCCGGGGCTCCTGGAAGACGTACGCCGACGCCATCTTCGAGGGGATGACCCAGGAAGTGGCGGCGACGGCCGCCGTCGCGTGGCTCTGGGCGGGGATGTTCGCGAACACCATCCAGGTCGGCGGGTTCGTCGACGGCCTGGTGTGGGCAGCAAACGCCGCGAGCGTCGGGGCAGCGCTGTTCCCGGCGGTGACGTTCCTGCTCGCGGCGCTGCTCGCGACGGGAATCGGGACCGGCTACGGGACGACTATCGCCTTCGTGACGCTGGTGTTCCCGGCGGGCCTGGTGCTCGGAACGAACCCCATCCTGCTGTTCGGGGCCATCCTCTCTGGCGCCGTGTTCGGTGACAACCTCGCGCCCGTCTCCGACACCACTATCGTGAGCGCGGTGACGCAGGACGCCGACATCGGCGGCGTCGTCGCCTCGCGCATCAAGTACGCCGTCATCGCCGCGGTGCCGGCGCTCGGCGCCTACCTGATCGCCGGGTCGGTGCTGCCGACCTCGACTCCGATCTCGGGTACCGGCGGGGGCGCCGGTGCGGTCTGGGGGCTACTCCACCTGATCCCGGTCGCAATCGTCATCGCGACGGCTGTGAACGGCCGCCACATCGTCGAGGCAGTCTCGTGGGGGCTGGCTTCCGCGTTCGTGCTGAACGTGCTGCTGGGCTACTTCGATCTCGTCGACGTCGGCGTCAGCGACGTACTGGTGTTCTCGGCGCCCGAGGGGTCTGCCCTCGCCGCCACGTTCGCGACGGCGCCGCTGATCGGCGCGTTCGTCGAAACCGTGCCGGCAGCCGAGGCCGGGATCGGCGGTAGCCTCTACACGGGTGCGGTCGGCTTCTTCCCGCTGATCGTGCTGACGCTGCTGATCGTCGCCGGCGCGCAGATCATGCGCTCGGGCGGCGGCTTCGAGGCGCTCCAGACGTGGCTGCTCGAGACGGTCGCGACCTCCGTGCGCCGCGCCGAGGTGACGATGGTCATGGGCACCGCGATGGTCAACGCGATGATCACGATCAACACGGCCGCCGAGATCGCCATCGCGCCGTACATCCGGACGCTCGGTCGTCGGTTCAACATCAACGGCTACCGCCGGGCCAACATCCTCGACGCCAACACGTCGGCGCTCGGCTACATCTTCCCGTGGGGCGGCGGCGTGCTCGCGGGCTACTCCGCGATGCAGTCGCTGCCGGGCGAGTACAGTTGGTTCACCGCCGAGATGGTCGTGAACCCGGCCGCGGTGTTCCCGTACGTGTTCCACGGCTGGTTCCTCGTGGCGGTGTTCCTCGTCGCCGCGCTGACTGGCTTCGGCTTGGAGTACGTGAGTGACCGCGAGAGCAAGGAGGTGAGTCGCGTATGAGCCGCTTCGACGCCTTCTTCGAGGGCGCGAGTTTCCGGTCGGCGACGCCGCAGTACAGCGAGGGCGACGAACTCGCCGTGATCGTCACGGGCCGCGAGGCCGGCGACGCGCTGGTCCGGATCGGCGACACGATCCTCCGACTGCCGGAGACCGACGTGGCACTCGACAGCGAAGTACGGATCCGCGTCACTGAGTTCGACGCCGACGAGTCGACCGGGACCGCCGAACTGCTCTAAGTCGCAACTCGCCGTTTTTCGACGCGAAAGGGAGAAGAGAACCGTTAGCGGTAGGCCTGCGTCGCGCGGCGCTGCACGTCCACTTCGACGTGGATCTGGTCCGGGAGGTCGGTCGCGACGACTTCGCGCGCGATGTGGTCGGAGCCGTGGATCTCCAGCCAGCGCGTGTAGACGGTGTAGTTCCACGAACCGAACTCCTCGCCGATCTGACACTGGCTGTACAGGGGGACGGCGTGGTGTTCTGGCTGTTCTTGGTGGGGTCCCTTACACTCGGCGCCCTTGCGTTCGACCCGGTCTTTGAGGCCCGAGACCGTGTCGTCGAGGACGGCCCGGTCCCCGCTCCGGAAGGTAAGTGTCGTCACGAAGGTCATACTCGGAGATTGGGTTGGAAGGTGAAAAGCGCATCTACCGGCGTACGCAGTGGCACGCGATGACGACCACGTTCTGTCCCACCGAAGCCAATTTAAGAACAGGTCGCTTACCCGAATTCAATGACGGTCGAAGCGACGTCCGCTGGAGCCATCCTCTTCCGCGACACCCGCGGCGAACGGGAGTACCTCCTCCTGAAGAGCCGACCCGGGGACTGGGAGTTCCCCAAGGGCGGGGTCGAGGGGGAAGAGGAGCTTCAGCAGACCGCGATCAGAGAAGTTGGCGAGGAAGCCGGTATCGAGGACTTCAGACTCATCGACGGGTTCCGCAAGGAGTACGACTACGTGTTCGAGGCTAACGGGAAGACCATCCACAAGACGGTCCACCTGTTCATCGCCCGCTCGTTCGAGGCCAGTGCGGAACTCTCCTCGGAGCACCGGGACATGCAGTGGCGCGACTACGAGCAGGCGCTCAACACCATCACGCAGGACGGTCCCCGCGACATCCTCGAGGAGGCCCACGACTACCTCGACGACGTGAAAGACGCCGAGGGCGAGGGGTACGTCGGCACGCCCGCGTAGGGCTGTGCCCGCCCCATCCATCGATTCGGAGTTCACGTTCGAGTTGCTGGTCTGTCGCTGGGCGGAACTCGGCTGGCCGCCCGGCGGGAGCGGTGCCGATGCGGGTGCCGACGCCGTCGAGGCCGTCGACGCCAATTCTCCGAGCCGGGTGATCGTCTCGCGACAACTCGGCACCAAGCAGCGCCGCTGGGACACCATCGTCGTCGAGTGCGACCCCGCAGGACTCGCCGCACGGCAGGAGTTCGGCGACCGGACCATCGACAGCGACCTGCTCCCACTCGTCCGCCACGCGCCCGCGGAATGGGCGTACTACCGGGACGCGCTGCCGGATCCAGGCTACCCGTGGCGCTACGTGCGGGAAGCGATCCACCGCGGCGCGGCCCGGGGACTGATCGACAAGCGAAAGAACGGCAACCGAATCGAGATCCGACGGAAGCGACCGTATCCCGACTGGGTGCGCCGGATCGTCGCCATCGAGAACAAGCCGGACCTGGACGCCAGCGCCGCCGCGGCGCTCTCGGATCAACTGGAACACGACGTGGAGACGGCGCTCGCCGACGAGGTGTGGCTGGCGACCGAGGGGACCGGCGACCGAATCGAGCCAGCGCTGCTGCGCCAGTTCCCGGTGGAGGCGGGCGTGCTGACGTTCGACTTCGCTGGCAAGACCGGTGTCGAGGTGGGCGCCGACGCCGCGACGGTCAACTGGCTCCCGTCGACGCTCGACCCGACGGCCGCGAGCGACCGCTTCGACGCCGACGAGAAGGCACGCCGTCGACGCCTGATCGCCGAGCGCGCGTACGGCAAGGGCTGGCGGTCGTTCACCGAGACGACCCGGCCGGACTGCCGGTGGTTCGACGTCGAACGCGTGGGCCGGGGGCTGGTCCCCGTCTGTAGCGCGAAGGGGCGCTGCCAGAACGAGGCGGAGTGTGGGGGTCGCTGTGGCTCGTTCGAACCGGAGCCGCCACAGTGGCGGACGAAGGGCTGGCCCGTGAAGGGTGGTCCGGGACAGGGCGTGCGGGAACTACTGGAGCGACGGCGCGAGCGCGCGCGAAACCGGTAGCGATCATACACCATACGTCTTCGTCGACGTCGAGAACTGCCGGGTTAGCGTCTCTGATCCCTCTATCAGTCGGGTGTTGGTGACCGAGTGGTTACCGGATCTCTACCTCTCAATAGGGTTTCAAGAAGAGTGCGGCCAAATCGTGGGGTATGGCAACAGACCATGACCACGAGGGCGAGCACGAGTGCGACATGTGTGGCGAATCGTTCGACAGCGAAAACGAACTAGAGATGCACAACGAGGAAGAACACGACATGTAGGAACCGGCGCGTCGACGCGGAGTCGTCACCGATCGATTTTTCGAAGCGTCGTGAGTCACAGCCTGCATAGCGGCGCGTAGAAGGTTTGACCTGGGAGAATCGACGGTGGATTTCTCCCTTGAGAATCCTCTCTGAGGCAGTCCTCGAAAGAATCCCCGTGGAGGCGCAGACACGTCTCTCACTACGTGAGAGTCGGTATGCACCGGCCGGGATTTGAACCGGAGTCAGACGTGCTCGCTGGCGCTGCGCGAAACTGACAGGGTTCAAAATCCTCAGGGCATTTCGTCTCACTCCGCTCGACAGAAATGCACCGGCCGGGATTTGAACCCGGGCCATGAGCTTGGAAGGCTCAGGTCCTGCCACTAGACCACCGGTGCGCACTCGGACCAACTACTGGGAGAAATAAGGATGTTCCCCTTCGCAGTGGCCCGACCTTCAAGTAGTAAACCGGGACCAACCCCGGTGTGACCTGAGAACTGACGGGGAACGGTCCGCAGAGCGTGGCCACCCGTTCCGCGCCGAGCAGCGGCCACCTGTTCGCAATCAGTCGTCGTCGGTCGCCGGCGCCTCGGTTGCCGCGTGGCGCTCCGCTGCCGCCTTCCGGAGGTCGTCGGAGACGGCGGGCGTCGACGCCGGATCGACATTCCCGCCGTCGAGTTCGTCCAGCGACTTGGGGTACTCCCGGAGGTCGTAGTGAACCTCGATACCCGCCTTCGCGCCCTCGCCCATCGCGACCGGGATCTGGTTGTGCCCGGGTGTGAGGTCACCGACGGCGAACACCCCCTCCACGGATGTTCGACCGTCGTCGTCGACCACCACGGGACCCTCGCCATCGTCGACGCGTTCGAGCCCCAGCGCGTCCACGAGTTCGGCCTGGTAGTCCGACCCGAACATCGGGAACCCGCCGCGGTACTCCCGGACCGAACCATCGTCGAACTCGAAGGACTCGAGCCAGCCGTCCTCGCCGCGGTTCATCCCCGTGATCTCCTCTTCGATCACGTCGATCGGGTGGGCCCGTAGCTGTTCATCTGTCTCGTCGCTCCACGCCGGTTCCTCACCCCGCAGCAGCACGTCCACCTCGTCGGTGAAGTTGAGCATGATCATCGCGACGTGGGCCGCGCTCTCGCCGGTGCCCATCACATACACCGACTCGTCGATGAACATGTAGGCGTCACAGTGCAGACAGTAGTGGAGACCACGGCCAGTGCGGGGGAGCGGCGGGTCCGGACGCTCGTCGGAGAATCCCGTCGCCAGAACGACTCGTTCGGCGGTGTACGTGTCGTCTCCGACCTCGAGTCGGAAGTTCCCAGCCTCGCCGTGGATGTCCGAGACCAGTCCCCGGACCGTGTCGGCGCCGTAGGACTCGATCTGCTGTTTCGCGGTCTGGAGCAGTTCGTTCCCGGACGTCTCCTCGGTGATGCCGATGACGTTGTGGGTGTCCTGCATCATCGCCGCGCGGCCGCCGCCGCGGTCGATCAGGACCGTGTCGTGGCCGAGACGGGTGGTGTAGAGTGCGCTCGTCAGGCCGGCGGGGCCGCCGCCGACGACGGCGACCTGGTAGTCGGAGTCGGCTTCGCTCATACATACGCTCCGGACTTCCGACGTAAAAGTGCACCACTCGTGTGCGTCGCGAGTGCGAAGCCGTTCAGGGCGACGGGAACAGCGCGTCGACGTCGGGGTCGTCGACGACGAGCCGGTACTCCGTGCCATCGCGTTCGACGATACCGTGGCGCGCCAGATGGTCGAGGTGGGCGAACGCCTCGCCCGGCCCGTGGAGGATGTGGATCGTCTCGAGTTCGCCGAACAGGTGGTGGCTCACGGTCCAGACGTCACAGGCACCGTGGCGCTCCAGTACGTCGACGACGTTCGCCGTCCGCTCGCGGTGGTGAGCGAGGATCTCTCGGGCGCGGCCAGCGGGGTCGTCGATCGGGTCTCGGTGGCCCGGCAGGGCGCGGTCCCAGTCACGCGCGACGATTTCGACGAGACTGTCGACGTACTTCTCCAGCGGTGCCGCCACGCGCACGTCGGCGCCGCCGACGTTGGGTGTGTACTTCGGCAGAATCGCGTCGCCGACGAACGCCTCCCGCCGACCCTCTCGTTCGAAGGCAAAAGCGGTCAGCCCCGCGGCGTGGCCCGGCAAGTGGACGGATTCGAACGTCATGCCGTTCACGTCGAACGTGTCGCCGCCTGTGAACGGCGTCACGTCGACGTTCTCGCCGCGGAGCTCCGAACCCTCGAGGAAAGCCAGTAATTCCTCGCGTGGCTTCTCCGGGAGTTGCCAGGCCTCCAGCATCTCCTGCTGGCGCGAGCGCTCCTCGAGCAGCGACGACTCCTCGCCCGAGATCAGCGCCGCGTCCGCCTCGTGAGCGTAGACCGTCGCTCCGCCCGCCTGCTGGATCTCCCCCGCCAATCCGGAGTGATCGTTGTGCCAGTGCGTGAGAAAGATCCGATCCACGTCGGCGAACTCGACGCCGTAGTCGGCCAAACCATCGACGAGATCGGTCCGCGTCGGCTCCGTGGCGACGCCGGCGTCGACGAGAACTGTCTCCTCGCCCTGTAAGAGATAGACGTTGTTCTTCCCCTCGAAGACGCTGTTTCCGAGACGGATACGCTCCATGGTGGCACTCCATAGCGGGAGCCAAAGAGGGTTCCCACTTGGCAGCTCTCGAGCCATTCGGGCAGACGTGTCAGCTATCGACTTCTTCCCGTCGACGCCACGGCGGTAGATTCAAACACGGACTGGGCGTACCGGGAACCATGCCGGCGGACCTCTACGACGTTCTCGGTACCTCCACCGACGCCTCCGCCGAGGGGATAAAGCGGGCGTACCGCGAGCGGGTTCGGGAGTACCACCCAGACGTGAACGACCATCCCGAGGGGGACGCCCAGTTCAAACTCATCCGAAAGGCCAACGACGTGCTCTCGGACCCGAGCGAGCGCAAGGACTACGACCGGATGGGCCACCGGGAGTACGTCGAGACGCATCTCGACGACCTGCCGCCGGTCTCCGTGTTCCCGGACGAGGACCTCCCGGACGGCGCGAGGACGGGATCCGAGTCGACAGCGTCGACGGCGACGACAACGAGTACGACTGGGGCCTCGACGAGCACGACGAGTCGACCGAGCGGTCGCTCCCGGTCTTCCCGGAGCAGTCGCTCGCGAACCGCTGGCGACTCGACTGACCGAACGACTGGCTCCACATCGGCGAACTCCGCGTCGGCGTCGACACAGACGGGGTCGACCAGCAGTGAAACTTCGAGTAACATCGGCAACCATTCGAGCAACGAGCAGTCGACGACGGCCGGCGCCGAGCAGGACACGTGGGACGCCGCAGCCTCGGCGCGCAAGACGACCGAGACGGATTCGACTGTACCGGCTGGGGTGCGTCGGCGCCGCGGATTGAAGCGCTGGTACGGCGTCGTCGCGCTCTCGCTCCTGGCGTATCTCGCGGGGCTGGGGCTCTACGCCTACACACGGTTGGGGGCTGTCCGCGAGATGATCAGCAACCTCGCAGCCGCCCCGGTGGCGACTCTCCTCGCGCCCTTCCCGCTGTTGTCGCCGACGGCGTACCTGCTCGACGCTGCGCGCGCGGCGTCGAACGGGACGCCGACGCTCGGCCTGCTCCTGCTGGCCGGGACCGTGCTGCTCCCGCTGGTGGTGCTGACTACCGTCGGCCGGTTCGGGCGCGGGGCCGCGTGGATGTACGCGCTGCCGTCGCTCGCGCCCGCGATCGTTTTCGGCCTCTGGTACGTGATGGCCGTGCCGACGTGGCTCGCGCTGGTGGGACTGATCGTCCTACCGGTTCTGAGCGGCGGCGGGTTCCTCGTCGACGTGGGTCGGTATCTCCGCGCGACGCGCTGATCAGCGGACGTGGTAGGAATCGCTGCCGGGGAGGAACCGGCCGAGATCCGTTTCTCTGCGGAAATCCGTCGACTGGAGTTCGAGTAGCGACGCCACGAGTCGTTCGTCGTCGCCGTCGTCCCACTCGACGGGGTCTTTGATGGGCAGCACGAGCCAGCCACTCCCGAGTAGCTCCTGGCCGTGTAGGGTATCCATCTCGACTTCCGTTCGGTGCGCGTGAGCGGTGAACGTCTCGAGAGCGTGGCGCGTCGCGCGCTCGCCGACGGGGAGCAGCACGTGGGCCGCGATGGCGCGCAGTTCGGCGTCGAAGTAGCGCTCCATCTCGACGTAGTCGGCGTCGCTCGGCGCCTCGTCGGGCACGCACATGTGGAGATACGAAAGGAACGTCCGGTCCACGTCTGGGTCGTCGCCGACACTGTCGAGCAGGCCTGCTTCGCGGAGGGCGCGCTGGAGTCGTTCCGCGGCGTCGGTGCCGGTGAACGGGACGCCCGTCTCGGCGCCACCGTGAACGCCGGGATGGTCGCCGATAACGTGGAAGTCCGCGTTGGCGTCGCCGTAGCCCGGGACGAACCGCTCGCAGGGCGGCGCCATGCCGAAGGGGTTCGACACCCGGTCCGTGACGTTTCGCACGTGGGGCCGTAGCCGGGTCGGAGGCTTAGCTGGCGCGGTTCCGCTGCGCCGCGACCGGAATAGCCATACGCACCGACGCCCCAGCCACGCTCAATGAGTCTGAGTGACGAGGCGGAAGAGCGCCTCGCCGACATCGTCACCCTCCAGCCGACCAAGAACAAGGAGCTCCAGGACCGCTGGGGGCTGGAGTCGGGTAGCGAGGTCCACCAGTTCCTCGAGAACGAACTGAGCGACTACTACTACCGCGACGACGACAGCCTGATCCGCGCGACGGAGGAGGGCGTCGACCTCGTCGACGTGGAACCGAGCGTCCCCGCCGAGGACACCGGCGGCGTCCCGGAACTGATCCGGGTTCCAGAACTCCACGCGCAGGTGCTCGAGGTGCTCGCCGGGCCCGAGGAGCGCTCTGAAAGCGTCGTGAGCGTGCTCCGGAAGCTCCGGGCCGAGTTCGACATCGACCCCGACGTCGAGGCCGTTCGGGACGCGCTGGGCAGCCTGCGCCGGAAGAACGTCGTCGAGGTCGAGTACCGAACAGTTCCAACCTATCGACTGGCGGCCGAGCGCTCGTCGTTCGACGTCGAAGCGCTGGAAAACTGAGCAACTCGGCCGGTCGGCTGTGTTGGGCGACTATGCGACTCGGATTCGGTCTGGGGACCGCCTGATTTCCCTATGATGGATCGACGCCCGCCGGCTCGTGCGAGAGCGTATGGGTGAGCCAGAACACCCCGGTGGCGAAGATGACGAACACCGAGGCTGTGAGGAACGCCTCGACGGTACCGACGAAGTCCTTTATCAGACCCACCCCGACCGGGCCGGCAGTCTGCCCGATCTTCCAGGAAATCGATCGCAGCGACATCGCGCTGGCGACCGAGTCGTACCGCTCGCCCTCCTCGACGAACAGCGCCATGCTCGCGGGCAGGCGGATCGAGTCGCCGATACCGAGGACGGCGTAGGCGCCGAAGAGGACGAGGAAGCCGCCGCCGAGTTCCTGGCCGTGGCCGAAGTAGCCCAGGTAGAACCGGCCCACCATCTCCTCGGCGGGGATGGAGAGCGGAATGAGGGCGATGCCGAGGCCGTACACCAGCGCGCCGACGGCGACGAACTTCGGGCGGTCGCCGATCCGGTCGGTCAGGTCGCCGACGTAGCCCTGCAACAGCGACTTGGTCAGCTTCCCGCCCGCGAGGATCCAGCCGATGGCGAACGCGCCGATGCCGAACTCCGTGCTCGCGAGGATTGGGAGGAAGATGATCACCGCCATCTTCCCGACCGAGAAGGAGAGCCGGAAGAGGACGAGCGAGCGCACCATCGGCAGTTTGAGCAGTTTCTTGATCGTCCCGACACCCGACTGCGCCTCGGGGTCGTCGACGCCGCCGCCGGGGTCGTCACGGAGGTTGTAGTACACCAGCACGAACGCGAGGACGGTCACGCCCGTGAGCAGCGCGTACACGACGCGGGACTGGAGGGGGTCGTAGATCGTCAGCAGGAGGCCTCCGACGACGTCGCCGGCCAGCGAGGAGAACGCCGCAACCTGGTTGTAGGAGCCGAGCCAGCGCCCGCTCTCGTCGTCGGGCGAGATCTGACCGACGACGGTCGATCCCGTGATCCAGAGCATGCTCGCGCCGATGCCCTGCAGCATCCGGACGAAGATCACGTCGACCGAGTTGCTGACGAACATGTAGCCCAGGAAGACGAGGACGTTGACCAGTAGCCCCCCGAGCAGCCAGTGCTTGGCGTTGCCCGTATCGATCTTCCGGCCCAGCGGCAGGACTATCAGCAGTTGCACGATCGCGAACGACGTTCCCCAAAGCCCCTCGATGAAGCCGGTGGTACCGAACGCGTCGGCGTAGAGCGCGAGCGCGATGATGATGGTCGAGTACGCCTGGCTCCGCGCGAACGCGGTCCCCGCGAGCGCGAGGAACTCCCGATCCCGGAGCAGCGCGACCGAGTTTCCGAAGCGAGCCACTATCGGTCGGTCCGACGAGACAGCGAGGCAAAAAGGGATCCATCCCCCGCGCGGATTACCGCGGAAGCGCGGCAGCCGTTGCCGGTTTTAGAGCTCGATTCGCTCGACCAGGTCGTCGTCGCTCTTGGTGTTGACCGCGACGATTCGGACCACGTCCTCGAGCGTCGACTCGTGGAGCTTCGACTTGAGGAGGTTGTCGACCTGGTAGACGCCGGCGGCGTTGATCATCTCGATTTCGACCATCACGGGTTTGCCGTTGCCCGGTTCGAGACTGACCCGCCGGATCGCCTGACTCGACAGGGTGTTGATCCCGCGCCCGCCCTCCTCGTAGGGGATGCGCGAGCGACCGTGCTCCATGTCCAGCGCGTCGGAGACGCGGATCACTCCCGCCTCGCGGGTCAGCGGCGTCTCCTCGGTGTGGTGACAGAGGATGGCGTGGAGCACCTCAGCCTTCACGCGCACTCGCTCGGAGATATCGTAGAACGGCTCGAGGAAGCGATCGAGGAAGTCAGACGCGAGCGGGATCGAGTAGTAGGCGTGGTTATGGCGGTGGACGATGTGGCCGATATCGTGGAGCGTCGCCGCCAGCGCGATGATCACCGGTTCGTCGGCCTCGTCGAGGCCCTGATCGCTGGCGCCGTTGAACTCCACGTCGCCGGCCTTCAGGAGTTCGTACAGCCGCAGCGCGCGGTTCCTGACGATCTCGATGTGTTTGCTCCCGTGATCGTTGTACCCCTTTCGCGTGACGGCGTTGACGTTCTGGGCTTTCAGGTAGGCCTCGAGTTCGGGATCCTCGAGCAGATCCGGGAGGATGCGGTTGAGACGCTCGTCGGGGAAGTCGTGGCTGCCCTCCGGGTCGTAGTCGTAGTCACTGGACATGCCCGTACTTCGCGCGGCGAACGGAAAAAGGGCGGCGGGGCGTCAGTTCGCGGCCGCGTGGACTGCGTCCTCGACTGCTTCGTAGTCGGGTTCCTGCCCGGGGTCGTCGGCCAGCCAGCGGTACGTGATTTCGCCGTCGGAGTCGACGACGAACACGGAGCGCTGAGCCGCGCCGTCGATACCGAGGCGCTCGAAGCGCGTGCGGACGCCGTAGTCGGCGGCGATCGACGCGTCGTTGTCGGCGACGAGGGGGAACGGTAGCGACTCGGCCTCGCGGAACTCCACCAGCGCCCACGGGAGGTCGGTACTGATCCCCAGCACCGTCGCCCCGTCACCGGCCAGCGGACCGAGTCGATCCCGGAACGTACTGAACTCAGTCGTACAGGTGTTCGAGAACGCGGCGGGGTAGAACGCCAACACGACCGGCGTCTCGCCGAGATGGTGCGACAGCGAGCGTGTGCTGATCCCGTCGTCGTCGGCAACCGGCGCGGTGAACTGTGGAGCGGTGTCGCCGATTGCGGGTACGGAGTCGTCCATACCCGCGGGTGGGGCGTCGACGGCAAAAGCGCTCTCCCCCCGTTCCGATATCCAAAAGGCCTATAGTCGGGAGTGGGGTACATCCACATAGAGATGTTCCAGATTGCGCCGCTCCAAGTACCGATTCCCGGGGGTCCCGAGCTCATCATCATCCTCCTCGTGCTCGTGCTCCTGTTCGGCGCGAACAAGATCCCGAAGCTGGCTCGATCGACGGGGCAGGCGATGGGTGAGTTCCAGAAGGGCCGACAAGAGCTGAACGAGGAGCTCGAAGACATGAAGGAAGGACCGGAGACCGAGTCCACCGCTACCTCGGAGAGTACGACGACGACCGAGACCGCCGACACGGTCGAGGAGGAAGAGGAGCGGGAGACGACGACGAACGAATAACGCGGAAGCGGATTCTTTTGACCCCCGGGCCCGGTAGCATCTGGTAGGGTGTGTGGCCTAGCGGACAGGGCGAGGGGTTCCTAACTCCTCGATCGTGGGTTCGAATCCCACCACGCCCGTACAGCGAGGAGCGCAGCGACGAGCGAACCGGCATGGTGGGATTCCGAAGCAGGGAGCGAGAGGCGAGCGAGCAAAGCGAGCGAACCGGAGCGACCGTGGTTCGAATCCACGCCAGTTCACTCCTTTCAGTCGTTCTCGGGCGTGGTTTACTCTCACTCGCTCGCTTCGCTCACTCGCGAGAGTCCCGGAAGGGTTCACACCCGGAGAACGAGCGTCGCGAGTTCTCTCGAGCGATCGACTCACCAGAACCACCAAAAAACTATTACTCGTGTTACCATCACACTATGTGTGACTGGCTACCAACAGACACTGAAGCCGTTCCTCTGGCGCGCCGAAAACATCACCCCGGATCGAGAAATCGTCGCTCGGACCCACGAGGGGACGAAGCGGTACACCTACGCCGAGTACGGTGACCGCGTTCGGCAGTTGGCGAACGCCCTCGACGAAACGGGCGTCGAGATGGGTGATCGCGTCGGGACGATGTGTTGGAACACCGACCGACACTTCGAGACGTACTTTTCGGTCCCGAATATCGGGGCCCAACTCCACACGATCAATCCGCTGTTACCCGACGGCCACATCCAGCACATCGTCTCCGACGCCGAAGACACGGTGATCTTCGTCGATCCGTCGCTGGCCGAGAAGCTCGGCTCGGCGTACGACCCCGAGGCGTTCGAGAGCGTCGAGCAGTTCGTCATCATGGGCTCGGAGGTTCCCGACACGCCACTCGAACCCGTGACCGACTACGAGTCGTTCGTCGGCGACCAGTCGACGACCTACGAGTTCCCGGAACTCGACGAAGAACGACCTGCGGGGATGTGCTACACGTCGGGGACGACGGGGATGCCGAAGGGTGTCGAGTACACCCACAAGATGCTTCACGCCCACACGATGGCGACGATGATCCCACAGGCACTGGGCATCGACGACGACGACGTGGTGATGCCGGTGGTTCCGATGTTCCACGTCAACGCGTGGGGGATGCCGTTTTCGACGGCCGCTGCCGGCGCCAAGCAGGTCTTCCCGGGGCCGTCGCCGGAACCGGCGGACATCGCTCGGCTCATCGAAGAGGAGGAAGTCACGCTGACCGCGGGCGTCCCGACGGTCTGGCTGGGCCTCCTCGAGTACATGGAGGACAACGACGTCGACCTCTCCGCGCTCGAACGGATCGTCATCGGTGGGGCGGCGGCGCCCCAAGCGCTCATCGAGCAGTTCGACGAACTCGGCGTCGAGGTCGTCCACGCGTGGGGGATGACCGAGATGTCCCCGATCGGGACGGTCGCGAACCTGAAACACGACCTCATCGACGCCCCGAAGGACCAGCAGTTCAACGTGAAGTCGAAACAGGGGCTGATCGTTCCCGGCCTCGAGTTCAGGGTCGTCGGCGACGACGGCGACGAGATCGACTGGAACGGCGAGGACTTCGGCGAGTTACTCGTCCGCGGTCCGTGGGTGACGATGGAGTACTTCAACAGCCCGGCGGCCAACGAAGAGGACTTCGAGGGCTCGTGGCTCCGTACCGGTGACATCGTCACCGTCGACACGGAGGGGTACATCGAGATCGTCGATCGAGCCGACGACGTGATCAAGTCCGGCGGGGAGTGGATCTCCTCACAGGAACTCGAGAACGCGATCATGGCTCACGACGACGTCAGCGAGGCGGCAGTCATCGGTGTGCCACACGAGCGCTGGCAGGAGCGACCCGTGGCGATGGTCGTCGCGCCCGAGGGCACCGACCGCGACAAGTTGACCCAGGAACTCCGGGAGATGCTCCTCGAGGAGTACCCGAAGTGGTGGGTCCCGGACGGGTTCGAGTTCATCGACGAGATCCCGAAGACCGCCACTGGAAAGTTCTCCAAGAAAGACCTGCGGGAGCTATACGAGGGCGAGGAGAGTCAGTTGCTCGAGGAAGACGCGCCGACGGAAGCGGCACCGGATAGCGAGGACTGACCAGCCTCCCCGATTTCTCGACGCTCGGTGCACGGCCTCGAACGGGTCGCTGTCCGAGCGTGTTGCACGTCAACAGGTATCTGGGACGATCCGACCGAGCAAAGACGGGTTGGTTAGTGCGCGCGATTCTCCAGCGAGGCGGCGACGTCCGTGAGCCTACAGATACCCCAGCGATTCGAGACGTTCCTCCAACTGCCCGGAGTCCTCGGGATCGTCCTGCTCTACGGGGTCGATAGTCGGGTCGTCGGCCTGCTGATCGAGTTCCCGGAGCAGCGACTCGAGCACGACAGAGACGTACTCGTCGGTGGTGTCGAAGTTCGTCGCCGGGAGACGCTTCTCGATCGCTGCGCCGATCCGGTCGGGGATGTGCACGCATCGTTCGTTCGGGGACGGTTCGCTACTGGTCATCTCGGGGTGGCTGTTACGTTCGGTCATGGAGTGCGTTCGAGAATCACGTCGACCATCCGTTCGGTGACGTTCGGCTGCTCGTCGATCAGTTGATCGCGCCGTTCGTGTCTGCTGGTCTTGTCGATACCGCTCCGGACGAGTCGCTTGACCTCCCGGAGCGCCTCGTCCTCGTCACGGAACGAGGAGAGCAGTTCGTAGCGCTGTTCGAGTTCGTGGAAGACGTTCTCGTCGTCGTCGCCGACCATCGTGTTCGTCCGGATCGCTGGCGTGCCCAGCAGCGCTGCCTCCGTCGACATCGTCCCGGAGTCGCCGACGTAGAGGTCGGCGTAGTAGAGCACGTCGTGGATCCGCTCGGGCGGCGCCGAGAGCCGGTACGGCTCCAGATCCGGCGGGAGATCCCCCTCCGAGGAGAGATACACCGTCCCGTGCTGTTCGAGGAACCCGACAAGTTCGCGCGTGCCGGCCGGCGATAGCCCCTGGTTGCCCACGTCGTGGTAGGCGTCCCACCCCGCCAGCCGGACGACGTAGTACGGCTCCGAGGAGTCGACACCCGACTCCGAGAGCGCCAGGGGGTCCGGCTGGAAGTACTGCGGGTGGAGATACGCGAGCTCCTGGAAGTCCAGACTCCGGCGTTTCTCCGGGGATACGGGCAGATCGAACGAATCTGGCGCACAGACGGTGTCGACGAACGGGAGCGTCAGCCGGTGGTTGAGCAGACGCATCAGTCGCGAGTCGATGAGGGTGTCGCTCACGACGACGTTCCGACAGCCGACGATCGCCGAGACGTGTGCTGCGGCGGGGCTGAGTCGGCTGACGATGACGTCCGGTTCGTCGGGCTCGTGTTCTTCCTCGGCGCGCTGTACGCCGTCACGAAGCTGTTTTTCGCCGACGACCTGTGGGTGATCGCGCTGCTGGCGGCCTGCAGTCTCGCGACAGTGTTCACCCACCAGGTCTCGACGGCGGTCGTGCTCGTGCTGCTCGGCGTCGCCTCGGGGAGCGTGCTCTTCAGCTACGCGCTGGACGGGCAGCGGGGCATCCACAGCGTCCGTAGTGTCGCCGCCATCGTCGGCACGTTCCTCTTCACGTTCGTGGTCACGATCGCCTCGTGGTCGGTCACGCCGTGGTACGGCGACCTACCGTTCCTCTGGCAGATCCTCGAGACGTTCACCACCACCGTCTCCACTGACGCCGGGTTCCTCAACCTCGCGGGGGGTGGCACTGGTGGGGCAGGAACCGGCAGTGCTGGGCTGATGGGAGAGATTATTCCCTTCGTCCAGTGGTTCGGGTTCGCCGTGCTGCTACTGGCAGTCGTCGTCGGCGGCCTCGCGATGCTCCGGATGGAGAACCCGACGGGGGCGACGCTGACGTTCCTCGTGGCCGGCGCCGCGATGTTCGTCATCGTGTTCGGCTTCTCGCTGTTCGGCGTCCGGACGATCATGCCCGGGCGCTGGATCGCGTTCATGTACGCGCTGTTCGCGATTGTCGGGGCGACGGGGCTCTACTACCTCTCACAGCACGCCTCCCGGCGCGTACTGATCGTCGTGTTGCTGCTGGTTACGGTGGGCTATCCGTCGTCGATGGTCGTCGCGGAGAAGGCGACCCTCGACAGCCCGGCGTTCGAGGACGAGTACGCGAGGTTCTCCTACACGGAGTCGGAGCTCGCGGCGCTCGAAACCATCGGCGAGATCTACCCGCCGCGTGACGAGCGACCGATCGCGAGTGATCACCCCTACAAGACGATATACGGCCGCGCCGGCGGCTACTTCGGCCAGGTCGCCGAGTTCGAGGACGGGCGCCTGGCCTCGTCGAGTCCCATCGTCGCCCGCACGTATCAGGGCGAGGGGCCCGCGATTTTCGAGGAGGCAGGGGCCGAGGAGCAACCGATCGCCAGCCAGTCGCTCAGCGCTGCGCAGGTGTGTCCGTCTGAACGAAACCGCGTCTACGTGAACGACAATGTCAAACTCTGTACGGTGCCGACTGGAGGGAGCGAATGACTAGTCCGCTCGAACGCGTGGGAGGGTGGGGGCTCGACCTCTACATCGTCGCCGCGCTGACGCTGGTGGCCATCGCGGTGCTCCTCAGTCCGCTCCACGGCTCGTCGGTGGCGATCCTGCTGGGCGTCCCGTTCCTCCTGTTCGTCCCGGGCTACGCCGTCGTCGCCGCGTTGTTCCCCGAACAGCCGTTCGAGAACTCACCTCGCTCGCTGGGCCACCACGAGGAGAGTCCCGGCTGGCTGCTCCGCATCGCGCTCTCGCTGGTGGCGAGCGCCCTCGTCGTCGGCGTCCTCGGCCTGGCTCTCAGTTGGTTCCTGACGATCTCGCTCCT
>Ga0136556_1000623_pt1 | contig 20454 bp, 20 predicted proteins | sample AntRauTorckE6831_FD_104780 | JGI IMG/M metagenome (GOLD analysis project Ga0136556, IMG submission 104780) | Saline lake microbial communities from Rauer Islands, Antarctica - Metagenome Torckler E6 #831 | ecosystem: Environmental > Aquatic > Non-marine Saline and Alkaline > Saline | place... | reverse complement strand
TCTTCCAGGTGGGCGTGATGAATCCGCACGCGCTTGGTCTCACCGTTGGCCAGATCGATATCGACGTAGCCCGGGCCGACGATCGGGCGCTCGAGCTGGGTGGTCTGGTAGCCCTTGGGCAGGTCCGGGTAGAAATAGTTTTTGCGCTCGAAGGCGGAGCGGCGTTCAATTTCGGCATTCACTGCGAGACCAAACATGACGGCGTATCGAAAGGCCTGCTCGTTGGGCACAGGCAAGGTGCCGGGCATGGCCAGATCAACGGCGTTGGCCTGGGTGTTCGGTTCGGCACCATAGGCGGTGCTGGAACCGGAAAAAATCTTGGTCTGGGTGGCGAGCTGAACGTGAATTTCCAGCCCGATCACAATGTCCCACTGCATAGTCGCTCTCCTGATATCGGGCTTATTGCGGTTCACGCTGGTGCCAGTCGGTCACCTGCTGGAATTGATGGGCGGCGTTCAGCAAACGGGCCTCGGAAAAATAATCGCCAATGATCTGCAGGCCCACCGGCAACCCATCCACAAAGCCCGCCGGCACCGACATCGCCGGGATGCCCGCCAGGTTGATGGCGATGGTAAATACGTCTTCCAGGTACATGGTCACCGGATCGCTGGTTTTTTCGCCCTGCACAAAGGCAGGGGAGGGCGTTGTCGGGCTCATCAGCACATCCACCTCCTTGAAGGCATTGATGAAATCCTGCTGAATCAGGCGCCTTACCTTCTGAGCTTTGAGGTAGTAGGCATCAAAGTAGCCGGCCGATAGCGCGTAAGTGCCCACCAAAATCCGCCGCTTCACCTCTTCACCAAAGCCTTCGGCCCGGGTGCGGGTATATAGATCCATCAGATCTTTCGGGTCTTGGCAGCGGTAGCCGTAACGAACCCCGTCAAAACGGGACAGGTTGGCGGACGCCTCGGCGGGGGCAATGACGTAATAGGCCGCAATCGCCAGCTTCGCGTGGGGCAGGGACACCTCTTTTACCGTGGCGCCCAGCTTTTCGTACTCTTTGACCGCTTCCCGCACCTGCCGCTCCATGGCCGGGCTGAGCTGGTCACTGAAGTACTCTTTGGGCAGGCCAATTCTCAGACCCTTCAACGGCTCATTCAGAGTGGCGGTGTAATCCGGCACTTCGCGATCAATCGAGGTCGAGTCCTTCGGATCAAAACCCGCCATCACGTTCAGCATCAGCGCGTTATCCTCGGCGGTGCGGGCCATAGTCCCGCCCTGATCCAGGCTGGACGCAAAGGCGATCATGCCGTAACGCGACACCCGGCCGTAAGTGGGCTTCAGCCCGGTTATGCCGCACAGCGCCGCGGGTTGGCGGATAGATCCACCGGTATCTGTTGCCGTGGCCGCCGGAACAAGCCGTGCCGCGACCGCTGCTGCGGAACCGCCGGAAGAGCCACCCGGCACCCGCTTTTCACCCTGGCTCAGGCCCCACGGGTTGGTGGTGGCGCCAAAGTAACTGGATTCGGTGGATGACCCCATGGCGAACTCGTCCATGTTGGTCTTGCCCAGGCACACCGCGCCCGCCTGGCGGAAATTGATGGTGACGGTTGCATCGTAAGGTGGCACAAAATTGGCCAGCATCTTCGAACCGCAGCTGGTGAGCGTGCCGTTGGTGCAGAAAATATCCTTATGGGCAAAAGGCACTCCCGTCCAGGGCGTCGCATTGCCCGCCGCTCGCTGCTCATCGGCGGCCCTGGCATCGGCCAGCGCCTGCTCGTCGGTCACGGTAATGAAACTGTTGTACTTGCCGTCTTCCTGCTTGATCCGGTCAAGAAACTGCTGGGTCAGCTCTACGCTCGAAACTTGGCCGCTCTCCAGCGCCCGGGAAAGCTCTGCTACGGATTTATTATGCATGCTACTTCCTGCTTGAGTCGCTGTTTGTCAGATCATTCGATAACGCGGGGAACGAGATAAAGCCCATTCTCGGTGGCTGGCGCAATCGCCTGGAAACGTTCCCGCTGATCGGTCTCTGTGACCTCGTCGGCCCGAAGACGCTGAACGGCATCCAGCGGGTGGGCCATGGGCGCCACCGAATCGGTATCGGCCGCGCCGAGCTGGTCAACCAGGTCCAGAATATTGCCCAGATCTTTCTCCAAAGCCGAAATCTGCTCATCGTCCACGCGGATGCGGGCGAGCACAGCAACTTTTTCTATGTCTTTGCGGGAAATGGTCACGCATTGGCTCCCAGAAATGTATGTGAAATGTCTTTAACAATACGGTTTGTTAATCGAAGGCGGCACCCGGCTGCGGGGCTCTCTGGAGAGGCCTTACACCAAAGCCTTAAAAATAAAGACGTATGGTAACAGATTCGAACAATCGCGGGAGGGGCCAAAACACTGAAGAAAAGCAATAAAGGCACGGCGGGAGGCCTGATGGTGCCTTGCCTGAGTGGGTGCTCACTGCTAAAGTTGCGGCATCTTTTCCGGACTGCAACTCTCAGGTTGAAACTACACGAATGTTGATCAAAAGACTCAGAGGCTTATTCTCAAGCGACCTGTCCATCGACCTGGGCACCGCCAATACTCTTATATACGTTCGCGATCGCGGTATTGTGCTCAACGAACCGTCCGTTGTCGCCATCCGCACCAACGGGTCCCAGAAAATGGTGGCCGCCGTCGGCGCTGAGGCGAAGCGCATGCTCGGACGCACTCCCGGTAACATTACCGCCATCCGCCCGATGAAAGACGGCGTGATCGCGGATTTTGTGGTCACCGAAAAAATGCTTCAGCACTTTATACACAAAGTGCACGAAAACAGTTTCATTACGCCCAGCCCGCGGGTTCTGGTCTGCGTGCCCAGCAAATCCACCCAGGTAGAGCGCAAGGCCATCCGCGAATCTGCCATGGGCGCCGGTGCCCGGGAAGTGTTTCTGATTGAAGAGCCGATGGCGGCCGCCATTGGTGCCGGCCTGCCGGTCGAAGAGGCCAGCGGCTCCATGATCGTCGACATCGGCGGTGGCACCACTGAAATTGCCATTATCTCGCTCAATGGCATCGTCTACGCCGAATCCGTGCGGACCGGTGGTGACAAATTTGACGAAGCCATCGTGACCTACGTTCGTCGGAACTACGGCAGCCTCATCGGCGACTCGACGGCTGAGCGCATCAAACACGAAATCGGCTGCGCCTATGAGGGCCTGGAAATCCGGGAAATCGACGTCCGTGGCCGCAATCTGGCCGAGGGTGTGCCCCGTGCATTCACTCTGAACAGCGAGGAAATCCTCGACGCCCTGCAGGAATCCCTGGCCCAGATTGTCCAGACCGTCAAAAGCGCTCTGGAACAGTCGCCGCCGGAACTGGCCTCTGATATCGCCGAACGCGGAATTCTCCTGACCGGCGGTGGCGCCTTGCTTCGCGGACTGGATAAGCTGATCAGCGAAGAAACCGGGTTGCCGGTAATTATTGCCGAAGACCCTCTGACCTGCGTAGCGCGGGGCGGCGGCAAGGCGTTGGAAGTCATTGATCGCGGTGGTATCGGAATGTTCTCCCAGGAGAGTTAGACCCGTGGGGAGCGCCTGCTATTAAAACGATTTTTGTTCAGGGCCAGGTCCCTGGCTTTCGTCTTATCATCGTATTCGTGCTGTCGGTGGCAATGATTGTTGCCGACGAGCGATTCGATCAGCTCACCTCTGTCAGAAGCGCCCTCGGTACCGGGCTTGCGCCCGTGCACTGGCTCGGCAATGCCCCCGAACAGTTCAGTGACTGGGTCAGCAGCCTCTTTACGACCCGGGATGACTTGCTGGACCAGAATGAAGCGCTCAAAGCACGCCTTTTGATACTGGAGCGTCGTGCCCTTAAATATGCGGCGCTTGCCTCGGAAAACAACGAGCTACGACAGCTGATGAACTCCGCGGAATCGCTGGATGACCGGGTGATTGTTGGGGAAGTGGTTGCGGTGTCGCCTGACCCGTTTTCCCATGAGATTGTGATCAACCGGGGTAGTCGGGACGGTGTGAAAACCGGCCAGGCTGTGCTTGATGCCAACGGACTGATGGGGCAAATTCAGCAGACCAGTAGCTTCACGTCCCGGGTTCTCCTGGTTTCCGATAGCAGCCATGCCGTGCCTGTCCAGGTCGTCCGCAACGGCCTGCGCGCCGTGTTACTCGGCAATGGCAACACCGAATCGCTTGAATTGGTCCACGTGCCGGATACGGCTGATATTCAGGAAGGCGATCTGCTGGTCAGTTCCGGACTTGGCGGGCGCTTTCCAAAGGGTTATCCGGTTGCGGAAGTCGCCAGTATCACCAAAGAGCCCGGTGAGCCTTTTGTCCAGATCCAGGCCAGCCCGAAAGCCAACCTGAATCGCAGCCGCCTTGTGTTGGTAGTGTTCCCGCCAGATTTGCAGGGAGATACTCCCTGATGCTGTCGGTAATCAGTTATCCAGTTTTTATTTTCAGCGTCATTATCGCGCTGGTGCTCAGCAGTTCCCTGTTCCCCGTCGGCTGGTTCGAGTTCAGGCCCGAGTGGCTTGGCCTGATGGTCTTTTACTGGACATTTCGTGCCCCGGCGCAGTTCGGCATTCTGCTGGCCTGGGGTCTGGGATTTTTGCTGGATGTGCTGGAGGCGACACCGCTGGGGGTGAACGCACTGGCCATGGGGCTGATTGCATTCCTTGTCCTGACAGTGCATCAACGTCTGCGAATGTACCCCCTGCCGCAACAGTGCCTGATGGTGTTTCTGCTTCTGGGTATTAACCAGATGCTGGTTCACTTTATCAAACAGATGCTTGGGGCAGATGACCCCGGTTTCAGCTATCTGTGGCCGGCGCTGACCAGCGCGCTGGTATGGCCGGTGATCTGTATCCTGCTGGACAACCTGAACCGCAAACTGGGGTAGAGTGCCTATGCGCTCCATTGTGTTGGCATCATCGTCGCCAAGGCGGTCGGAACTGCTTCGTCAAATCGGGGTCGGTTTTCAGATCCGCCCCGCTGATATTGACGAAACGCCCCGGGACGGCGAGTCGCCGGCAGATTATGTGCTGCGACTTGCCCGGGAGAAGGCGCTGATGATCAGCCGCCAGATGCCTGATGCTATCGTTCTTGGGGCTGACACTTCCGTCGTGATTGCCGATCGTATTCTTGGCAAGCCGGCCACAGGACAGGAAGCCGCCGACACGTTGCAAGCTCTGTCCGCCCGCACTCATCAGGTCATGACTGCGGTTGCCGCCGTGGTGGATGGTTATGCAACAAGCTGTCTGGTAACCACCGATGTGACGTTCCGCGCATTACGACCGGACGAAATAGCGGCCTATGTGCGGTCCGGTGAACCGATGGATAAAGCCGGAAGTTATGGTATTCAGGGTCTCGGTGGTATTTTTGTAGAGAACTTGCAGGGCAGTTACAGCGCTGTCGTGGGACTGCCACTTCGCGAGACGGCCGATCTTCTGGCGCAGGCAGGTTACCCCGTCTGGACAACCTGGCAAACAGGGCAGGAGAGCCTTAATGAGTGAAGAGATTCTGATTAATGTCACGCCGGTTGAAACCCGTGTGGCGCTGGTTGAAAACGGTATGCTTCAGGAAGCCTACATCGAACGTGCCAGTCGCAAAGGCAATGTGGGCAATATATACAAAGGTAAGGTGGTTCGGGTTTTACCGGGCATGGAAGCGGCCTTTGTGGATATCGGTCTGGAGCGCGCAGCCTTCATCCACGCATCTGACGTGGTGACGGGCCAACAGCCCCCCGGGGATTCGGTGGACGGCGCCAGAACCGTGCCGGACATTCGCACCCTGCTTCGTGAAGGCCAGTCTCTGGTGGTGCAGGTCACCAAGGATCCCATTGGCAGCAAAGGCGCGCGCCTGACGACCCAACTGTCTATTCCCTCCCGCTATCTCGTGTTTATGCCGGGTGTGACGCACGTGGGTATCTCCCAGCGCATTGAGGACGAAACCGAAAGGGCGCGGTTGAAAGCGATTATAGAAAAGGGCGCGGCCAGTGAAACCGAGGTGAGCGGGGGCTACATCATCAGAACGGCCGCTGAAGCCGCCTCGGAAGAAGATCTGATCGGTGACATGGCGTATCTGCACCGGCTCAGCCAGGCTATTGAAGAGCGTCTTGGCCGCTGTCAGGCGCCGGCGGTGGTGTATCAGGATCTGCCGCTTTTCATTCGCACAATTCGCGACCTGATTCGTCCCCAGACTGAAAAGGTCAGGATCGATAGCAAAGAAAGTTACCAGCGGGTGATGGAATTTGTGGAAGAGTTCGTCACCGAGTTTTCCCAAAAAGTAGAGTATTACCCGGGCGAACGCCCATTGTTCGATCTTTACTCGGTGGAAGATGAAATTCAGAAGGCGCTGAGCCGTAAAGTGCAATTGAAGTCCGGTGGCTACGTCATTATTGACCAGACCGAGGCCATGACCACGATCGATATCAATACCGGCGCTTTTGTTGGCCACCGTAACCTCGAAGAAACCATCTTCAAAACCAATCTGGAAGCGGCTCGCGCGATCAGCCGGCAACTGCGCCTGCGAAATCTGGGCGGCATCATTATCATTGATTTCATTGATATGGATGACCCGGAGCACCAGCGGCAGGTTCACCGAATGCTGGAAAAAATGCTGGAACGGGATCATGCCAAGACCAAGATCACCGGGGTTTCCGAGCTGGGCCTGGTAGAAATGACCCGCAAGCGGACCACTGAAAGCCTGGGCCAGATACTATGTGAACCTTGCCCGATTTGTGACGGCCGGGGGTTTCTCAAGACCGGCGAAACCGTTTGTTACGAGGTCTTTCGCGAGATTCTGCGCGTTAACCGTGCCTACGACGCCGAAAGTTACCTGGTCATGGCGTCCCAGGGTGTGGTTGATCTGTTACTGGACGAAGAGTCGGATAACGTCGCCGACCTGGAAACGTTTATCCGGAAAACCATCCGCTTCCAGGTAGAGCCTTTCTATAGCCAGGAACAGTACGATGTGGTTTTGCTCTAGTAGACGCCTGACCCGACCCATGTTTTAACTGCCGCGGCGCCGATGATGAATGCTTCTGCAGCCTACAGAAAGCCGAAAAGGATCGCGGTGCGGATCCTGGCCACGCTTGCTAACCTCTTCTGGTGGCTGCTTTTGGCTGCGCTCGTGTTGGCCGCCTTGTTCGTCGGGCTGGGTCGGCAGATTACCCAGAATATCAACGACTACAGACCGCAGATAGAACAACAGCTTTCAGACTACCTGGGGCAGGAAATTGTGATTGGTTCACTGTCTTCCCGGTGGACCTGGCTCAACCCGACGATCATTGCCCGCGACCTGTCGATGAAGTCTTCAACTAACAGCGAAGAGTCGTCCGGGTCGCTTCAGAGCCTCCGGGTGGGCCTTGATTTTCTGGCATCGATTGGTCGTTTCCGCATTGTATTTTCGGATTTTGAGGCCGACGGGCTGGAGCTGGTTGTCAATCAGTCACCACGGGGTGACATAGAGGTCGAAGGGGCAGAGTTGCCCGAGCCAGTCGCCAATGACCTCAGCGAATGGGTAGGCCTGGCTGGCCAGTGGCTATCGGATCCGGCGATCCGGATTACCCGGGTAATGCTCGGGCTCCGGGATGGTAGCGGGCAGTTTCGCCAGGTTGAGATTCCACAGCTTGACCTGGTTTATCGCAGCGGCCTGTTTCACGCGACCGGTCGCACCATGCGTCCCGGTACGACCCAGCAACTGGCGAGCTTCAAGCTGGTTGGTCAGCACTTCTTTCGGGGCGATTTCACCGGCCAGTTTTACGGCGACATCAATTCTGGACGACTGTTCGACGGTTTACTGCAGGAATATGCCTGGGAAGGCCTTCGTGCCGAAGGCTTTGATGTTGGCGGTCAGGTCTGGCTGACATTCCGGGACAGCATGATGCAGCAGGCCAGCGGTGTCCTGGAAACCCCGTACCTGCAAATGGGCGTTGGCACTGAATCCCTGGCGCCATTGGAAGACATACGGGCCCGGTTCGGCTGGCGCCGGCACGTCTCTGATAACCGGGCCGAAGCCGCGTTTGACCCGGCGGATTCTTTGCCATGGTATACCACCGGTCAGTTTCACCTGAATGACCTGACCTGGCGCTGGGATGGGGAAACCGTACCGGGTTTCGACCTTCGGTTTCAGCCTGGAGCAGAGACAGACTCGCTGGTTGCCGACAACTTGTCGATCGCACCGCTTAGAGGGCTTTTGGGTAGTCTGGGGATTTTGCCTGACAGTCTGGTACGGGCGCTGGATAATTACAGCCCATCCGGAGCCCTGGACCGTCTGCTACTGACATTGCCGGTTGCGGATCCCGGTCAGTTCCTGCTGACGGCCAATCTGCGCGATGTCAGCGTGAATGCGGTTGGCGGTGCCCCGGCGGTTCGGGGGCTGGACGGCGAACTGGTTGTCAATCCGACGGGGGGTGTGATCCACGCGGACACCGCCAATCTCACGTTCGGTTTTCCCTCGCTGTTCGGTGGGCTCTGGCAGGTTCGCGATTTCCAGGCCAGTGTCGCCTGGTACTTTGATAGCGCTGATGGCACTGATAGCACTGATAGCACTGATAGCCCTGATAGCAACGCAATCCGCGTCTACTCCGATGACATTGCAATGGATTACGGGTTGGAGGCACGGTTGACCGGCGCGTTTGACCTGAAACTGGTCCCTGGTGGCGAAGATGTTCTAGGGCTTCATGTCGGAGTCGAGAATGGCCAGGCCGAGATGCTGGCGGCTTTTGTGCCGGTACGCCTCGTCAACCCGGGGTTGTATGACTGGCTGACAACGGCGATTGAAGAGGCGGATATCGTCCGGGGAACCTATTTTGGCCACGGTCAGATCGGTAGCGGCGCGCCGCTGGGCTCTTTTGTCTCCTCCATGTTTTATGACTTTGAGAACGCAACGGTTCAGTACGATGAGCGCTGGCCGTCTGTTACAGAGGCGTCAGGGCGCGTGGTGGTTAACCAGGGGCGCACTCGCGTGGATCTGGCTTCCGGTCAAACCGGTGGGCTGGCGTTGCAGCCTGGCCAGGTGCGGGTCGAGCCCGGCAGCGAGGGTGAAAGCACCAGAGTCTATGTCGATGCGGCGGCGCCGGTTTCCGGCGATGCCCTGGCTTACTGGCTGGACCTCAGTCCACTGGGAGAGCTGGTAGGCGATGCGGCTGACAGCGTGCAGGTTGAAGGTGATTTCCATCTGGACCTGGGGCTGGGCTTTGCGCTGGACTCGGATCAGGCGCCGGACGTTGAGGCCCTGGTGCGCGCGCAGTCCGGTTCCGTTGTTTTTCCAGCGGCCGACCTGCAGTGGACGGATGTATCCGGAGACCTTCGCTACAGCACGACCAGCGGATTCTCCAAAAACCCGGTGACGGCCCGCTTCCTGGGCAGCCCGGTATCGATCTCGTTCCATGAGATCGGCTCCGGTGGTGGGCTCAACTTGCATCAGATCGGGGCGGTGGACGTGACAAGGCTGCAGAACCGGCTGGGGCTGCCTGAGGGGAGCTCGTCGGGTGTAAGCGGGCGCCTGAATTACGAAGTCCGGCTGAATATGGCCTCTGCGACGACGGCAAATATAAGCGTCACATCAGACCTGAAGGGGGTAACGGTCGACTGGCCCGCTCCGCTTGGCAAAACGGCCGACGTTGAGGCGCCTTTGAGCGTCACGGTACAGCCCGGCCCGGACTCGGGTATTGGGCTCAGCGTCGACTGGCAGCAGCGGATGAACCTGGATGCTGACCTGAGGCCAGGCGGCGTTGACGTAACCATTAATGATCTGCGATTGGGCGAACGTCGCTTTGCAGATGTGCGGGTGGAAGCTGTTCGTGGTTCAGAAAACTGGCTGATCAGTATTGCTTCGGAATGGGTCCGTGGCATGACCTCCTGGCCTGTTGAAGGGGCTACCGAAACAGGAAAGGTGATCAGTGTTGACCTGGAAAACCTGTCTTTGGTCCGGGGCGAAGAACAACTGGCCGAGACGGAAGCCCCACTGGAGGCGGAAGACCCTGTAAAGGCGTTCACAGAGCTCGACTTTGCAAGCTGGCCGGCGATTGATGTGCGTATAGCCGATCTGCAGATCAATGACGAGAGCGCCGGGCGCTGGTTCTTTGCGCTTCGGCCGGATGCCGGGAAGCTTGCGGTAGAAAACATCGAAGGTCAGCTCAGAACATTGACTCTAACGGGTGCACTGAATTGGCGAATAGAAAACAATGAGCAAAGAACGGGTTTCAAAGGCACCCTTGAGGGTGAGTCTCTGGGCGATATTGGTTCTCTGTTTGCGACCGGCATTCCTTTCCAGAGTGACCGTACGGAGATAGACCTGGACCTGGATTGGCCAGGCCGCCCGGACCAGTTCTCCGTCGACCAACTCAACGGCAATGCCAGCGTGCGATTTGACGATGGTGTTATTCTGGAAAGTAACAGTACCGCTCAATTGTTCAGGGTGTTCAACCTGCTTAATTCCGACACCCTGTGGCGGAGACTCAAACTGGATTTTTCAGACCTGTATGAGGCCGGCGTTGCGTTTGATGCCATTTCAGGCAAAGCCACACTTGATAATGGCGTGCTGACTCTGGACCCGGAACTGCAGATAGTGGGGCCGTCTGGTGCTTTCAAGTTCAGCGGCACGACCAATATGGCGCAGGAAAGTCTCGACATGAGTATGGTTGTCGTCCTGCCGCTTACCCAGAATTTGCCGCTGGCAGCGCTATTATTGGGCGCAGGGGCGCCGATTGGCGGGGCACTTTTTGTGCTGGACAAAGTGCTGGGCGATCCGCTGAGCAAACTGGCCAGTGCGTCCTATGACGTGAAAGGGTCCTGGGATGAACCGGAAGTCAGCCTGAGGGGAGTTTTCGACGACGGTGATTAACGCGCAAACGTGCAGAGAGGAAAGCTTATGTCGATACAGGCGAATCGGGTTGCCGCCATCCAGATGGTGAGTGGTAACGACATAGAGAAAAACCTGGAAGAGGCCCGCGGCCTGCTGGCAGAGGCGAAGCGCCAGGGCGCGGCCGTCGCCGTATTGCCTGAAAACTTTGCGGTACTGTCCACACGCAAGATGCTGGAATGCGGGGTTCAGGAAGCCGGTTCAGACGGCCCTATCCAGGCGTTTCTCGCAGAACAGGCGGCCGCTCTTGGGCTCTGGATAGTGGGTGGTTCGCTGCCAATCGCGTCGCGGCCTGACGGCTCACGTGTGCCTGATCACGTCAGGGCCAGTTGCGTGGTCTTTAATGACCTGGGGCAACAGGTGGCCCGGTACGACAAAATCCACCTTTTCGATGCGATGGTCGAAGACGCCCAGGGTCAGTACCGCGAGTCAGACACCTTCGAGCCCGGTGACGATATTGTGGTGCTGGATACGCCGGCCGGCCGGCTCGGCCTCGCCATCTGCTACGATCTGCGTTTCCCGGAGTTGTTCCGGAAACTGCGCGAGCAGGGTGCTGAATGGGTCACCTTACCCAGTGCCTTCACCTGGAATACCGGCGATGCCCACTGGCACGCCCTGATCAGGGCCCGTGCCGTTGAAAATCAGGTCTGGATGGTGGCACCGGGGCAGGGCGGCTACAACAGCGAGCGCCGCCGCACCTATGGCCACAGTCTGGTGGCAGACCCCTGGGGCCGCATACTGACCGAACTGGACGAAGGGCCGGGTGTGGTAACCGCCGACCTGGATATGGATCGCCTGCGGGAAATCCGGACCCGTATGCCGGTCTGGGACCATCGTAGGCTCTGAATGCTTCAGTCTTGCGCGGATTCTGCGTCGTCGATGCACTCGCGCAGGTAGCGGAACAGCTTTCGCGGCTGGCCCGTTGATTTTTCTTTCTGTACGTCACGCCGGGCATTGCGGGCCAGATTACGCAGGTGCTGAACGTCGGCGCTGGTGCAGTACTCCAGAAATTCCCCAACGGCGCTGTCGCCGTCTTCAATCATCCGGTCCCGCCAGCGCTCTGCAAGGTGGTGGCGCCGGGTATGTTCTTCGCTGCCGGAATAGAACGCATCGATCTGGCGGGACAATGCGTCCGGATCGTCCTCCTGGCGAATGACCTTGCCAATGTATTGCAGGTGGCGGCGACGGGCTTCGTTCTGGCGGATGCGATGGGATTCTTCGATGGCCGCTCGTAAGGTGCCGCTGATCGGCAGAGTGTCGAGCTGATCGCTGTTCAGATCCAGCATGCGTTTGCCCAGATTCTGCAGTGCCTGCATATCCCGCTTGAGCTGGGATTTGCTGGGGCCGTCGTATTGCGGGGTGTCGTCGTTGTCGTGGTGGTTCATAAAGCCTTATGAAATTCCGAAGTTAGGCATAGACAAGCGTGGCGAGGCCGAGAAATGACATAAAGCCAACCACGTCGGTTACCGTTGTCAGGATCACGCTGCCGGCCAGGGCAGGGTCTATGTTTCTGGATTTGAGGAACAGCGGCAGTACGGTTCCTACCAGGGCTGCAGCAATGAGGTTAATCACCAGAGCCGCCGCAATGATTGCCCCAATCATCACATCGTTGAACCAGAAGGATGCCGCCGAGGCCACAACCGCCGCCCAGAGTATGCCGTTAAGCACGCCCGCGACAAACTCCCGGTTCAGCAGCCAGCCCACATTGGCGCCGCTAATCTGGCCGACGGCCATACCGCGAATGACCAGCGTCAGCGTCTGGCTGCCGGCAATGCCGCCCATGCTGGCGACGATCGGCATCAGCACGGCCAGCGCCACCACTTTTTCGATGGTGGCCTCAAACAGACCGATAACGGCCGAGGCGGTAAACGCGGTCAGCAGGTTGATGCCCAGCCAGACGGCGCGTCGGCGCGTGGTTTTGAGGATGGGTGCGAAGGTATCTTCGTCCTCGTCCAGACCGGCCATGCTCATCATGGTGTGGTCGGACTCCTCGCGGATAACGTCAACCACGTCATCGATGGTAATCCGCCCCAGCAGCCGGCCGTCTTCGCTGACTACCGGCGCTGAAATCAGGTCGTAGCGCTCGAACAGGGTAGCCACCTTGTTGTCAGAGAGAGTGACCGGGATCGGGTCGATGTCGGTGTCCATGACTTCCCGCACGGTGGACGCGGGGTTGGAGACCAACATCTTGGTGATTGGCAGTATGCCGATGAATTCATCCCGGCGGCTGACCACAATCAGGCTGTCGGTCATGGTCGGCAGGTTGCGGTGCCTGCGCAGGTAACGCAGAACCACGTCGATGCTGATGTCCGGCCGCACCGTAATGGTGTCGGTGTTCATCAGGCCACCGGCGGTGTCCTCCGGGTACGACAGTACTTCCTCGACCCGCTGCCGGTCCTGCTCGTCCATGGTGTCCAGTACTTCCTGGATCACCGTATCCGGCAGCTGCTGCAGAAGGTCGGCCAGATCGTCTGACTCGAAGTCCTCGATAATGTTCGCAAGTTCCTGAGCGTTCAGCTGGCTCAGGAAGTAACTGCGGATGTCATCGTTCAGGTACTGAAGGACTTCGCCTTCAAGCTGCTTGTCGACCAGGTTCCATAGCAGGGCACGCTGGCGTGGTGGGGACGATTCCAGCAAATGGGCAATATCGCTGGGGCTGAGGCCACCGTTGAGAATCCGGGCGACCTGCTTGAGCGCGCCACTGTCCAGCGCTTCGCTCAGCGAGCGAAGCCGTTGGCGAGCCTGGCTTTTTTCAAGGATATCGGTCATAGGGCACCCGCAGTCTGAAAACACCAGCATTATAGCGGAGTTAGGCTGCTCTGGTGAGAAAGAGTTATAAGTGAATGCCGTTTAACGGCCGAACGTTATTCGCCTTCGCCAAAATAGTCTTCGATCAGGGCAGCCACTGCATCAACAGCATCGGCCTCGTCATGCCCTTCCGCAATCAATTCCACTTCCATTCCCTGACTGGCCGCCAGCATCATGACCGGCATAATGCTTTTGGCATCCACCTGTTTGTTTTTCCGGCTGATCTGAACCGTGCTTTCGTATTCGGACGCTGTCGCCACAAGCTTTGCGGCCGCCCGGGCGTGAAGCCCGAGTTTGTTGATGATGGTGATGGAGCGGCGAACCATAAATCAGGCGTCCCGGTTTTGCAGGTGTGGCAATTCGGTGTGGCGAACCTGCACGTTGCTGTATCGGCTATGGAAATAACGCCCCAGTTGTTCACAGGTGTAGACCGACCGGTGATGGCCTCCGGTGCAGCCGATCGAAATGGTCATGTAGCTGCGGTTGCTGTCGGCAAAGGAGGGCAGCCAGGTCTCGAGAAAGCCGGTCAGATCCGCCACCATTTTGCGAGTGAGCGGATCTTTCTCCAGAAAGTCGATAATGGGCTGATCGGTGCCGACAAACCCTCGCAGGGAGGTGTCCCAGTAGGGGTTTGGCAGGCAGCGGACATCGAAAACGAAGTCGGAATCCAGAGGGACCCCATGTTTGAACCCGAAAGACTGGAACAGAAGCGCCAGTTCCTGTTCGCGGCGGCCGGCCACCCGCTGTTTGACCATGTCCCGGAGTTCATACATCGACAGGCCAGTGGTTTCTATATACAGATCAGCCAGCCTGGAGAGCGGGTCCAGAAGCTGCTTCTCATTGTTGATGGCTTCTCGCAGGGACGTTCTATCGTCACTCAACGGGTGCTTGCGCCGGGTCGCATGGAAGCGCTGCAGCAGAGATTGTTCGTCGGCATCAAGGTAGATGATTTCAACCGTCACGCCGGTCTGCTGAAGGCGTCGATACAGGCTTTCAAAGTTACTGAGCTCGCCGGAAAGGTTGCGGGCATCGATGCTGACCGCCATTTTGGCCAGTCTGCCAGGCGAGTCCTGTTCGAGTGCTTCTTTGGTGAGCGGAACCAGCAGGCCGATGGGCAGGTTGTCGATGCAGTAAAAGCCCAGGTCCTCAAGAACGTGAAGCACGGTACTCTTGCCAGATCCTGAGCGGCCACTGACGATGATCAGTTTCATGCCGGATGTCCTCAAAAGCGAATGTTATCAGGGGCCTTCAGCCAACATCTGTCGGTAAAGCGTTTCTCCGTCCGTGCACTGGCGCAAGTGGTCGCAGAAGGCACGGTCGTTGAATTTTTCAGCAATCTGGCTGAGTAACTCAAGGTGTTCACTGGTGGCCTCTTTGGGCACCACCAGAGCAAAAATGAGATCCACCGGCTGATTATCGATGGCGTCGAATCCTACGCCGTCTTCCAGTGTCATCAGCACACCCACGACGCGGTCGAGTCCGTCCAGTCGGCAATGGGGGATGGCGATCCCCTGGCCAATGCCAGTACTACCGAGCCGCTCCCGGGAGACCAGGTTATTGAATATCTGGGCGTCGCTGAGTGTCTCATCCCGATGTTGAATCTGCTCTGCGATCGTTTCCATCACCCGCTTTTTACTGGACGCTGGCACTTTGCAGAGCGTCAGTTCCGGCGCGAGAATGTTCTCAATGGTCAGGTTTGTATCGGTCATGAATCGGCGCTGGTTCCGTAAAAAAAGGCTGCGACACTTTTCAACCCTCAAGCCTGTGGCTTTCAAGTCAGCGTCGCAGCTCGTTTAGTGACATGCAGGGTTCGGGCGTCTTTAGCGGGCGCCGTTTCCGTGCATCCGGTCTACCGTTTTCTCTTTATGCTTGAGGACCTGCCGGTCGAGCTTATCGACCAGAGCATCAATGGCCGCGTACATATCCTCGTTTTCTGCCTTTGCATGAATCTCGCCGCCAATCACGTGGAGAGTCGCTTCTGCCATTTGCCGCACTTTTTCAACTTCAAGCGTTACCTGGCAGTTGCTGATGTGGTCGAAGTGCCGCTCAAGCTTTTCGAACTTTTCAGATACGTAATCTTTCAGCGCGGGGGTCAATTCTACGTGATGGCCGGAAATATTGAGTTGCATAGGCGTCTCCTTTATCAGCGAGCCAGTGCGTCCTACACCAGTCGCTTACGTTCATTAGATGGAGGAATGTGCATTGCCTCACGGTATTTGGCCACCGTCCGTCTGGCCACATTGATACCCTGATCTCCTAGCATGGCTGCAATCTTGCTATCGCTCAATGGCTTTTTTGGTGTTTCGGCTGAAATCAATTTTTTGATCATCGCCCGAATGGCCGTTGAGGAGCATTCGCCGCCCTCGTCAGTGCTGACGTGACTCGAGAAGAAATATTTCAGCTCGAAAATACCCCGGGGAGTGTGCATGTATTTCTGGGTAGTCACCCGTGAAATGGTCGACTCATGCATTTCTACTACCTGGGCAATGTCGGACAGAATCAGCGGTTTCATCGCCTCTTCACCCTTGTCGAGAAACCCTTGCTGATGCTCAACAATGCGGGTCGCCACTTTAAACAGGGTTTCGTTTCGGCTCTGGAGGCTTTTGATGAACCATTTCGCCTCCTGCAACTGATCCCGCATATAGGTGTTATCAGCGCTGCTGTCCGCACGCTTTATCAATGAAGCATAGCTGGCATTGACGCGAATGCGCGGTGCGATCTCTGGATTCAGTTCAACCCGCCAGCGGTTCTGGTGTTTTCTGACGATAACATCGGGAATGACGTAATCCGGCTCGGCCTGATCAATGGTGTCGCCCGGGCGCGGATTCAGTGTGGTGATCAGCGCCAGGACATCCCGAAGCTGGTCTTCTTTCAGGCGGCTGCGGCGAAGCAGCTGTGCGTAATCACGATTGCCCAAAAGATTGATGTAGTGAGTAATGACCAGCCTGGCCTGAGAAAGCCAGGGCGTGTTGGGGGGTAGCTGATTCAACTGGATCAGCAGGCATTCCTGCAGGTCCCGGGCAAACACACCGGGTGGGTCAAAGTGCTGCAGTCGGTGAAGGACAGCTTCCACTTCGTCAAATTCCAGCGGGTCTTCATCGGTTTCTTCCACCATGCCGGAATGGATTTCTTCCAGCGGTGAGGTCAGGTAGCCATTGTTATTGACGGCATCCAGCAACGCATGGGCAATGGCCTGATCCCGTTCGTTCAGCGGGGTGAGATTCAGCTGCCACTCCAGGTGATCCCGCAGGGTTTCCGTGGGGGAGTTGCGGGTCTCGAAGTCGTAGTCGTTTTCATCGTCGTTGCGGGTGGCGGTGCTGGGGGCAGGCTGGTAGATGTCGTCCCACGCCGTGTCCACCGGCAAGTCGTCGGGGATGGTGTCAGGACTGTCAGTCTCGGACGACCAGTCCGGGCCGTTTTCCGATTCGTCCCAGTCACTGGAGGTTTCGGAATCGCTGGTACTGGCCTGCTGACTGTCAGCGCCGTCGTCCTGGCTTGCAGCTTCCTTCGAATCATCAGAAGAATTCGCCGCCTCACCGGCCTGCTCTTCCTCTTCAGACGTTTCCAGCATGGGGTTGGATTCCAGCGCCTGCTGAATCTCCTGCTGAAGGTCGAGGGTCGAAAGCTGCAGAAGCCTTATAGCCTGTTGCAGCTGGGGCGTCATCGTCAGACTTTGACCCAGCTTTAACTGTAATGAGGCTTTCATAACCATGATTCAGGGTCCGTCACTGAGTCCCTCGCGTACAGGGCGTTGACAAAAACTCTATGTATGCTAGCAACTTGCCAAACCAAGCAAGTTCTTTGCCGAGTGTACTTGCTTGCGAAATGCAAAACAATCGGGCGACGGGTTGTTTGTCTGCTGGCGAGTCGGTCAAAGCCGGAACTCGTTGCCCAGATAGACCTCTTTTACCTGTTGATTGGCCAGAATCTGGTCGGAACTGCCAGACGCGATAATGTGACCGCCGCTAACAATGTAGGCGTTCTCGCAGATATCCAGTGTCTCGCGCACGTTGTGGTCGGTAATCAACACACCGATGCCCTTGTCCCGCAGGTGCCGGACAATCTGTTTGATATCGCTGACCGAGATGGGATCGACGCCGGCGAAGGGCTCGTCAAGCAGTATGAACGCCGGTTCCGTAGCCAGTGCCCGGGCAATCTCGACCCGGCGCCGTTCACCGCCGGACAGTGCCATGCCCACACTTTCGCGGATATGGGTGATGTGGAATTCTTCCAGAAGCTCTTCCGCCTTGGCTTCCCGCTCGTCGCGCTTTAGGTCGCTGCGGGTTTCCAGGATGGCCAGAATATTATCTTTCACCGTCAGCTTGCGAAATACCGAAGCTTCCTGGGGCAGGTAACCAATACCCTGTCGCGCCCGGCCGTGCATCGGAAGCGGCGTGATGTCCTTGTTGTCGATGGTGACGCGGCCATTATCGGCGGGCACTAGCCCCACGATCATGTAGAAACAGGTGGTTTTTCCGGCACCGTTGGGGCCAAGCAGGCCGACGATCTGGCCGCTACGGATTTCCAGCGATACGTCAATGACGACTTTTTTCTGTTTGTAACTCTTCGCCAGTTTACTGGCTCTCAGAACGGCCATCGGCTTCCTGCTTGTCTGCGTTATCGCTTGAATTACCGGAGTTGCGCGGCTGAATCACCATTTCTACTCGACCGCTGCCGTTGCTGCCCTCTGCAGACCCCTCGGCCGTCACCACACGTTCGACGCTGTCATAATGAATCAGATCACCGCGAAACACGTTGCCATCCTGCGTGATAACGGCCTCGCGTTCAAAGGTGACCCGATTGTCGTCGGCGGACCAGGTAATGGTTAGCGCCTCCGCGTCGGTTTCCCCTTCACCTTTTGTGGCAGGCTGGCGATAGTGTGCCGGCTGGCCATCGGCTTCAATCCGGCGCACGCCCGCATCGTTGCGATACAGCACCACCCGGTCGGCAGTCAGGCGACTGTTGCCCTGGTTCATTTCCACCGTGCCGGTGTAGGTGGCAATGCCCTGGCGATCGTCCAGCCGGGCGCTGTCAGCACTGACGCGAATGGGGGTGTCGGAATCCAGGTCAAAGCCGCTTGCAAAGGATGGAATCAGCGAGAGCAGCAGCGGAATCAGGGCGCGACAGGCCTTGTTTCGGCGCTGTCCCGATGTCTGGCGGATGTGATTATTTGCCGGTGTCATAACGTCCTTCTACCTGAGCGTTGAGTTCGAGTATGCGTTCGTCTATCCAGGCTGTCATGCCGGTTGCCCGGGTGGTGCCCAAAGCATCGTTGATTTCCACCGGTTCGCTGGTGTAAACCGTGCGGTTCCGGTTATTCAGGGTCAAGACCTGAGTGAGAAGTGACAGAGGACCTTGCTGATCGGCAAGCCGGACGACTTCGACGTCTCCGGTCAGTAACATCAGGTCTTCGGTTTCCAGAAATTCGCCGTCGGTGGCTTCCACGTTCCACGAGGCGCTGTCGTCCTGGCTATACAGCGTTGCTCGCGGCTGCTGCATGCGCGTCAGTTGTTCCGATTCGAATTGTTCAATTCGCTGGCTGCGGATCCGGCTGGCCAGCTGCCCCGTGTCGCTGAATGACAGGTAGGTCCCGCCGACGACGAAGGAGTCGGGCTCGGAGCCGCCCCGCAGCGCTTCGGCGTCTGTTGAAAGCACCGGCTCGTCGCTCTGCCAGAGTAGGGCAATTAACGCCACGACGGTCGCAATCAGTGCCAGGGCACGGAGCCGGGGGTTACGGGTCAGTTTGCCTGCGGTCATGGGTCGCGTTTCCGATACGGCAACAGTGTGTTTTCAAGTTGCCCCTGGGCGATTAACAACAGATCGCAGATTTCGCGCACGGCGCCTTCGCCGCCGCCGGCGTGAGTGCAGATGTCCGCCGACTGCCGAACGGCCCAGTGCCCGTTGGGAACGGTAATTCCCAGCCCCGCATGCTCAATCGCGGGCAGGTCTGGCAGGTCATCGCCCATGTAGGCGATGGCGTCCGGCGCGATATTCAGTTGGCCTGCAATTTCCAGAAGGGCGACTTTTTTATCTTCACGGCCCTGCATCAGGTGTTGTATTCCCAGGCTGGTCATACGCTTTTCGGTCAGCGGCGAGCGCCGTCCGGTGATGACGGCCACGTTGATTCCGGCAGCCATGACCTGCTTGAGACCCAGGCCGTCAAGAATGTTGAAGCCTTTGATCTCATCACCGTTGGCCGTGAAATACAGCTTGCCGTCGGTCATGATGCCGTCGACGTCCAGGGCCAGCAATTTAATGCCGGCCGCTTTTGCCAGGTGGCTTTCAGACCATTGCGGGTGAAAATTTTCAGCCATCAGATCGCTTTCCTCCCAGTAAACCGACTCAAATGACACCCGCTCGCAGCAGGTCGTGCATGTTGATCGCGCCAGTCAGCAGGCCTTCACGGTTGATGACCGGTAACGCGTTGATCTTCATTTCTTCCATGATGTTCAGTGCTTCGGCGGCCAGTTGATCTTCATGGATGGTGCGCCCGTTGTGGGTCATGACGTCACGAATTGTGGTTGCGTGAACATCAATGGAGCGGTCCAGAGTCCGGCGAAGGTCGCCATCGGTAAACACCCCGCAAAGCGCGCCGCTGGCAGTCACGACGGTTGTCATACCCAGGCCCTTGCGGGACATTTCCAGCAGGGCGCCACTCATGGGCACGTCTTCCTGAACGCGGGGGATCTGATCACCGGAATGCATGATGTCGGAAACCCTCAGTAACAGGCGGCGGCCCAGGCTTCCGCCGGGATGGGACATGGCGAAATCCTCAGCGCTGAAGCCTCGTGCTTCCAGCAGTGCCACTGCCAGGGCATCGCCCATGACCAGGGTGGCCGTTG
>Ga0136556_1000619_pt1 | contig 20518 bp, 5 predicted proteins | sample AntRauTorckE6831_FD_104780 | JGI IMG/M metagenome (GOLD analysis project Ga0136556, IMG submission 104780) | Saline lake microbial communities from Rauer Islands, Antarctica - Metagenome Torckler E6 #831 | ecosystem: Environmental > Aquatic > Non-marine Saline and Alkaline > Saline | place... | reverse complement strand
TCAGGGGCAAAACTAGGGGTCGGTTTAGCTAGAAATATATTTGGTGGAATGGGGAGAGAAAGGAGAAGAGGAGAGATAAATGACGAGTACAGAGAAAACCAAAAAGAACAAATGGAAGGCAATACAAGCTACAAGGAAGATGGTGGATATTATGAAATGGGAGGCGTTATGCCTGCACCAATGCAATCTGCTTATCAAGGGATGAATGTCTACGAAGATGGTGGCGAACAGTTACCGCAAGAAAAAATTATGACAGGAGAGGTGATGCAAGGAGTCTCTGAAAACAATCAAGGAGTACAGCCTAATAGCGAACTTGAGCAAGGGGAACACATTCACTCACAAGACGGCTCTTCCATTAAAGTAGAAGGAAAAGACCATGAGGAAGGAGGAGAGAAAATGGAATTACAAGAAGGAGATAGAATTATTTCTAATAACTTACAACTCAAAAAACAAAACGCTAAGAAACTTAAAGATAAATTCGATAACAAATTTTCAACAAAAGATACTTATGCCAAAGCAGTCGATAAAATATATAGTTCTATAGGTTTAAGTAAAATCATAAAAGAAGAAGAACAAATACTTAAAAAACTATCCAAGGTAGAGGAAAAAGTACAAGACGAGACCACTAAAAACTTAAATGCAGAGTTCCTTTATAAAAAGTTGGAAGAAGTACAGAAGAAAAAAGATGAGTTAGAACCACTAAGACAGGAAGCACTTACTACGGTTTTCGAATTGCAAGAGAATTCCAAACCAAAACCCAAAGAAGAAGAAACTTCTGAGTTTGAAGATGGAGGAATTAAACAACTGTCTTTAAAATACGGCATTCCAGAAAAAAGGGCTAAACAGATTATTGATGAGTTTAAGAAGGGAGGTTATTATCAAGATGGAGGAGACTTTAAGTCCAAGGTGAAAGCTGCATTAGATAAAGCAGGTTATTCAGGAGAAGATTTGATAGGACAAAGTGAATCACTAAAGGATATTCCAGAAGGGCAATCCAAAAAAATACTAGAAGAAATAGGTATTACAGCTTATGGGGATGTAGACGCTAAAGGAGTGTTAGAAACAGTAACTAGAAACCCTTGGTATGATTGGAATACTTTCGATGGTTCAGAAGATGCAGTCAAAGACTTCCAAACAAAATACAATGAAAAAGTAGAGGAAGGTTCAACACTAGAGGTAGACGGTAAGTTTGGAGAACAAACTCAATCTGCTTACATTCCTTTCTTAGAAACGCCTGACGAAGGGATGGGAGACTTACCCACCCAAACGGCTTCTGAAGATAAGGTGAAAACAGAAAGTAGCACAGAGACAGGAGATGACACAGGTCAAAATAATCAAGGTGTAAATATGCCTATGACACCTGACCAAGGAGTTATACCACCTTCAGCTATGGCTTCTCAATTAGATGTCACTAGAAGATACGATAGAATAAATCCAGAGTTGACTTCTGCTGAAGCTATTATATCAGAAAATCAAAGACAAGCAACTGCAGCTATAAGGTCAGCGCAAGACTTGCCTGACTCTCAAAGAGCAGCAACAATAGCTCAAATAAATGCAAATTTACAGCAAGCAAACAATCAGGCTATTTCTCAAACAGAAATGAACAATGCCCAAATAAGAAATCAAGCGCAAAACACCAACGCTCAAATACAAATGGGGGAAGAAGCTGCAAGAGCCGAAGATGCTCTAGATTACGAGCGGAGACAACAAACCGCAGAATCACTTACAGAAGAAAATGTAAGACAGTTTTACGACTACCTAAGAAAACTGAATGCATCCAACTTTAATGATAACCGTAGAAGAAACACTTTAAATCAAATGTACGAAAACTTTGATATAGATTCTATGGGTAATGTAACAAATAAAGGAGAGAGTATAAATAAAGCCCAAGCTGAATCTGTTTTTGCGTCAGGATTAGGGCAAGGAGTTGTCGCACAACGACAAGCTAAAAAAGGCGGTAAATTTAAAAATAAGAAATAAGCATGGCATCAGCTTACGGTATAGTACATCAATACGGGGAACCACAATCCAATTTCGATACAGAATTTGCAGCAGGAGTATTGCAAAATAGACAGAATAAGTACGATACAAATCAGGTAAAAGTAGAACAGACGCTGGGACAACTAGGTTTAACTACTTCTATGTTGGCAAGAGAGGAGGATAAAGAGTATATGTATAATAAGGTCAGTGGCCTAATCAACAGCATCCCCTCCTTAAAAGATACAGACTATTCTTCTAATCAATCTACACGAGAGATAACTTCTAGGATAAATGAGGCTCTTGATGGGAAGGTTATAAAACAACTAGGGGAATCTAAGAAGATAAGAGATTACGAGGCTCAGGTACAGGCAATACAAGAAGAGAATCCAGAAATTTATAGTGACATGAACTATATGGACGGACTTAAAAATTCTGATTATGATTCTTATATGCGAAATGAAAAAGACAGTGTAGGAAACCTTTCTTACACTCCTTACGTGGATGTGAATAGAAGCATGTTAGAGAGGATTAAGGAAGCCAAAGAAGTTATAGGAGAACAAGAGTTGGAATTTATAGATGCAGAAGGCAAGGCTGTAAGAAAGAAAACCTCCAACATGACTATTTCAGAGTGGTCTTCTTACTTGCCTAATATCATATCTCCTGAGATGGAGGCTCAAATGAGAGTGGAAGCAAGAGCGCAGTACGGTTGGGATAACGAGTTGGCAGTGCAGGATGCTAAAAAAGCAACGCAAAGATCAGTAGCTAACTTTGACAAAGAAATTGACAAAATTGATACAGTTCTTGTTACTAAATCTTTGAATAAACCTCAAAAAGATAAACTAAATAAAGAAAAGAAAAGGTTTCAACAACTAAAACAAAAAACTTTAGACAACTTTGACCCTAATAATATAACTGCGGAATCGGTAGCTTTACCTGGCTTAATGAATAAGTTGATTTATGATAATGCCGCACTTGTAGGTTCGGATCCGTCTTTAACCTTTATTAATAGCAAAGACTATGCTACCAAAACTTTATCAGACGCAGAAAAGCAAGAAGAGATAGGCATACAAAGTAGCTCTGCAATGCTTGCAACACAAATGTCTGATATATCAAATGAGATGTTTGAAAGAAGGCGAGAGGATGCCATGACTGAACTACAAGGATGGACTAATAGAGGTAAAGAATATATAAGAGAAAATCATCCAGATATAGATTTTGACAAGAAAATAGAAGTTTATAAAGGAGAAGGCCTTACGCAAAAACAAGCAGAAGTCAAAGTACTAAACGATATTTACAAAAAAGAAGGAAAGTTAGATTTAGTAGAAGAAGGAGCAAACCACATAGAAAAAATAAGAAAGGAAAACTCTATAAAAAGAAAAGCGCATGATAGTTTTGTTTCCAAAGATGTTTGGGTTAACAATGCAGAAAAAATATATAACTCAGCAAAAGAAAGCGGACTAGTAGATAGACAGAAAATCATAGATCAAGAAGGTAATGAAGTTACTTCTAGAGAATATTTTGAGGCTAATAATGTAGAAAGCACAGAGGATTTCATAAAGTTTATTGACACGGACGCAGGAAAAGAATTCAAGAGTCAAGTTTACGCTGACTTCTACTTGAGCGAACTAAATCAAGACTTTTCAGACACAACGACTAAAGCTGATAAAAATACAAGACGTAACTTTGACAGGATGGTTAGGTCTTTAGATAAAAATATAGAGTTTGAAGACTTTTACATTAAAACAGAAAATGGTTTTAGAATAAGAGAAGGAGCAGATCAAGATGTAAAAAATTTAATCAAAAAAAGAAGAAAATTTTCTTTGATAAACAATACGCTTACAGTTATAGATACCTACGGACTTAAATCTGCGGCTAATAGATTGAGAGGAGACTCTAACTTTTATGATGACTATTCCATAAGAAATGTGTTAGGTATTGACACTAAAGATTACAAAGAGGGTTATAACGAAGCCTTAACAAATGGACTTCTGCAAGTAAAATCACCTAGAAAAATAACAATAGGTGCAGCAGCTACAGCTAAGGATGAAAATAAGCCAGCAATAAGAGAAATGAAAGCATTGACTGAAGATATTCTTTCAGAACAAGGTTTTATATATGATCCTAAAAAGACATCGAATATATTCGTTGATCCCGCTAATCCAGATATTATGGTTATTTCGCAGTTAGATACATATTCTAAAGCTGATTATGAAAATAAAAAAGTAGATAGAGTATCAAGTAAAAACGAGGTTACAATAGAGAAGTCTCAATTTATGCAGATTGCCCCTACGCTATCTTCTCAAATAGATATGCAAGATATAGAAGGGGGTATAGAAATTATGTCTAGTCAAAACAGAGAAGAAGTAAACATAGCCTATCCTGATGGTAAAGACGAAGAACTTGTAGGAAGATATTTAAATCATTTTCAGAATCCTCAAGTAACCAATATGGCTACAAACCCGACAGAAGTTTTAAGAAGAAGGTTTCCAGAAATGTTTGCAGAAAATACAGATGTCGGAGAAACGTTAACAAGGGCAATAGAAAACTCAGAAAGATTTAAGGTAGGACTAAAGACCAACGAGCAAGGAAGAACTTTTGCAAAGGTGTCATTAAATACAGGAACAGCAGATAATCCAGAGTATGAGCTAATGTCCAGCGTAGACTTGACAGATAGAGATGAAAAAGAAATATTCTCAGTATTTAACTCCGCACCTCAAGTGTATATCACACAGGCATTGGAGAGAATAGCTTTAGATTTCAGAATGAACAATTACGAAATATCTTCTGAAAGTGATAAATTCTCAATATTATATAGTACCTTTGTACAAAATCAAGAACAATAATGGCAGAAGAAAATAGATTTAATAAACAGTATCAACCTGTTCAAGATTTAGCAACTTCAAGACAAAAATCTTTTTCACCAGACTCTATGGGGTTTGTGGCTAATGATATAAAAAGAACTCAGACTAACAAAGTAAAAATGGCTGAGGACTTAATCCAAGAAGCCAACATAAGTTCTAGTTTAAATGAAGGTCTTTTCAGTAAAAAGTCTGATAAAATTTCACTTACAGAAAATACAGGCTTCAATGAAGTATACGCTAAAGCAGGTGATATATTTACTTCTAGATATAGTAACTTTTTAAAAGGTACGGACAATAACGAAAGGTTGGCAAGGCAACAAACATCAGGCGAAAAATGGGCTAATGGCTTATCCAAGGCTGGTATAAATACTCTCACTACTGTTGGAGGAGGTACTGTAGGATCTGTAACAGGTGTAGCAAATTGGATTAATTCGGGTTTTGAGACAGAAGCTTTATATACTGACGATTTTAATCAATGGCTAGATGGTGTAAACGAAAAAGCTAACTTCAAATTGCCAAACTATTATAGTAGACAAGAGCAGGACTTGAACTTTGGTCAGTCATTAGGTACAGCTAACTTTTGGGCGAACGACTTTGCAGGCGGTGTTTCTTTTACACTAGGCGCAATAGTATCAGAAGCTATTTGGGCGGGTGTAACAGGGGGAGCAGGGTTGGCTACTACTGCAGCACGTTGGTCACTTAAAGGAGCTAAACTAGCAAGGCTTACTAAAGGTGTGAATAGTTACTCTAAGATAGGTAAAACTATGATTAGAAACGGTTACGCAAAACAAGCAGCAAGACAAGCACAAAAAACAGCAACAAGAGTCGGCAAAACAGCAGACTTGGCAAATACAGCAAGGTTTACTTATACTTCTGCAGGTTATGAAGCAGGGGTAGAGGCTAGACATTTCATGAAGGAAGGCGAAGAAAACTTCCGAAACTATTACGAAACTAATTTCGGAAGACAGCCAAACGCTGAAGAGTTAAGAAGCTTTAAAGAAGACAACACGACAGCAGGTAATTCTGTATGGGCAGGTAATATAGCTCTTATAGGGGCAAGTAATTTGGCCGTGTTTGGTAGAATGTTTAACCTTAAAAACCCTTTATTAAAATCAGGTACTTCTTTGAGAAAAGGTGCAAATAAAAAGCTGTTTGGTATTGGGACAACAACAACAACAGAGGGTGGCAGGTTAGCAAGTAAAGCTTTACAACCTACAACTCTACAAAAAATAGCGGGAAGAACAAGAGACTTTGCCAAAGCTCCACTCATAGAAGGTTTTTGGGAAGAAGGTAATCAGTCCGTACTAGGTAATCTAGGAGAAGATTGGTTGACCTCTGGTTATGATTTAGAGGCCAGTAAAGATAACTATGACATGATAGGAGGAATATTTGATTCTTATGCAAAAACTTACGGATCTAAAGAGGGCTGGAAAGAAGTTGGCATAGGTATGATGGTAGGTCTTTTAGGGGGGGTATTTTCAGGTGGGTTAAATGATTATGGAAAACAACTGAAAAACCAAAAAGCCATAGCGGATGTTGTGAATAGCGAGATAGGCGCACAAGGGATAACTGATTTCTTGAGAAAAGACGGTAAATTTGGCGTTAATGGACTAAACGAAACATTAAAGGATTCATCGCTTGCTTCTCAAAAGCTAGGAGATAATATAGCAACAGCTAACAGAATAAATAGAGCAACACAAGAAGAAGCTGAAGCTGAAAGTAGAGGAGATATAACAGCAAAAGAGCTTTCTAGAAAAAAAGCCATACTTGCTAATATCTCTATGAACAAAAAGTATGATAGACTTGACGATTCTTACGAAGATTTTAAGACATCTCTTGAACTAGCTGACTCTCAGCAATGGGCGGATGAAATAGGGGTAGACAAAGAAACAATAGAAGCGTATAAACAAGAAGTATTGCAAGAATATTCTGATCTACAGCAAGAATTTTCTGCCAATAAAGACTTCGCTGATCTTATTGTAGGTAGAAATGCTACGACAAAAGACTTAAAGAACAAAAATTTTGTGTCTGAGGCTATAGCTTACAACATGACTATGGGGGCTAAATCTGCGGAAACTGCGGAGATATTTTTAGACGAGATAGACATTGAAATGGCTGAAATAGTTAGTCCTGAAATGTCTGGTAAGATTAAAAATGCACTAGAAGCAAGAAAGATATTAGAGACATCTCAAAAACAAAACAAAGAGTCTTTATTTTCAGTACAAAAAAGAAAAAACAAAGTAAAAAAAGATAGAGATAACCTGCAATCTCAGATATTAGGCATTCAAAAAAAACTAGAAAGGTTAGGTACGGACAATGTTGAACAAAAACAAGCCGAGCAAAGTAAATTGTTAAGTTTATCAGAGGAGCTAAGAGATTTAGAAATACTAGAAAATAACTTGAATAGAGAAAGTGAAACAGCATTTGAAACACTAAAAGCTAATTCTCCATTTAAAACAAGAGAAGATTCCTTACCTTTAACTTCACAACAACTAGATGAGATATTAGACATTAATGAGAAAGGAGAAATAGTAGGAGGCACATTATCAAATATAGATAAGGTTATAAGAGCCCAAGAAGAAGTCAATCCTAGAAAGGCATCTAAGCTTAAAAAACTTTTTAACGAGTATCAGAAATCTGTTTATGCTTTCAAAGAGTATAATAAAACTATACAGGGTATAAGTAATGAAAACTTCTCACCTGCAAACTTTGCAACTAAATTAGAACAAAAGATAGCGGGAATTACCAAAAGAGAGGCTAATGAGTTTACGAGAGAGTTTTTTGCGAATGTGGGTATGTCTTTAGCTACAGACACAAAAGACTTGATGGACTCTTTGGGTAATACCACAACAACTTCGACAGAGTCTGAACTTAATAATGTAACCTACGAATCAGAATTTGAAGAAGGAGACTATGCTAAACTTTCGGAAGCGGTTGAAAGATTCTTGGACCCGAATGTTCAAGGGACAGTTCAAGACTTGCAAATGTTTAAAAATTACCCCGTACTATCTGAAGCCCTTATAGCTTTAGAGGGTAAAAAAAGGGCAGAGTTAAAAAATATACTAAAAAATATAAATAGTCAAGACTTTTTATTAAGTCAGGCGCAAAAAGATTCATTTTTAGAAAAAAGAAGAAACGAAATAAATAATAAATATGATAATCTCAAAGAGTCTATACTGAACAAGAAGCAAGAAAATAAAACAGAAATAGATAGACTTAATGATCTAATACAACAAACAACTCAAGACAACAATCTTATATCTAATTACGTAGGAGAGGATTTAGGACAAGCAAAAGAAAACACACCTACAGAACAAGACATAGAAGATTTCAAAGCTATAAGTAAAAAATTACAAGGTACAGGTTTTTTATCAAACAACTATGCAATTGCAGGAGAATACCAACCTTCTATGCCTATAAGTGAACAAGAGTTCACCAGGCTAAAAGAACTAAATAACAAGCTAAGTAATTGGCAAGTTATGGAAGGCACGATGGTATCAGGAGTTAATGCATCACTTGCAGATCTTATCACAAGAGCAACACAGCTAGAAACAGTTTTAGAAAGACCTATAAAAGAAGAGCAGACAATAAAAGATATAATTGAATTAGAGAATGTATCTGAAAAAAATTCATCCGTATCTAGAAATGACATAAGGACTATACAGACTTTGAACGGTGTTTACATTAAAGTCGGTAAGAGCGGCTCTATCTCTTTGAGTCATGTAAACCTGGATAATTTTATAGCGAAATATTTATCACAAACACCAACAAAACTTCAAGTACAAAAACAAGGGAGCAAAAAGAAAATAGACATCACTCCTTCAGAATTAAACAACTATCAAAAAGACGAAGGAAACAGAATATTTATAACTACAGAAAATGATGTAGTGGAGGTAACTATAGGTAAAAGAGCTACATTGGATTTCTCTAAAGAGACTTGGGAAAGTATAAGAGAAGATCTAAAACTACAGTTTCTTTACAGTAAAAATATAGACCCACAGGCTATGGCCAATTCCTATGTTATGGGTTATGAGGTGTTGGAAGACGGTACAATATTACCAGCTAAATCAGATTTCACAGTAGACAGTGCGTTGGAGGCAATGACTCCTCAAGAACTAGTAAATCTAGATAAGGTTTTATTAAAGGTGGACCCTAAAAACGAGTACAACAAAAAGCTGTTAGATGAGTACAACAAAGCAGTAAAATCTAAAAAGCAAGTAAACATTGATAAAGCTTTACAAAACTTAGAAGCAAATATTGGTGTAAGTTTAACTTTTTCCAATAAGTTTGTAGGGTTTTTAAGAGCAGGTATAGAGAATAACGGAACAACAGATACTTCAATAAAGTTTACAGAGATAAGAAAAGCAGCAGCCAAAAAACTAATAGAATCTGAAAATAACAATCTCATTGACTTAGAAACAACGATACCTGTAAACTTTAAATATAGAGGTTCTCCTGTGTTTAGCTTGTCAAAAACAGCAGATGGTCTTTCTATAAATAATAAAGACATTTCACCTAAAGAACTTAAGAAAATAAAAGATGCAGGTTATGTTGAGAGAGGTAAGTTGGTTATAGGAGGCAAAGTGAATACAGAGAGTGTTATAAAAACATATTTACCTAACACTAATAAGAGAACTCCTGTAATTGTTTTTGAAAACAATGGGGAGCTCATTGCGTTTGTAGTTAACGTAAAACCTAGTTCGGTTGACTTATCAAACAATATGTATGAAATACTTTCTAACGATAATTTAACAAAAGGTCAGAAGGTAAATCAATTAAATTCCTTATTATTGCAGAACAACATAGAGCCAGGTAAATTTGAACTAAATGAAAATTCGTTAACCAATGTAACAAAACTAGAAGAGGTTGAAAAAGAGTTGCAACAAGTTAAAGTCTTACCAAAGATAGAACAGTGGGCAGAGAAAACTTTCAATTTAAACAACCTATCTCTGCAAGCTAGTTTACCTATTGATATTACAAATTCGCCTTTTAATTCACCCAAGATTGTTTTAGATATAAAGTCTGCGGAAGTAACACAACCCTCAGATTTTAGGGAGTCTATTGAAGAAAGTTCTTTACAGTTATTAGACAAAATTCAAGGATATATCTCAGAGATATTAACAAAGCAGTCAGAGTATATAAGAAAAGATGGAACTGTTATAGAGGACACCACATTTACAGATGTAATAGATAACGATGTTTATGAAAAAGACGCTTCCACTTTTGCTAATAAAGCAGGTAATTTAAGAAAATTGTCTAAAGCAATAAGTAAAGCAGTGCCTAAAACAATAATAGATGTACACGGCAAAGAGTTTTTTGATAACCTGAAAAGAGACTTGAAAAAATATGAAGGTTTAAATAAAGAAAGACGTAAACTCAGTAAAAGTATAAAAGATAAAGTAAACAATAAGAAAAACCAAGAATGTTAAGATGGGTATAAGTTGTAGAGTTATAAGAAATCCAAAGAACAATGAGATTGAAGCTGTAGAAGCACCAAACGGGGATCAAAGCATTTTGTTTCGCGAAGCACAAGTGTATACTCAAAATAAAGAAGAGGCTTTAGACTTATGGGCTGTGTCTTACATTGACGAGTTTAAAGAAAGATACGGTAATAGCGAAGTTTCAAAAGACTTTTCTTCTCCAATAGAAGTAAGTGGTGCAAAGGTATTCTACAAAGAAAGAGTAAATCCTATAACAGAAGAATCCACAGGAGAAATAGAATTAGACCTCATAGAATCAACAGAAAGAGGAAAAGGTAACGCTAAAAGAGCAATGCGTGAGTTTTTAGAATACGCAGATTCACAAGGCAAAGATGTATTCTTAACGGTGTCTCCTAGAGACAAACAGACTTCGTTTGAGGGTCTTATAAATTTCTATGAATCTTTTGGCTTCCGCTTAGAAGATACAGGTTTCGAAATGACCAGAAAAGCTAAAAGAAATGTATCAGATGGCATTATGAATGCAAATACAAATAATGCAGGTTATAATTTTTTAGATAAAAATGGAGAAGCTAAATTAGAGCACGTACTAGATTTCTTAAAACAAAATGAAGAGGAGGTTGAAGCAGAACCTATGACCAATCAAGAAATCATAGAGGTTAAAAATATATTAAGGGCTAAAAGTATAACAGCATCTGATTTAAAAGCAGAACTGTCTAAAATAGTAAAAGGTGGAAATGTGGACTTCAAAGAGTTAGATATGTCTTCTGTATTAAACTCCGCAGAAAAAACACAAATAAAAAACAACTCAGTATATCAAGGCAATCTAATTGAGTTATCTAAAAAAGATATAGAGTTAGAAGACACTGTAGGATTTAGACCAGAGTTCGTAGTCTTAGATGGGACTGTAAACAAGTACGGAATGTACAACATAAAAAATCCATTAGATGTTGAACAGGATATAAAAGAACAAGTCGCAGGGATTACAAATATAGAAGAGTTTGAAACTGCTTTTATGCAACTGCCTTATACAGATATTGTAGAGAAGTTTATAAATAATGAAATTTTTGCTTATGAAATGTTTGCTAAGTTCTCTCAGATGAGCAGAATCGAAGTTTTGGATAATACTTTAGAAAATATCAATATAGAAAATAAGCTAACAGAAGTTGAAAACTCTATGGATATATCCAAATTAAAAACTTCAGAAATATCTATGCTCTTAGAAACCTCTAACGAAGTATGGAAAGAATCACAAGAAGAAATAGAAGAAGCATTATCTGAAATTCAAGACAGGGCTCTAGAGGCAGGTTTAGATTTAGAGAATCTATCAGATACTTATGTTTTAAAATCTAAGCAAGAAATAACAACACTTTTAGAGTCTTTACTTATACTCAAAAGAAACACTTCAATAGAAAGCCTAAACCTATTTCTAGACAACTACAAAGAGTTTTATAATATAGAGGTAACAAACGAAGAGTTTATAAAAGAAATGCCTTTACAACATAGAAATAAGGCTTTAGTGAAAGTGGACGATTATGCTCTAGGAGAATATGAAGCTTTTAATAGAGAAGGTTTAATTAAACTAGAGGATGGCATATATCAAAAAGTAGAGAAAGTTTCTGTTGATAACCTATACGAGATGGTTTACGAACAGGCGGTTAATAATGACAATAGATTATTACCTACAGTAGCGTACTTTAACAGTAATACAATAGATAATCAAAAGCTGAAGAACATAGCAAACAAAGAAGAGGTAATAAACAATATAAAAACTTTCATAAATTCTGAAGTATCAAGTTTAGACTTAGGTACAGCAGTCTATGATTTTGACGCAGCAGAACAAATGTTATTGTTTAAATATTACTTTGATGCACCAGTAAATACAGTAAGACAAGAGCTAACACAAAAAGAATTAAAAGCTATTGACAATTTTAGTGGGGACGAATTTTACCTAAATACAGAGTTTCCAACTGTGTTCCAAGTGAATAAACTAAAAGAGAAAAACAAAAACTCCGAGGCTTACAAAAACTTCTACAGTAGGTTTACAATAGACAACTCAGGAATAAAATTAATAGAAGAAAATAGTATAAACGTAGAAACTGTGATGCTTGGCATCCCTGAAAACATAAAGAAAGACTTTGTAGACTACAGCACACTTTCAAGAAACAGTTCTATGAACAAATTAGTAGAGGTGGATAACGCCCCTAGTTTTATATCCAATTCAACTCTTAAAAATTATTATCAAAATAGTCCTATGACTCTAAAACCTTTTAAAGGGGACTATCAAAATATAGATCAGTCAAGTATCGTAACAAATGAAACAAGCGTTGATTTTTTAAGAGTAGGTAACAGACTTTTTCAAAAAACACAAGAAGAGTCTAGTCACACATTCTATAGAGAGATACCAACTAATATTGCATCTCTTAAGACTTTTTCAGAGTTTAGAATCCTTAACAAATTTGCACAAAACCAAATAAAACCTTATATTCGCAGTCAAGAAGAAGTTGAAAATAATTCTAATTTGTACACATCTTCAGAATTAGAATCTATAAACAATAAGCATTTCGATTGTAATTAAAAATAACACATGGCCTGTAGAGTAAGTTATAACCAAGACAACAAGATACAAAAAGTAGAAAACAGAGATGGCAAAGAATCATCTCTTTTTCGTAAAATATCTTCGCACCCCACTGTAGATAGTTTAGAGGACTCACTAGAAATCTATAAAAATACAGAGAGTGAAGAAATGTATCAAAAAGAGGAAAACTACATGGTGGCAAACCGTGTGGGGGGAGAAATATTTGGTTCCTATAAAGATGCTTTAAAAGGAAACCCCTCACAAATAGAGGTAGGTTTTTTAGACAACTCTGGAAATTTCATCCCGTTTAAAACGGTTAAACCTTCTTTTGATAAAAAGACAGTTAAAGGCTTTGTCAATCAAGGCATCAAAGAAGGCTACATTTCTGAAAATAAAGAGACTTATGATGGTCAAAGTTATTTTCAACCTGCAGGAGAGACAGTTATAGGTGTAGGAGTAAATGAAGAGATACTGAGATCTAAGGCTATTGTAAATTTAGGGTGGAAAAACGTAAAGAAATCTGACAACGGTTTTCTTTTTGGAGAGTACCTTAAAACAGACAAAAGCTCGGAAGTCAATTCCATACTAAATGACGAGTTAAAAGAACTACTTCATACCAAGTCTATAGAACCTGAACAAGAAACTAAGTTGAATGAAAACGACTTAAAGTTAAGGCTTTTAGACCTTTTAAACTCTATGGGTGTTAACGCAACATCTATTTCTGATTACGTTGAAAAGTATCAGATCAAAAATGGTGTAGAACCCTCAGCCACAGCACTTGCAGATATAGCTAACAAAGTTGTAGCATTTAAAGACGGAAATATAACAACAGAAGATTTGACAGAAGAGACGGCTCACTTTATAGTTGAGGGGTGGGAACAGTCTGAAATAGAAAATCTTTTGAGAAATATAAACAAGACAAAGGAATACCAGGAGTTCTCAGAAGTATACAGAAAAATATATGGTAGAGAATATGAAGGAGCAGAGTTAGAGCAAATAATAAGAAGAGAGGTACTAGGTAAGGTTCTAGCCAACTCGTTCAAAAACAATTTCTCAACAGAAAATACAACAGGTACAGTAACTTCCATAATAAATAAAATTAAACAACTGTTTGACTCTATACTAGAGTTCATAGGCATAAATACCACAGCTAAAGTAAGAACCGACTTAGATAATTTTACAGAGAAGGTAAATACTTTACTATATGAAAATCAATTAGCCAATTATTTAAACACCGACAATTTTAGTAATAATAAATTTGTTTTATATTCTGCAGGAAAAGAAAGCAATAATATAAAAGGTCTCAAAGTAGAAGTCGAGAAAAGTTTAGAGGTTCTACGAAGCAGTATAAGAAAACTAGATTTAAAAAACAAATCTGCTGATTTAAGAGCTAAAAGAAATTTAGAAAAATTAAAAAGCCTTACTGCAGAACAAGACATAGAATTACAAAAGCAAGCAGCTTTAGAAGTGGCGGCAGTGGCTGAGACACAAATAAAATATTTGAACGATGTTATAAAAGACTCTAAAAATAATGAGAATCTAACTTTTGGAGCAAATGAAACAGCAGCATTTCAAACTTTGTCTAACAATCTATCTCCCCTTATAACATCCATAAGAGCCAATATAGAAAAAAATCCAGAGCTGTACCCTAGAAAAGATTGGGCGAAAGTAGACACAGACCTTAAAGGGATTAATGAAAAGATTGATGAGCTCAGAAAGAATTCTAAGAATATATACGATGGTGTTTTAGACAGCCTAGTTGATAGAATGATTCTAAAGCACGATAAGTTAGATGAAACCTATAGAGAGCATGTTAAAGAATGGCTAAATGCCGCACATAAAGATACAACACTTTTCCACCGATACTTTGGGCAGATTAACAACTCTAATGACCCACTTCTAGGCCTCCTATCAGATGTAGCTGAAAGAACAAGCAATGGAGGAAGACAAGAGTATATGGCGGGCATAAAAACTTTTCTAAAAAATCTAGAGGATGGGATAGGAGTAAAACCTGGTGAACTAAAACAGTTCTTTGACAAAGGATATTTGGTGAACGAATTAGACCAAGCAGAAATAGAAGACACTGTAGCTAAAATAAGAGCCGAGGTAAGAAAAGAAGTAACAGGTAGTACGGACTCCATTGAAGACATAATAAATAAAGCTAAAGCAAACGACTTAGAAAAGTTAGATGCCAATCAGTCTGTAGAGTACACAAAAATACTCAAAGAAAGACTAAGAGAGATACAAGAAACTTTCTTTAACGAACAATACTATAAAAACTTAGATAAAAAATACGAAGATTTAGGTATAGGGCAAGAAACCAAAAACACTATTGCGGGATATTCAGCAGATAGAGCTCAATTAATGCAAAGTGCTATTACTGAGGAAGGTTTAGTAGATTGGTCTAGGCTTACAAAAGCAGACTATGAGTTTTTAAAAGCTTTAAAAAAGACTCGTAAAGCCGATAAGGATTTTTTCAAAGATGACGGAAGCCTTAAAAACGGTTTGTCTAGTGTTACATTAATGGAAGATGTTCCTAGTGAGTTTATAAAAGACGGCAAGTTAGATCCGAAGGCTCCCGCTTTTGAAGCAGATGGCTTCTTTTATTTTGCCGACCCTAAAAAAATAACAGATAATGTAGCAACAGAAGGTTTAGTTGCAATAGACTTACACAAATTAGACCAAAGATATATAGAGGAAAACTCCGATTCTTTTGACAAAGAAATAAACATAAACAACTTTTTAGAAAAGTTATCTGAAGTTGAGTCGGAGAAAAATTTAGATGCAGCATTAAGGTTTTTCGAAACTAATGCATCGCTCATGTTGTCGAAAGATTTCTGGAACGAAATGGGTACAGATGAAGCTTTCATAGACAGAATAGAAAATGCGATAGAGTCGGAAGGAAATCCTCAAACACTTGTATCTGAATTAACAGCTTTAAAACAAAATATTGCTAGAAGAAGGGCTTTATTGGCTAGACACAAAGACCCAAACAGACCATTCGAAATAGAAAAGGTGGGAAAACCCATCCGTGATATAATTGTAGACCTGGATTCTAAAATTTCAGACGGTTATTCAAGATTATCTAAAACTATTGAAGGGGAAGAGACATCTGAGGAATTAGAGAAAAACTTTGAAATAGGTGTAAACCGAGCGTATCAAGCTGAAGTAAACGATAACGAGTTCACTCTACAAGAAGAGATAAGATTTATACAAGAAAACTCAAGTAACAAAGCGAACGATAGGGTATCAAATTTCAGATATAATTTGAACTCTGAAAGTAAAGGTTACGCTGGAAGTTTGACACAAAGACAAAGAGAATTTATAGAAGAAGGTGGGTATGATATCACAACCGAAGAGGGGGTAAACACAAGCATAAGAGATTTTGCTAAAAGCCAAATAGGTTCACACTACAAAAGGCTTGCACCAAAGAATATAAATGAAGATTTGCAAAGATCACAAGGGGAGACAGTAACACAATATGTAACGAGGTTAAGCCAAAACCCCAACTTACAAGTTACACCAAACTACTCTTTTCTGGAAGATGTAGATAACACCTATAAAAACCCAGATTTTAACCCTAACTATGAAGGTGGTTTACAGGTAAAAAAAGGTGACATAAAAAGAACAGTACCTAAATTTAATGATAAAGGGATTAAAATAGGAGAGAAGAAAGAAGACATAAACTTTGAATCCGAAAAATTCAAAAACGAAATAAAAGGGAACACTGTAAAAGAGCAAACTCTAGAAGCTATTTTAACTTTACAGAGAGAGACTTTGAAAAATTATGGACTAGAGGGAAAACACAACCTTTATAAGTTGCCACAGATGACTAGAAAAGGCATTGATAGAGCCAAAGATGTTGTAGAAAGAGTAGGTCGAGGCGGTATCCAACAAGGTGTAAAAGAACTATTTTCTTATAGGGTAGATGATATAGAATATGGAGAAACCGTAGGGGAATCTGAAGTATCTGTCATACCTACATACTACACCAGAGATATAGAAAACAAAGAAGAGTTAACCGATGAATTATTTTTCTCTTATGCATCCATGTACCAACAGTCAGTATTGCACAAACATAGAAAAAATAACATAGGAGATGCTTTAGCTATAAAAGAGGCTATTGAATCTAGACAAGATTCAGGAGTAGGATCATCTACAAAAAACACTGTAGCTATGTTGAATAACTTTTTCGATTATGCTTTCTATGGTAAAAACGAAACACAAGAGTTCAAGGTAAATATTATGGGTCAAAAGATGGACCTTACTAAATTTGCTCGTAACTTCTTGAATTTTATTAAGTTTAGAAACTTAGGGTTCTCTACAATAGTGGGTGCAACTTCTTACTTTACATCAGAGATAAATTTTCAGATAGAAAAGTATGTTGGAGAGATTATAAACAAAGAGGCCACAAGACTAGGTACAAAAGAGTGGGCTAGACTAGCTAAAGACTCTATAACAGAAGTAGGTAAACTAAGAAGTAAATCTAAACTTAACATTTTAGGGGAGTATTTTAATATATTTAAATCAGAAGAAAGATTTGATAGCAGTAACTACGGGTATTTAGCTAGGAATTTCTCAAGACTGCCTATGTCTGTTCACGCTATGGGTAACTTTCCTATTACACCTAGAGCCATGATGGGAGTGCTGCATGATTTTAGAGTAACAGAAGAAGGTGTTATAAAAAAGTATAGTGGTTTTCAAAGAGACGAAGCAAATAAAGGCGTATCTCAATCCGAGATAGACTCGAAATGGAAAGCTTTAGAAGACAAAGTTATTTATAACTACCTAGATGTATCAGAAGAAGGAGTAAAGTTCACAGAAGGGTTAAAACAAGAGCTCAGAGAAGATTTCCAGACAGATGAATATCTCCAAACACAAATGGAAGGTGTAACTACTTCTATTAAGAGGGCAGCGTCACAGTTAGATACACAAATTACTTCGGAACAAAGAGTGGCAGCACAAAGACACTTTGCAATGAATTACCTTATGACTCACAGAGGTTGGTTGTCGGTAGCTCTATCTAACAGAACAAAAAACAGCCACTACAACTTGGCAACAGGGGAATTTGAAGAAGGATCATATAGAACAGTATACAATATGTTTTCTGAGGCTATAACAGAATCTTTTAAAGCCAAAAACATAAAGGAGTTCAGAGAAGTGTGGAACGGTAAAAACCTAAAACCTAAAAAGGGAGTTTCGGTAGCAGATCAACTATTAGTAAGAAGAAGGAATATAAGAAGAGTGGTATTGGACTCAACATTCTTAGCGGGCATGTCAGGAATAGCGTATATACTATTACAAGCTGCGGATGATGATGAATCAAATCCTGCACTACAATTCACATCTTATTTAGCTTTGAGAGTCTTAAACGAACAAGTATCTTCTCAGTCAGGCTTACCTTACCAGATGTACGAAACTTTAGAATCTCCTTTTGTGGGACTTAATGTAGTAAAAGATACATTCAACTTGTTTCCACAGTTAGCCACAGGTTCTGAAATAATTAAAAGTGGTAAGTATAAAGGAGAAACAGAAAGAATGAGAGCTGTAAAAAAAGTAGTTCCAGGTATGAAGACTATTGACGACATGAATAAGTTAAAGCAGACTAGAGACACATACTATTTTTACAATTCATCAAACCTAAAATGGAGTCCTATATCAGCAATGCTAGTATCTGCTTTAGATGATTAAAAATTTAATAAAAAATAGTTAATGTGTTTGTACAGTACACACTATTATTGTATATTTGCAGCTCTTAAAAAATTAAACTATAACTATGACAAACATTTTCGAAAACCAAGAGTATCTTCATCCAGATTATCAACACTTGGATAAGTATACAAAAATGATGTATCGGAGTATTTGGACTCCTGCAGCTTACCAAGCATTAATAGAGGAGCAAGATGCACCACATTACCACAATGAATTAATAAGCATTGATAAAGAGGCTATAAAAAGATGCCTGCTCTCAGTTGCAATTGTGGAAGACACAGTCAAAACCTTTTGGATGACATTACATAAAGACTTTCCTCAAGTTATTATATCTGATGTAGGAGGTTTATTTGGAGCTCAAGAGGTAACACACCGTAAATCTTATCACCATCTTTTAGACGTATTAAAAGTTGATAAATCAGAAATTGATAGCCATAAACCTTTAAGAGATAAGATCAAATACTTAAAAAAGTATAATGAATCCGACCCAAGACTTAGAGGAGAGAGAGCAGCTCTTAAAAGACTTACATTATTCACTGCTCTAACAGAAAGAGTGAGCTTGCTCCCTTGCTTTTACATATTGTCTAGTTGGGCTAAAGCAAAGAAAGGTCTAGAGACTATTTCTAAACTGCAGAAGTCTACAGCACAAGAAGAATTACTTATGCATTACCAATTTGGTATTGACATAATAAATATTGTGAAAAAACAAAAACCGAGTCTTTGGAACGAGTATTTAGAGGAGTTTATAGCTAAGAATATTAAAATGGCTTATAAGTCTGAATTAGCCTTAATAGATTGGTTCTTCGAAAACGGAGTGCCTGACCATATAACTAAAGAAGAGATATTAAATTTTACTAGATATAATTTTAGGGAGCTTTGCAAAGATCTTGACATAGACCACAGTGCTTATGTTGTCGATGAAGAACTTTACGAAAAGAAAAATTCTTGGTTTATGGTTAGAATACTTAGTTCTACAGACTCCGATTTTTTCTTAAATGAGGTAGGAAATTACGCAAACGAAGAGGAAGAAATTAATATAGACGAATTTAAATTTTAAAAATGTATAGACAACAAGCAGTAGATTTTTTAAAGAATAAGCAGTACTTAAAAGGGGATGAAACTATAGTGGACAGAATAGACTCAATTTGTAGTGTTGTTAAACAATACGAAGGAGAGTATGGAGAAGAAGGCTTAAGTGAGAGGATTAAAAGTTACATTAGTAATCAAATTTTTATCCCTTCAACTCCGCAATGGGCTAACGTAGGACGTGAATACAATGGGTCTCCAAATCTCCCAGCATCTTGTTACATACTCGGAGTAGAAAACAGTATCCAAGGAATTTACTATTCTTTCGGTGAAACGGCTATGATGTCTAAATTAGGGGGAGGTATTGGTTCATCTTATATAAATGTTGTAGAAAAAGGGACCAAGTTAGATGAAGGTTTCCATTCAAACTCCAAGCTAGACTGGATAGAAGATGGTTTAAGGTCTTCACAAAAAGTTAGTCAAGGTGCGGTAAGAAGAGGATATAGTGTTCCATCCATTTATATAACTGATGTAGAGTTTTATGACTTTATGGAGAGGTTAGACAAAAAGAATCCTGACTCTAAGGATCCTCTAGTTAGGAACACTGGTTGTATAGTTTTACCAAAAGGGTTTTGGAAAGACTTTGAAGAGGATTCAGAGCTTAAAAAGCGTTTTCTAATTTTAATTCAAAAAAGAAAAAGCAAAGGTAAAATTTATATTTTAGATGTAGATAACTGTAACACTAATCAAAGTGAAGTATATAAAAACTTAGAGTTAGAAGTAAATGCTACAAATATTTGTACTGAAGCCTTAACGGCTTTAGATGATAGGTACTCTTTTGTGTGCATGTTAGCATCTTTAAACCTAGTTAAGTATGATGAGATAAAATCCGACCCTAAAATTATAAGAGACTGTTATATCTA
>Ga0136556_1000607_pt1 | contig 20768 bp, 18 predicted proteins | sample AntRauTorckE6831_FD_104780 | JGI IMG/M metagenome (GOLD analysis project Ga0136556, IMG submission 104780) | Saline lake microbial communities from Rauer Islands, Antarctica - Metagenome Torckler E6 #831 | ecosystem: Environmental > Aquatic > Non-marine Saline and Alkaline > Saline | place... | reverse complement strand
GCTAAAATATCCTTAAAATCCCCTCTGGAGGGGTGTAGGGGTGGGTTCTAATGGAAGAAAATTATTTTAGTGTATCTTATTCCATTTGATACCCCGATGGCTTGCCTCGGGGTTGTTCATTTTAAAGTACAACGCTTCACAAAGGTTGTAAAACAGATTATTCGAATTTTGTATTAATAAAAAATTTAACGAAACTGTCATAAATTTGCATAACAGCACAATTAATCAATGAGTACATCTACATACGAAAAATATAGCAATCGCTTTAAGGCAAAGGTTGCGTTGAAGGCACATGATGAGGACACCATTCAGGCACTGTCAAAAAAGCATTCTATTCCTGTTTCTACAATAAAAGAATGGGTTCGGGAAATTGAAGAGCGGGCCGAACTACTTTTTATTGAAGAAAAAGCATCAGGCCAATCTAATGTGGTCCAAAATTATGCCGCGCTGTTGCGATCTACACTCGAGGCCTCACCCAACGGAATTCTTGTAACGGATCTGGAGCGCAATGTGATTACGTATAATCAAAAATGCGTTGAAATGTGGAACTTACCGGAACACATTGTTGCCAGGGGAAAGATGGAAGAGGCGATGGGGCATATTGCGCAAATGGTTACGGACGCCAACGAGATTCAAAAGAAATTACAGACTATATACGACAACCCCGAAAAGCAGGTCAGAGATATTTGGGAGTTGCAAGACGGAAGGGTATTTGAATGGTATTCGGGTCCCTGCCGTGTTGGAAATGCTACAATTGGGCGCATTGCACACTTTGTGGACATCACCGACTTTAAAAAAACGGAAGAAAAACTTAGCCGGTTCGGTAATTTGTTGCAATCTATTAATGCGAATGTAAATGAAGGAATATTACGAAGCACACCCGAAGACGGACTTGTTTATGTTAATGATGCTTTTGTAGAAATTTTTGGCTACGATTCACAAGATGAAGTGCTGGCAACCGATCCGGCTGCGTTTTATGCCAGCGAAGACATCCGCCGCGGCCTGATACAAGAACTCAAAGATGAAGGGCAATTTAAGAATGAGGAAATTCTTTTTAAGCGCAAAGACGGTTCTACTTTTTGGGGACTTGAAAACAGCACATTGGTTCAAACTAAAGACAAAACCTATATTGACGGCGTTATAACCAATATTGATAATTGGAAAGAAGCTGAACAGGCGCTTCGCGAGAGTGAAGAAAAATACCGATCAATTTTAAGAAATATTGAAGAAGGATATTTTGAAACAGATCTGAAAGGTAACTTTACCTTTTTTAATAACGCACTTGTTGACATTATGGGTTATTCGGCTGATGAAATGATTGGTATGAACCACCTGGACTACGTGGAAAAGAAAGAAGCCCCAAAAGTGTTTGCCATATTTAACAGGGTGTACAAAACCGGTAACTCAGAGCAGGATTTCGATTGGGAACTTATTGGCGGGGACGGATCACGAATACACGTTGAGGCTTCTGTTACCTTGCGAAAAGATTCGGAAGGTAATCCGCTCGGTTTTAGCGGAATGGTACGTGATATATCGGAACGCAAGGAAAAAGAAAAGCAGATTAGAGATGCGCTTAAAGAGAAAGAAGTATTACTTGAGGAAATTCACCACCGCGTTAAAAATAATTTGGCCGTCATTTCCGGCTTATTATACTTGCAATCAGAAAGAACCACAGATGAAATTGCCGCAAATGCGTTGATGCAGAGCCAGCATCGCATCAATTCCATGGCATTAATCCATGAGTTATTATATGATAATAAAACGTTTTCCAGCATAAATCCTGATGAATATATCCGTCAACTGGTGGAACATATTTCAGATAATTTAAAGACGGAGGCAGCATCAATTACTACAAAAATCGAGGCGGAAAATTTTGATCTTGAAATGAATACGGCCATACCGTGTGCCCTCATTATTAATGAACTAATTACCAACGCCTATAAATACGCCTTCAAAGGCCGGGATGAGGGTACCATTAATATCGGTTTCCACAAAAATGCAGATGGAGATTATAAACTTACCGTTGCTGATGATGGGGTTGGCCTTCCCGAAGATTTCGCACTCACCAATACAGCCCAACACGGTTTGGGTTTGTCGCTTGTAAAAACACTTAGCCGTCAGCTAAAGGGTGAACTGGATTTCAAAAGTGAAAACGGAGCCCGGTTTATAATAACCTTTTCCGGGGCAGCGTAGCCTCCGTCAACAATTAATTGCCAATTTCTACCTGCTCTAGGTTGATTTCCGCATCAGGCCGTACCTTGTCTCCTTTCAAATATTCGTCAAACCAGCGCATCATACGCAGATTATAATCATATTGAGCGGTGGCATTGCGGTTGCCGTGGCCTTCGCCGGGGTACAACACCAGTCGCACAGGGGTGTCAGTACGGGTTTTAATGTGGCGGTATAACTCGTAGGATTGACCGGGATCAACCCGCGTATCTTCCTTGCCGGCCATAATGAGCAATGGTGTTTGGGCCTGGCCCGCATAATAAATGGGGCTCCGTTCAAGAAAGTCCTGGTAGTTATTCCAAATACGTTCGCGGGCATGTACCAGAAACAGCTCTTCGGGAATATCGCTGGTACCCCACTTGGATATATTGTTGCTGATGCCGACAAACATCACCCCGGCTGCAAATCGTTGGGTATATCGGGTGGCAAACCAGCCTGTTGCATACCCGCCGTACGAACCGCCCGTAACGCCTACCCGGGCCGAATCTGCAATGCCTTCGGCCACAAGCTGATCTACGCCCTGCACAATATCGTCAAACTCGGCGCCGGCCATATCGGCCTGACTGCTTTTGGCAAACGCTACGCCGCGGCCGGTACTGCCGCGGTAATTGGGGTAAAAGACAAAGTAGCCCCGCCCGGCTCCAACCTGGCCCGGGTCGGAATAATCGGTGAGCCAGCCGTTGTCGTAATGGCTTTCAGGTCCGCCGTGTACAACGGTAATCAAGGGGTACTTTTCTCCTTCTTCATAGCTAAGCGGGTAAATAAGAAGGCCTTGTAATTCAACGCCGTCTTCCGCTTTCCATGTAATAACCTTTTGCGGGGCCATTGGTACATCCTTCAACCATGGGTTACTATGGGTGATACGGTCCGGTTTATTCTCGTTTTGTTTCATTAAATAAAGCTCCTGCGGATGGGTTGATTTATCGGCAAGAAATAGAGTAGCGCCGTTATTTGCCCGTGCAAATTGATGCAAAATGGTTTCACCCGGTGCAATTTCGGTCCGCATTTCAGTCCCGTCAATACCAATATTGCCATAGGTTGACCATACCCCTTTGCTTGCTAAATATTGAATGGTGCTATTATCAGCCCATTGTACTTGTTCAAAACTTCCTTCAAAATCAGGACTTAGCAATGTTGGCTTACCGCCGGATTTAGCAACCACAAAAAGCCGCCCCGCAATGGGATCATGGATGTCAGCGGCGGCAATCATAGCAAGATGCTCGCCGTCCGGGCTCCATTCAATCTGCCCCAGTTTTCCCTGGTGGTTTATTTGGGCAAGAATCTTTTCCCCGTGGTGATCGGTGATCATAACCTCTTGCTTCATATAATAATCGTCAATGCGGGGTGATGGAGCAACGGCAACAGCCAGTGATTTTCCGTCGGGTGCCCATTTTATAGTGTAAATCGATCCTTCCATCTTTAGCTGGTACGTGTCATAGTTTTCTTTAGCCAGATTAGTTACAAAGCCCCGGCGCTGCGGTACATTCTCCTCATAAATTTCGGGCTGATAGGGAAGCGTGCTATCTTTTTCCGTCTTTTCTTTAGCCATGAATGCAAGATGTTCTCCGTCATTAGCCCAACTGTAAGCAGCAATAGAGGTAGCATGAGAAAATATTTTTTGCGCTTCGCCCCCCTTCATTCCAATTTGGTAAAGTACAGTGGATTCATCTCCCTCTTTTTTTGCTAAAAAGGTAATGGCATCATGCTTTGGACGAAAGGCAATGCTATTCACATCCATCGTTGTAATAAAAGGTGATCCGGCAGAATCATCAATGCTCCACATGTAGAGATGACTGTCAGTCGGTTTGTTCTCCTCCAGCGGGTTAGCCGGATCGGTAACCGTATAAGCCACGGTTTGGCCGTCGGCGGAGATGATGGCATCATCCACCTGCTTTATTTTTGAAACGTCCCGGGGCGAGAGGCCTTTCTCGCTCTGGGCCTGCGCCGGCTGATAGATAAAGAACGCCAGCAGTACGGCAAAAAATAATGGTGAAGCATTTGGGAAGCGGGACGAATAATTTTTCATAATGGTGCGTTTGGTTGGATGAAACGGCTTGTTTGGCATAACCGTCTTAATTTAACAGATATATTGGTAAGGGCAATATCTAATACGCAGCTGTTTAACATCAGTACGGAAGAAATAGCTCGATCAGCCCAATTATCATTCCGTTCCTCATAGCTACTGTTATCAACTTGTGATACTTTCGTAACTCTGTTGTGATTCAAATAAGCAACGGTATTGCTATTCTCCTGTTCGATATTCGATAATCTTTCACTCATTCAAAGACTATTATTATGAAATATTCAAGATTGTTTACAATGATGCTTATGGCTGCGGTCCTGACAATAGGGCTTGCAAGCTGTGATGATAACGGATTAGACGGCGAAGGTGAAGAGACGACCTTTACGGTCGAAGTAACCAATGTGGGCCCCATCAATCCGGTGCTTAAGAGCGGCACCTTCTCTTCTCCCGGTGCCGGCGATATCGGCCCCGATTTGCCGGCGCTCTTTCCCGGCGAAAGCGCCTCCTTTACCTTTACGGCGCCGCCAAGCCATTTGCCTCCGCTGGGCGGCAGCGGTCAGCGGCTGAACCTGGCTACCATGTTCGTGCAGTCGAATGATCTTTTTTACGCCTTTCCGCCGGAGGGCCTGGATTTGTATGATGAGGACGGTAACCCCACCACCGGCGATGTAACCGATCAGATTTTTCTCTATGATGCCGGCACCGAAGAGGATACCGCACCCGGCACCGGCCCCAATCAAAAACCGGCGCAGGATATGAGCGCCACAGATGTGGGTCCGGATGAAAATGAAAATGTAACGCTGGTTTCCAATGCCGCAACCAATGACTTTGATTATCCCGATACCGACGAAGTGATTAATGTATTCATTGAACATGACGGCGGTACGGAGTTTACCGTAACGGTGACGAATGTCTCCACGGCGGGCACCATCGATTCAGAGCGGGCCGGCGGTTCGGTACCGCTTTCTCCCGGGGCTTGGGCGGTATATGAAAATGCCATTGAAGTTAACAGCCCGTTTGCTTTCTACGAGTTGGGCGCACCCGCCAGCCAGGGCATCGAGCGTATTGCCGAAGACGGTTTTCCGGCCGATGAAATTGATAATGGTAACATCGATACGCCCATCGATAGGGGACTGGCGGATGCGATTGCCGAGGTAACGGGCATAACCACTCCGCTTTCGCCGCCGGTGCTGGCCGTGCATGAAGACGGCTTTCAGGTATTTACCGTCGGCGAAGCGGCCGGTGAAGGCATTGAAACGGTAGCTGAAGACGGTTTTCCGGCCGATATGCTGGGTGACACAGACCTGCCGCCCCCGCCGGAGCGTGCGTTAGTAAATATACTGCAGGGTCAGGACGGCGTGCGTTCGGTACAGGCTATGGCTAATCCTGGCGGCAATGTGCCCGCTCTTGAACCGGCTCCCGGCGGACCCGGCGAATCGGTTACCTTTACCATTGAGGCCGCACCCGGCGACCGGCTGGCGCTGGCAACCATGTACGTTCAGTCGAACGACTACTTTTTCGGTTTTTCTGATGAAGGACTGGCGCTGTTTGATCAAAACAGCAACCCCATCAGCGGAGATATATCCGGCAATATTGTACTGTATGATGCCGGCACCGAAGTGGATGAAGAACCCGGCGTAGGTCTTACGCAGAAGCCCCGGCAAGATCCCGCGGCCGAAGATGTGGGCACCGATGAGGGCGGTGTTATACAGACGGTAGTAGGTGCTGGTGAAGACGGCGGCATGAATGAAGGGTTCAGTTACCCGGCTGCTCAGCAAATTATCCGGGTTACTATCACTCCGCAAACAGTTCAGGGGCAATAAGGAATCAACAATCAAACACTAAAATCACCAAGTACATTATAGTTATGGAAACATAGAGTCGCCGTCACTTTGCATAAAATAAATTTTCCCGACGCTGTTGTGCTATTAAAAGTAATAAAGCACAGCAGCGTTTTTTATTAGGTGCAGGAAATTGTTATTCTTTTGTAAGGAATGAGTGTTAAATATTTATTATTCTTTTGCTGGAATTAGCAATTAAGATTCGGGCCTACTATCCGTTATGTCATCCCGAAGCCCGGTTTTTGGGTGAGGGATCTCAAATATATTAAAGTTCATTTCTGGTAAGCCGGTAAAGTCTGTATCAACGCTTGAGATCCTCATTATCCGGCGGATGCCTCGGGATGACAAATTCTTGTAATTTTTATACTTTCTAATAACCAATTTACTAAAAGCACATGGCTGAAGAAAAAAAAATACTGATTATTGAAGACGACCCTGACATTGCGGAGCTGGTTGAAATTAACGTAAAGGATATTGGTTTCGAACTGGTTAAAGAAAATAACGGTAAAGAAGGCCTTAAAACAGCGCTGGATAATAAATTTGAATTAATCATCCTTGATTTAATGCTGCCGGGATTAAACGGTATGGAGGTATGCAAGCAGATACGTGAAAAAGACACCCACACGCCCATATTAATGTTAACGGCCAAATCAGAAGAACTGGACAAGGTGCTGGGTTTAGAAAAAGGTGCGGATGACTATTTGACCAAGCCGTTCAGCATCCGCGAATTGCTGGCCCGCATTAAAGCAAACATCCGGCGTGTAAAAGTAGATGCTGAGTTTCAGGAAGAAGCCCTTGATGACACCTTTGAATTTGGCGATCTTTATATAGAATCCCAAAAACGAAAGGTAACTCTGAGCGGAGAGAAAATAGAATTGACGCCCAAAGAGTTTGATTTACTGATCCTTTTTGCCTCATCACCCGGTAAAACCTACAGCCGTGAAGCACTGCTTGAAAAAGTATGGGGATATCAGTTTGACGGCTACGATCATACCGTAAATTCGCACATCAATCGGCTGCGCAATAAAATTGAGAAAGATCCGCCTAATCCCACCTACTTGAAAACGGTATGGGGCGTGGGATACCGGTTTGTGGAGCTTCAGGAACTGGAGCAATGAAAGAATTTCTAACCTCTTTTTACGGCAAGCTTTCGGCCGTATTGTTGCTGCTTCTGATTATTTTGGGCTTTGCCCAAATCTATATAACCTATAACTCTTCGTTGGAACTTATCAGCGCGGCGGACCAGCAGATTAATCTGGATTTGGCCGAGAATATTGCGACCCAACTGGACTCGGTATTGACCCGCGAGGCAACGGAAGAAGAAATTGAATCCGTCCTTCATTATTTGATGGTGTATAATCCCCGCATAGAGATTTATGTGCTGGATGAGACTGGAAAAATCATCAATTTTTTTGCTGATCCAACTGCCGTAAAAGCTGAAAAAGTGTCGATGACACCCATCACAAGTTTTCTGAAAGGGACGCCTCAAAGTTTAATTTTAGGCGACGATCCACGCAATCCCGGTACACGAAAACCGTTTTCTGTGGCCCGGGTAGTACTTGGCAGCGGCGATACCGGATATGTATACATAATACTAAGTGGAGAGCGCTACAATACTGCTCTCGAAATGGTTAGAGACCGTTACATTCTTGGTACCAGCCTAAAAATTTTAGTCATAATTTTGGTACTGACCGCCACTGCCGGACTGGTGCTTTTTGGGCTGCTTACCCGCCGCCTGCGAACGATGACCAACAAGGTAGAGGTTTTTGAAAAGGGCGATTATTCAATACGCCTGCGCGACAACTCACGAGATGAAATAGGTCAGCTTGCTGGCAGTTTCAACCGCATGGCCGGTAAGATTCAGGCGAATATGATAGAGCTTGAAAAAACGGACCGGTTGCGCCGCAAACTTATCGCTAATGTTTCGCACGATCTTCGCAGTCCTCTTGCTTCCATGCAGGGTTACCTGGAAACTATTCTGATGAAAGAAAAAACACTTTCGAAGGAAGATCGGAAGGCATATTTGGATGTGATTCTAAATAACACGCAACTGCTGCGTAAAATGGTTGAAGAACTATTTGAACTCTCCAAGCTTGATGCCCGGCAAATAGAACCCGAAAAAGAACCTTTTTCCATTGCCGATTTAATACAGGACATCGTGTTAAAAGTTAAACCCCGGGCCGATGAAAAGGAAGTTTCCATATCGGCAGATTTTCGCCGTAATCTTCCACAAGTATGGGCTGATATTGGTTTGATTGAGCGCGTGCTCACCAATTTACTTGAGAATGCCATCGACTATACGGATGCAAAGGGAAACATATACATGGCGCTCGAACAAGTGGACGGACACGTAAACGTAGAAGTCCGCGATAACGGTTCGGGGATTAAAGAAGAAGATCTGCCCCACATATTTGACCGCTTTTACCGGGCCGATAAAAGCCGTTCGCTGGCTGCCGGCAATACCGGCCTCGGATTGGCTATCGCAAAAATAATACTGGAGCTGCACGGCACCGATATAAATGTTGAAAGTACAAGCGGTGAAGGCACTCGATTTTATTTTACGCTGCCTGTTTATCCATCACGCTAAATTCTAAACTGTTAAAAAGCCTGTTGATTTAAAAAAGTACGGCGGCTTGCCAAGCCGTCAGGTGGAAAAACATGAGCTATAGAGTAGCATTTTGATGGCTTAATGTTTTTTTTAATGAACATTTATTAATTACTTTATTCGGAGCATTTATCGAGCAATTATTTTGGAATAGATAATTGTTGGTTGAAAAGGAATATTAATCAACGTGCTTCACCACGTTACTTTATGATTGAATCCATATATTGATTTAAATGATTCTGAATCTTATCTCGGGTCCGCGCAATATTTCAACAGCACTCATGTATTCATTTGCCCAACGCGATGATACCGAGGTAATTGATGAACCTTTTTACGCGCATTATTTAGAAGAAACCGGAGCAGATCATCCCGCAAAAGACGAAGTGTTGCAGGCCCAAAGTACCGATGACAAAAAAGTGATAGAGCAATTAAAAGAAGATGCCGAAAAAGCGCCGGTTTTATTTATTAAAAATATGGCGCACCACGTTGATTGTATCCCCTCCTCTTTTTTGGCAGAAGTGCGCAATGTTTTTTTGGTTCGCAATCCCCGCGAAATGCTTCTTTCTTTCATAAAAACCGTGCCCAATCCATCACTGCGCGATACAGCCTATCAGCAACAGTACCGCCTGTTTCGATATGTGACGCATACGTTACGGCAGGCCCCAATTGTGATTGATGCTGCAGAGCTTCTTAAAAATCCGCCTGTTGTGCTTCAGGCGGTGTGTAAAAAGCTGGATATTTCTTTTGATGACTCTATGCTGTTTTGGGAGGAAGGGCCTATTCCGGAAGATGGCATTTGGGCCGAGCACTGGTATGGCAATGTGCATAAATCGATGGGATTTAATCCCTATTCGCCCAAAAAAGAAGCGGTGCCGGAACGGCTGGAATCACTGCTGGAAAATTGCCAAAATTACTACATGCGGCTTTATAAGCATGCTATTAAGGCCCCGGGTTGATTCGGGAACCAATAATTATAAAAACTATCGCATACATCTAAAATCAACAATCGTTAATCATAATTCAAAAATAGACGAACATCAATTTACGATTTTAGATGGTTGATTAGTGATTTGAGAACAGTAGCGTCCAAAACGTTTTTGAAATTAAGAAATAGTATTCTTTACATGCTTGAAAGAGTTATTAATTTGCGATGTGTGTTTTCAACCCATTGCTTTTCCTCTTAATGTCTTGTTCATTTTCTTTGAGGCCCAAAGAAAATGAACCAAAAGAAATGCCCTTTTTTGAAGGTGTTTTAGCTAAAACCTTCAAAAACTGCCATAAAAAGCAAATCGATCTCCAAAATTTTCGTGTTTTCGAGGCTTTTTATGGCTACACTGACGAAAAAGGTGGATAAATATCCTATAATTTCAATTCTTGCCACTTAATTGAAGATCATGCTCCTAACGTTTAGGACACAATTGATTTGAGAAGTTAAAACATCAATTAAATAAAATGAGCAATATATCCCTCCCCGACGCCCGAAATAAAAACATTAAAGTCTGGATTGACGGAAAGTTGTATCCGCGAGAAGAAGCTAAGGTTTCGGTATTTGACAGCGTAGTGCAGGGTGGTGATGCCGTATGGGAAGGCCTGCGCGTTTATGAAGGCAAAATATTTGCCCTTGATGAGCATTTACAGCGGCTTCAGAACTCAGCGCATGCCATGGCTTTTAAGGATGTGCCAACCAATAGTGATATCAAAAAAGTTCTTTTTGAAACATTAAAGGCCAACGGTATGCGCGATGAAACCCATATCAGGCTAACGCTTACGCGCGGCAAAAAAGTGACCTCCTATATGGATCCGAAGGTCAATAAATACGGGCCAACTCTTATTGTGCTTGCTGAATGGAAGCCCCCTATTCACAAAGAAAAAGAAGGGCTTCGGCTTATTACTTCTTCTATTCGTCGTAACCCGCCGCAGTGCATCGATTCAAAAATTCACCATAACAATCTTATCAACAATATACTGGCCAAGATTGAAGCCAATGTAGCGGGGGCAGATGCCGCGGTGATGATGGATATAGAGGGCTACGTTTCGGAGGCGAATGCCACCAATATATTCTTTGTGTATGATGGCGAGGTATTAACCCCTTTTGCCGACAGTTGTCTGCCGGGCATTACACGGGCATTGGTAATTGATTTATGCGGGGAGCATAATATTGCTGTAAAGGAGAAGCGAATCAGTATGGCAGAAATGTACAGTTGCGATGAATGCTTTACCACCGGCACGATGGGAGAGTTAACGCCTGTTATTGAGATAGATGGGCGTCAAATCGGGGAGGGTAAAATGGGATCGGTTAGCCGGCAATTGCGCGAACTTCATAGTAAACTAACCGAGAAAACCGGAGAGCCGCTTCCTTTTTAGGCGAACATTACACGCGCTTATAACTGGAGCAGTTTCCCTCTTCTTTGCCGTGCTTTTCGCACTCTTCACGGGTGTCAAAAGATTGGCCGGAAAACGATTCAATCTCACCTTTCTTTGTAGTTCTTCTCCACCGCCACTTATCTTTTACATCCTTATATATTTCGCATTTGGGCATAAAATAACACCTTTTTTATAAATGAATATTTCCCTTAATAAATGACGTTCTTACACCGATTGCAAATTGAAAAATTGGTTTTAAACTCTTTTTATTGTTTCAGAGATCAATCGTTTGGTAGGGATGATAAGTTCTCCCCCTTCCATTTTTATCACGGTTTGAATGGTGTCAATAGAAATTATCTCACCCTGCTGGTTGTCGATAATTATATGTTGGCCTTCTTTTAAATTGTTTTGTGCATAGTATGAAGCCAAGATATTGGCAAAGATATCGCGCGAGCCATAACCGAAGGCAATAGCAAAGGCCAGAATAATGCCGCCCAGAATAATGCTGATGTTTGCCGTGATAAGCGTGGTATCAATCCCCGCCTGATCTAAAGCAGTGGTACCTACAATAATTATAATGATGTAGAAAGCAATCTGGCTTAGAAAAGAGCCGGCGGTAATATGAAACGAATCAAAGGCTGTTTTCAGGAATTTACGAACCAGGCCGGCAATGTATAAACCAATCACAAAAATAATTATGGCGCTAAACAGTTTGGGCAGGTAATTGATTAAATTACTTATTGACTCGGAAACGACCGTTAATCCGAGTGTGTCAAAAGCCGAGATCAAAAATACCAGCAAAATAATCCAATAGACAAATTTAGCGACCACGGTACTTGGCTTAACCGCCATTAAGTTTGAATCGAGGTTTGCCTTTGCCATTATTCGGGTTCCCACTGTATCAAACTGAATGGTTTGCAGCAGCTTTTTAACAAGATAGCTTGCTACTTTGGCAAGTATCCAGCCGATAAGAAGCAGAAGAACGGCCCCGATAATGCTTGGCAGTACATTTATAATATTGTACCACAGCGCGGTAAGCGAGCTTCCTCCCTGTTCAATCCATTGATTAAAATCCATAATAGTTGGTTTGGTTGATGTTAATTTGCATTTATTTAAAATGAAACAGGTATAAAAAGGGGTCTAAAATCATTCATCATTGGTTTTAAATAAAGAGCTGATAGCTGCCAGCGGTTTATTAAAAAACAGATCGAGTGTATGAATCAGTAAATAGCTGATACGTGCACTGGATAGCACTTTATCTTTAAGGTTATCCGGCGGAATGTGACCGGTGGCCAGTTCTTTAAAGGGATTAGGTTGTTTTCCGTTATTTTTGATGTTTTCCATATTCTTAGGTTTTAAAGTATGTTTCGTAAATGGCTACGGCGCGTTCGCGGGCACGGAGCAGCCGCATTTTAACGGCGCTTTCACCTATCTCAAATTCTTGCTGTAATTCTTTGATACTCATATCATCCTGGTATTTCATCAACAATATCATTTTGTCGTTGGGCAGCAGTTTATCCAACACTTTTTCCAGTGTTTCAACATCCACGCCGAGCAACTTACTTTCGCTGTCGGTATGCGTTACTTTTACCCTACGCTCTTCGATAGCTTCCATTTCTATGTAATCGGTTTTTTTATCGTACGACATTTTCCGAACCTGATCTATGCATTGATGATAAGCAAGGCTGTAAAACCAGGTCGAAAACTTTGATTTAAAATCAAACTGTGACAGTTTCGTAAACGCCTTAAGAAAAATATCGTGCGTCAAATCCTCAGCCAGCGATTTCGACTTTACAAAGATGATGCATTTATTAAATACGCGTTGGTGATACCGGTCGTATATAATACCGAAGGCGTCGATATCCCCATCGTTCGTTGCTTTTTCGATAAGCTTTTCGTCTGTTAATTTAGATAAATTTCCCTTATCCACAGCAGTCTTACGAATTTTGGTTATACTTTTATGTTTAATCTCTCTTGTCAAAGCAACGAAAATTGGTTAGTAAAATTGACCTTGATGATGAAGCAATTGCCGAAAAAAAACGTTTATTTTTTACAATGCTTCTATTATTTAGACGAATTAATGGATGAAAGTCACATTATTTATTAATAAAGATGAAAAAAACCGGTAGGGTTTAGAGATGGTGATGTACTGTGCCTAATTTCTTGTAAAAAGAATCTTAACAAAGAAACCTATTTACTGCAACGACGTGTTTGGGGTTAAGTTTATTTTTTTGTCATCCCAATCCGCCAGCCGGCGGACGGGATGACAATCGGGTACTATGAGAAATTTTAACACATGAACACGTTATAACACTAACGACTTGGCTAAAAATTTATGAATAACTCATCTCACTTTAAAAAGCTGGAGCGCATGTATCTTTTGGCTCCTTGTAATAAAATATATGATCCCTCCATTAAAATAAGCACCGGGGAAGCTGAGGTTGCCATTCAAATAAAGCCTTCATTTCATCATGCGGCCGGAGCGGTACATGGGTCAACCTTTTTTAAAATGCTGGATGATGCGGCCTTCTTTAGCGCGAACTCGCTGGTGCTGGATGTGTTTGTTGTAACGGCCAATTTCAATATTCACCTGCTGCGCCCGGTGGTTGAAGGAAAACTCACTGCCAAAGGAAAGGTAAAAACCAAAGCCGGCAGCCAGATCATCGCCGAAGCTGTTTTGTATGATGCCGATGAGAATATAGTTGCAACCGGCAGTGGTTCATTCATCAAAAGTAAAATCAAACTTTCGGAAGAGATTGGGTATAAATAAATCCAAAAACTCAAATATCATTTCATCAAAATTCAAAGCCTCTAATCTTCCCGCTCTAACCCAACTACCCGAGCCTGCCGGTTTTCAATGGAAACATACACATCAATTTTTTTGTGGGGATACACTTTATCATCCCTGAGCGTATGAATCTGAATTTTTATAACGGCGGGCTCTTCTGTTTGCTGTAATTGCATCACAGAAAAATCAACTTCAATGGAAGGTGTGCTTGTCATTTCTTGCTGCAACAGTCTTTTTCCATCCCGGCTAACCGAATAGCGATAGGTGGTCTGTGAAGAATCAAAAAGATTGGCATCAACAGCCAGGTCTGAAAAGGTAAGGATGAGTTTACCGTCAATGTGCTTCGCTTTAAATTTGTCCAACGGGTTGACTTTTTGAAACCAGTAACGGCCTATTTTTTCCCCGCGATCCAAAAGTACCTGCATCAAGTAGTCCTCGGCTTGGGAGTTGGATATTTCTGCAGTTTTAACGATTGCTTTTATTTCATTTTCAGAAAAGCTCATCACCATTTTAGCGCCCCAAAAACCATCGCGGGGCGTCACCTTTTCAAAAGCGGGATTGGGATAACTGGTAACCCAGTTGCCGGGATCAAAAAGTTCAGCTTCAAAATAACCAATTGATGGATAAAACGGCCGGTCCTGCGCCTCCGGCTCTGCCCATGGTTTTACATAAATGCCCAGTGTACCGTACAACAGCGCCATGTAGCGGGGATCGAAACGATATTCCTGACCCCGCTTGGTCTGCCGTAGACCGGTGCCGTCTGTTCCAAGGGTGGAACCCATATCAAGCAAATAGTGACGGACATATTTTTTCCCGCCCTCCTCAACATACGAAGCCAGTGTATTGGCTGTGCGCCGATCGGTGTCATTCAGCCAGGAAGCCAACACCCGCAGTCCGCGTACCTCCCGTCGATCTTCGTGGGGAATGCGGTCATTGGGGTCATCATCGCGGGTGCCCATAAAATCCCAGGGGCCCAGGGGTTGCCCCTCCACATATTTGCTGGCCAGAACGCGTACTTTGCCATCCTCTCGCTTGTAAGCCTGATCAAGGATCTGTTCCAAATCAGCGCGGGTCATTTTCTGCTCTCCACCGGCTTTGGTGATGGTAGCTTTATCACCTACTGCCAATTGCTGCGGATCAAAAAAGGATATGCTGTTTTGAGGCGTATGAAAACCCGCAGCGTAGTACAGTTTGGTTGCAATAACTTCGGAAGAAGACTTTATTCCGGGCAGTTCGGGCGGGTCCACTTTAATCACAAAAATGCTGCCTTTGGCATCTTTAACTGTAAAGCCGGGTGTTACACCTTCCGATTTACCGCGGATTACGGTGATAGTCCGGCTGGTATCCGGTCCGCCGGCTTTGTTGGGGCCTTGTTTTAGCGCTTCAATACTCATCGGATTATAGTAATGGCGACGGGTGTACCAGCTGGAATTTGGTACATCATCGAGCACGTTCACATTTTCAGCTTCATCCCTGCCGCTTATGCCTAAATATTGCCCTGCTTTTTGGAAGGAACGACCAAGATCCAGGGGCTTTTCAATTTGGTAGAAGGTACTCAGGTATAGGGTTTCCCAGCTAAAATGCTCTTCACTTTCAGCCGGCTTGGGTATGTTTTTATTGTCCGGGTCAAACGTTTTAATAGGTCCAAGCGTGTAGGGCTTTGAGGAACCGCAGGCTCCAAGAAAACATATAACAATAGCAATGAGCGGGTATTTAAAGAGGATATTTGATTTATTTTTAATCATTAAATACACTTAAAAATTGGTGCTAAACTCCAGCAAGCTCACGGCGCCTTCCCTGCTAAAGGCTATCTCAACCCGGAACAAAAAATCGGAGGCCGTCATAAATCGCAGTCCGGTACCCACAGCGCCGTTAAAACGGCCAAAATTAATATCACTAAACTTATTAAATACCTGTCCCTGATCGGTAAATACAACGGCATCCCAGGTGTCCCAAATAGGGTACCGGTATTCGAGCGTAAGCAGCAGCGAGCCGAGGTTGCGGAACCGGTCCTGTTCGTAGCCGCGCAAGTTGTCGGCATCACCAAGAATACTTTGCTCAAAAAATGGTACCGTGCCGTTGCCGATGGGGTAACGCTTTTCCAGACGTGCGCGAAAAGCCAGCCGCCGGTCTATGGGGAGGCCGGGAACCGGGAAAAACTGCTGCCAGTCTCCAAAGTAATTTAAAAACTCAAAATCAGCATTATTTAAACTGCGGTTATAGCTGATGCCGGCATCAAGCAGGGCCCCGGAATAAACCCGCGTTTTAGTCTGCTTAAAGTCGTAGGATGTTGTTACCGTGCTGACAAGGTTGGTATTTGTATTTTGCGAACCGGCATTGCGCAGATCAAGCGTTGCGCTTAGGCCCGTATTGAATAAGGTAGTAATATCGAGACCGAAGCCGTTGGTGTCTATAAGGTTTTCAACGGGTATGCCATTCTCGGTAAATCGTGAAAAATCGTCAATCACCGTATGGCTGATTCCGCTGCTTAAGGAGGTGAGTAAATTTTGCCCGGATAAAAGGCCGCCTTCTGCCTGCAGGTTATAACGCTCTATTTCATAGTCGGCTTCAAGCTCTTCCGAGCCGCTGTTGCCGCCTAAAAAGATATCTTGGTCGTCATTTAATCGCAAGCTGCCTCTGAAATCGAACTGGTAACGCCGGGATTCACTGGGGGGGATTTTATAGTTGGCGGCAAAATCGAAATTTTCACGGTTGGTATAAAACACATTCATATCGAGTGAGTGGCCGACATCGAAAACATTCCGGTTAAAGTAGGTGATGCCCGCTGCAAAGTCGGTTCGTCCGCCCACCGAAAAATTCGGGTAAAAGCCGGCCGTGCCTTCATCATTCAGAAAAAAGTTTGACAATTTCTGCAACACATTCTTTTCGTTAATAAAGATGATACTCCATTTGAGAGGCAGCGTTGCGGTATGGAAAATGGTGGCCGGCGCTTTTAAAATCTGCCTCCCCAACGTCGGTTCGGCACTGTATGGGATGGAATCGGGGTGGACCGTGGCGGGGATAGTATCTTGGAGTACCATCGTAAAAGAAGCAGTAGAACCGAGAGTTTCCCCGTTTGCGGGAACTCCCAAAAGCAGGGGTATCATCCCTATGAGAGTACATGAAATTAGTTTATTGATGAATGACAAATTGAGGAGTTTTGGTAAATTATTCTAAAAATATATGGCGCCCAGTATTTGTTTAGTAAATGACATTCTTGCGAGTGCCATTTAAAGATATAGCCATGTCATTTGAATGCCAAAGCAACGCGTGTAGCGATTAAAAAACTAGCTTAGAGAACCTGCGAGCGTGCGCAGCTCCTCGCAGCGTTCGTTGCGGCGCATTAAGGCAAAGGCAACGCTCGTAGGACCTTCGGACGCTACGAGGTTGCTCTATGTACATATTTTAATTGGTCATCGCGTTACTAAAGCATATAAATATTTATTGCATGGTTCCGTTCAGCAGATATACATAGTCCTACGATTTTTTATAGACGAAGTTTACCGTAATTGTGATCAGGGATGAATCGGGAAAAGAGTTTTTACTTCAGTTAAAAAAACTACCTGAAATTTTATTGATTATTTGATGCCGGATATTCCTGCGGCCGGTATTCGCGCGGCGTTAGGTCGGCCAACCGGCTGTAAGCATAGTAGCCGAATTGCGTTGCGCCATAGGGTTGAATGATTTCGCCATCGGCGTCAACGGTAATCGGATGCTCGTTTAGCTCCAGGAACGAGGTTTGGGTGCCGGCCGGTCCCCTTTGTGCATTTTGCAGCCAGTGCACGTATTTCCCGTTTTCTTCTTCCCGCATGTAAATTATTTCAAGCCGACCGGAGAAATTGAAGCGGTATAGAAAACTTTCTTCACCTTCCCTAATAAAACGCCGGCCGCTGGTGCGGAATTTATTTTGAGACGAATAACCGTGAACGCCCTGCCGGTGATTATAGAGAACAAAGCCTTCTTGTTTCAGGCGGTTGTCAAGCAGGGCCAATAAAAAGTGTCGGATCGATCCGTAAAAGGCCTCCCTGCGATTCCGCTCCCAATAGGCGGCCTGTGCGGAATCAACGGGCGTCATTTCTGTGAACAGCGGCTCGCCGTCCCACCGGGTTCGGTTGCCGGAGTGCTTGAATTCTTTTAAGTGATAGGTGATGCGGTAGCCGAGGGCCCTGTTCTCGATTTGCAGCGGGGCCATGGCTTCGGCGGTAAGCCGTCCCCACCACTTTTTATCAAACCGGAGTACCTCAGGATTGAGAATTTTTACCGAGTCGGCCCATTCGGTTTCGCCGATAAAATGATCGGCAAAGCGATCCAGGTTTTTTTCCCAGCGCTTATCGAAATCTCCGACATAGATCTCGGGCAATTCATAAACAACAGGTTTCAGCTCAAAGTCCTTCTTTTGGATGTCTCCGGGTCCAATAATCATCTGGGTGGTCGTCCTCCCGTAGCCAATCATTGAGACCACCAGCCTGTATCCACCCGCGGGTATCCTCCGTATCCGGTATTGGCCGCTTAGGTCGGTAGCGGTACCAATTTTTGTACCCGATAGATAAACGTGCGCACCGGCCAGCGGTCGACCTGTCTCAGCATCTATAACCTGTCCCTCGGCCGTAGCCTGGGCCTGCAGCATTTGTGCGCCTGCCAAAACCGACAGGCAACCCATAATTAGTATGATGGAAATTTTACGCATATCATTCTTCTTTCATGTAATGTAATACAGGCAGGGGAATTTTTCAGGGGAAAATGAGGAGAGGTATTAAATAGATGCAAGCCATTGTACCGGTGGTTTTGTCAGGTATTACGGCGGGTTGTAGCTCAAGTAGGGAAGAAATAACAATAGTCCGCTTGAATTTACATGCGCATATTCCTATTTAGTGCTCCGGTGGGCTTTGCAAGATAAACTTTCATGGCGAACGAAGAGAACGGAATGCGGCCATCCCCCCAACATGGAACAAGCCGCATAAACATTTGGGGATCGCATCGGTTGAAACACACTCCCTCGCGATGACAGGTTTTTTTTGTAGCCATGTCATTGTGAGAAGGAACTTAAGAACCACAAACTGTCATGGCGAACGGAGCGAATGCGGAGTGCGGCCATCCCCTAACGTTGGACAAGCTTTATCAACAAGGGGATGGCCGTTTAGAATAATGATTTAATCACTTAACAATCACCGTCAACAACGGTTTTACTTAACAACATCTACCATGTACGAACAGACCTTTAAGAATATTGATGATGTTCTTTTCAAAGATGCCGGCTGCGACAGCGAGTTGGACTATATTGAGCAGACTTCCTGGATTCTATTCCTGAAATACCTTAACGATCTGGAAAACGAAAAAGCAGACGAAGCCGGGCTGCAGGGCAAGGAATACGACTTTATTCTTGATGAGCAATACCGGTGGACAAGCTGGGCCCATCCGCTGAATGAAGCCGGCCAGCTGGATCACAACAAAACCAGGACCGGCGACGATCTGGTGGAATTTGTGGACGGAGAGCTGTTCCCCTATCTCAAAAAGTTCAGGCAAAAGCACATCGATAACCCGCAGACCATTGAGTATAAAATCGGGGAGATTTTCTCGGAGCTGAAGAACAAAATACAGAGCGGCTACATCATGCGCGATGTCATCAACGATGTGGACAAGCTTCCCTTTATGTCGGCCGAGGACAAACATGAGCTCAGCCACTTGTACGAAACAAAAATTAAGAATATGGGCAACGCCGGGCGCAACGGCGGACAGTATTATACGCCCCGGCCGCTCATTCGCACCATGATTGACGTAACCGATCCCCAAGTGGGCGAAACGGTCTATGACGGCGCGGTGGGTTCGGCCGGCTTTTTGTGTGAGGCCTACGAATACATCTACGAGCGCATGGACAAAACCACGGAAAACCTCAAAACCCTGCAAGAACAAACCTTTTACGGCAAGGAGAAAAAGAACCTGGCCTATATTATTGGCATCATGAATATGATTCTGCACGGCATCGAGGCGCCCGACATTGTGCATACCAACACGCTGGCCGAGGACGTCCGGCAAATTCAGGAGAAAGACCGGCACGATGTGATCCTGGCCAACCCGCCCTTTGGCGGCAAAGAACGAAAGGAAGTGCAGCAGAATTTTGATATAAAAACCAGCGAAACAGCCTTTCTGTTTTTGCAGCACTTTATAAAATCACTGAAAGCAGGCGGACGTGCAGCGGTGGTGATTAAAAATACCTTTCTCAGCAATACCGACAATGCGTCCATTAGCCTGCGCAAATATTTACTGGAGGCCTGCAACCTGCATACCGTATTGGAAATGCCGGGCGGCACCTTTTTGGGGGCAGGCGTAAAAACCGTCATCCTCTTTTTCCAAAAAGGGGAGCCGACCTCAACCATCTGGTACTACAATTTTAGCCCGGAGCGCAATTTAGGCAAGACCAACCCGCTGAATGATGACGATTTGAAGGAATTCAGGGAACTGCAAGCAGACAAGCCCGAGACCGAACAGAGCTGGAAGGTGAAAATAGCCGACGTGCCCGAAGCCACCTGTGATCTGAGCGCCAAAAACCCCAATGCCCCGGAAGAAGACCCGCTGCGCAACCCTGAAGAAATTTTGGATGAAATGGCTATGCTCGATGAAGAAACCCAATCGCTCATGCAATCGATACGGGAGTTGGTATGATAGAAGATTGGGAAGTGAAAAAACTGGGTGATGTTTGTGATTATCAAAATGGTTTTGCCTTTAAAAGTAAAACCTACAAAGAATCAGGTACACCTGTCATTCGGATAACAAATATCCAAAATGAAAGACTTGATTTATCTAAAATTGTACATATAAATCGTGATGATTACGATAAAGATTTAAGAAGGTATGAGATAGTAGAAGGAGATTTGTTAATCGCAATGTCTGGGGCAACCACAGGCAAAATCGGGTTGGTAG
>Ga0136556_1000603_pt1 | contig 20846 bp, 23 predicted proteins | sample AntRauTorckE6831_FD_104780 | JGI IMG/M metagenome (GOLD analysis project Ga0136556, IMG submission 104780) | Saline lake microbial communities from Rauer Islands, Antarctica - Metagenome Torckler E6 #831 | ecosystem: Environmental > Aquatic > Non-marine Saline and Alkaline > Saline | place... | reverse complement strand
CGAGTCCGGCGCCGAGTGTTCCTTCACCTCCTTCACCGAGGACGACGGGGTGACTGCACCGTACACGATTCGGTACGAAAGGGCGACCAACGTCACCGGTACCTACACCCTCACGGTGACCGGCAACGTGGTCGAGGGATCGATCGAGGACGACGAGCGATACGCGACGACCGGATCGCCGCGAATCACCCCGCAGATCCGCGCGGCGAACGTCTCGATCAGCTACCAGTCGCCCCAGTTGACGTACCACGGCCGGATCCGGGTCGTTCCGGGTGATGACGATGAATGACCGCGCTGTCTCGACGGCAGTCGGGTACGCGCTCGCCCTGGGGATCGTCACCCTGCTGACGATCGGGTTGGTGATGGGGTTCGCGCCGCTCGTCACCGGCCAGCAGGCCGAGGCCACCCATTCGACGCTCGAGGTGCTGGGTAACGACCTCGCCGGCGACATCGAGCGCGTGGACCACCTCGCCGCCGCGGCCGGGCCCAACGGAACGGTGGTTCTCCGGTCGGAACTCCCGGAGCGAGTCGGCGCCAGTGGCTACCAGATCGAGATCGACGAAACCGGCGAGAATCAGCGCTACGAGATACGACTCCGGAGTACGGGCCCCGAGACGATTGCCACCGTGGGCTTCCGGACGGGGATCGAGATCGACGACACGACCGGGACGCTCGACGGCGGCCCGCTCGAGATACGCTACGACGGGGACCGACTGGTGGTGAGCGAAGATGCGTGAGACTGACCGCGGCCAGAGCGAACTGCTCGGCTACTTCCTGATCTTCAACGTCGTCGTCCTCACCGTCCTCCTGGTGGGGGCGACCGGGATGGTCGGGTTGAACAACACACAGGACTTCCAGCGGACGTCGAGCGCACAGCAGGGGTTCTCGGCGCTCGCAAACGACGTCGACGACGTCGTGCGACGGGGGGCGCCGAGTCGAACGACCGAGATCGGTCTCGCCGACGCGTCGCTCTCCTTCGAGCAACAAACAACTATCACGGTTCGGACGGACAACGCGTCGATCGAGAATCAGACTATCCAGTTGCAGTCGCTGGTGTACGACTCGGGATCCGGGACACGGATCGTCTACAGCGGCGGCGCACTCCTCAGAGTGGACGGGGACGACCCGGTGATGTTCCGGGAGCCGAACTTCCGACTGGGGAACGACACCGTGATCCTCCCCACCGTCACGCTGTCGTCGACTGACGACACCATCGGCGGTGACTCAGCCGTCACTGTCGAGACCCGGGACGCCGGCGCCGCGGTGGTCGGCGCTGGGCAAGTCGACACGGTGACCGTCGAGGTCACCTCCCCGCACGCGACTGCCTGGTACCGGTATCTGGACGACGAAGCGGACTGCGATCCGCCCGAGAGCGGGACCGTGACCTGTCGGATCGACGCCGACCGGGTCGCCGTGACGGTGCACACGGTCGAGGTTCGATTCCGGTAGGGACGGGTTCGTTCGCTCTGCAGATCCCCGTGTCTTCGGCCATCCCCGGTTCGTGGGTATGTTCGACACGTGAGTGTCTGGTGTAGAGGTGGTAACAATCGTTAATCTCGATTGGGGAGAAAAGAACGCTCACAGAGATGTCTGGTCACGCTGTCGAACTGGACGACCGCGTCGACCAGTGGTGGTTCTGGTTCGGTGCCGCGCTCTTCCTCCTGATCCCAGTGGATCTGTTCACCACGCTACTGGCGGTCGGGCGGTACGGGACCGCGGTCGAAGCGAACCCGCTGATGCGGTGGCTGCTGGAACGGGGGCTACTCGTGGGAACGGCCGCGAACCTCCTCGCTGCCGGACTCGCGTTGTGGCTCTTTCACGTGATGATCGGTCGAATTCGGCGCCTCTCGCCGGTCTATCGCCCCGTCTGCGTCCGTCTCGTCGACGTCTGGATCGGCCTGTTGATCGTCACCGGACTCGTCGTCGTCGTCAACAACCTGCTCTCGCTCGCCTAACTCCTCGACTCAGGCGATCTTCCGGCTCACGTCGATCGTGACGTCGGAGGTCAGATCCAGTTCGATCGTCTCCGAGAGCGATCGCCAGCCGCGACACTTGGGTATCGCGAGGCTGTTCTCGATACTCCCGCCGCGGCGTTCCGTGATGAGGTCGAAGATGATGTCGGCGAAGTACTCGGTCCGATCACGCTGTGGCGGGACGTCGCGACCGTTCAGGCAGTGCAGGACGGCGAGGCTTCCCGTTTCGGCCGTTCGGGCCCTGAGCCCGTTCACGAACGCCTGATACTCGCTTCCGCCCCGTCGCTCGAGCGGATCGATCGGATCGACGATCAGCGTCGACGCCTCGTCGACGTCGTCGATCACTGCTCGCGCGTCGGTCAGCGGGGAGTCGGCATCGAGCCGGCGAATGTCGATCCGGTCGACCGGGGCGTCGGTTTCTGCCAGCGTTCGCTCGACGTCCGCCGCCGTCCGTTCGGTGGTCAGGTACACCGTCTCCCTGACAGCGGCCATCTCGTAGAGGAACAGTTCGGACTGACTGGCCGGCGCCGCCGACAACGCGACGACCCGGCCGGCGGGGATTCCGCCGCCGAACTTCCGGTCGAGCACGTCCATTCCCGTCGAGAGTGTATCGACGGCGTCCCGCTCCGACGACGTCTCCGTCTCCCAGTTTAGGCTGTGGGTTTCACCGCTCATTGTCCCTTAGGTACGGAATCATTGCATATTGTTACCAATCGGCTTCTCGGGTAAACCGTCGTGTGACCGCATTCAGGCGCCGTGTGAACGGACTCAGGTAGCCTATTCCGGAAGCACTGTCTCGATTTCGAGGTTGTCCGTATGAGATCGTTTGTGGATGGGCGATAGCACTGGCGACGCCCCGTTTGTGTGGCGGATTCGGGTTCGGAAACGGGCGGTAAGGGAGTTTCTAACGTTCGTATTGATCGGGCTGATCGACCGCACAACTCGGATTACAAACTCCTTATGGTTGGTGTAGTCAGATAGCACCGACCTGGTGGCTGGTCGTCTCGAGAGGTTGTGACGCCTGCGACGCACACAGGTGGTGTGAAACAAACAATGGACCTACCAAAACTCCAAAACGACGAACGGGCCGTGTCGCCGGTAGTCGGCGTCGCGCTCCTGATCGCCATCACGGTGATCCTCGCGGCAGTCATCGGCGGCGTAGTACTCGGCCTCGGAACAAGTTCGGTCGACGCACCGCAAGCATCGCTACAGTTCGAATACAACGATACTGCTGATGAGCTGACTGTCTCTCACAAGGGTGGCGAAAAACTCAAGTCGGACAACTTGGCTGTGAGAGGGAACGCTACTTTCACCTTCTCCAGCGACTTGGCTGCGGGTCAGAGTCGGACCATTCCCGCGACCCTGAGCGATGGCGACGAAGTCAGCATCGTCTGGCAGGATCCCAACAGCAACGAGGAAGCGGTTATCGGCACCTTCGAGTACAGCGGATAATCCGGTTCTCGGGGGCCGTCCCTGGGCCGGACCTCCCTTCACGATTTTTCGAGTCAGTCCTCGAGACGCCGAAGCAGTCCGTACGTCAAAGAACCCCCTGATTGTGGCGAGGAACTCGCGGACCGAGCAGTCCGAGCGACCGCAGCCCAATTTCGTATAGCGATATATAATTTACGAGCCCCGGTAAGTCGACGCTCGCCCTCTCAACGTGCGGAACCGCACTCACCGCTTCGCCGGCGATAGAGGCGTCGAGGTCGTCGATATCGCCGCCCGTCCGATCGCTGTTCCCCGCCGGACTCGAAGCGTCCGGCGAGGAAGGGCACCCTTCAAGCCCGTCCCTGCCCGCGTGCCCGTATGGACGCGACCGACGGCCTCTGTGTGGAGTCCTGCGAGCGCTGCCCGGCGCTCGTCGAGTCCCGGAGCCGTATCGTCAACGGGGTCGGCCCCGAGGACGCGGATCTGGTGTTCCTCGGCGAGGCGCCGGGGCAGAAAGAGGACGAGGGCGGCGAGCCGTTCGTCGGCCGCTCGGGCGACGTGCTCGACGAGGCGCTCCGCGACGCCGGCCTCGCTCGCTCGGACGTGCGGATCACCAACTGCGTGCGCTGCCGGCCGCCCGACAACCGCGATCCGCACAAGGCGGAACTGGGGAACTGTCGGGGCTATCTCGAGGCCGAACTCGAGACGGTCGACCCCGAACTCGTGGTCACGATGGGAAAAGTGCCCAGCGAGCACCTGCTGGACCGCGACGTCGCCGTCACGAAGGAGGCCGGTGAGGTGCAGGACGCCCACGTCGGCGACCGCTCGCAGCGGGTGCTGCTCTCGGTTCACCCGGCGGCAACGCTGTACGACGCCTCCCAGCGCGACACGTTTTCGGCAGCTATCGCCCGCGCGGCCGAACTCGCGGGCGTCGCCGACGGCGAGGACGGACAGTCACGGTTGGGCGACTACTGAGGTGGGCCACGACGGAAAGTCACTTGACCGCCGGAAACCGAGAGGTATCTATGGACTCTCACGCCGACGTAGTCGTCGTCGACTACGGACTCGGCAACCTCCGCAGCGTGACGAAGGGGCTCGAACGTGCGGGGGCGTCGGTCACCATCACCGACGACCCTGGACGCTTCGCGACCGCCGACGGCGTCGTCCTCCCGGGTGTCGGCGCGTTCCGAGAGGGTATGGAGAACGCCGACCCGTACCGCGATGCGCTCGCGGACGTGGCCGCCTCGGATACCCCCCTGTTCGGCATCTGTCTCGGGATGCAGATGCTGCTCTCGGGGAGCGAAGAGGCGGCCCACGCCGGCCAGGGCGCCGTCGATGGGCTGGATCTGATCCCCGGGACGAACGTGCGCTTCCGCGGCGAGCAGAAGGTGCCCCACATGGGCTGGAACGAGCTGGACGTCGCCCGTGACCATTCGCTCGTGACGGGCGTCGAGGGCGGCCGCGGGGGCTCCGTCGACGGCGAACACGCCTACTTCGTCCACTCCTACTACGCCGACCCGGACGACGAGCACGCAGTCGTCGCCGAGACGGAGTACGACGTCACGTTCCCGGCTGTCGTCGCCAACGACGACGGTACCGTGTTCGGGACGCAGTTCCACCCGGAGAAGAGCGGCGAGACCGGGCTCACGATCCTGAAGAACTTCGTCGACCTCTGCTGAGGCGGTTTTCGGCTGTTTCGCGCCGTTTCGGATAGCTGCGCGTCGCGGGTGCTATAGCGATGATAAACCACATAGTGCGATACAGAAAATACGGAACGACGGCGAGTAGCGCGGCTAGTGGTTCCGTAACCGATAGCGGCGTCGCTCGCCGGTTAGCGTTCGTAAAACGGAGTTAAATCGCCGGGAGGCGACTACTCAGTTAGTTGCGGACGAGGTTCGTCGCGCGGGGGCCCTTGTCGGCCTGTTCGATCTCGAATTCTACCTCTTCACCTTCTTCGAGGTCCGGGCCGCCGATGTCTTCCATGTGGAAGAACACGTCGTCGTCCGCATCCTCAGTCTCGATGAAACCGTAGCCGCCTGTGTCGTTGAAGAAATCAACCGTACCGTTTGCCATTACAAACATACATGGGCGCCAGTACGGGATAACCCTTGCGAGGGTCGTGGTACCACGGGGGTTCGGTTGGCGTTCGTCCACCGAGATCCCGGGCCGATCCCCCGAACCGTTTTGCCGGCGCTGGCCCCAGCGATCGTATGGACGCAGGGTTCGACGCACGGCTCCGGGCCGACGGCGTGGCGTTCGGCCAGCGAGACGCCGAACTGCTCCGGGCCGTCGACGACGCGGGGTCGCTCAACGCCGCCGCCTCGACGCTGGGTCGCTCCTACTCCCGGGCACACGATCGACTGACGGACCTCGAGGACGCCTTCGGCGGGCTGGTCGAGCGCCAGCGCGGCGGCAGCGGCGGCGGCGGCAGCGCCCTCACCGACCGCGCTCGGGACCTGCTCGCGGCGTTCAACCGCCTGCGCGCGGGGTACAGCGCCATCGCCGAGACGACCGAAACCGTCCTCGACGGCGAAGTCGTCGACCGCGACGGCGAACTCGGGGCCGTCGAGACGGCGTCCGGGCGAGTCCGGGCGCTCGTCCCGCCGGAGGGCGACTCGGTCGAGGTGGTGCTCCGCGCCGACGCGGTGACGCTCCACGACGCCGACGACGCGCCGGCGGGTGGCGCGACGAGCGCGCGGAACCGATTCGTTGGGGAGGTAGTGGCGGTCGACCGCGGGGAGTCGATCTGTCGAGTTTCGGTCGCGGTCGGCGCCGCCGACCCTCTCGTGGCGCTGGTCACCGAGGAGAGCCGGCAGCGACTGGGTATCGAGGTCGGTCAGACGGTGGTGGCGTCGTTCAAAGCGACGGCGACGAGAACGACACCTCGATAACGGTCAATCGAGGCCCTGTGGGCAGAGGACCAAACCCCCGACGCGTTTTTCCCGACCCTCCGCAATCGTTCGAGCATGCACGTCGTCACGCTCGGCCCGGCGGGGACCTACTCCCACCGTGCCGCGCAGTCCATCGCCGAAGGGTCGGTCAGCTTCCGCGAATCGGTGACCGAAATCGTCGCGGCCGTCGCCGACGGCGAGTTCGAGCGCGGGGTGGTCCCCGTCGAGAACAGCATCGAGGGCTCCGTCGACGAGAGCCTCGACGCGCTGGCCGACCGTGAGGTGAGCGTCGTCAGAGAGATCGTCTCCCCGATCCGGCACGCGCTGCTGGCCCAGCACCCCGAGTTCGACACCGTCGCCTCCCACCCGCAGGCGCTGGCCCAGTGCCGAAAGTACCTCAACGAGAACTACCCCGACGTGGCTCAGGAGGCGGTGGCGTCGACGGCCCGGGGCGTCGAGCGCGCCCGCGAGGATCCTTCTGTGGCAGCGATCGGTCACCCCGCGAACGACGGCGACGGCCTCCAGCGCATCGCCGAGAACATCCAGGATCGGGACTCGAACGCCACCCGTTTCCTCGTCGTCGCGCCCGAGAGCGCTCGCTCGGACGCGGGCGGGAAGACGAGCCTCGTGGTCTACCCCGGCGCGAACTACCCCGGCCTGCTGCTCGAACTGTTGGAGTCGTTCGCCGACCGGGACATCAACCTCTCGCGCGTGGAGTCCCGGCCCAGCGGGCGCCGCCTCGGCGACTACTGCTTCCACTTCGACATCGAGGCCGGCCTCTACGAGGCCCGCACCAAGCGCGCCCTCGAGGAGATCGAAACCATCTGTGCGAACGGGTGGATCCGCCGCCTCGGCTCCTACGACACCGAGCACGTCGTCGAGTAACGGTCGGCGACAATTCTTAACAGTCCGGCAGCCCTCTGTCCGGGCATGTCCGGACGACGCGATCCGTTCAAGGAGATCGAGGAACTGTTCGAGCAGCTAAACGAGGGGTTCGGCGAGGTCGGTCGCGACCTCGGCGAGGAGTTCGGCGGGCGCGGTATCCACGTCGACGTCGCCGAGTCCGACGACGAAATCGTCGTCGTCGCCGACGTGCCGGGGTACGCCCCCGAGGACATCGACGTCTCCGTAACCGACCGCAAGCTCCGGATTTCAGCCGAGAGCAGCGAGGAGAGCGAGTCCGACGAGGACACTACGTACTACCGACGCGAGCGGACCCACCAGTCGGTCAGCCGTACCGTCTCGCTCCCCGCCGACGTGAACGAGCAGGAGGCCGATGCGAGCTACGAGAACGGCGTGCTGACGGTCATGCTCCCCAAAGCGGGCGGTGAGGGCGGTGTCGACATCCAGGTCAGCTAAGGTGACGGGATAGCACGGCTCAGTACGGCTTTATCCCCTCACAGCGCCTCTCTACCTTCGGTGAATCATTGATGCGTACAGATACCTTCGACGACATCGACCGCCTGTTCGACCGCATGCACCGCTTCGCGGGCGGGAGCGAGGGATGGGGAGACCACGCCCTCGAGTGGCGGGACCACCGGAAGATGCGCGTCGACCTCTCGGCGGACGACGACGAGATCGTCGTCGCCGCGGACCTCCCGGGGTTCGACCGCGAGGAGATCGACATCACTGTCGAGGACGAGCATCTCGTCATCGCGGCCAGCCACGACGACGTGGCCGAAACCGGGGCGGAGAGCTACCTCCAGCGGGAGCGCCGGGCCGACGCCATCCGGCGCACGATCAGCCTGCCCGTCGCAGTCGACGCCGAGGCTGCCAGCGCGTCCTACACCAACGGCGTACTGACGGTGACCCTGCCCAAACAGGTCCAGAGCGAGGGCCACCGCATCGATATCGACTGAGCGACCGACCGCTGACAGCCCGTTCGCTCTCCATCTGCGCTCCGGCATCCCCTCCTTCCGGCTTCCTCCAGCCCTCCTTCGGCCGGCTTCTTTCCGATTTCCCGTTTGCTCGCCCCTATTACTCCGTCCAGCGCCGCACGGCGTAGTCGCTGCCCACCGAGAACAGGAAGAACAGCGGCGGCACCAGTAGCGTCGTCACCCAGTTGACGTCGTTCGTGAGGTAGCCGTAGCCGAGCAGCGCGAGAAACACCACGAGCGCCCGGAGTACGCGGCTCCGGAGCGATTTGCCGACGATTTCCATACCCAGGGGTCGGCCCTCACGCCGAAGAATCCCGCGGTCGGTACCGTTTTGCCGCCCATCGCCGAAGCCGCGGGCGTGTCACTCCCGCTCACCCGGCGTGCCGTCGCCGCCGCCCTCGGCGCGACGGCCGTCTGGCGCGCGCTCTCGGGCGTCGCCGCCGTCGTGCGCTGGCTCTGGGTGGGGGAGGTTCTCGGCAACCGCTCGATGGCGCTACTGTTGGTTTCGGTCGTCGTCGGCCCCGTCGTCGGCGCCGTCGCGGGCGACGCCGCACTCCGCGGGGGCTACTGGTCGCCGATGCGGGGGCCGCATCGTCGACGGCTCGCAGCGCTACTGGGGCTGTTGATCGTCCCGTTCGTGGCGACGCAGGCGGCGAGCCTGCTGTTGGGCGACACAACGTCGCTACCGCTCTACGGCGCGGTGACGCTCACGGTGACGGTACTGATCCTGCTCGCGGCGTTCTCAGGCAGCGATAAGTGAGAAGACGGCGAGGGCGGCGCCCACCGCCAGCGCGGGGATGGCGACGGCGATGGGGAGCAGGCCGGCGAGTGCGCCCAGCGTGATCGGCACCATCGCGAGGAGACAGCAGAGACCGAGACCGAACGCCACCAGGGGGACGACCCGGCGGACGGCGTCGGGGAGTGCGGTGGAACCGGTTGTGCTGGCCATGCGTACCCGAGAGGCCGCGGGTTCGGCGTAAAGGGTCTTCGGTCGGACGGTTCGGGTGTGTCGCGTCACCACGGTGCTCGATTCGGGGGTCGCGGATCGGCGTCGCTGCCGCCCGCGCGAGGCAGAACTGATGGGTATTTTTACGCGGGGACGGGAGTTACGGGTATGGACTACGACCCGCAGGCGATAGAGGAGCGCTGGCGCCAGCGCTGGCGGGAAGAGGGCCGGTACGAGGCCGACCCCGCCGACAGTGAGGGACAGAGTCCCTCTGGCAGCCGGACGCAGTCCGCCGATGGCGCGGAGGGTGACGACGACGCCACGTTCGTCACGGTCCCGTACCCCTACCCCAGCGGCGGGATGCACATCGGCCACGCCCGGACGTACACGGTGCCGGACGCGTACGCCCGCTACCGGCGCCAGCAGGGCGACAACGTGCTGTTCCCGATGGCGTGGCACGTCACCGGGACGCCGATCATCGGCGCCGTCGAGCGCCTGAAGAAGGGCGAGGAGGAGCAGCTATCGGTGCTGCAGGACACGTACAACGTCCCCGAGGAGGATCTGAGCGATCTGGAGACGCCGATGGGCTTTGCGGAGTACTTCATCGAGGAGCACTACAAGAAGGGGATGAAGTCCCTGGGCCTGTCGGTCGACTGGCGCCGGGAGTTCACCACCAACGACGAGCGCTACTCGAAGTTCATCGAGTGGCAGTACCAGACGCTGAAGGAGAACGGGCTGGTCGAGAAGGGCCTCCACCCGGTGAACTACTGTACGAACGAGGAACAGCCAGTTACCACTCACGACCTGCTGGAGGGAGAGGACGCGGAGTTCCAGGAGTACACGCTGGTTCGGTTCCGTGGCGACGCGCCCGATAACGGCGACGCGGACCGAGCAGGCGCGTCGGACAACGGCGACGAGCCGAGAGCAGTCTTCCCGATGGCGACGCTTCGGCCCGAAACCGTTCGCGGTGTCACGAACGCCTACGTCGACCCCGAGGCGACGTACGTGCGCGCGAGCGTCGACGGCGAGACGTGGATCATCTCGGAAGACGCCGCCGGGAAGTTCCGCCTGCAGGACCGCGAGGTCGAGATTCTGGCCGAGTTCACGGGCGAAGAAATCGTCGGTACGAGCGTCGAGAACCCCATAACGGGCGACGACGTGCTGATCCTGCCCGCCGGGTTCGTCGACGCCGACAACGCCACCGGCGTCGTGATGTCGGTGCCGGCCCACTCGCCGGACGACTACATCGCGCTGGAAGAGCTGAAAGCGCGGGCCGACGACCTGGCCGCGTACGGGATCGATCCCGCGGCCGTCCGCGACATCGAACCGATCCCGATCCTCTCCGTCGAGGGCTACGGCGAGATTCCGGCTGCCTCGGCCGTCGAGGAGTACGGCATCGAGTCGAGTAACGACCCCGCGCTGGAGGAGGCCACGAACGACCTGTACAACGCCGAGTTCCACTCGGGCGTCATGAACGACGAGTACGGCGAGTTCGCCGGCGAAGTCGTCGAGGACGTGCGCGAGCGCTACCGCGAGGCCAACGCCGGCGACGCGTTCGACACGATGCAGGAGTTCAGCGAGGAGGTCATCTGTCGCTGCGGCGGCGACGTCGAAGTCGCCTACCAGGACACCTGGTTCCTGCGCTACAACGACGAGGAGTGGATGGAGAAGACCCGCCGGGCCATCGCGAACCTCGACGCCATCCCGGAGAACACTCGCGGCGAGTACGAACACACCGTCGGCTGGCTGAACGAGTGGCCCTGTATCCGGAACTACGGGCTGGGGACGCGCCTGCCGTGGGACGACGAGTTCGTGATCGAACCGCTCTCTGACTCGACGCTGTACATGTCCTACTACACGGTCGCTCCCCACATTCAGGACGTGCCCGTCGAGGACCTGGATCGGGACTTTTTCGACGCGATGTTCTACGGCGCCGACGCCGTCGACGACGCCGACCCCAAAGCCCTCGAACTGGGCGAGGAGTGGGACTACTGGTACCCGGTCGACTACCGCTTCTCGGGCAATGACCTGATCACCAACCACCTGACGTTCTACCTCTACCACCACGCCGAGTTCTTCCCCGAGCCGAAGTGGCCCCAGGGCATCGTCGTGATGGGGATGGGCCTGCTAGAGGGCCGGAAGATGTCCTCCTCGAAGGGCCACGTCGTGCTCCCGGGCGAGGCCATCTCGGAGTTCGGCGCCGACACCGTCCGGTTCTTCCTGCTGAACGCCTCCGAGCCGTGGCAGGACTACGACTGGCGCGAGGACGCCGTCGAGAGCACGCACAACCAACTGCGCCGGTTCTACAACCGTGCACAGGAACTGATCGAGGGTGAGGCTGGCGACCGCGACGCCATCACCGACGTCGACCGCTGGCTGCTCTCGAAGCTCCAGGCCACCGTCGACGAGGCCACCGAGGCGATGGAGGGATCCGAGACCCGGACCGCCACGCAGGCGGCGTTCTACGGCTTCGACGAGTACCTGAAGTGGTACCGACGCCGCGCCGACCTGGACCGACCGGGCGCGCGCTGGACGCTCCGGCACGTGCTCGAAACCCGACTGCGCCTGCTGGCGCCGTTCACGCCGTTCCTCGCGAACGAACTCCACGAGGACCTGACGGGGACGCCCGCCGAGGACGCGCCGTGGCCGACCGTCGACGACGACCTGCGCGCGCCGGATCTGGAACTGCAGGAGGCCCGGGTGCAGACGCTGGTCGACGACATCAACGAGGTCGCGGACGTGACCGACACCGACCCGGAAACCATCCGGATCTACGTCGCGGCCGACTGGAAGCGACAGGTGTTCGACGCCGTCCGCGAGGTCGGCGCCGACGTGGGCGCGGTGATGAGTGAAGTGATGAGCGACCCCGACCTGCGCGAGAAGGGCGACGAGGTCAACCAGGTCGCACAGGACGCCGTCGAGTTCGCCCGTGACTACGACGAGGACGAACTCGCGGATCTGCTGGCGATGGACGAGCGCGCGGCCTACGAGAACGCCGCGCCGTTCCTCGGTCGCGAGTTCGATGCGGAGGTCGTGGTGTCCGCCGAGGACGACGAGGGCGTGGTGGATCCGGCCGACCGCGCCGGGAACGCGATCCCGTTCCGCCCGGCGATCTACCTGGAGTAGTCGGCGTTTCAGCTTTCGGTTTTTCCGGTTAGTCGGCGTTTTTGGTCGTTCTGAATACGACCGCCGACAGCATCTCGTTCGTAGGACTCTGGGACTGCAGGGCGTCGGGCATGAAGCCCGGCGCAGCATCCAATCCCCACCCCTCCCCTCGCGCCGGCGGCGGTGCGCCGTCACCAGAACGCGGTGCGTTCTGGTTGGCAGACGAGAGCCGGAGGCTCTCGTCGACGTCGCGAGGCGTCCACCGCACCGCTGCTGGTAGTGGCGCGCGAGGTGAGCGCGCTCCTGCGCGAACGAGCGCGCGAGGGACGAGCGACCTGGCGGGGCGAGTCGGTTGGGGAGGGTGTGGCTGCGGTGCTGTGCGGTTCCCAGAGTCCTAGCCCACTCCACGGTGCCGTTCGCGGTCGCTGTACTGCAGCACCAACCGACCACACTCCTCGAAAATATCGAAGAAGCGCCTCTCCCCTGCCCGTTACCGAATCAGGCCAGGCCGAGCAGGTCGAAGTTCGTCCCGTTCCCGCGCTCGTCCGCGTGCTCGTACACCACGTGTGCGGCGGCCACGTCCTGAATCGCCAGCCCCGTCGAGTCGAAGACGGTCACGCCGTCCTCGGCCGTCCGGCCGGCCTTGTCGCCGACGACGATCTCGCCGATCTCGCCGTAGATATCCTCGTCGGAGAGCACGCCCTCGCTCCACGGGACGTTGATCTCGCCGGAGTGGGTACACTGCGCGTAGTCGTCGATGACCAGTTTCGCGCCCTGCAGCACCGCGTCCTCGATCTCGTGTTTCCCCTCGGCGTCGGCGCCCATCGCGTTGACGTGGGTGTGCTCGCCGAGGTCCTCGGGACCGAGAATGGGGTCACGAACCGGCGTCACGGTCGAAACCACGTCGCAGTGGCCGGCGTCGCTCGGGCTGCCCGAGCGCACGTCGAAGCGGTCCTCGAACGCGTCGATGAACGCCTCGACGCGGGCCTCGTCGAGGTCCGAGACGACGACCTCCTCGATGTCGCGGACCTCCGCGATAGCCTCCAGTTGGCTGTAGGCCTGTACGCCGGCGCCGACGATCCCCATCGAACTGGCGTCCTCGACGGCGAGGTGGTCGGTGGCGACGGCGGCGGCGGCGCCGGTGCGCTGCATCGTGAGTTCGGTGCCGTCCATGATCGAGAGCGGGAACGCGTTCTCCGGGTTGGAGTAGATCATCGTCCCCATCACCGTCGGCAGGTCGAACTGCTCCTCGTTGTCGGTGTGGACGTTGACCCACTTGATGCCGGCCGCGTCCCAGTCGCCCGTGTCGAGGTAGGCGGGCATCGAGCGGAAGTCGCCGCTGTACTGTGGCAGGTCGACGTAGGACTTCGCGGGCATCTTCGCGTTGCCGTTTTCGTAGGCGGCGAACGCCTCCTCGATGGCCGGAATGAGCTCCGCCATCGACGTGTTGTGGTGAACGTCCTCGCTATTGAGAAGCAGCGTTTCCATAGCCCCGAGTACCGGGGGGTGCCTCTTAATTCTGTCACAATCGACGCCGTCTGCCGATCGGGCTCCCGTCTGCCGAATTATTCCTCGAAGCCGCCGGCCTCGAGCGCGGCGTCGACGCCCGCGTCGTCGTGGATGACCGCCGACACCGCACGGGCGATGTTCTCCGGCTGTTCGTGCTGGAAGATGGAGCGACCCATCGAGACGCCGGCGGCGCCGCCGTCCATCGCGCCGCGGACCATCTCGACCGTCTCTCGGTCGGTGCCCTTGCTCCCACCCGCGATCAGGACGGGGAGTTCGGTCGACTCGGCGACGCGCTCGAAGCTCTCGCCGTCGCCGGAGTAGCCCGTCTTCACCAGATCCGCGCCGAGTTCCTCACCCAGTCGGACGGCGTGGCCCAGCGATTCGGGGTCGGTGCTGTCGACGCCCTCGCCGCGGGCGTACGTCATCGCGAGCACGGGCATCCCGAACTCGCGGGCCTGTTTCGTGACCTCGGCTAACTGTTCGATCTGACCGGGCTCGTACTGGCTGCCGACGTTGAGGTGGATCGAGACGGCGTCGGCGCCGGCCCGTACCGCCTCCTTCACGGTCCCGGTGACGCGCTTGTCGTTCTCGTCGGGACCGATGGTCGTCGAGGCGTTGAGGTGGATGACGTAGCCCGCGTCGTTCCTGTTCGGGTGGACCCGTGGGGCGATGCCCTTCTGGGTCAGGACGGCGTCTGCGCCGCCGCGGGTGACGGCGTCGATGGTCGATTCGATGTCGACCAGCCCCTGGACGGCGCCCATCGTGATGCCGTGGTCCATCGGCACCATCAGGACGTTTCCGTCTGTCGAGAGGCGGTCGAGTCGGGCGGCTCTGCCGGCGTCGGTGGGGGTAAGTCGGGTCATGGTTATCGGTCGCCGGCACTTTCAGCCGGCTCGGATCCGTGGTACCGGCGTCGCCGCCGGTGTCGGTAGTGTGCTAATTTGTGGCAACGGTGGGCTTGAGGGTTGCGCTCCCGGCCGCCCTATCTCCCTTCCGGTTCCGGGGATCCGCGGGCGCCACGCAGCGCGCCATCCTTCAGTTCGCGGGCTTTCTCCCGCAGGTCGTCGGCCACGTCCGCGGTCGGGCGGTCGTTCTCGACGCCGTCGGCGATGATGTCGACGAGCGCGGAGCCGACGATGATGCCGTCGGCGCCCGCCGAGACGACGCGGGCGGCGTGGTCGCCCGAGGAGATGCCGAAGCCGACCGCCTTGGGCACGTCCCAGTCCGAAATCCGGGCGAGGCTCTCGGCGGTCTGGTCGGAGACGTCCGTCTGCGCGCCCGTGACGCCCATTCGGGCCTGCACGTACACGTAGCCCGAGACCTGTTCGCGGATGGTGTCGAGTCGGTCGTCGGTCGTCGTCGGCGCGACGATGAACACCAGATCGAGACCGAACTCGTCGCAGGCCGCCCGCAGGTCGTCGGCCTCCTCGGCGGGCAGGTCCGGGACGACGAAGCCGTCGATACCGACCTCGGCGGCGCGCTCGACGAACGGGCGCGGGCCGGGCGCGGCGTAGTCGCCCTCGCCCGCCGCAGTGCCGGATTCGGCGCCGTAGCGGAAGATGAGGTTGTAGTAGGTCATACAGACCAGCGGCACGTCCACGTCGAGGTCGTCGACGAACTCGAAGTACGTCTCGGGGGTGATCCCGCCCGAGAGCGACCGGACGACTGCCTGCTGGATCGTCGGCCCCTCCGCGATGGGTTCCGAGAACGGCAGACCGAGTTCGACGCAGTCGGCGCCGCCCTCGACGAGCGCTTCGACGTACGCCTTCGAGGACGCGAGGTCGGGGTCGCCGACCGCGAGGTAGGGGATGAACGCGGGGTCGTCGTCCGCGAACGCCTCGGGAAGCCGGCTCATAGTCCCCCCGCGAACTCCGACATGTCCGGCGCGTTCGGGATATCGCGCTTGTCGGTCTCCTCGATGACGGTTTCGAGGTCCTTGTCGCCCCGACCGGAGAGATTGATGACGATTCGGTCGCCGAGTTCCTCAGCAGCATCGTCGTCGCTCTCCGCATCCGGGCCGAGGACTTCCTCAACGTACGCCAGCGCGTGGGAACTCTCCAGCGCGGGGATGATCCCCTCCTCCTGCGAGAGTCGGTGGAACGCTTCGAGCGCGGCGTCGTCGTCGACGTTGACCGCCGAGACGCGGTCCTCGTCGACGAGGTAGGCCAGTTCCGGGCCGACGCCCGCGTAGTCCAATCCTGCCGAAACGGAGTGAGATTCGACGATCTGGCCCCACTCGTCCTGCAGCACCTTCGTGCGGGCGCCGTGGAGCACGCCCTGCCCGCCCGTCGAGAGCGAGGCGGAGTTGGGGGCGACCCCCTCCTCCTCGTCGACGGCGAGCGAGGAGCCACCCGCCTCGACGGCGAGGAGGTTGACTTCCTCGTCGTCGGTGAACTCCGCAAACGCGCCCATCGTGTTCGATCCGCCGCCGGCGCAGGCGACGACGGAGTCGGGGAGCGCGCCGAACTGCTCCTGGGCCTGCGTCTTCGCTTCCTCGCTGATCACCGACTGGAACTCCCGGACCATCTCCGGGAACGGCGCGGGGCCGACGACGCTGCCGACGACGTAGTGGGTGTCCTCGACGTTGGTCGCCCAGTCCCGCATCGTCTCGCTGATGGCCTCCTTCAGCGTCCCGCGGCCCGCCGTGACGGGGTTGAGGTCGGCGCCGTTGATGCGCATCCGGAACACGTTGGGGCGCTGGCGCTGGATGTCGGTCTCGCCCATGTAGATCTCGCAGGGCATGTCGAGGTGGGCCGCCGCCATCGCCGTCGCGGTGCCGTGCTGGCCCGCGCCGGTTTCGGCGACGATGCGCTCCTTGCCCATGTACTTCGCCAGCAGCACCTGCCCGAGCGCGTTGTTGAGTTTGTGGGCGCCGCCGTGCAGCAGGTCCTCGCGCTTGAGGTACACCTCGCGGTCGTAGCGCGCCGAGAGGTGTTCGGCGTGCTGCAGCGGCGTCGGTCGGCCGCCGAACTGGGCCAGACGCTCCCGGAACTCGTCCATGAAGCCGTCCTCGTTCCCCAGCACGTAGCGCTCGTAGGCGTCCCGCAACTCCTCGATCGCGGGCATCAGCGCCTCGGGCACGTACTGGCCGCCGTACTCCCCGAACTTCCCGTCCGCAGATGAATCAGAGCTCATGCGTTGACGAACCGTCTCGTGTTCTCCTCTGGGTCCCCGTCCATGATAGCGGTGCCGATGAGCAACCCGTCCGCGCCCGCCTCGCGCATCCGCCGGGCGTCCGCGGGCGTCGAAATCCCGGACTCGGCCAGCAGCGTCGCGTCGTCCGGTACGGCTGGGGCAACCTCCTCGAACGTCCCTAGATCGACCGAAAGCGCCGCCAGATCGCGGTTGTTGACGCCGATGATGTCGGCCCCCGCCTCGACTGCTTGCTCGACCTCCGCCTCGTTGTGGACCTCGACGAGCACCTGCATCCCGCGTTCGTGGGCGGCGTCGATCATCGGCGCCAGATCGTCACCAGGTGGCGCCGCCACCTGGTTGGCTCGCGAATCTTTCGATTCGCGACCGTCACCCAAGAACCGCGCGATCAGCAGCACCACGTCCGCGGCCACCGCGTCCAACTGCGACTCCGTCAGCAGGAAGTCCTTGCGCAGCACGGGCACGTCGACGGCCTCGCGGACACGCTCGTAGTTCTCGACGGAGCCTCCGAAGTGCTCGGGTTCGGTGAGCACCGAGAGCGCCGCGGCGCCGCCGGCGACCATCTCCTCGGCCAGTTCGACGGGGTCGCGGGCGCTCTCGCCCTCGGTCGTCGGACTCGTGGGCTTCACCTCGGCGACCACGGGGTTTCGCCCGTCGGCCTCGGCGGCCGCGAACGCCGCCGGAAGGTCCCGGGTGTCGTCGACGGCTACCCGCGACGCCCCGCCGGGGCGCTCTCTGGCGGCGTCGAGGATAGAGCGCACTGCGGGCGCCATCTCCTTGTTGCTCATAGTTGTACACTAATGTACGGAACTGTTCAAAAGACTTCCGACCTCGGCCACACGAGTCGGGCCCTGCCGCCGGGTTCAAGGCCGAGAGTCGCCTTCGTTCGGCAAATGGAAGACGCCGGCATCTACGCGCGCCAGTCGGACGTGCTCGGACGACCCCTCCAGATCGGTATCGCCAGCGGGCAGGTTATCGACGTGTCGTTCCCGGAGCGAATCCCCGACGACGCCGAAACCGACCACGAGCTGCTGGATCGCGTGTTCGACTACCTCGACGGCGCCGAGGACGACTTCGCGGACGTGGAGGTCGCGATCACGGTCCCGACTAACCAGCGCGAGGTACTCAAAGCGGTCTGCCAGGTTCCCTACGGCGAGACGGGGACCACGCGACAGGTTGCGCACATGGCCAACCTCGATCCGGACGACGAGGACGACGCACAGGCCGTCAGAAGCGCGCTCCGGGCGAATCCCGTCCCGATATTCGTCCCGGACCACCGCGTCGAGGACGCGCCGGGGGCGACGCCGAGCGACGTGGCGGCGACGCTGCGGAACGTCGAGCAGTCGTAGACTCTCGCGAGTCAGTTCAGCCGCATCAGCAGGTGGTCACCTGTTCGCGCCGTGAGCGGGCCGTTCCGGCACGCCACCCCGCCGAACCACACCCTTTTGCCCCATCGCGCGGAACGACGCCCGAATGGAGTTCACGGCCATCCCGGGGGTGGGTGCAAAGACGGCCGCCGCGCTGGCCGAACTCGAGGACGCCGAGACGGCGCTTCGCGACGGCGACGTGGCGACGCTCGCCCGGGCCCCGGAGATCAGCGAGGGCCGGGCGGCCGCCATCGCCCGCGCGGCGGTCCGCCGTGAGCACGGCGACGAGGGCGGGTTCCTCGCGACCGACCGCGCCGACGAGATATACGACGACGCGCTCGGGCTGCTCCAAGCCCGCGCCGTCACCGACTACGGGGAAAAGCGCCTTCAGACGTTCTTCCCGAGCACCGCCGACTCCCGGATCGAGGAAGTCCGGGCGTTCGCGACGGCGGCGATGGAGCGCGACCCCACCCCCGAACTGCTCGACGCGCTGGCCGGCGTCGAACCGCTCGAACCCGCTGCGGGGATCCGGGTCCGAGAGCGCTGTGTCGCGACGACGGACGCCGAGCGCTACGCCGAGGCGAAGGCGGCGCTCCCGGAACTCCCGGTCGAAGTGATCGAGGAGCGCCGCGAACTCGGCGAACTCGGGCGCTCGTACTCGACGGTCTACGTGCTCGACGCGGAGTTCGCGGGCATCGACGTCGACGGCGACGTGCGCGTGGTGCCCGACGCGCTCGATCACCCCGAGGAGTTCGTCCCCGAGCGCACGCTCACGTTCTTCGCCGAGAACCGGGAGCGCCTACTCGCTGCTGCCGAGGTTCACGCGGTGGCCGGTACTCAGATCGACTGTGACCTCGACTCGCTCCGGGCGGCACTCGACCGCGTCGACGAGGATGGCGGTATCGTCGGCGACGAGGAACTCGAACGCCTGGAAGTCGCCGTCGACGACCTCGACGCCGCCGTGAACACGGCTGAATCGGTGGGTAACGACCACCTCCGGGACGCCATCGGCAAGCGCGACGTGACCATCGAGGGGACGGACTTCCTCTCGCTGGTCGAGCAGGGCGCTCGCGTCGACTCGCTGCTCTCCCGCGAACTGGCTGACGACCACGACCACGCGGTCGAACTCGCTCGCGAGCACGTCGTCGAGAGCCTCGACCTCGATTCGGGCGAGGCGGAGTTCGTCGAACGGATCTTCGGCGGCGACCCCTCCTTCCCGCTAGAACACAACGAGGAGGCAGTCTCCCGCCTGCGGACCGAACTCACCGCGGATCGAGACCGGCGGGCCAACCAGCTCGAGACCGAGTTGGCCGCCGACCTCCGGGCGTTCCGCGAGCCAGCGGCGGCGATGGTCGAGTCGGCGCTGGAGCTCGACGTGGAGTTGGCGATTTCGCGGTTCGCCCGCGATTTCGACTGTGTGATGCCGACGCTCGAGGGATCCGGGTTCGCCATCGAGGGTGGGCGCTCGCCGTTGCTCGACGTGCCGTTCGAGGACGTGGATCCCGTCGACTACGGCGTCGACGGCGTGACGCTGCTCTCCGGGGTGAACTCCGGCGGGAAGACGTCGACGCTCGATCTGGTGGGGCTGATCGTCGTGCTCGCACACATGGGCTTGCCCGTGCCGGCCGAGCGCGCGCGTGTCGGGCGCGTGTCGGAACTCCACTACTACGCCAAGTCCCAGGGGACCCTCGACGCCGGCGCGTTCGAGAGCACGCTCCGGGAGTTCGGCGACCTCGTGGAGGGCGAGTCCGGCCGTCTCGTCCTCGTCGACGAACTGGAGTCCATCACCGAACCCGGGGCTTCGGCCAAAATCATCGCCGGCATCCTGGAGGAACTCGACGAGCAGGGCGCCAGCGCCGTGTTCGTCTCCCACCTCGCCGACGGCATCCGGGAGGCCGCCGGCTTCGCCGTCGCCGTCGACGGCATCGAGGCGGTGGGACTCGTCGACGGCGAACTCCGGGTGGATCGCTCGCCGAAGAAGAACCACCTCGCGCGCTCGACGCCGGAACTCATCGTCGAAAAGCTGGCTGGGGAGTCCGAGGGCGGTTTCTACCGGGATCTACTGGAGAAGTTCTGAGTCACGCGGGTCGCTAAAACGGCTCTTTGTGTTTACCTAACTACTTTGCTCGAGACGCCCCTCGACTCAGGTGCGTCCCCGCTTCGGCCCTCCACCGCTCGAACCGGACGCTACGTGTCCCCCACGTCGAACCGACCGAACGTCTCGCCGTCGACGGTTTGCAGCCGTCCGGCGAGCCCTCCCTCCTGTGGCTCCAGTAGCGCAAAGGACTGTCTCGCCCCCCGCGGATCCGCGTGGCTCCCGGGGTTGAGTAGGGTCACCGATCCTTCGGTATCGACGGTCGGTCGGTGGGAGTGACCCGAAACCACGAGGTCGGCGCCGCGCTCCCGGCCGAACATCGCCAGTTCGGTGGCGCCGCCCCGTTTCTGGTGCGTCGCGGCGATACGGACCCCGGCGTACTCGAGCGTCGTCGCCTCGGGCAGTCGCTCGGTGACGGCGTCGCTGTCACGGTTCCCGTACACGGCTCGGAGGTCGCCCGCAGCGTCGTGGAAGGCGTCGAGCACCGCCTCGGTCGTGAAGT
>Ga0136556_1000583_pt1 | contig 21215 bp, 15 predicted proteins | sample AntRauTorckE6831_FD_104780 | JGI IMG/M metagenome (GOLD analysis project Ga0136556, IMG submission 104780) | Saline lake microbial communities from Rauer Islands, Antarctica - Metagenome Torckler E6 #831 | ecosystem: Environmental > Aquatic > Non-marine Saline and Alkaline > Saline | place... | reverse complement strand
CTAATAATTGCCCGATCAGGGCGCAAAAGAGTAAAATTGGAGCATCCAGCGGGCAAAATATAACCCAATATTGTTAATAGCTCATAAATCCCCGGTATGTGATATATGGTCGGGAATAGCTGAAGGGTAGACAAGAAGGTTAGTATGCTCATACATTAAAGAAATGCAGAATAAAAAATAATTATGCTGCCGACAGGCCTTAACATGTAAGAGCTGTTTTAAATCCTAAATTTCCGGGTTTTTACCATGGGCGAACAGGAAAGCATGGCGAGAGAAAATACAGTTTTTCACTTAGAGACTCTGCCCAGCATACCGCAGTTTCTGGTTCAGATGCTGCGTCTAATGCAACAACCTGAAGTAGATACGGACAAACTGGTCCATCTCCTGCGTCAGGATAGCGTAATTACGGCACGAATTTTTCAGTTAGCGGAGACCGCCACCTTTCGCCCCTGGAAGGATGTTCATGACCTGCATCGGCTGGTAGTTGCTCTGGGCCTGAATCATATACGGCAAATCATTTTAACATCTGCAGTGGAACAGGTGTTTGCTCAATGGACAAAAGCCGATCAGAGACAAGTACATTATATATGGTACAAATCTCTTTTCTGTGCCCATCTTGCTAAAGAAGTAGCCCGTATTACGGGGTATACACCGGAAGATGAAGCCTACCTGGCGGGGCTGCTACATCGGATAGGCGAATTGTTATTGCTGGCCAAAGATCCGACCACCTATCATCAGCATCTAAAACAAATACATTCCACCGGAGAAGCAACGGAACGTGAACACCAACTCTGGGGGTGTTCATTCAATGAGCTGTCTGCAAACATAATTGACAGCTGGAAGATCTCTTCATTTCTTAGTGACGCACTTCGTTACCAGAGTCACCCCTCAGATCAACTCGCTGAAAGTATGGCACTGGTTCGCATTCTGAACTTGAGTCGCAAAATGACTGATACCTCAACGCAGGAACGGGCTTCACTGGTTCATTCAGGTACAGTCCTTTTCTCCTTCACCGAAGGAACTTTGACGGATATCCATGCTCTGGCACAGGATAGAACACACCAACTTCTGAAAACCCTGATTTTCGACTTAGAAGCAAAAAAGGATCCCGCAGAGCAACTGGTCACAGAAGAAGATCTGGCCAGCAAGGCGCTACATAAAGAAATAAAAAAACACAGTCTACTCAATGTATTTCAATCTCAATTGTCTGCAGAGCAAGACCTGGCCGGCTTTTGTCGGAAAGCCGAACTGGAACTGCAATTGCTTTTTGGCTGGCAAAAACCGGGGTTTTTTATCCTAAACCGGGAAACCCAGCATTTACATGGCCATGACCCCACAGGTCGCCGCAAGATACTAAACCAGGTAAAACTCAAACCAGAGGCAAGCAGCAGCTTAATCGCTGAAGCTTTCAGGTTGCAGGAAACGCGTCTATTGTCGGCTGAATCCGCGGGACTCAATTTGCTTGATCAGCAACTAATACGACTTTTTGGACATGAAAATCTTTGCAGCATACCATTGGGGACTGGTAGCTGCTCTCAGGGATTGCTCTGTGTGGGTCTGTCTATGACTGAAGTAGCACACTTCCATCAGAAATCAGCATTCCTGATGCAATTTTGTGAACAGTTGGGACAACGGTTAGAAGCTGTGCAACACCAGAACGAACCTTCAGTTCAAGACAGTGCCAATGAAGCACATAACTTCCAGCTACGCAGTACGGTACATGAAATCAACAATCCTCTAGCTATCATGAAAAACTACCTGCAACTTCTTGAAATGAAGCTCCATGATCAGCCGGAAATACCCGGGGAAATCCAGGTGTTACAAGAAGAAATCAGCCGGGTGGCCACACTGGTAGCAGGGCTGATTGATAGTTCGCAAAAGACGCAAAGTCAAGCTTCAGTAAAAATAAACAATCTGGTAGAACGCCTGGCAAGATTTCTGAAAAAATCTGTATTTGCAAACCGGAACATCCGCATGGATCTTGATCTGGACACGCAGATTCCCACGTTGCTTCTGGATAAGAATAAACTTACTCAAGTCCTCCTTAATATCTGTAAAAATGCCGCAGAAGCCCTTCCTGAACATAGCCATCTCTGGATACGTACTCGAAGCCAGATGTTTATGGATGGAGAGTGCTATTGCGAATTGGAAATAGAAGACAACGGTCCAGGCATCCCTATTGAACAGCAGGAAAAACTTTTCCAGCCTCAACAGAGTTCCAAACCGGGCCATGCAGGTTTGGGGCTGGTCATTGCAAAAAATCTGCTAAATGAAATGGGGGGAAAAATAAGCTGTGCCACCGGTGATTGGGGCACGCGTTTCCGGATCCTTTTACCGAAAAATGTCGCTTCTATCCCTGAAAAAAGTGAAAAAAGGTAAAGAACCCATGCTTAAACAATTTCAATCCATGCAAGAGTACCCTTTCCCCGAACCAAATAAAGCATTGGAAACCTGTCGAGAAAAAATAGACCCGCTCTCGATACTGGTAATTGAAGATGAACCACGTATGCGTCACAGCCTCTGTGAACTGTTACGCCACAATTCCTATCAGGTTCATGAAGCTTCTCGCGGTAACGAGGCATTGGAAAAGCTGCGCAAGCACAATTATCACCTCGCTCTGGTGGATCTCAATCTACCGGAGATAAGTGGCCATGAAATAATGGAGTTTGTACGCTCCAATCAACTTGATACCCGATTGATCGTAGTCAGTGGTGAAAAGGACTTTTCCGCAGCTACCAAGGCCATGCGGAATGGAGCTGTTGATTTTATCAGTAAACCCTTCGACTTTTCCAATCTGCTAGAAGTTATCAACAAAGTTGCTGAACGCACCGAACGTCGTCTTCTTGCACAATGCATTCATGAAAAAATAAAATGCTCAGAAGAATTGCATCGCTTTATTGTCAACAACTCTCCGGATTTCATCTATATGCTTGACCATAATGGCTGTTTTGCCTTTGTCAACAATCGCTCTGAAAGCCTGATGGGCTGCGATATGGATGAACTCCTGGGTGAACATTACACCAAAGTGGTGTTCGACGAAGATATGGAGCGCGCGCGCTATGCGTTCAATGAACGTCGCACGGGGGAAAGAGCTACACAAGGCATTGAACTGCGCCTTAAAAACAAACACAAAGATAGTCCTGTTTATGTGGAAGCCAGATGTACTCCTGTAGAACTCACCTCCATGGGGATATACTCTGGAGAAGATCCAGGTAAAGGGCACTTTGTTGGCACATATGGAGTTATTCGCGATCTGACAGAGCGCAAGCGCTCAGAAGAACTGATTCGCTATCATCTCTATCATGACACCCTCACAACACTACCCAATCGAACGTTATTTAATGACCGCCTGCAAATGGCATTAATTCAGGCGCGGCGGGAAAAGCTTAAACTGGCAGTAATTTTTATCGACCTGGATCGCTTCAAAAAAATCAACGACACCTTTGGCCATCTTGTAGGAGATGAGATTCTGCAAACCGTAGCCAGAAGTTTAAAAAAATGTCTGCGTGAAGGAGATACGCTGGCTCGCATTGGGGGGGATGAATTTCTGCTGTTGGCCACCAATCTGCACAATGACACGGACGCAGCTAAAATTTGCAGAAAGATGCTGGATAAATTATCTATTCCTTTATTTTTTCAGGATCGCGAAATTCGCGTTACCATCAGCATGGGGGTCGCCATCTATCCGGATCATGGACAGACACAGCAGGCCCTTGTGCGGCATGCAGACCTGGCTATGTACCGCAGCAAAGAAAAAGGACGTAACAGTTACCATTTCTATACTGATGCCATGCCGCAGAAAGACACCCACTCCCTGGAACTGGAAAATGACCTCTACCACGCCCTGGAAAGGGAGGAATTGGAGTTGCACTACCAACCCCAGGTGGACCTGAACAGTGGTTGTATAGTGGGGCTGGAAGCGTTATTGCGCTGGAACCATCCTGGTCGCGGCACCATCCCACCGTCTCTTTTTATTCCTTTAGCCGAACAAAGTCATTTGATTTCAGATCTGGGCGCCTGGGTGTTTAAGCGCGCATGTGAGGATGCGGCTTCCCTGGAAAAACAAGGGTTCAGCCATTTGAAAATTGCGGTGAACGCATCCATATATCAGCTTGAAAGGGAAGGCTTCTCAGCTGAGTGCCAAAAAGTTTTCAACAGCTGCAATCTGGAGCATAATCGTATAGAGGTGGAGATTACGGAAAGTGGCCTCATGCAGGATATGCACAAGTCTTCCTTGGTTCTCAGGGAATTGGGAAATCATGGCATCAGTATCGCTATCGATGATTTCGGCACGGGATATTCGTCTCTAAACTATTTACAGAGTCTACCCATCAATACCTTGAAGATAGATGGTTCTTTTATCCAAAATGAAAATTTTAAAAAAGGAGATAAAACTATCTTCACTGCCATTCTTTCAATTGCTCAAGGGTTAAAAGTAGATTGCATTGTTGAGGGAGTAGAGACCGAGGCACAAAAAAGCTACTTGAAACAGGTAGGGTGCACCACAGCACAAGGGTTCTTGTACAGCAAGCCTCTACCTCTGGAAAAGGTCAAAGAATATATACAAAACAAAATCTGCAGCTCATAGCAGATAATCAGCTATAAGCTTAGAGGAAAACTGTAAGATTAAGAATTTCAGGGTTCCGCATCAAACATGATCGGCAAAGATCCGCAGCATTAGCAGCGCTGCCAGTTCCGCATCATCCAGGGCACGGTGGTGTCTGATCTCCGGCAGCTCCCCGAACAGATAGCGTCCTAGAATTTCGAGCTTATGGCTGCGTAAATCAGGGTAACACAAACGGCTGAGTTTAAGGGTGCAATAGTGCGAATTGGTAAGGCGCTGCCCCAGACGCGCAAATTCGGCCTCCAGAAAGCGCATATCAAAACCCGCATTGTGCGCCACCAGAATATCGCTCCCGATAAAACACGCAAAATCGCTAAAAACATCTTCAGGTGCGGGTTGCCCCGCAAGCATCGCAGGGGTAATCTTATGTACCGCCAGTGCTCCTGGCGAGATGGGTCGTGAAGTGGCAACCAGCGAGTTGAAGCGTTCCTCCAATTCCCCTTCCACCACGCGCACTGCGCCAATCTCAATAACCCTCTCCCCTTTAGCCGCAGAGATACCGGTGGTTTCTACATCCATCACCACCACAGGCCGTGAACTGAGTAAATTTATCTGATGCGCTAAAAGCGCAGCATTTCTGTATCTGCCCATCCTGAATTTCCTTTTGTTTTGGAGATAGAGTTACTTCTTCCGAGCATAAGTTCAGATTGGCATAGCAGAAAATTCCTACGACTGCAAACCTTGCGATATTCTTGATATCGAACTGTAATATACTTTTTCTTAACAGCCAACCATCGGGCAAAACCCCTACCATATGTATACCAGGCCTCCCTGTTGCAAACCCTTTATTTTATGCTTAAGTGTAATAAGAGATATTTATATTAAAAGGAGATTCACCGAGAACGTGCAACAACACCTGCGTTTAGTTCACTTATTTCAAGGATATTCTCCAGCATGAAACCACAAATCAATGCGACATATCGTCTTCAACTTCAACCCGGATTCGGTTTCGAAGCTGTTTGCGATCTTGTAGAATATCTGACCAGGCTTGGGATTAGCCATATTTATACTTCGCCATATCTTCAGGCCGTACAAGGCAGTACCCATGGCTATGACATGGTAGACCCCGGTCTGGCAAACTACGAGCTGGGTGGATCACCCGCGCATAAGCGCATGTGCATGGCATTAAACAATGTGGGGATGGGGCACATTCTTGATCTTGTGGTAAACCATATGGCCATTGTAGGGAGACAAAACCCCTGGTGGTGGGATGTGCTCGAAAACGGGCCTTCAAGTCCATATGCCAATTGGTTTGATGTAGACTGGGAAAACCCTGAAGAACGCTGGCATAACAAGGTATTGCTGCCGGTACTGGGCAATCACTACGGTCGAATTCTTGAGCACGGAGAGCTGAGCCTAAAACACAGTAAAGGTAAATTTTCCCTGCATTACTTTGAACATATTTTCCCCCTTGATCCTTCAAGTCTCGCCCCTGTGCTTAGAGGGGCGGCACGATCCAGCGATTCTTCCCTCTTAACATTTTTGTCCGAAGAATATCATAACTTACCGCACCCAGGCGCCAGCGAATCCGAGAAAGCACATCTGCGACATAGAACACAAAGCATTCTATTCCAGTTGCTCACACGCCTGTGCCATGAAAATCCACACATCAGCGCCGCTATTGATATTGAGGTTGATCGCCTCAATACCGACTTTGATGCTCTGGATCACCTGTTGGAGCAACAGAACTATCGCCTGGCCTACTGGCGCACTGCGAAGCGTGATCTGGGTTACAGACGTTTTTTTGATATCAACAGCCTTGCAGCCCTACGTATTGAAAAAATGGAGGTATTCAATACCGTTCATGCCCTTCCCTTTGAATGGGCAAAAAAAGGCTGGATAGATGGCTTCCGCATTGACCATCCCGATGGCCTGCGCGACCCGGAAGAATATTTTCAACGCATGCAACAGGCCTGTCCAGATAAATGGATCGTGGCAGAAAAGATTTTGGAACCCGGTGAAACATTGTGTCGTACATGGGCTATCAACGGTACCACCGGCTACGATTTCCTCAATCTATGTAGCGGATTGTTCATTGAATCCGCAAATGAAGATCAGTTCGATTATGTTTACACGAGCTTCAGCAATTACAAGACAAGCTTTACCAAAACCGTATATCAATGCAGGCAGGAGGTTCTGGATAACCTGCTTGCAAGTGATCTGAACCGACTGGCAAGTCTGTTTGTCGCAGTATGTGAGCAACACCGCTGTTATCGCGATTACACCCGGCATGAGTTATACGAAACCCTGCATGAAACCATCATCTGTTACCCGGTCTACAGAACTTATGTGCGTTACCGCGCCGACAGAGTTTCAAAGGAGGACGCGCACTACATCCACATAACGATTAAAAAAGCCATGCAAAACCGCCCGGATCTTGATCCTGAGCTGTTTACTTTTCTACGTCGCCTACTGCTCCTTCAGGTTAAAGGACCTCTTGAAGGGGAGCTGGTCATGCGTTTTCAACAACTTACCGACCCTGTTATGGCCAAGGGAGTCGAAGATACCGCATTCTATCGCTACAATCGCTTGCTTGCTCTCAATGAGGTTGGTGGCTCACCAGACCGCTTCGGTATCTGTGCAGAGCAATTACATACATTCGGCAACCATCTGCAGACACATTATCCACATTCCATGCTCAACACTACTACCCACGACACCAAACGCAGTGAAGATGTGCGTTCACGCCTGGCTGTACTCTCTGAAATACCTCAGCGTTGGGGTGAAATCCTGGCGGAATGGTCTGCGCATAACGACCCGAAACGTCATGACAACATGCTTGACCGCAACACGGAATATCTGCTGTATCAAACCATCATAGGTGCATGGCCTATCGGGGAGGAACGCCTTTGGAACTATGCGCAAAAAGCGATACGTGAGGCTAAGATATATACGGCATGGACCCGGATTAATCCTAAGTACGAAGCATCTGTGCACCGGTTTATTGCTGATCTCATGACAGATTCTACTTTTACTGCCAGCGTTAACGCTTTTGTAGACGAAATACTGCTACCAGGACGGATTAACAGCTTGTCCCAGGTTTTACTCAAACTCACCATGCCGGGTGTTCCCAACATATATCAGGGAACAGAATTGTGGAACCTGAGTCTGGTCGATCCAGACAACCGTAGAACGGTAGATTTCGATCTGCGCCAGCGATTGCTAAATGAAATGCAAGATCTTACCCCAAAGCAGATTATGCACTCGATGGATAATGGCCTGCCAAAACTCTGGCTTATACAGTCTACCCTGCGTCTGCGCCAGAACAGTCCTGAAATGTTCGGGTCTAAAGCGAACTACAATCCTATTAATGCTACAGGCAAACGTTCACATAATGTGTTTGCATTTAAGCGCGACAGCGGGATTATTTGCGTTGTTCCGCGCCTGGTGAGTAAAGCATACAATCATAAAGACACTGCTACGGAGATATGGAGACAAAACTGGTGGGATGATACTTCGCTGGAATTACCTTCTGGGCAGTGGGAACATATTTTAAGTACACAGGAGTTTTCGGGAGGCCCGCAGGAGGTCCAGGAGCTACTGGGAGTGTTCCCGGTCGCTCTGCTGGTTCGACGAGGGAATAAGCATGACTCACATTGAAGTATGGTCTCCGAAGTCAGACAAAGTTGAACTGGAATGTGGCGGAAGACTTTTCCCCCTAGCAAAACAAAGCAGAGGATGGTGGAGTATTGAAACTGCGTATCTATCACATGGGATAGACTATGCTTTTCGCCTTGATGATTCAGCCCCACTTCCGGATCCACGTTCACCGTGGCAACCTTACGGGGTTCATGGTTGTTCCCGACATGTGGAACATATGCATTTCTGCTGGAATGATAAAAACTGGCAACCCCCGCTGCTGGCATCCGGATTGATCTACGAACTTCACATAGGCACTTTCTCCGTCGAAGGCACCTTTGCCGGAGCGATGAAACATCTCAGCCATCTACGAGAACTCGGCGTAACCCATGTAGAACTGATGCCGGTAGCAGAATTTGCCGGAGACCGGGGCTGGGGCTACGACACGGTTAATCTATATGCACCTCACCACACCTATGGTGGTCCAGAAGGGCTCAAGTCACTGATAAACATGTGCCACAATATGGGATTAGGTGTAATTCTTGATGTGGTCTACAACCACCTTGGCCCTGAGGGTAACTATCTGGATAAGTTCGGGCCATATTTCACCGAGAGCTACATCACACCGTGGGGCCCGGCAATAAACCTTGATGGAACTGACAGTGACATTGTAAGGCGCTATTTTATCGATAATGCCCTGATGTGGTTACGCGACTATCATGCGGATGCCCTGCGAATTGATGCGATTCACGCTATTTTTGACACCAGCGCGATCCATTTCCTCGAACAACTCAGAACCGAGGTCGATGCCCTGGCAATCAGCCTCGGACGCCATCTGAGCCTGGTTGCGGAGAGTGATCTTAATGACCCGCGCATCATAAATAATTGCTGCATGGGAGGATATGGATTTAACGCCCAATGGAACGAGGATTTCCACCATGCTCTGCATGCGTTGCTCAGTAAAGAACGCAGCGGCTATTATGTCGATTTCGGCTCTGTGTCCCAGTTGGGCAAAGCTCTGAGCCAGGGATTTGTGTATGATGGATGCTATTCCGGGTTCAGGCACCGCAACCACGGTCGCCCCTTATCCAATCCTTCCGGGCACAAACTTGTAGGTTTTATGCAGAACCACGATCAGGTCGGCAATCGCGTCAGTGGCAAACGCAGTAGTCATCTGCTAGACACAGCCCGGCTGAAGCTGGCCACTACCCTGGTTCTGACAGCGCCTTTTATTCCGATGCTGTTTCAGGGCGAGGAATGGGGGGCCTCAACGCCATTTTTATTTTTCACCTCCTACACAGATGAGGAGCTGGGAAAAGCGGTAACTGAAGGGCGGAAACAGGAATTCAGCTCTTTTGACTGGGACCCGTCCGAGGTTCCCGATCCTCAGGATCAGGCCACCTATGAACGCAGCAAACTCGACTGGAAAGAATTAGAACATGAGTCCTGTCAGGAAATCCTCGCGTGGCACAAGGAATTGATCCGCTTACGCCACCGCTTTCCCGCCCTGGGTTGCGCCACTCTAAATCAGACAAAGGTTACTATTGACGAAGATAAGCAGTGGCTGCATATAAGAAGAAGCGCAAACAAATGCAAAGATGTAATGATCCTGTGTAACTTCAGCAGTCAAGATCGCAGCATACCATTGCTGTCAAATCAACAGGTGGAATTGCTTGCCAGCACTTCCTGTAATGTCAATCTGAAGCAAAAAACAGCAATTGTCCCCGGTGCAGGAGCAGTAATAGTCAAGGTGGAAGGAACAAAGTAATTTTGTGTCCAAAACTCGTTGGCACTCCAAGTGAAGTCCTATCCATATTGGGGCAACACCTATCTTGCATCTGCCAAAGAGCCCTTCCATACTTCAATACGCTCCGGACTGCTCTCATCGAGGCTCAACATCATCGTCAAATATTCCCGTAGATGGCGTGTAATAAGATAGTTTTCACCCACAAAACGTCGGGCCCGCTCCCCCATTTCATGACACAAATCATCGCGGTGGAGCAAGTAGCGAGTACGCAGAGCTGCGCCCTCGGGGGTACGTACTAAAAAACCGGTGTAATGGTCGATTACCTGCAAACGGATACCACCGGTGTCGCCACCTATTACCGGCCGACCTTTCCACATCGCCTCCGATACAGTCAGACCAAAGCCTTCGCGTAAAGACTTCTGCAAAACAATATCGGCGAGTCGTTGCAGGGCATTAATGGTACGATGGGCATCCGGCGGAAGAAGCAACACGTGAATATCCGGATCATCCTTAGCCACGGCATTGACCTCATCCAGCACCATCTGCCCTTCCGGATCATCTGAAGCGCCCCCGCCAGCCAAAACCAACTGCAGGGGGGTAAGTTTTTTGGCAAGACGATAAGCTTCTATCACCCCTAGGGGATCTTTAAAGCGATCATAGCGCGAAACCTGTAAAATCATGGGCAGGTCTGGATTTATCCCGAAGCGCTGGCGCACTGAATCTATTTCCTCCTGCGGCAAAGCACAGTTTTTATCGCTTAAGGGATCAATACTCGGAGCAATGATGTATTGAGGGTGCGGTAAAGGCTGGGCAAACTGAGGCATAGAAAACACGCTTGCATTGTAATCAGCGACAAACGAACGCAGATACTTCCATACCGGTCGATATGGATGCCCCGCATCGATATGAAAGCGCCATACCCATTTACCTTTTCGATCCGGAAAATGCTGCAACAATAGGGCAGGCTGGGGGTCGTGAATAAACACATAATCCGCATCGTTCAGAACATCTCGTAAACGCTCCGCATTCTCGGCGTTAGTCTGCTCATACGCGCGTAAAAGCCCATCAGACAAATCAACTTTATTCCCCTGCAACGCATTGTGAAAACCTTTGGTGCATTCGTAAAATTTCTCATTGCCTTCGACAATTTCCCAACGTGCGTCAATTCCCAGAGCTCGTTTCAGTGGAATCAACTTGTGCAGAATCTCGGCCACACCACCGCCTTCACGCGTTGAATTGACATGAACCACTTTAGAGCCTCTAAGCGGTTCGACCAGCTGTTCAAGCTGATGAATAGCTACCTGCCCCACTATTTTACGGTACCCATTGAGTATTTGGCGCAACTGTTCTTCAGTCCAGTTTTCCACGGTTCACCTCATCAAAATAGATCTTTAAAATATCAGACACGCAGCGACGAATCTCTCCCAGGGAGGAAAAATATGGATCCATACCACACAACTTCTGGATAAGGTTTATATGCTCATCGCCAAAGCCTTCGAGCCAGGCACTAAAGTCGTCACAGTGGGATTCTGTTCGCGAACGTGCGTCTATGAAGTGATAGTAAATGCTGCCCAACGAGAGAGAATCAAACTGATGCACCAAATCTGAAGGGGAGTCAAAACGCATACCGGTGTCAAACACGACAATCTGGGCTTTCTGAAAATGAAACATATTGTCAGCATGCGCCCAGGCAATCCCCTCTGTTTCTTCTAAACGTTCTTCCACCAGTTCGATAATGAGTTCACGCAACAACTCCAGGTCATCAAAATCAGTAGGCGACAGGATACTCAGGCGTTCAGCAAGAGTTTTGTCATGCAAGGCATGATAAACCCAGGAGGCAAGATCGTTATTATATTCGGGTTCGTCAAATTGTGGGCGTAACAGTCGGCCCCAAAAGTGGTGATATATGCTTGTGGAAGGTGCCTGACCCAGGCCACTGTGCAACTCGCGCAGATTCTGAGCTTTAATCCCGGTAGCAAGCTCAATCAGGGCACAGTCACGCAGGGTGAATTCCTGCCTTTGCTCTGAATCAGGAGCCCCTGTTACGTCTGTATCTCGTGTACTTGTTTCCAGAGGTGGTGAAAGCATCATTTAAATCTCCCTTTTGCAGAAATCGCTTCAAAGCAAGACCAGCACTGTTTAAACCTTAGCACACACTAAAAGACCTGCAACTTGTTGAGGAAAAAACTGCCTCCTATAATATTTACGTACAATTTTTTTCAAAAAACAATAGATTTGCCTGCTCAAATTATGTATATAAGCTAATTGAGAAAAAACACAAATTCCCTTATGTGAAAAGACTATAAATATTATCCCCTGCAACCCTAAACACACATAAATAACCCTGTATGTTAAAATATAATATATACCTCAATTTAACTTGACTAAAATTGTAAGAATAGCGTACGAGTAAGCCTAATACACGCAATGGGAAAGATTAACATTGCGATCTTATGCATGCGCCTAGGCGATTTTGCAATACAACTATACAAGAGTAGGGATCAGAAAAAGAGAGGCACCACTATGAAGTTAAACCTTAAAGGCAAATTTCTCATTCCGGTTCTCACGGTCGCCATAGCTGGGCTGGTTACTGTAACCTTTATAAGTTATACAACCTCCAAGAATGCCCTTGAGAGCAATATCAGCAAGGAGATGAAGAGCGCCTCATCTTCTCTGGCGCGGGTGATCAACAATTGGGTAATGGATCGACAGCGGGATATGCAGACTGTTGCGGGCGATGCACTCCTGCTTGAACCTCTCATCCAACAGAGTTCAGCGTCCGCCACAAATGAACTTTTGCGTAAAATTCACAAGACTTACGGAGATTATGAGTTTCTTGCCGTGGTGGACAAATCCGGGCGCGTGGTCGCAAGCTCCCATCAGGACAATATCGGCTTGGATCTGAGTGGGCGCGATTATGTAAAAAAAGCCCTCGGTGGAAGAAGTTCCATATCTTCTGCATTGCGAAGCAAAGCTAGTGGCAACCCTATTTTTGTAATCGCCGAACCATTGCGGCACGAAGGTAACGTCGCTGGGATGCTCGCCGGCGTGGTAGATATGCAGGACTTTAACCAGGATTTTATATCCAGGGTCCAGATAGGTACACGCGGATACGCCTATCTGGTCAATAAAGAAGGGACTTTCCTGGCCCACCCCGATGCTCAGAATATCCTCCAGAATGGAATCAAAGAGTATGACTGGGGCAAGAAGATGCTCCAGCAGAAGTCCGGTTTCCAGCAATATCCCTGGGAGGGGGCAAATAAAATAGTCAGCTACGAATCTGTAGCTCAGACAGAGTGGATTGTTGCGGTAGGTGCGGAACTTGAAGATATTTTCGCCCCTATAATCAAGGTGCGGAACAACAGTGTTTACCTTAGCCTGGTCGTGGTGCTGCTGATAGGCGGCGTAATTTACCTGGCCGTTTCCAATATGGTCAAAGCGATTCGTACCGGCGTGGCCTTTGCAGAAAAAGTTAGGCGCGGCGATGTGTCGGAGCGTCTCAATATAGTACGCCACGATGAGCTGGGGACCCTGACTTCTGCGCTCGACGCCATGGCCGACAGCCTCGAAGAGAAAGCTGAACTGGCCGAACGCGTCGCCGCCGGTGATATCAGCCAAAAAGTACCCCTGGCATCCGATGACGATCGTCTGGGCCTCGCCTTGAGTAAAATGAGCGATGATCTCAACGACATCCTCCATCAGGTGCAAACGGCCTGCGACCAGATAGCCACAGGTTCTTCCGAAGTTGCGGACAGCAGCCAGTCCCTGTCACAGGGCGCCACAGAATCTGCGAGTTCACTCGAAGAGATTGCTGCCTCAATGAACCAGCTCACCGCCCAGATAAAACACAATGCAGATAATGCATCAGAAGCGCGTGGCCTGGCAGGTGAAGCGAGTAAAAGCGCTGTTGAGGGCAACGAGCAAATGCAACAGATGGTTGGGGCCATGGCGCAGATAAATGAGGCGAGTCAGAATATTTCCAAAATCATCAAGGTTATCGACGAGATAGCCTTCCAGACCAACCTTCTTGCATTGAATGCCGCAGTTGAAGCCGCGCGCGCGGGTCAACATGGCAAAGGATTTGCCGTAGTGGCTGAAGAGGTGCGGAATCTGGCAGGGCGTAGCGCCAAGGCCGCGCATGAAACCGCGGATTTAATTGAAGGCTCGGTAGCGAAAGCTGAAAACGGTGCCCGGATTGCGGATCAAACCGCTGCCTCTCTTAAGGAGATCGTAACCGGAATCAACAAGGTAAGCGATCTTGTCACAGATATTGCTTCTGCCAGTGACGAGCAGGCGCAGGGCATCAGTGAGGTCAATGTTGGCCTGGGACAGATTGACCAGGTTACGCAACAGAACACCGCCAGTGCCGAAGAGGGCGCGGCAGCGAGTGAAGAGCTGAGCGGACAGGCCATGCAATTGCGCGATCTTGCAGGACGCTTCAAGCTTCGGACAGCAGGGGGAACAGAGCAGAACCAGCTGCCGTATCTGTAACCCTGACTTTCCCCTTTTGCTCTCTCATGCCCCGGTGATGTTTTGCTGCCTTCAGGCCAAGACAATGCCGGGGCTTTTTAATAGCTGAAAAAGTTTTTATTGCTTCACGACTATTGTGAAATCCGACCCGGAATCTGCGCGAAAAAGAGATTGCGGATTAAGACCGCAATGAAAATACATCGCAATTGCAGTACAGATGGAACATAAAAAAGGAGGATATTTTACGAAATGCTGCAATGCGAGGCCTGACCATACTGTGTGTTCACGCACTCCAGCGAGTATCAAAAAAATCAATCAGCAGAGCAGTGGGGATGAAGGTGTCGAACGCGCAGCGTCGCTCTCCCAGCAGGCGCTCAGCAAACTGTTCCAGCAGGGTGAATTCGCGCTCGAACAAGGCCCGGAACGGATAGCGCAATGCGCTTAAGAACAACGGATCGCGGCGGGTAAAATTCAGACTGCAAAACGCATCTGAAAAAGACTCGCCCGAGGAGTCGATATTCGGCAATCCGTGCAGGCGACAGATCATCGGACGGTAAGCATAGACCAGGCACTGCCCGGCATCGCTCAACAACAGACATGGGGTCTGGTCCTCCTCCGGCATCACATGCCACTCTTCATGGGGCAGGCAGTTGAGGATATATGGTGGCTGGAATTCGGGCCATTGCGTCTGCAGTTCACCCACCCGGGAGCGTGCCTTGATCAGTGTCCGCTCTCTGACTGCGGGTTCGAGCTGCAGAAAACCGGCCTGCAAAAGACCAGCGTCGAGCAGACTGATGTCAAACAGACCCCGGCAGCAGGCGCTGCACCCCTTGCAGCAGGCAATATCGCCTCCATAGCGTTCCACGCACCCGTTAAACCATACATCAAGCTCTTCGAGCAAAAGACGATAAGAATCAAAAAGATCCTGAAATCTGTTCACACGCAGTCCCTAGGTTGCAACATTTCATATCCTCACTTCATATTCCAATGAATTCTATATACAGAATCACTACTGTCTATTTCCTTTGTAAAAGATAAATATCCTGCCCGCCGGGCTCCCTTTTACCAGAATTCCATAAAAATCCATCATTTTGAACGGATATGCTGAAAAATCCGCGGTTCATTCTGACTTTTCAGCGATAATTTCGACTCGGCTGTTCTGCCGCCTTCCTGCTGGGCTTTCATTTGAGACCACCGGCTGGTAATAGCCATAACCGGTAGCAGATAACCGTTCTGCAGGCAGATCACCAACCCGCTGCAAAAACGCGACGACAGCTGCCGCGCGCACGGCGGAAAGTTCCCAATTATTGTCATAATTGGCTGTTTTTTTCAGAGGACGGTCATCCGCATGCCCTTCTACACGAACTAAGATGTCATCCCTTTGCTCTAATTCATGGGCAAGAGCTCTGAGTTTTTTTTTCCCCGTTGCACTCAAAACAGTAGTTCCTCTCACAAACAACGAATCATTTGTGAATACCCATTTCCCGGGTTCGCGACTTGGGCTTACACTGTTTTTCTGCGCCGCGAGCTGTTCTTCAATGTTTTTCTGCATCGAATGATTCGAATCATCAAAGAGGTGAATAACCGTTTCCTGTAACGAAACAACTGACTTTTGTCGCCCTATCGTCTTGTTCAAAGCTTCAATTTTACGGTAAAGGAAGCCATTATCTTCCTCTAACTGTGCGGCTTTATTTTCCAGATCAACTATCTCGCGCTCCATCTTCAGGATAACTTTTTGAAATTCCTGTTTTTTTTCCTGACAACGCAGATGTTCTTTCTTGATTTTCAGGTAATCGTTACCTCTGGACAAAAATGTTGGCGGCATGGTACAACCGCTAACAAGTAAGGTAAAAATGCTCAACAGCAGACCCACCTTTTGCATTTGCTCACCTTGTAAAAACTGTTCAACTCCGACATGTTCGGCAACCATGGAGAGAAGTCTGAACAAAAAACCTCACGTCATCTACGATAAATTAAAGAAAATCATAACGAACTGATGTTGTGCTTGCCATGATGACCCCATTTACTAAATCCTCCATCAAGACCACAATCCAGCGACAGCTGCTGTTTCGCCTCTTAATCGCCTGCGCCCTGATTTCCATTGTTCTGGCAGCCGCTGTTTTTTTTATTGAATTCCACAAGCTCGGCAACCAGATAAGCAGAAGGGCTGATGAAATCGCCACCCGCTTCAATGATGAAATTCGCCCCCTGCTGGATGAGTCGCAATTGCCACAGACGGCAGCCCTGCACGCAAAGCTCAAAGCCCTTTCTATTGCCGGAAAAGTCAACCTGGGCGTGGGACATCTGGTTTATTCCGCAATCCATGATTTGTCCGGAAACACCATTGTCGTTGAAAAAGACAAACAGTATACCTATGCAAAAAACGTTGAGACGTTGATGAACTCATTGGACCATCAGTTGCCAGCTAAAACGGAAGCGTATCACAAATATCGCGACATTGATAACACAGCCCACATTCAACTTGTCTATCCTCTGACCAACAGCAAAGGCGAACGCAAAGCCATCGTCGAAGGCCTGTTTGCTATTTCAAAACAGGTTCAACAACAGGTTCAGAAGCAGATAGTTTTTTCTGTACTGGGTACTGTGGGTATCGTCTTTCTAACCACCCTGATCCTCTATCCTATTATAATCACCCTTGTGCAACGTTTATCGAAACTGACCGATAACCTTTTACAGGCAAATATTGAAACTTTGAGGGTTCTCGGCAATGCAGTGGCTAAGCGGGATAGCGACACAGATATTCACAATTACCGTGTTACGATCTACTCCGTCATGCTGGCCGAAACCCTGGGTCTGAGTTCCCATTCGATTCAATCGCTCATCAAAGGGGCGTTTCTACACGATATCGGGAAAATCGGCATCAGAGACGAGATCCTCTTGAAAACCGATGCCCTGACGCGAGACGAGCAAGAAAATATGCGCCACCACGTCACCCACGGCGTCGATATTGTCAAACACTCCGATTGGCTTAAAGATTCTGAGGATGTGGTCCGCTATCACCATGAACAGTTCAGCGGGAACGGTTATCCATGCGGGCTGGCCGGAAAGCATATTCCCATCAATGCCCGAATTTTCGCCATCGCCGATGTATTTGATGCCCTGACCTCCAGCAGGCCCTACAAGAAGCCGATCCCTTTCGACAAGGCCCTGGAAATTCTTGAAGAAGGGCGTGGAAACCACTTCGATCCAGAAATCCTCGACACGTTTAAAAACATCGCCCCGGTTCTCCACAAGCAGGTTTCAAATCTTTCGCAAAAAACACTGCAAACGCAGCTTGACATCATTACCCGCCAATATTTCACTAAAGAGATGTACGACAACGTCTGAAATACCCGATGATAGTTCTCCCGCATCAAGCCCCAGGCGTAACCTGTTGCGTTTAACCAGATGTCAGAACTGTTCAACTAACTCTTTTCTTTGTCAAAGATAAATACACTGCCACTGGAACTACTCATGCTTCGGTCGGCTTTTGCTCCAAATTTGGTAAGTGTAATCAATGTTTGAATTGAATTTTTGCTCAAATACTAAATTGAAGATTTTGGGTATTTGAGCAAAAAATACATTTCCGTCTGTTTGGCAGTGGATAGTGGATACATGGACGATATCCACAATATCAATTAGTTCATTGTAGACCTGCCCACCCCCTGCAACAAAAGCATGCGCGGTAATTTCTGATAAACCCTTTATGGCCTGATCAACTGAACTGAATACAAGAACATCAGGGTCACCTGGTTTATCAAGCATATTTGAAATTACCGCGTACTTACGATTTGGGAGTTTACCCATTGATTCAAATGTCCTTCTCCCGACAATCAGCCATTGATTGTAGGTCAAAGCTTTGAATATCAGTTGCTCCCCCTTGACGTTCCACGGGATTTCAGCATCTGATCCAATTACATTATTTTCTGATTTTGCAACGATTAAGGATAATTTCATTTTCAAATATACCGTTTCTCGCAACAATCAACCCTGACTGTTCCGCCTCTGGTTATATTTTTCACGACTTATATTGGGCAAGTTCCAGGAGAATCCCGTCTGGCCCATAAAAATACACCAGGCGTTTTCCAGTTTTTTCATATGTCTGGATGCCACTGAGGAATTCCACTTCCATCTGTCGAAGTTTCTTGACCGTCGATTCAATATCGCTCACGACAAAGGCTAAATGGCGAAATCCGAGCTGGTTGGCCTTACCCATATCCGGATCTCGGTTGGAGGGAGGGTGGCGATATTCGAGGAGCTCAATCGCTGTTTCCGAACCGGGCAAATGAAGAGAAACGTATGCCGCGTCGACTCCGTCCAGACCAACGATCGCTGAAATCCATTCACCAGAAAGCTCGGATGAATCACCCTCCTTAAAGCCAAGATTCAAGAAGAATTCCTTGGCTTTGTTGATGTCGGTGACTACAATATTGATGTGATCCAAACGCTTCAGCATGAGTTCTCCTCTGGAATATACCTTTGCTCTTCAGCGGTCGCGGCTTTTGCGGCCATTTTCAATACTCTTCATAATATGAGTAGACAGTTGGCCCGACCCGCGAGCATTTTCTTCGCTGACCCCAATCTTCTTAATCCCTTTTGTAACGACCTACAAGACGATTCATTCCAATAAGGTGTGGCTCCACTTTTTCCAGTAGACGCCAAAGGGTCAGTCCCGGCTCCAGCACCACGGCCTTATCCAACGCCAGTATCCAGAAATAATAATTGTGCAGGCCGTGTCCGTTAGGCGGCATGGGGCCATTATAGCCCGTCTCTCCCTTATCATTGATGCCAGCAGTATACAAAGCAGTACCTTCCTCGAGATGCGTAACATCTGCGGGAATATTATACAGCACCCAGTGAACAAAGCCGTAGGTGCCATTGCTGCTTACCAACGGGGCATCCGGGTCGTGACAGATAACCGCAAAGGCTTTTGTGCCTTGAGGCGGATTTTCCCATGCCAGGGCGGGTGAAACATCTTCACCCTCTCCAGTAAACTTCGACGGTATAAGGGCATCCTGCTCAAACGCATCGCTTTTTAACTGCATTGTTGTCGGTGCAAAACCCATGATGAAACCTCCTTTTTTTGTTTTTTTGTCCACACTACTATCGTGCACTATACGGGTCAGGCCTGACCCCAATGGGTACATCTTCTAAATCCTTATATGAAGCCTTGCATCATTTCTGCAGCCCAGTCGTCAACATTGTTCCAATTCACCTGATGAGCGACCAAGGCCTTTTCTGCATGGCGACGCAGTTCAGCATCTTCAAGATCGCTCAGGCGGGAGAAGATCCCGCAACGTCGACCGACCAGATAAAGCAATTTCGTTTCCGCATCCAGCGTCAGAAAGTTGCGGATCGGCTGCGTTATTCGCTGCTTCTCCTCCGGCAATCGGCCTTCCACCTCCTGAAAGAGATTGAGGATATGATCGCTTTTTACCGTACTGTTAATGCCTTCAAGGTGATCAAGAAACAGCAACAACTCTTCGGCCTTGGCGATATCCCCCAACGGAGGGAAAGTTCCGTTTTGCACATCCTGATAGAGATCGACCGATTCCGGGATGGCCAGGGTGCGGATGCGGATAAAATCCGGATTGATCTGATTCAGCGCATCGGCTGTTTCAAACGCATTCTCAGAGGAAAACTCCTGACCACCAAGCCCCGGCATAAAATACTCTGACAATTCGATCCCGGCCCGTTTCACTTTCTGTCCGGCAAGGATGTGGGTCTGTTTGTCGACCCCTTTCTTGATGAAGTCGAGCACCTGATCGGCGGCCGTTTCCATGCCGATATGGATGCGGTTCAACCCGGCCTGGGCCATACGGAGCAGGTCTTCATCCGAAATTCGTGCAACCGAATGTGAGCGAGCGTAGGAAGTGACCCGCTCAATCTGCGGGAATGTTTTCCGCAGATACTCCAGAATGACAATCAGGTCGGCTGGTTTAACCAACAAGGTGTTGGCATCCTGCAAAAAGACCGATTTCATCCCGCCGCGCAACCAAATAAGTGCTGAGTGAAACGCCATCTGATCTGGTTGTGTCAGGCCGGTTTGCATCGATGTAAGGTTTGGGTAATTGCCATCTGGCTGCTGCATGATATCCTGAATCTGGTCGACAAAGCGCCTGATTTTGTCGATATCCTCGATCAGGTGCTCAACCGGGCGAATGCTGAACTTTTCACCCCGGTAGAGCCCACAGAACTTGCACTTGTTCCAGGGGCAGTTGCGGGTGATTCGCAGCAGCAGACTACTCGCCTCACTCGGTGGCCGGATCGGGCCCAATTCAAACCCCTGATAGTTGTCTACTTTTCCATTTTTACTGTTCATCACACACCTGCTGGCACTCCTGGGGGGGGATATGATAAAGCGCATGAATTAACCATACCCTACTTCAGCCTTCGGTCAATTCTGTGAAGATAACGTTTTCAGGATTGTGGTGAGAGTAAATTCAATTCTCTGCTTCTTTCCTATTCAGGACGGGCCTATGCGGGCGCAGTAACCGTACCATCGCCTGCACCAGATATCCGACAACGATGAATATACTGTCCCGGAAACTCCCGCCACACATAAAGGATTAACGCTATGTTGAAGTTCACCATCAACAAACAAAGATGTATCCACTGTGGTCTATGCCAAAAAGATTGCCTTGCCAGAATTATCACCTTAATCGACGGCATTCCAACAATCGCTGCCGAAGACGAAAAAAAATGCATTAAATGCCAGCACTGTTTAGCGGTTTGCCCTAAAGCTGCCATATCAATTTTTGGCATCAACCCCGATGACCACCGACCTCTTAAGGG
>Ga0136556_1000567_pt1 | contig 21483 bp, 22 predicted proteins | sample AntRauTorckE6831_FD_104780 | JGI IMG/M metagenome (GOLD analysis project Ga0136556, IMG submission 104780) | Saline lake microbial communities from Rauer Islands, Antarctica - Metagenome Torckler E6 #831 | ecosystem: Environmental > Aquatic > Non-marine Saline and Alkaline > Saline | place... | reverse complement strand
CACGTCGCCGACGGGCGCCATGTTCACCGTGTAGCTGGTGTCGGCCTCTGTTTCCGTCTGCGTCCCAATCGGACTCCCGGTGTCGGTCGAGTCGGCTGCGGGGGTGCCCGCTTCCGTCTCTTCGCCACCGCCGGAACAGCCTGCGAGCCCGGTCGTTAGTGCGGCGCCTGTCAGTCCGATGAACCGCCGTCGGTTTGCGTCCATACAGTTTTGGCGTGCCTAAACGTCTATAAACCCGTCGAAGTTTAGGTCGGCCAAATTATCGAACCGCCATCAGGAACCGCGGTCACTCGGTGACGTCGACCACCTCGGCGCCCGTGAGTTCCCGAAGCCGTTCGGGATCGACGTCCCACATCGACGTTGGGGTCCCCGCGGCGGCCCAGACAGTCTCGAACTCGAGAAGCGCCGGGTCCAGCAATCTCGGCAGGTCAGTGTCGTGCCCCAGCGGTGGGACGCCGCCGATGGCCCAGCCAGTCGCTTCGCGCACGCGCTCGGGATCGGCCATCGAGACGGCGCTCTCGTCGACGCCCGCCCACGCGGCCAGTTTGCCCTCGTCCACGTGTTCGGCCCCAGACGTGAGACAGACAACCAGGTCGTCCCCGACGGCGAACACGAGGCTCTTGACGATCTGCCCGATCTCACAGTCCACCGCCTCGGCGGCGTCGTCGGCCGTCGGCGTCCCCTGTTCCGGGAACTCGATCGGGTCGACTGTCAGTCCGTGGCGCTCTGCGACTATCTCGGCGAACTCGGACACCCGAGCGTGCATACCCGTTGCTTGGCCGGGTGGGTCATGTGTCTACCGGGGGCGGCGACAGATTCATCAGGGATAGTCGTGCTAATAGTGAACATGGAACAAACGACGACCGACCCGACCGATTCGCGAGTGCGCGCGCTCGAACACGCCTGTCGGGGCGTCGTCGGCGACCGCCTCCGGAGCGTGAGCGTCGACGGCCCCGATCACCGCGGCACGCTCTACCGTCGCAGCGACCTCCCGGCCGGCGCCGACGAACCGGTTCACGAGGCGATGGCCGCGGGAGCGTCCTGTCAGTCGACCGTGTTCGCGGATGGGGGGCGAACCGTCTGTGAGTTCGAGAACGGCTACGTCGCCCGGATCCGGGTCGGCGACACGAGCGTCGTCGCCACTACCGACGGCCTGAAGATGGACCGTGGGACGGAGCTCTCGGCGGCAGTTCGTGGCGTCTTCGCGGAGTGACCCCACTTACTCAGTGTTCGAACTCTTCGACGAGGGATGCTGCCGCCGCCAATGACGGCGTCCGGTGTTCGACCGACAGCGGCGAGACGGATACTTCCTCGTCAGCGATGGCCCGCCTATCAGTCCCGACGGCGTCGGTCATCGGCACGTTGTCGTGTTCCAGTGGGTCGTAGAAGTGGTCCCAGACCCTGAACCCCTCGGCCGTCTCGTCGACGCGCACGTCGAAGTCCTCAGTGGGTTCTGTGAGGCGTAGCCGCGGTGTTGGCTGGTCGGCCGGGACGTTTACGTTCAGGTACTCACACCCTGCCGGGAGGCCCTCGTCGACGACGCGTTCGAGGAGGAACGCCGCGACCTGCTCGGCCAGTTCGTAGTCCTCGCGGGCGAACGCGCGGGAACCGCCGGGATGATCGTAGAGCGAGAACGCCAGCCCCGGGAGGCCGAGAAAGGCCGCTTCGATGGCTGCCGCGACGGTTCCGGACCGTTCGAGTTTGTGGGCACCGAAGTTCGGCCCGTCGTTGCAGCCCGAAACGACGGCGTCGAACTCGGTGTCGAGGTAGCCCCGGGCGTAGTGGACGCAGTCGACTGGCGTCCCCTGGATGGCGTACCCCGCCTCCCGTTTGTCGACAGCGAACGACCGCGAGTCCGCCCGCGCGACTCCACTCATGTTCGTCGCCGGCGCGACGACGGTTACGTCGTACGTCTCGGTCAGTGCGTTCCGGAGGCTTCGGAGGCCGAGCGCGTCGATCCCGTCGTCGTTGGTCAGGAGAACCGACGGCGTGTCGTGCATGCCGGTCGGTGGGAGCCCCGGCAGAAAGTTCTACTCCGGAAAAAGTTCACACGGGCGAAAGGGGGAGTCGCCGATCAGGCGAACAGCGCCGTCGCGGCCGCCTGCGCGGTCTCGATCACCGGCCCGAAGCCGGGGAGCAGCGCAACGGTGCCGATCAGCGCGATCGCCAGCGCGGCGTAGAGGGCGGTCGGCGCCCCGTCCAGATCGTGATCGCCCTCCTCGAACCACAGTGCCCGCACGACGCGGGAGTAGTAGTACAGCGAGAGCGAACTGTTGATTACTGCGATGACTGCCAGCCACCAGAGGCCGGCGTCGACGGCGCCCGCAAAGAGGAACAGCTTCGAGAAGAAGCCGCCCAGCGGCGGGACGCCCGCAAGCGAGAACAGGAACGCCGTCATCGCCACCGCGGCGAACGGCTTCTCGGCGCCCAGTCCGTTGTAGTCCTCGAACCGGCGCCCGACGCCCCAGTTCTCGGCCAGCGCCACGAACAGGAACGCGCCCGTGTTCATGAACCCGTAGACGAACAGGTGAGCCATCGCGGCGCCCACCACGTCGCCGTTGGTGCTGGCCTCGGCCGACAGCGCGGCCAGACCGATCAGCACGTAGCCCGCGTGCCCGATGGAGGAGTACGCGAGCATCCGCTTGACCGTGTCCTGCGTGGCCGCGGCGAAGTTACCGACGACCATCGTCGCCACCGCCAGCACCTGGAACAGCAGCGCCCAGTCGATGCCGGCGTTCGTCGCGGCGCCCAGCGGGAAGCCGACGATGAACACGCGGAACGCCAGCGCGAAGCCGGCGGCCTTCGACGCCGAGGAGAGGAACGCCGAAACCGGCGCGGGCGCTCCCTCGTACGCCTCGGGGGCCCAGAAGTGGAACGGCACCGAGGCGGTCTTGTACGCGACGCCGCCGGCGATCATCAGCACGCCGACGCCGGCGATGCCGGTCCGGTCACCGAGACCGGACTCGAACGCGGCAGCGATCTCGGGGAGTAGCAGCGATCCCGTGGCGGCGTACACCAGCGAGATGCCGAACACGAAGACCGCCGACGAGAGCGCGCCGATCAGGAAGTATTTCAGCCCTGCCTCGGTGCTCCCGCGGTCACCCTTGAGGAACGCAACCAGCGCGTAGGACGGCAGGCTGGCGAGTTCCAGGGCGACGAACGCCGTCGCCAGCGAGTTCGCACTCGCCATCACCGACATACCCGTCGCCGCCAGCAGCACGAGGCCGTACAGTTCGCCCCGTCTGCCGTCGACGGGGCCGTAGTCGTGGGCCCCGAGGATCACGAGGACCGTGACCGCGGCGAACAACGCGGTGAAGAACAGCGACATGCCGTCGACGACGACGGCGCCGCCGAACACGGACATCCCGCCAACGAGACCGGTGTCGGCGGTGAGGAACCAGCCGGCAGTTCCCAGTGACGCCAGCGCGCCGATCACGGAGATACCCGTGAGTACGCCGGCGCCGCCCTCGTCGGTCCGCACGCTATCGTAGAGCAACACCGCGAGCGCCGTGAGCCCCAACAGATAGGTCGGCGTCATGGGCGGTGCCGTCACCATCAGGCACCACCTCCGACCAGCGGGGCGATCGCGTTCAGGATCATGTCGAAGAACAGGTCAGGCTTGACCCCGAGGGCGATGACTGCCAGCAGCAGCACCGCCAGCGGCGCCACGTCGTGGAACGGGGCGCGGCCGACCTCGTAGTCGGCGTCGAGGCTGAACGCCCCGAACAGGGTTCGCTGCATCGCCAGCAGCAGGTAGCCCGCCACGACGACGATGCCGAACATCGCCGCCGCGGTGAACAGCGGTGCCATCGGGATCACCGTCGAGTGGAACGACCCGACGAAGATGAAGTACTCGCCCGCGAAGCCGGCCATCAGGGGTAGCCCCATGTAGCCGAAGGCGCCGGCGATCAGGATGCCGACCGTGACCGGCATCCGATCCGCGAGGCCGGACATGTCGCCGACCATCCGGGTGTGGGTCGTGTTGTAGATGACGCCGACGGCCATGAACATCAGCCCGGAGATCAGGCCGTGGGCGATCATCTGGAACGTCGCGCCCGCGATGCCGAACTCGGTGAACGCGATCAGGCCCAGCAGCACGTAGCCCATCGACGACACGGACGAGTAGGCGACGATGCGCTTGAGGTCCTCCTGTGCCAGCGCCAGGACCGCGCCGTAGATCACCGAGAACGCGCCGAGCGTGGCGATCAGGATCGCGAGATCCGACGCCACGTCGGGCAGCATCGTGAAGTTGAACCGCAGCATGGCGTACGTCCCCATCTTCAGCAGCACCCCCGCCAGCATCACTGACGCCGGCGTGGGTGCCTCGACGTGGGCGTCCGGGAGCCACGTGTGCAGCGGTACGACGGGCACCTTCACCGCGAACCCGACGAACATCGCGAGGAACGCGACCAGTTTCAGCGTCCCCGGCGCGAGCCCCATGAAGGAGCTCACGTTACCGCCGGCCTGGAGCGCCATCGCGACGGCGGGCATCGACAGCGTGTCGATGCTGTCGCCGAGGCCGCCGAACGTCAGCGCGATGAAGCCCACGAACATCAGCAGGCTCGCCACGTTCGTGTAGACGAAGAACTTGATCGCGGCGTACTTCCGGCGCGGGCCGCCCCACACGCCGATCAGGAAGTACATCGGCAGCAGCGTCGCCTCCCAGAAGACGAACCAGACGAAGAAGTCCAGGGCGGTGAACATCCCCAGCAGGTTCGCCTCCATGAACAGCATCAGCCCGTAGAACTGCGACTGACGCTCGTCGATGGGCGTCCACGCGCTCACGATGGCGAGCGTCGTCAGGAACGCCGTCAGCACGACCAACGGGAGGCTGATGCCGTCGAGGCCGGTGAACCACTGTACCTGATAGCCCGAGACGGACAGCAGGTCGTACTTCGTCTCGAACGCGAGGGTGCCGCCCCGGAGGGCGTTCCCGCTCCCGTCGAACTGTGCCCAGAGCCAGAGCGTCCCCACGAGGGGGACGACGCTCAGCGCCGCGCCGACGCGGCCGGCCACCTCGTCGGGGACGAGGAACGTGACCAGCGCGGCGACGAACGCGAAGCCGATGAGGGTCTCGATAAGCATTCAGAACCACCCCCCGTAGACCGCGAACCCGACGAGCAACACCGTCAGCCCGAGGGTGAGCATCGCGGCGTAGTGAGTCACCAGCCCGTCCTGCACTCGCTTCAGCCGCGAGCCACCGAACAGGCTCAGGCTCGAGACGCCGTTGACGCCGCCGTCGACGACCGCCTGATCGAACACGTCGGCGGCCTTCGACAGCGGGATCACGACGCGCTCGGCGAGCCAGACCTGGTACTCGTCCTGGTAGTAGTTGTTGTACAGCACGCCACGCAGGCTTCCCAGCTTCTCGGTGTGGGGATCGGGGTCGGCGCCGCCGTAGAGGACGTACGCCGAGCCAGCGCCGAACAGCGCGAGCCCCAGCGAGAGCAGCCCCACCAGGTACGACGGTAGCTCCGCCGCCGCCATGCCGGCGCCGTAGTCGGCGAACAGCACGTGGTGGTAGTGGTAGCCGCTGGTGCCGAGCGTTTCGGCCCAGCCAGCGCCCTCAGTCCCGTAGAGCCACTGGTGCAGGAAGTCGATCTCCGCGCCCGTGAGCTCCTTGACCGGGACCATGTTGACGAACCCGATCGTCGTCGCCAGGATCCCCAGCACGACCAGCGGGAGCTTCACGTTCCAGCCACCCTCGGAGGCCTCGCGGGCCGTCTCGGAGCGGGGCTCGCCGTGGAAGGTGAGCATCACCATGCGGAACGTGTAGAAGCCGGTGAAAAGCACCGCGAGCAGGCCCATTCCGTAGGCGACCAGCAGCGCGGTGCCGAGGCCGCTCGTGGTGCCGAGTCCGTGGACCAGCGCCTCGTACAGCACCTCGTCCTTGGACCAGAAGCCGGCGAAGGGAACGATCCCTGCTAGCGCCAGCGAACCGGCGAGGAACGTGTAGTAGGTGACGGGCATCCTGTCCTTCAGGCCGCCCATCTCCCACATGTCCTCGTTGTGGTGCATCGCGATGATCACCGACCCGGCGCCGAGGAACAGCAGCGCCTTGAAGAACGCGTGGGTGAGCAGGTGGAACGTCCCGGCGACGTAGCCACCCGCGCCCAGCCCCAGCATGATGTAGCCGTACTGGGAGATGGTCGAGTAGGCGAGCACCTGCTTGATCTCGTTTTTCACGAGGCCCATCGACGCCGCGAACAGCGCGGTGAACGCGCCGACCAGCGCGATGATGGCCAGCGCCGTCGGCGACAGCGCGTAGAAGCCGTACATCCGGGCGACGAGGTAGACCCCGGCGGCCACCATCGTCGCCGCGTGGATCAGCGCCGAGACGGGGGTCGGACCCTCCATCGCGTCGGGCAGCCACGTGTGCAGCGGGAACTGGGCGGACTTGCCGATCACGCCACCCAGTACCAGCAGACCGATCGCGGTGAACCACGCCTCGGGGCCGAGCCCGAGGAACGTGTTCACCGTCGCCTCACCTTCCAACGCGCGTTCGGCGATGCGCGGGAAGGAGTTCTCCCCGGCGAACTTCGCCGTGCCGAACGTCGCGAAGACGGCGACGACGCCGATCAGGAAGAAGTAGTCACCGAAGCGGGTGACCAGGAACGCCTTCTTGGCGGCGCTCGGCGGCCCCTCGCGGCGGAACCAGAAGCCGATGAGGAGGTACGAGCAGAGCCCCACCAGTTCGAAGAACATGAACGCCATGAGCAGGTTGTCCGCGAGGACGAACCCGAGCATGGAGGCGGTGAACAGGCCGAGGCCGGCGTAGTACCGGGGGAGGCCCGTCTCGCCCTCGTCGTTCATGTAGCCGAGCGAGAACACGTGGACCAGCAGCGCGACCAGCGAGACGATGAGCAGCATCATCGCCGACAGCGGGTCGAGCAGCATGCCAAAGGACAGCGTGAGCGGTTCGCTCAGGCTGCCGGTGGCCGCCTCGCCCGCGGCCCACGTGTAGAACGTCTCGTTGTACGTCTCGCCGCCGCTGACCGTGAGGAACACCCACGCCGAGAGCAGCAGCGACCCGGCGGTCGCCGCGATCCCGGGGAGGGCACCCCCCTTGGGCAGCAGGTCCCGCCCGGAGAGGGCGACACCGACCGCGAGACAGAACGAGAGGAACGGTAACAGCGCGATCGCCAGCGCGTAATCGAATGCTCCTGCCATCTTACCACCTCATCGACTGCGGGACTGTCACGTCCACGTCCTTGAAGTTACGGTACAGTACGAGGATGATGCCGATGCCGACGGCCACTTCGGCCGCGGCGAGCGCCATCACGAACAGGCTGAACGTCTGCCCGGTGAGGTTCCCCCACTGGGCGCTGAAGGCGATGAAGTTGATGTTCGCCGCGTTGAGCATCAGTTCCACCGACATCAGGAAGAACAGCGCGTTCTTCCGGGTCAACAGCCCGAACAGGCCGATGGAGAAGACGGCCGCCGAGAGCACGAGGTAGTACTCGACCGGGACCATCAGTTCTCCACCTCCGATTCGTTCTCCGCTTCGGTCGGCTGTCCTCCGTCGGTCAGCGCCGTCACCACCTCGTCGGCGCCCTCACGGCCGGCCAGCGTCACGGCGGCGACGGTGGCGGCCACGAGCACGAGGCCGACGGTTTCGAACGTCGCGAGGAACCCCTCGACGTCGACGGCTGATTCGGCGTGCAGGTCCATCAGCGCGTAGCCGATGCCCGCGACCAGCGAGGCGTCGGCGGCGAAGCCGGCCGCCTCGCCGAAACTCGCGGTCAGGAACACGGCGACGAGCACGACGAACAGCAGTATCGCCGCCAGCCCGTTGACGTAGTTCGTGTCCGATTTGAGTTCAGGTCGACTGACCATCTAGCTGTACACCTCCGATTTCGGTCTGTCCGTTCGCGTGAGCATGACGGCGAACGTGATGAGCACGAGCACGCCCCCGATGTAGACGAGCACCTGCATCGTCGCGGGGAACGTGGCCTGCAGCATCACGTAGTGGACCGCCAGGCTCGAGAGTGCGGCGCCGAGGAACAGCGCGGCGTGCCAGGCGTCCTCGACGAGGACGACTCCCAGGGCGGACGCCAGCGTGACCGCGGCGAACAGCGCGAACGCGATTGTCTCGATCATTGTCTTACTGGTAGTCGACCTCGCCCGCGCCCTCGCCGACCCACGCGGATCGGTCGGGGTTGCGGGCTTCGAGGGGGTCGCTCCCCTTGTACCACGGGACGTTCTTGAGCTGTTCCTTGTTGTAGACGAAGTCGTCCTTCGTGTCGGCCGTGAACTCGAAGTTCTGCGTGAGCAGGATGGCGTCGACGGGGCAGACCTCCTCACAGAGCCGGCAGTAGATACACTGGCCGACGTGGAGGTTGTACTCCTCGCCGTTGCGCTGGTCGTCCATCACGATCTGAATCGTGTCGTTCGGACAGACGTTCTCACACTGCCGACACCAGATACAGCGCTCCTGGCTGAACTTGTGGACCCCGCGGAACCGCGGGCTGACTTCGGGCGCGACCTCCGGGTACTCCACCGTGAAGGTGTTGCCGTCCAGTGCGTGCTTCATCGTCGTCGCCATTCCTTTCAGGATTCCGATCATACTACCACTCCCACGATCAGCGCCGTGAGAATCAGGTTGAGGAAGGAGAGTTCGAGCATCCCCTTCCAGCCGATTTCGATCAGCTGGTCGATTCGCAGCCGCGGTGCCGCAGAGCGCAGCCACTGGGTGAGCAGGAAGAACGCCCAGATCTTGACCACGAACCAGAGGAAGCCGATGCTCTCCGGGCCGGGGCCGGCCGCGCCGCCGAGGAACAACACCGCGGTGATGGCGCCGCCGAGGAAGATGTGGAGGAACTCACCCAGGTACAGCAGGACGAAGTAGACCGAGGAGTACTCGGTCTGGAACCCGGCGACGATTTCGGTCGGCGCCTCCGGGATGTCGAACGGGTTACGCCCGACTTCCGCGACGTTCGCCGTGAGGAAGAGGACGAACGCGAACGGGTTGACGAACGCGAACCACGACGGGATCGCGACGCCGCCGAGACTGATCAGCGTCTCCTGCTGGGCGGCGACGATCTCGCTCAGTCGGAGCGATCCCGTGAACAGCACTACCGAGATCCCGGTGATAACCAGCGGGATCTCGTAGGCGAGGTTCTGGGCGACGGCGCGCAGCGCGCCGAGCATCGAGTACTTGTTGTTCGACGCGTAGCCCGCCATTACCATGCCGAGGCTGGCGATGGAGGCGACCGCGAACACGTAGGCTAACCCTACTTCGGGGTCCGCGAGCTGGATGCCGCTCCCCATCGGGATCACGGCGAAGCCGAGCATCGCCGACCCGGCGACGATCAGCGGCGCGACGTCCCACGCCGGGCGGTCGGCGCCCTCGGGGACGATCAGCTCTTTGGCCAGCAGTCGGACGGCGTCGGCCGGGATGGTCCCGAGGCCGGCGGGCCCGATACGGTTCGCGGCGATGCGGTCCGTGAACTTCGCGGTGATCTTCCGCTTGGCCCACGGCCCGGCGACGCCGGTCATCGCGAGCATCACGTTGCCGACGATGAACGCCGCGATGAACGCGGCGACGAACTCGCCGGCGACGCCGAAGCCGTCGAGACCGAGCAGGTTCGAGAGCGTGTCCGGCAGCGGCGTCTCGCTTTGCAGTATCACCGGTCCACCTCCCCGAGCACGATATCGAGGCTACCGAGCGCGGCGATCATGTCCGGGATGTACTCCCCGTTGCTCATCTCCGGCAGCGTCTGGAGGTTGGAGAAACAGGGGCTCCGGATCTTGAACCGCCCGGGCTTCTCGGTGCCGTCGGAGCGGATGTAGACGCCGAGTTCGCCCTTCGCGCCCTCGACGGTGCGGTAGATCTCCGTGTCGTCGTCCGGGCGGAGCGTCCGCGGGACGTTGGCCTGGATGTTGCGCTCCTCCTCGGGCCAGTCCTCGAGCAGGTCGACACACTGCTCGATGATCTTCGCGGACTCCTCGACCTCGCGCATCCGGACCAGCAGGCGGCTGAAGTTGTCACAGCCGTCCTCGACCGGGACCTCCCAGTCGAGCTCGTCGTAGTAGCCATACGGGTCGTCCCGGCGGATGTCGTAGTCGATGCCGGAGCCACGGGCGACCGGCCCGGTCGCGCCGTAGTTCTTCGCGACGTCCTCGGGCAGGACACCCGTGCCGACCGTCCGCATCTGGAGGATCTCGTTGCCCGTGATGAGGTCGTGGTACTCCTCCAGGGCCTCGGGGATCTCGTCGACGAAGGTGCGGACCTTCTCGAAGAACTCCTCGCGGGGTTCGGGCAGGTCCCAGACGACCCCGCCGAGTCGGAAGTAGTTGAACATCAGTCGCTGCCCGGTGAGGTCCTCGAGGATGTTCTGGGCCTTCTCCCGGTCGCGGATCGCGTACATGAAGATGGCCGTGAAGTCGCCGTAGATGTCGAGGGCGAACGTCCCGACCGCCAGCATGTGGGCCGCGATCCGGCAGAGTTCCGCGCCCATCGTCCGGATGATTTGGGCGTACTCGGGAACCTCGATATCCGCGAGGTCCTCGGCCGCGCGGGCGTAGGCCCACTCGTTGAGCAGCCCCGCCGAGATGTAGTCCCAGCGGTCCGGGTACGGCATGATCTGGTAGCGGTACGTGGACTGCTGGGCCATCTGCTCCTCGTTGCGGTGAAGGTAGCCGATGTCCGGTTCGACGTCGACGACCTGCTCCCCGTCGAGGGTCGTCTTGAGGTGGAGCACGCCGTGGGTCGCCGGGTGGTGGGGACCGATGTTGACGAACATCGTGTCCGAGTCGGAGTCGGCCCGGTGGTCGTCCTCAAGCGGGTTGGCGTGATCCCGCAGCGGCACCATCTGGGGCCGGTTCTGGTCGTAGTCCCGGCCCATCGGGTGGCCCTGCCAGGTCTCGGGCAACAGGATCCGGCGCAGGTCCGGGTGGTCGTCGTAGTCGATCCCGATCAGGTCGTACGCCTCACGCTCGTGCCAGTCGGCGGTCCGGAAGACGGGTTTGGCGGACTCGCTGACCGGGTTCTCGGCGTCCGTCGGGACGACGATGCTGACCTCGTCGGTCGGATCGTCGAACTTCTTCAGGTGGTAGATCGACTCGTAGCGGTCCGGGTACTCCTCGGCGGTCACCAGCGAGAGGTGGTCGTAGCCGGCCTCCTCCTTCAGGCGGCCGAGCGTCTCCTGGACCGTGTCCGGACGGATCACGAACGCCGGCGCGTTCTCGTGGTCGTCTCGGTCGACGATCAGGTCGTCGAGCAGCGCCTCGAGTTCGGTCTCGCCAGCCTCGATCTCCGGGGTCTGCTCGCCCTCCTCGAGGCTACTCATGGTGAATCAGCCCAGTTGTACCGCATCACCAGATCCTCCTCGTCGATCTCGGAGGCCAGTTCGTCGACGATCTCGTCGCGTTCGAGGTCGCCGAACTGTTCGAGCTCGTAGGGCTTGACCGTCACCGGCGACGCCTCGCCGTTGGCGATCCGCTCCTGCAGCTTCGCGACGCCGTAGACCAGCGCCTCGGGACGCGGGGGACAGCCCGGGACGTGGATGTCGACCGGGATGACCTCCTCGGCGCCCTTGACCACGTTGTACCCCTCCTGGAACGGGCCGCCGGAGATGGTACAGGAGCCCATGCCGATGACGAACTTCGGCTCGGGCATCTGGTCGTAGACGCGCTTCATCCGCGGGGCGAACTTCGAGACGATGGTCCCGGGGACGATGATCACGTCGGCCTGCCGGGGCGAGGCCCGCGGGACGCCGGCGTGGAAGCGGTCGAGATCGTGTTTGACCGCGTACGTGTGCATCATCTCGATGCTGCAGCAGGCGATCCCGAACTGCAGCATGAACATCGACGAGCCCCGCACCCAGTTCATGAACTTGTCGAACTTGGTGAGGATGAACGGCGACGAGCCGAACGCCTCGCGAAGCTTGGAGTTGAACCGGTCGCCCTGCCCGGTCATCCGCGCGTCGCGGGTGTCGGTCTGTACTTGCGTATCGTCGGTGCGGAAGAGTTCTCGTTCGCTACTCATTGGTTAGTCTCCGTCTTCTGTTCGAGGGCACGTGGGCTCGAGACCCACTCGACGGCGCCCTGCCGCCACGCCCAGACGAGTCCGACGGTCAGCACGCCGATGAACACGAGCATCGGCGCGAGCACCTCCATCATCGAGGCGCCCCCTTCGAGGGCCGGCCGGTAGATAACCGTCCACGGGAAGATGAGGACGGTCTCGATGTCGAAGACGACGAACAGCAGCGCAACCATGTAGTACTGGATGTTGAACCGGATGCGCGTCGTCCCCGTCGGGATCTCGCCGCTCTCGTAGACGGCGCTTTTCCCCTGTTCGGGCACGCTGGGACGGATCAGTGCCGACACCACCATCATCGCGACGGGGATGCCGATACTGACAAGCGCCAACGCGCCGATAGCTATCCATGGATTCATATCGGGTTCTCCGTAACGTTCTCGGGGTTTGACCCCACGGCTCTTAAGCGTTCATTTCCGCACGCGGGCGAACGTGCGAACCAGTCACGTACGCGCCGAAAAACGGCCTACTGCTCTCGCTCCCGGAACCCCGCGACGCCCAGATCGTGCAGCGCCGCCGACACGTCGCCGACGCCCTCGCGGCGGTCGTCGTGGAGTTCGACCAATCGCTCCCGGAGTTCGGGGTGTTCGCGGGCCAGTATCTGGGCCGCAGAGAGCGCGGCGTTGTAGGATTTCCCGGCGTCGACGGCGGTGATCGGCGCGCCGGTGGGCATCCCGATGACGGAGTCGACGGATTTCTCCTGCACTGGCACCCCGATAACCGGGAGCGGGAACGCGATCGAGGCCGTCATGTTCGGCAGGTCCGCGGACTTCCCGCCGGCGCCGGCGATGACCACGTCCAGCCCCCGTGCCTCGGCAGTTTCGGCGTAGGCGTACATCAGGTCCGGCGTCCGGTGGGCCGACACGACGTAGGACTCGTAGCTGAACCGGCCCTCCGGCGGGTCGGCGTGGTCGGTCTGCTCGGCGAACCCCAGCGCGTCGAGGGCGTCGAAGGCGCCCTGCATCACGTCGAGGTCCGAGTCCGAACCCATGATGACCCCCACGTCGGGCGTCGATTCGTTCGGCCGGTCCGCGTCGGCGTCCGATTCGAGTCGGTCGATGAGGTCGGTGACTGAAGGCATGGTTACTGGAACGTCAGGGAGTCGCGCAGCGATTCGGCGGTCCCGAGCGCCGACTCCGCGTCGTCGGCGCCGGCGTCGGTTACGATGAGATGGCCCATCTTCCGGAGCGGCCGTGCCTCGCGCTTGCCGTACCAATGAAGACTCGCGTCGTCCTCGTCGAGCACTGTTTCGACGCCCGAGAGCGTCGCTTCCTCCGGTTCCTCCACGTCGCCGAGGATGTTCGCCGAGGCGGTGGGCGCGACACGCTCCACGGGCCCGAGTGGCCAGCCGAGCGCGGCCCGAACGTGTTGTTCGAACTGCGACGTTTCGACGCCCTCGATGGTCCAGTGGCCGGAGTTGTGCGGGCGCGGCGCGATCTCGTTGACCAGGATCTCGCCGTCGACGTCGAACAGTTCGACGCCGAACACGCCGCGTCCGTCGAGTTCCGCCATCACCTGCTCGACGACCTCCCGGGCGCGCTTCCGGGTCTCGTGGTCGACGCGCGGCGGCGAGACGGTTCCGCGCATGATCTCCTCGCGGTGGATCGTCTCGGTCACGGGGAACACGCGCGTCTCGTCGTCTGCGCCCCGCACGCCGATGGCGGCGAGTTCACGGTCGAAGTCGAGCAGTTCCTCGGCGACGGCATTGCCACCGACGGTCTGGAGCGTGTGCGCCGCGTTCTCGGTCTCGGTCACTGGTTCGTTGCCACGGCCGTCGTAGCCGCCGGTCCGGGCTTTCAGCATCACCCCGCCGAAGCGCTCGATCGCGTTCTCGACGGCGCCTGGGGTATCGGCGGGAACGAACGCCGGAACCGGGATGTCCGCACCGGCGAGCATCTCCTTCTCCCGGAGTTTGTCGCCCGTGATCGCCAGCGTCTGGGGGTCCGGATGTACGGGCGTCCCGGTCTCTGCTCGGATCTCCTCGAGAACTTCGGGGTCGGCAGTCTCTATCTCGTAGGTCAGTACGTCGGCGCGTTCGGCCAACTCGCGGACGGCTTCGGGGTCGTCGAGGTCCCCCTCGATCTGGTCGGCGACCCGCGCGGCGGGGCAGTCCGGTGTCGGGTCCAGCACGACAACGTCGACGCCCAGCGGCGACGCGGCCTCGCCGAGCATTCGCCCGAGTTGCCCGCCGCCGACGACGCCCAGCGTGGGGCCGGGTAGCGTGACGCTCATGCGCGTCGCTTCCGGACGAGTGTGTATAAGTATTGCTGGATCGACCGCGAGATAGGCACGTTCGTGGTTAGCTACCCACCGCGGCCAGCGCGTCGCGGTCGAGGAACACGACTATCTCCTCGCCCCAGAGTTTGAACGGGTGCTGGCGGGCTTCGTAGCCGTCGAGTTCGGCCTCGACCTCCGCGCGGGCGTCGTCGTGGGCGATCACGACCGGCGGCGCGTCAGCGAGTGCTTCAGCCGGTGGTGTGCTGGGCGCCGTCGAGGTCACGTCGGCGTCGGCGCGTTCGAGGTACCACGTCAGTGGCAGTCGGGAGTGCCACGCTGGACCGCCGGGTGGTGGCTGTTGCAGGCTCGACTCGTCGGCGACGTGAAACTGCGTCACGCCGCCCGCGCTGGTGCCGTAGAACAGCACGTCCGTCCCCTCGTTCTCGGCGGCGATGGCCTCGACGTCGGCCATCGTCGGCTTCAGGTCGTTGCTCGGCTGAGCCCACTGGAGCACCTGTTTGTCCTCCTCGGCGCTGCTGTTCCAGTAGTCGACGTTTAGCCCGACGACGCCGACGACCCCGGCAGTTAGCAGCAGCGCAGCGAGCAGCACTGGGACCGTCAGATCGGCGCTCGGTGCGCCCTCGTCGGCGATCCGTCGGAGTCCCTCCGTGAGCGTCTCGTCCCCGATTGTGAGACTGCGTTCAACGACGCCGACGAGCGAGGCGGCGCCGACAGCGGCCGGAATCGTCAGCGGGAGGACGATGTGGTAGGCGGCCCAGGGTGCCTGAATGTCCGTCGCGATGGGGTAGCCGATCACGCTCGCGGCGGCCCAGTAGAGCGTAAACGAGACGAGCGCGCGCCGTCGGGGCGGTGTGCCGTCGACGCCGAAGCCGTCGGTGAGATACCCCGCGAGCGTCAGTCCCAACACGACCGGCGCGCCGAAGGCAAGCGTCTCCAGAATATCGTGGAAGAAGGCGAAGTAGGATCGGTCGCCGCCGTCGCGGTCCAGCCACACGTCGGTTAGTTGGTCGGCGGTGTCGACGGTGGCCGCGAGCGTCACGTCGATCAGCCCGGAGAGCGACGAGAGCGCGTTCCAGGCTTCGGGGCGCGGCGCGTACATGACGACGGTTATCGCGAGGAACGTCGCCGCTAGTCCCGCGAGGACGCCGCTGGCCCAGATGGGATACGGAACCGCCCCGGACCGCTCAGTGAGCCAGTTCCGGGTGGCGCCGAGGTCGGCGCGAACGCGGCTGGCGAGGCTCGAGTCGGCGTCGACTGCGCTGCCGGCGTCGACTCCGGTGCTTGGGTCACCGCCCATCGCTCCCCGAACCAATCGGTGGTCGTAGCAGACCGCGGCCGCGCCGCCGATGCAAGCGACGTAGAGGAGGGCGTTCTCCTTGCTCGCGAACGCCAGCGCCATCGACGCCACCGCCGCGAACGCCGGCACCAGCCGTCTGGTGTCGTACGCCCGCACGAGAAGCGCGAACGAGGCGAACGCGAACGCCCCCACGAGCGGGTCCGAGCGCATGAACCGCGAGTAGTAGAGCAGCAACGGCTGGACCGTCAAGAGCAGGCCGAGCACGACCGTCTCGCGGTCGTCGAGGTGGCGTCGGAACAGCCACGCAGTGAGTGGCAGCGCCGCGGTGATCACCGCGATCGGGAACCGAGCCCAGAAGTCAGTCGCCGGCACGACGTGAAAGAGGAGCGCGTCGACGTGTTGGATGAACGGCCCGTGAATGATCGGTCGGTAGGCGAACTCCCCAGTCTCGTGGTACCGCAGGATCCAGTAGCCGACGCGCCCCTCGTCCCAGTGGAAGATGCGACCGCCGAGGCCGAACAGACGGAGCAGCAGTGAGATCGTCGAGAGGCCGATAAGCGCCCGGAAGGCGCGCGCTCCGGCCCGATCTTCGTTGCTTGGATCGCCCTGCTGCACCGGTGGCATGCGCGGTCGTTCCGACCCGACACTTGAAGCTTTGTGGGTTCTGAACGGTTCTCCCTCTCTTCGTCACCGACTCTCTCGGAGTTCGCTGAATCGATCTCCGGGGCCAGTCAGTTCTTCGATCAGTCGCCGCCGACCGTGATCACGGGAATATCGGCCTTCCGAACGGTCTTCTCGGCGACGCTCCCGAGCAGTACACGCTCGATGCCGTGACGCCCGGTTGCGCCCATCACGATGGCATCGAGACCCTCACGCTCGGCGGTTTCGAGGATCACCTCGTCCGGGTCGCCCGACTCGAGGTGGGTGGTCACGTCCTCGACGCCCGCAGTTTCGGCGGCCTCGACGACCGCATCGACCGCCGCCTGGGCGGCCCCATCGCCGTCGCCGACGACGTCGCTCGCGTCCGCGAGAAGTGAGTCGTCGGTCGCAGAGATCACGTGGACCGAGGCGTCGAGTTCGGCCGCGAAGGCGATCCCGTGTCGGGCCGCGTCGAGTGCGGCGTCGCTCCCGTCGGTCGGGAGCAGTAGACTGTCGTAGGGAAACTCGAAGCCCTCCGCCTCGATGGGGGCAGTGAGCACCGGCATCGGGGCGAGGCGGACTACCTTCCCGGTGACGCTGCCCAGCAGGTAGCGCGAGAGCCCCTCCCGGCCGTGGGTCGGCATCGCGATCAGGTCGTGGCTCCCCTGTTCGGCGTAGTCGACGATGGTCCGGGCCGGCGTCCCCTGCTGGACGGTGGTGGTGTAGTCGACGTCCAGCGAGTCGAGTATCTCGGCCGCCTCGGCGACGACGTCCTCGCCCTCGCCGACGAGCACGTCGATCAGGTCCCCCTCGGCGACGGTGACACTGTCGCGGGTCGTGTCGGCGACGTAGAGCAGTTCGACGCTGGCGCCGTCCCAGGTGGCGATTTCGGCGGCGTGGTAGAGCAGGCTGCTCTCGACGGCCGCCTCGTCGACGGGCAGGAGGATCCGGTCGTACATAGGCCGGGGTTTGGGCGGGAGCCGGTAAGAGGTTCGGGCTCAGCCGTGGTTAACGCCGTCGCGCTCGTCGGCGCCCTTCCGACGGATCGCGGCCTGGGCGTTGCTAGCGTCGTAGCCGAAGAACACGTCGTTGCAGTACGCTTCCGCCACTTCGGTGGCGTGGATCAGGTCGTCGACGTCGACGCCGACGGCGTACAACTCGATGGAGAACGGCGTGCCGGCCTCGGGCGCTTCGGGCGACCAGCCCAGCAGGTCCTGAAAGCCCGAGGCGATGGTCTCCAGCCAGTAGGTCGTCGAGTAGTGGGTGTCGTACAGCGGTACGACGAACTCGTCGACGTACGCCGAGAGCATCGAGAGGTCGAGGCCCGCGCGCTCGAACAGGTGGCCCGGGTAGGGATCGGGGTAGAGTGTGAGGTACGTCTTCCCCGGGATGCGCTCGCTGGCTTCCTCGACGAACTCGGTGATGACGCTCCCGCGCCAGTCCATCCGGTCGTCGTACTCGCTCTCTGCAAACAGTCGCTCACAGCGGTTACATCGACAGTACTCCGCACGCGGGAACCCAACGTCGTCGAGTCGCACGTCATCGTTGGCGGCGGCGCAGTCCGAGATAGTTTCGAGCAGGCCCTCACGGTAGCCCTCGTGGGTTGGGCAGACGTACGCCCAGTCGAAGTATGGCTGCTCGCGGGTCGCCCGGTTCCCCTCGTCGTCGACGGGCACCAGTTCCGGGCTGGACTCGCCGGCGGCGTTGTCGCCGAAGCAGGAGACCATGTTCACCGCGTCGGGCAGCGGTTCGGCCGCTCGACCGGTCACGTCCTTCACCTCGAAGAACCCCCGGTCGAACGCCGGCCACTCTACTTCCTCGGCGTTGCGCGTGACGACCCCGTACATGGCTCTGGGGAGGGTGGGGTTCGGGGTAAGTGGTTCGCTCCCGGCGGGGGAGCGAGAGAACTGTCGTCGTTGATTCACATACGCCGACGGCGGAGTGTTCGTGGTCGAGACACGGTGGTCTCGACGGAACTCGCCGTCGCGATTATTCGCTCTCGACTTCGACTTCCACCGGTTCGGCGTCGCTGCCGACGAGGAGGTAGACGACGGTGACGAACGCGAACACGAGCAGCACTTTGGCTTTCGTAGACATGGTTCGGCCTTCGAGCGACTGGCTCATAAAGCCGCCGACGCCGACTCAGAGTTGTTCCCGAACGTACTCCTCGACGGCCAGCACTTCCTCGCGATCGGTCGTGAAGAACCCGTCCCAAATGCCCGTCCCGTCTTGAATCGCTAGCAATGCCAGCGGTTCCGGGCCGGACGGGTCCGCCGCCTCGGGCGGGCAGTGGATCACGAACCACGAGTCCCGGTAATCAGACGACTCGCCCGCGTGGACGGTCACGCCCAGTGCGGCCGCACGCTTGGCGCCGCCGTCGTCGTCGACACCGTAGACGTGCGTGTCCACGTTGCTCTCCCCCAATCGTCGATAGACGCGTTGGGTTCCCTGTTCGTCGACGATCCGTGACAGCTTCTGGAACGACGCCCGGTGGGTGCCGGCGTCGTGTTCTACCGCTGCCCGCTCTATGTGTCTGGAGATAGCGATGAGGAGAAGTTTCTCCTTGTGGGACTGGGGGTAGCCCCGGAGCCGGAAGTGGACCCCCTCCAGTCCCGTGATCACGTCCGGCAGGTTCGTCTCCTCGAGGTCCGTCGAGCCAGTGATGAACGCGTCGGAGTTGGTGAACAGCAGCGAGTCCGCCACCGCCGACAGCGGCGACTGAGCGAGGAGTTCCCCCTCGCCGTCGAGGAGCAACACCGTATCCTCCGGTATCCCCTCGATGGTCGCTTCGTCGACGCCCACCGACTGCTCGGCGAACATCCCGGACAGCATCGACATGAGCTGTTTTGGCTGGCTGCGGTTTGCGAGCACCAGTGCCCGCTCGGCGCCCTCGTGGGCGTCGACGAACTGCTCGAGTGACATCCGGAATGATGATTCCGCGGACGACTACATAGACCCTTCGGCAGAACGACACCGTCCCGACGGAGATCGGACGGCTCGGGATCGAGGAGTGTCCAGATCTGGCACGCACACTCGAACACCGGGATCCCAGTCATTACGGATCACTTTCAGTCAGACGATAGACTGGTACGGTAACTGACCAAACGCTACGAAATTGCAATTACTATATGGTGTAGTGAAATAACTGAAATACGGACTTTAACGGCCGGCATATTTATATACTGGGGATTTCCATCTTTTGGTATCCCAGTATAGTGGGACATACCCATGGTAAACGACGACATTAACCGCGTTTTCGAACGCATGAACCGCCGCTCCTTCCTCGCAGGAGCGGGCGCAGCAGGCGCAACAGCTCTGGCTGGTTGTGCAGGTGATACCGACAACACGCCGGCGGAGGGTTCCAACGAAACCGACACCACAGAGGACAACGAGTCCACCTCGACGACTCAGCCGGGGTCGTCCTCGGGCAACACGCTCAACCTGGCACAGGTCAAGGGGGCGCTCGAGTTCGACCCGGTCGTGCTGAACGACGTGCCGTCAGCCCAGGTCGCGAGTCAGATGTTCGAAGGGCTGTACGCCTACGGCTCCGGCACCGGAATCGTTCCGGAACTCGCGACCGGTGAGCCGACCGTCTCCAACGACGGAACGACCTTCGAGGTGACGATGACGACGGACGCGACGTTCCACAATGGCGACCCCGTCACCCCGGAAGACGTCAAGTACAGTTTCGAGGCACCGGTGGACGAGGAGACCGGGAACGCCTCGGAGTTCAACATGATCGAGTCCATCGAGACGTCGGGCGATGACACGATAACGTTCGACCTGAAATACCCGTATGGGCCGTTCATGAACACGCTCGCGGCGGCAAGCATCGTTCCGAAGGAGTACCGCGAGAACGACAAGCAGGCGTTCAACACGTCCGAACCGGTCGGCTCCGGCCCGTTCGAGTTCGATAGTTGGCAAGAGGGAAGCTACGTCGATCTGGTCCGGCACGAGGACTACTGGGGCGAGCCGATGGCGAACCTCAAAAAGATCCACTTCACGCCCATCACCGAAGCGACGACGCGCGTCACGACGCTCCGGAACGGCGAGAACGACGTGATCGAGGAGATCCCGCCGAAGCTCTACTCGACGGTCCGCAACATCGAGGACGCGAGCATCGACGAAGTGCCCGGTATCGGCTACTTCTACCTCTCGTTCAACTGCAAAGAGGGGCCCACGTCTGACCCGAAGGTCCGAGAGGCCGTCGACTACTGCTTCAGCATGGATCAAGCGGTCTCGAACTACGTCGAGCCGACGGGGATCCGGCAGTACAGTCCATTCCCGGCGTCCATCGCTGACGACTGGGACTTCCCCGTCGACGAATGGGAGCAGATCCCGCACGACAAGGACATCGAGCAGGCCAAAGCACTGTTCGAGGAGGCGGGCGTCCCGATGGACTACTCGTGGAAGGTCATCGTACCGCCGGACGACAAGCGAGAACAGATCGGTATCTCCGTTTCGAACGGGTTGAAAGAGGCCGGCTTCAGTAACGTTTCAGTTCAGCGGCTGGACTGGGGCGCGTTCCTCGAGAAGTACGTCACTGGCAGCGAGGACGACTACAACATGTACACGCTCGGCTGGTCCGGCACCCCGGACCCCGACGCGTTCACCTACTACATGTTCGGCCGGACGGAGGACACGCTCGGTGTGACCAACGGTTGCTACTACGGCGCCAACAGCGAGGAGGGCAAGGAAGCCGCCCAGAAGATCGTCGACGCCCGCGAGTCGGCGAGCCGCGACGAGCGGAAACAGCTGTACACCGAGGCGGTGACCACGGTCCTCGAGGATCGCGCGCACCTCCCGGCGTACAACCTCAAGAACAGCTTTGGCGTGAAGGACAACGTCAACGACTTCCTGCCCCACCCGGTGGACTCGTTCCACATCACGACTGATCACAACAACGTGTCGGTCGACAGGTAACGTCCACGGTCCGCACGGGCCGTTTTCCGGCAATTATACCGGCGTTGGTGTTACGACTGTATGAGAACATAGCTAACTAATGGGACGCGCACAGTACACGATTCGACGGATTATCCAGGCGGTACCGGTTCTCATCGGCGTCGCCACCATCACGTATTTCCTGATGGAAGCGATGCCTGGTGACCCGGTGAGTATCATGCTCGGGCCGTCGCCGAGTGCATCGCAAGCCGCCGCCATCCGCGCCAAATACGGACTCGACCAGCCGGTGTGGGTGCGGCTCCTGAACTATATCGTCGACGCTGCACAGCTCGATCTGGGTCGGAGCCTCTACTACAAGGTCCCCGTG
>Ga0136556_1000559_pt1 | contig 21598 bp, 17 predicted proteins | sample AntRauTorckE6831_FD_104780 | JGI IMG/M metagenome (GOLD analysis project Ga0136556, IMG submission 104780) | Saline lake microbial communities from Rauer Islands, Antarctica - Metagenome Torckler E6 #831 | ecosystem: Environmental > Aquatic > Non-marine Saline and Alkaline > Saline | place... | reverse complement strand
GAGGAGAACCCCCGAACGCTGAACAGCTCCAAGCGGTTGCGACCCGGGTAAGCCACGATCTGAAATCGCAGTTGACTGTTGCGCATGGTCGACTCGATATGGCCCGCCAAGCGGTCGACGATGATAATCTCGCGAACGTGGCTACCGCGCTCGACCGAATGGAAACACTCATCGAGGATCTGCAGGTAGGGGTGGCTGCCGGCACCGAACGCACCGAGTCCGAGCGGGTTCTGTTGCCGGCTTTCGCGGACCAGTGCTGGCAGAACGTGGCAGCGAGCGAGGCGACTCTCTGCAACACAAGTACGCTCACGTTGCAGGCCAACCCTGGCAGCCTCAAGCGGCTACTGGAGAATCTGTTCTGGAATGCCATCGAACACAACGATTCGGACGTTCACCTGGAAGTCGGTGACCTCGACGGCGCAGACGGGTTCTACGTGGCAGACGACGGTAGTGGAATCCCTGAACAGGTCCACAGCACGGTGTTCGAGCCGGGTGTCTCGACGGGGACTGACGGGTCGGGACTCGGACTCAGTATCGTCGCCCAGATCGTCGACACACACGACTGGCAGATCCGTATCACCGAAAGCGAAATCGGCGGCGCCCGTTTCGAGATCACCGACGTTGAGTCCGCTGCTGTATAGACCCTCGCGATTCTATGACACGCGATACGTCCCGTTTGCGGGAGTCACTTCGTGCGATAAGTCCAATCGTCGGTGTGGTAATGATGATGGCAATCACGCTGCTGCTCGCATCGGTGGTCGCAGCCGGTGTGCTTGGTCTGGGCGACACCACGGCGGAAACTGGCGAGCGATTCGACGACATCGTGGAGGGGGGTTCCGAGACGGTATCGGGCAACCCTTGGATCGGCGACGAGGGGAATCTCATCCAATTGTCCAACAACGAAGCGGGCGCGACAGACGTCAGATACCGCATCAATTTCACGATCGAATCGGGCTCCGATACCATCGGGAACTCGCTGAACAGCGTCAATCTGGAGGTGCAGACCGGGTCGCCCGACATGTTTTCCGACACGAAGCAGGGAAAACTCGACCACGTCCGGATCGACACGGACGGTGACGGGGAGGCCGAGCGGGACATCACCGGTGACGTCGACGGCTGGGAGGTCAAAGACGGCGGGACGGAGCTCAAAATCGGCTTCAGCGGGTCGGCGTACACGCCCGACGCGGGCGACTCCATCGTCGTCGTCTTCGACGGCGTCGACAACCCCGACACGTCGGGGACGTACGACCTCCGCGCACAGACCAGCGGCGACGGGAACTACCACTACGGCGAAATCACCATCGTCTGACGGGTTCAGGTCGGTTCCCCGGCCGACACTGGCTAGCCGGTCGCACCGTTCCGTTCGGCGTTCGGGAGGCGAAGCGAGACGATTGTACCCCGTGGTTCGCGGTCCCGGAACGCCAGTTCGCCACCCAGTCGAGTCGTGACCCACCTGACGACCCATAGTCCGATACTGGTGCCGTGTTGCATGGACGTCTCACCGCCTTGCTCTATGGTTTGTCGCTCGTGGGCCGGGATGCCAGGACCGTCGTCGACGACCGACAGGGAGAGCGGATAGGTCCGCTCGGGGTCGTAGTCCCCTTGAATAGCGACGTGTGGATCGTCGCGATCGTTGTGTTCGATGGCGTTTTCCACGAGGTTCTGTACCGCGAGTGCGAGCAGGTCGGCACCGCCGGCGACGACCACGTCGGCCGGGACGTCCGACGCGACGATGTCGGACCGTGGCACGTCGCTGAACGCACGTGCCAAGACCGTCGAGAGCGGGGCGCGTGTCTCGTCGTCCACGGAGAGCAGACGGTCGGCCGCCCGAACCTGCTCGGACAGGTCGATCAGGCCGTGACTGGTTTCGATGATCGCCCCGGTGTCCTCGCGGTAGGCTGGGCCGTCGAGTTTGGCCTGGAGTCGTTCTGCGCGGCCGATGACGACGTTCAGGTCGTTGCCGAGGTTGTGCCGGAGGATACGGTTGAACACTTCCAGTCGCTGCTGGCGCGTGATTCGGTCGGTCACGTCGCGGAGAACGAGCGCGTGGCCGAGGTGATGGCCGTGTTGGTCGGTCAACTCGGAGACGGTCGGTTCGAACAGCCGCCGGCCCATCACCGACGTGAGTTCGAGCGTCTCCGTCTCCCGCAGCGTCTCCAGTGACGCCCCCAGCAGGGTCTCGACATCTGCACCGACCACGTCAGCAGGGGTCGTGTTCAACGTCTGCTCGACGGCCTCGTTGAGTTCGACGACGGTACCTACGTCGTCCGTGACGACGACGAGATCGGTCAGTTCCTCGATGACGGTCTGGGGACCGATGTTGCCGGCCGCCGGGACCCGTTCGAAGAGGCGGAGCGGACCCACGAGGACGAGTACGGCCAGGCCGCCGAACAGGAGACCGATGGCGATCGTCTGGGTGAGGGCGAAAGGTGCAATGCCGTCGACTTGAAGTCCGAACACGAGCGAGAGCCACGGGACCGTCCCGATGGTCCCGAGCAACGTGCCGGTCGTCGAGTCGAGATGGTCGTACCTGGAGAAAGTCAGGAGGAGCATACCCGTCGAGACCAGCAACAGACCGCCGGCGAACAGCAGTGCGAACCACTGTGTCAGCGTGAGACTGGTGATGACGACGACAGTCAGCCCGCTCGCCGCCTGCCTGGCAGGCAGTCGGAAATCGGGCACGATCTGTGCAGCAACGATGACGCTGGTCGCGCCGAGTCCAACGCCTGGGAGCAAGAGCACTGCGATGGCGAGACGGCGCGAGACGAGTTCGTCACGGCCCGTGTACGCCAGGCAGAAGAACAGCCACGGGATCGGCACCACGAGAGCGAGTCCCACCGTCGTCGCAGTGACGAGGACCCGCGGCTGGTCGAGAATGGTTGTCGCGACGATGGCCAGCACGCCGACACCCAAAAGCGCGGCCACCACGGCGAACAGGTCCGCCGCAGGGGCGTCACGGCGGCGCCACGCCGTCACTGCACCCGAGAGAAAGAATCCGGCGATGAGAACGAGAACGATGAGTGCCCAGCGCATCACAGAGGACCACTGCCAGTACTATGTTCAATGTACTGGTCCTTGTCGTGCTCTGCCCCGGTGACGGCGGGACGCGGTTGTCACCAGAGCCACTGCGTATCAGTACCCACGAGGGCAAAGTCGGTGTGGAAATTGACTGCTCTGGGTTCTATCAGTTTCAGCGATGTTCAGAGGGCCGTGCAAGATGCAGGGCGCGTATCTTGGACTGACTACCGTGGCGATTGGGGCCGCAGCTATATCACAATGCTCGCTAAATACTTATAGAATGACTCGGTCAATTCACGTCCTCCACGTCGATGATGAGCCGGATTTTGCAGAAATGGCGGGTACGTTTCTCGAACGCGAAGACAGCCGATTCGACATTGAAACGACAACCAGTTCTGACCAAGCGTTAGATCGTCTCGCTGAAGACCGGTTCGATTGCGTAGTCTCGGACTATGATATGCCAGGGCGGAACGGCGTTGAATTTCTTAAAGCCGTCCGCGAGGAGTATTCCGACCTCCCGTTCATTCTGTTCACCGGGAAAGGTAGTGAGGAAATCGCTAGCGAGGCGATTTCCGCAGGCGCAACTGACTATCTCCAGAAAGAATCCGGAACTGATCAGTACAAAGTCCTCGCAAACCGCGTCACCAACGTCTATGAGAGGTATCAGACCGCACAGGATCTCGTAGAGACGACGGAGCTCTACGAAACGATGCTCAGCAATATCTCGGAGACTGTACTCATCACCGACGACGAAGGATCGTTCACATATATCTGCCCGAACGTGCATTTCGTGTTTGGGTATTCAGCCGCCGATATAGAGGACTTCGAGGTGGTTGATTCGCTCTTTGAGGAGCAACTGTTTGACCAGGAGGAACTGCGAACGGACGGAGTAATATCGAATATCGAAACCGAAATTACGAATAAATCCGGCGAACGGCGGACTGTGCTCGTCACGGTCAAACGGGTGTCGATCAAAAAGGGCACACGCTTGTATACGGTTCGTGATATTACAGACCGGAAGGAACGTCGACGGAAACTCCAACGAAACGAAGCACGATACGAATCACTCACCAGTGATGTTCTTGATACATCGGCTGTCGGGACCTTTATTCTCGATTCTACCTTCGAGGTGATTTGGATCAATAAGGCTACTGAGAAATACTTCGGGATCGACCGAGATGTGGTCCTCGGCACGGACAAACGAGAGTTGATCCAATCGGAGATACGGGAGATATTCGAAGACCCGGAGCAGTTCACAGAAACGGTATTGGCCACCTACGATGACAATACATACACCGAGGAGTTCGAGTGCCATGTTTTCGCCGGTAACGGGCGCGAAGAGCGGTGGCTGAGACACTGGAGCCAGCCGATCACGTCTGGCCTCTACGAGGGGGGGCGAATCGAACACTATACCGATATCACCGAGCGCAAGCAGCGAGAACTGGATCTCCAGGAGAAAGAGCGACGGTATCAGGCAATATTCAACGATCCAAATATCCTCGTCGGTCTCCTTGATGTCGATGGAACCGTTCTCGATATCAACAAGACGGCGATGGAGTATATCGATATAGATCTCGCTGAGATCACCGGCACGGCCTTCTGGCAGACGCCTTGGTTCACCGGCGACGAGGTCGTGCAGGATGAGGTGAAAGAACTGATCGAACGAGCGCGAACAGGCGAATACGTGGAATTTGAGCTTGACCTGTCGCGTGCAGTCGGCGACCGATTGGTCATTAACGGTGTCTTCCGACCAGTAATCGACGATGATGGCGAAGTCGTCTCGCTGCTTATCTCGGATCGAGATATCACCGAACGCAAACTGCGGGAAGAGCGCTTGCGCCGGCAGAACGAGCAGTTCGATGAAATCGCTGGTGTCGTTTCCCACGATCTGCACACACCGCTAGAAACGGCTCGCGGTCGGGCTGAACTGGCACTCGAAACGGGTGGCAGCGAGCATATTGAAAAAACACTTGCAGCACTGGAACGCGCAGATGAACTTCGCGCTGACTTAGTGGAGATGCTTCGGGGTCGAGAAATCGTCTCCGAAGCGTCACCGGTTGATCTCACAAGGCTAGCGGACGAGATATGGGAGACGATGGAACCTCCAGAGGGGGCAACGCTTCGAGTGAAAACCCCGCCTCGCGTCGTCGGGGATGTGAACGCCCTTAGACGATTGTTAGAGAACGTTTTCTCGAACTCGATTGAACACGTCGGGTCCGGAGTCGCGATTGAGATAGGTGAATGCCGGTCTGGCTTTTACATCGAGGACGACGGGCAGGGTATTGATCCAGAGACGCGTGAGGAGATATTCACACCTGGATTTTCGACCAAACCCGAAGGCACTGGAATGGGTATGACGAGTGTACAGCAAATTGTGTTAGCTCATGGATGGGAGATCCACGTCACATCGAGTGTCGCCGATGGTGGGGCCAGATTTGAGATTACCGGTGTCGAGTTCACTACTGAATAGATGCTCTATATCCTGCCGGAATCACTTATCAGTTGGTGAACAGACACCGGTCCCCTGCGCCAAGTAGTTCACCTGTACGTAGCGATCGAGAGCGAGATTTGTTGTCGAACGAGTGCCTCAACAGAGCCCTAGAGCCGGTCGACGACGGCGTCGGCGACCTCGTCGGTCGTCGCCGAGCCGCCGAGATCGGGCGTTCGCGGGCCGTCTTCGAGCACGCCCTCGACCGCCGAACGCACATCGCTCCCGGCATCCTCGTAGCCGAGATGCTCCAGCAGCATCGCCGCGCTCAGGATCGCGGCAGCCGGATTTGCGTTACCCTCGCCGGCGATGTCCGGCGCGGTGCCGTGAACTGGCTCGAAGAGGCCGTTCTCGGCACCGACGTTCGCCGAGGGGAGCAGGCCGAGACCGCCGACCAGTCCCGCTGCGAGGTCCGAGAGCACGTCGCCCGCGAGGTTCGGACAGACGATCACGTCGTACTGCGCCGGGTCGAGTGCGAGTTTCGTCGCCATCGCGTCCATCAGTTCGGTGTCGTAGTCGGCGCCTTGCTCCTCGGCGACGGCGTCGACCGTGTCGACGAATTTGCCGTCCGTGACACGCATCACGTTCGCCTTGTGCGCGACTGTCACGTCGGCCCCTCGCTCGGCGGCGTAGTCGAAGCCGAACTCGGCGATCCGCCGGGAGGCCGACTCGGTGATTACGCGCGTCAGCGTCGTCACGCCCTCGCCGAGGTCGTTCTCGATGCCGGAGTAGACGCCCTGGGTGTTCTCTCGGACGAACACGACGTCCGTCTCGGGCCGGAGCGCGTCGACACCCGGGTACGCGCGGGCGGGCCGGACGTTCGCGAAACTGCCGACAGCCTCCCGAAGCGGGAGGATCACGTCGGCGGCTGACTCGCCCGCCGCACCGAACAGCGTCGCGTCGGCGTTCTCGACGGTTTCGACAGTCGAGTCAGGGAGCGGCGTCCCCTGCGCTTCGGCGACGGCGTCGCCGGCCTCGGCGTCGACGTAGGTGAAGTTGGGCTCGACGGTCTCCAGCACTCGCACCGCGGCCGGAACGACTTCCTGGCCGATCCCGTCGCCGGGAACGACCGCGATTTCCTCCGTCATTGCTCGGTGTAGGGCAGCGATTCGGCCGTTGCAGCGACCTCATCGGGGTTGGCGCCGAGGAGTGCGGTGGTATCCCACTCGCCGGCAACGAGCGACTGGCGCTGTGCCGAGTCGACGGCGGCATCGATCTCGTGGTCGTCGTAGCACACCGTCTCGTCACCAACGTCGACCGAGATCTCGGTTTCGGGGTTCTCGTCCACGTGGTCCTGAAGCGCCTCGATTTCCTCGCTGTCGGCGGTGATTGTCGGGATCCCCAGCGCGAGACAGTTGCCCGCGAAGATTTCCGCGAACGACTCGCCGACGATGGCGTCGATGCCCCAGCGCTGGAGCGCCTGGGGCGCGTGTTCCCGGGAGGAGCCACAGCCGAAGTTGGCGTTGACAACCAGCACGTTCGCGTCCCGGAACCGCTCGTCGTTGAACGGGTGATCGGTCGGGTTCTCGGCAACTTGGCCGCCCGCGCCGCCTGATTCCGTGCCGGCGAGCGCTTCACCCGCGCCGTCCGGGCCGGCCGTCTCGTAGCGCTGGTCGAAGAACGCGAACTCGCCCAAGCCCTCGAAGGTGAGCACCTTCAGGAACCGCGCGGGGATGATCTGGTCCGTGTCGATGTCGTTGCCGCGAACCGGGATGCCCGTCCCGCTGACCGTCTCGATGGCCGGGACGTCGACGGGCCCGTCGTCGGCGCTCATCGCGCCACCTCCGGCGCCGCCTCCAGTTCGCGCACGTCGGTCACCTCGCCAGTTACGGCGGCGGCGGCGACCATCTCGGGGCTCATCAGCACCGTCTTCCCCTCGGCGCTGCCCTGCCGGCCGACGAAGTTCCGGTTCGAGGAGGACGCACAGACCTCGTCGCCGACCAACTGGTCGTCGTTCATCCCCAGACACATCGAGCAGCCGGCACCGCGCCACTCGAAGCCGGCCTCGCGGAAGATATCGTCCAGTCCCTCGCGCTCGGCGGCGGCTTTCACGCGCTGGCTGCCGGGCACGACGAGTCCGCGGACGCCATCGGCGACTTCTCGGCCCTCGATGATCTTGGCGGCCGCCCGTAGGTCGGAGAGTCGAGCGTTCGTACAGGAGCCCAAAAACGCCACGTCGACGGGGTAGCCGGCCATCGGCTTGCCGGGTTCGACGCCCATGTGCTCCTGTGCGCGCTTCGCAACGTCGCGGTCCTCCGGCGGTAGATCGTCGGGATGCGGGACTGGCTCGGAGATGCCGACGGTCTGCCCTGGCGTGGTTCCCCACGTGACCGTCGGTTCGATGGCGGAGCCGTCGATGGTGACGACGTCGTCGTACGTCGCGTCGTCGCGCGAACGGATCGACTCCCAGTACTTCTTTCGCTCGGCGAACTTCTCGGGGGAATCTGCGAAGGCGTCCGTCCCGGCCAACCACTCGTAGGTCGTCTCGTCGGGGTTGACGTAGCCCGCGCGGGCGCCGCCCTCGATGGACATGTTGCAGACCGTCATCCGCCCCGGCATCGACAGCGCCTCGACGGCCGAGCCGCCGTACTCGTAGACGTAGCCGACGCCGCCGTCAGTACCCAGTTCGCCGATGATCGTCAGGATCAGGTCCTTGGCGGTGACCCCCTCGCCGAGTTCGCCCGTGACCTCGATCCGTCGGACTGCCTGCTTCTCCATCGCGACGGTGCCGGTGGCCAGCACGTCCCGAATCTGGGAGGTGCCGATACCGAACGCCAGCGCACCGAACGCGCCGTGGGTCGCAGTGTGGGAGTCGCCACAGACGATGGTCATCCCGGGCTGGGTCAGCCCCTGCTCCGGGCCGACGACGTGGACGATTCCTTGGTTACCCGTCTCCGGGTGATCGAACGTCAGCCCCACGGCCTCGACGTTCTGCTCGAGTTCGCGCATCATCGACTCCGCCGCCTCGTCGTCGTACGGTCGCTCCTGGCCGTCGGTCGGAACGATGTGGTCCGCTGTCGCGTGAGTTCGCTCCGGATAGGCCACGTCCAGTCCGCGCTCCCGCAGCATGCCGAACGCTTGGGGGCTGGTGACCTCGTGGATCAGATGGAGGCCGACGAACAGTTGGTCCTGCCCGCTCGGCAGCCGTCGGACACGGTGCCGGTCCCAGACCGCGTCGTAGAGCGTTCCCTCGCTCATACGGGCTCCTCGTTGGGGTCGTCCTCGTCGGCGTCGGCGTCCGAGTCGGTTTCCGAAGCGCCCTTTCCCCGGGTGTACACTGCCTTGGTACTGGGCGCGTTCTCCCGCGGCGTGTGGTCGATGTCTCCCATCGCCTCCTCCTCGCCGTCCTCAGTCTCGTCGCCGTCGGTGGCCTCTGCCTCGTCGGCCGCCTTCGCCGTTCCGCCGTCGACGATTGCGACCTTGCCGCGCTCGAACACCCGCGAGTCGCCGAACGTCTCGCCGGTCTTGGGGTTGGTGTGAGTCACTTCCCCCATCGTCCGCTGGGTGGTCTCGCGTCGGTTCGGTCGGTCGTCGGTGGTGTGTCGGGTCATTCTCTCAGTCGTCCGCTGGCGCGTTCGGTTTCTCTCGATTCTCCTCGTCGTCGCTCCACGCGAACAGGCTGCGGAGCTCTTCGCCCACGTCCTCGATGTCGTGAGCCTTCTCCGCGTTGCGGCGCTGGCCGTAGGACGGCCGGCCGGCCTGGTTCTCGGTGATCCACTCGCGAGCGAACTCGCCGTTCTGGACCTCCTCGAGGACCGTCTCCATCTGTTCGCGCGTGTGGTCGTCGACGACCACTTCGCCGCGGGTGAGGCCGCCGTACTCGGCGGTGTCGGAGACCGAGTCCCACATCTCGCTCATCCCGCCCTCGTACAGCAGGTCGACGATGAGTTTGAGTTCATTCAGACACTCGAAGTAGGCCATCTCCTCGCTGTAGCCCGCGTCAGTCAGCGTCTCGTAGCCGGCTTTGACCAGTTCGGTGACGCCGCCACAGAGCACCGCCTGCTCGCCGAACAGGTCGGTCTCCGTCTCCTCACGGAACGTCGTCTCGATGACGCCTGCACGGGTACAGCCGATGGCCGCGGCGTAGGCCAGCGCCTCGTCGTGGGCCTCGCCGGTGGCGTCGCGGTAGACCGCGAGTAGGCCGGGCGTTCCCTCGCCGTCGACGTACTGTCGGCGGACAATGTGGCCCGGACCCTTGGGGGCGACCATCGTCACGTCGACGTCCTCGGGCGGTTCGATCTGGTCGTAGTGGATGTTGAACCCGTGGGCGAACTGGAGCGTGTCGCCGGCCGCCAGTTCCGGCGCGATCTCCTCGTACACGTCCGGCTGAACGTTGTCCGGGACCAGTACGGAGACCACGTCGGCGGCCGCCGCGGCCTCGACGGGCGTGGCGACGGTGAGTCCGTCCTCGCGGGCAGCGTCCCGGGAGGCCGATCCTTCGCGGAGGCCGACGATGACGTCGACGCCGCTCTCCGCGAGGTTCTGGGCGTGGGCGTGGCCCTGGCTGCCGTAGCCGAGTACGGCGACCGTCTTCTCGTCGATGTGGCTGTGCGATACGTCGTCGTCGTGGTAGATGGTGTTCTCAGTCATCGTCTGTCGGCGCTCCCGGCGCCGTCTCCGTCGTCGATCGGTCGGTCGCTCGATCCGTCGTGGGGTCGATCCGCTGGCGTTCGTAGCGCTCCTCCTCCGCGTCGGTAGTCCACTCCGTGCCCCGGGCCAGTGCGGCCGTCCCTGTCCGAGTCAACTCCCGGACACCGAAGCGCTGAAACGCCTCGACGGCCCGGTCGATTTCGGCGGAACTCCCCGTCACCTCCACGGTCACGGTTCCGGGCTGAGCGTCGAGCACCTCGCCGTCGAACATGTCGACGACGGACTCGACCGCGGCGGGGCTGTCGTCGTGGACCTTCAGCACCGCCAACTCCCGCCGGATCGCGTCCCGGCCCAGTTCGCGGACCGAGATCACCGGCACCAGCTTCTGCAACTGCTTCTCGACCTGTCGGACCCCCGGTTCGGGCTCCTCGATGACCAGCGTCACCCGGGCCGTCTCGGGGTTCGTCGTCGGTCCGACGGTCAGCGAGTCGATGTCGAACTGCCGTCGACTCACGAGGCCGGCGACCTCAGCCAGCACCCCGGGTTCGTGTTCGACCAGCGCCGAGATAGTGGTCCGGCGCGCCGGGTGACTCGCCTCGGCTTCGGGGTCGATCCGAACACCCTGCTTCGACCGTCGCTGCGTCGGGCGTTCTCGCTCGTCCGGACCCGGGCCCGCCAGCCCTTCCCGGCGCTCGTCCGGCGCAGCAAACGCCGGATCGTCGGCGTCAGCGGCGTCGGCAGCGTCGGCAGCGTCGGCAGCGTCGCCGTTCTCTCGGCTCATAGCTGATCCTCCGACAGGGCGAAGCCGCTGTTGTCGCCGCCGCTGGGAACCATCGGGTAGACGTTCTCCCGCGGGTCTATCCGGGCGTCGACGACCGAGGGGCCGTCGTGGTCGAAGGCTGCTTCGAGCGTGTCTGCCACCTCGTCGTAGTGGTCCAGGGTGAATCCCTTCGCGCCGAACGCCTCGGCGATGGGTTCGAACTCCGGCACCCAGCCGTACTCCGAGGCGGTGTGGCGCCCCTCGAAGAACGCGTCCTGCCACTGGCGCACCATCCCGATGGCCTCGTTGTTCAGCACGATAACGGTGATATCCAGGTTCTCCCGAACTGCAACCGAGAGCTCCTGAACCGTCATCAGGAACGAGCCGTCGCCCTCGAAACAGACCACCTCGCGGTCGGGCGCAGCGACTTTGGCGCCGATGGCCGCGGGCAGGCCGTAGCCCATCGTCCCGAGTCCGTGGCTGGAGATCCAGCAGCGCGGGTCGCGGTACGTCCAGTACTGTGCGGCCCACATCTGGTGCTGGCCGACGCCGGTGGTGACGATGGCGTCGTCCGGCGTCGCTTCGTCGGCGACTTCGACGACGAACTGCGGTTTCACCGGCTCGTCCTCGGGCGCCGCGTACGTCATCGGGTACGTCTCCTGCCACTCGCTGCACTGCTCGCGCCACGCCGCCTGGCGGTCACTGCTGGTGTCGGTGTCCTCCCGAGCCGCGAGCGACTCGTGAACCTGCTCGATCACGGCCGCGGCGTCGCCGACCAGCGCGTGATCGGCCTCGACGTTCTTCGAGATTTCCGCGGCGTCGATGTCCGCGTGAATGACCTCCGCACCGGGCGCGAACGTCTCGACGCCGCCGGTCAGCCGGTCGTCGAAGCGCGTCCCGATGGCGAACAGGCAGTCCGTGTGGGAGATAGCCATGTTCGCGGCGCCGGTACCGTGCATCCCGGCCCACGAGAGACAGCGCTCGTGGTCCTCCGGGACCGAGCCGATGCCGGGCATCGTCGTCACCACGGGCACGTCGAACGCGTCGACGAACGCCCGCAGTTCCGGGGTGGCGTTGGCTTTCACCACGCCCCCGCCCGCGAGCACGACCGGGCGCTCGGCGTTCGCGAACGCGTCCGCGGCGTCGGCGACGGCCGTCTCGTCGGCGCGCTCGGGTGCCTCGTAGTACGTCGGCAGCCGACCCGGCTCCGGGCCGGCGTCGGTCTCAGTCGTTGTCGCGTCCTTCGGTAGGTCGACCAGCGTCGGACCTGGGCGACCCGTGCCAGCGAGTTCGACCGCCTCGCTGACGGTGGCGCCGATCCGGTCGGCGTCGCCCGCGAAGTAGTTCTCCTTCGTGATCGGTCGGGTAACGCCGACGGTGTCGGTCTCCTGGAACGCGTCGTTGCCCAGGAACTCCGTCGGCACCTGCCCGGTCAGCGCGACGAACGGGTCCGAGTCCATGTCGGCGTCGGCGATGCCCGTAACGAGGTTCGTCGCGCCCGGGCCCGAGGTGGCCATGCAGACGCCCGGGGTTCCGGTCACCTGGCCGTATGCGTCGGCGGCGTGGGCCGCCGCCTGCTCGTGGGCCATCGTGACGTGACTCGGGCCGGCCTCGGCGTTCGCCAGCGCGTCGTAGACGGGCATGATTGCCCCGCCCTGTACGCCGAAGACGTGCTCAACGTCCGCGGCGGTGAGGGCGGCAATGGCGGCGTCGGCGCCGGTGGCTTGCGTCGCTGGCTGGTCGTCGCTCGGTTCCGTTCGGTCGTTCTCGCGCGGGTCGGCCTCCTCCTCGGTTGGCCGCGCCGCGGCGCGTGCTCGCTCGCTCATTGGCTGATGTGACTGCAGGCTCGATTGTCGGGTGATGCGGCGGTCGGGTGAGGAGAGTTGAGTGTAGGGGTTAGGCAGCCCCTACAATCGCGAGCGAGACGCTGACGGCGGGCGTACGTGTCCGGCGTCGGCGCGTCATGGAGTGAGGAACGGTGTCCCCCTTGATAACTCTTTCCGCGGTACGTCCCACCGTCGCACGATCGGCGGCGCCGCGGCTGCCGCGGCGCGTCGTCGACGGCGCTCATCGGGCCGGCCCCTCCCTGATCTGCTCGGGCTCACGGTCCACGTCGTTGGCCTCGGCAACGGCTTCGAGCGTCTCGGCGGTGATCTCGTCGCCGTCGGCACCGCGGTCTTTCACCTCGCGGGTGACCGCGCGCACCTGATCGTCCGTCGGGTCGTAGCCCGCGCCCTTCAGACGCTCACGGACCGAGTGCGTGCCGGTGTGTTTGCCCAGCACCAACTCGCGCTCGGCGCCGACCATCTCCGGGGTCATTACGCCGGGTTCGAACGTCGCCGAGTTCTCGATGACGCCCGCAGCGTGGATGCCGGACTCGTGGGCGAACGCGTTCCCGCCGATTATCGGCGCGTTGGGAGCGGTGGGAACGCCGCTGCGCTCCTCGACCAGCCGAGCCAGATCGGTTATCTGGGTGGTGTCGATCCCGGTGTCGGCGCCGTAGATACTCTCGGCGGCCATGACGACCTGCTCGAAGGCGGCGTTCCCGGCGCGCTCGCCGATGCCGCCGACCGAGACCTGGGCGCGGTCGGCGCCGGCTTCGAACCCGGCCAGCGCGTTGGCGCTCGCCAGGCCGAAGTCGTCGTGGGTGTGGACGTCGATCCGGGCGTCGGTGTGCTGGCTGACGGTCCGGATCAGCTCCGCGAACCGTCCGGGAGTCGCGACCCCGCAGGTGTCCGGAACGTTGATCCAATCGACGCCGACCGCGGAGACGGCCTCGATTACCTCGCGCAGGTAGTCGGGGTCGGTCCGGGTGGCGTCCATCGGTGAGAACATCACTTCCGCCCCGGCCTCGATGGCTCGCTCGACGCTGTCGACAGATCGCTCCAGCACGGCCTCGCGGCTCGCGTGCATGGAGTCCTCGATCTGGACGTCGCTGGTCGACGCGAACACGTGGACCAGATCGACGCCGGCGTCGAGTGCGGCCTCGACGTCCTGCTCGACAACGCGAGCCAACCCACACACCGTCGTGTCGGTCGCCGACGCGATGTCACGGACCGCCGCGAACTCCGCGTCGGAGTTCACTGGGAAGCCCGCCTCGATCGTGTCGACGCCCGCGCTATCCAGCGCGGCGGCTATCTCGCGTTTGTCGTCGTAGGAGAACGAAGTACGGGGCGACTGTTCACCGTCTCGCAGGGTGGTGTCGAAGATCCGAGCTTTGGCGAACTCGGAATCAGTTTCCAGCGTGCCCTGGGAGAACTCGATCCGCCGGGGTTGCCGACGTGCCCTCGTTGTCGTGAGACATTGTACCCCACGTTACAGGGTACCGGTTGTTAAGGGTGTCGACTGGAACCATCACGATTAATAAGTAGTGATTCTAAACTTTCCCGCTCCGAATTAGTACCGATGGGCGAGAACCCGGTGGCGGGTATCGCGGCGTACACCCCCGGAGAAGTGTTACTCCCGTTCTCGTGCGGAGATACGGTAGAGCGGGTAGAAGAAGTACAGTCCCGCGAGTCCGACGACGACGTAGATGGCTCTAGCCACCAGTTCGGCCGCTGAGGGCTGGAAAATCGGCGCCAGCAACGCCCCCACGGCGTTGAGTTCCAGTAGGCCGATGAGTCCCCAGTTGAGCGCGCCGATGATCAGTAACGCGAAGCACATCCAGTCGAGTGCCGAGAGCCGAAACAGCGCCATGAATGGCCGTTACGGTCGGAGGCCAATAGTTAGCGGATGCGTATCGAGAGACAGAGTCCTGCCAGCAGTCACGAGTCGACAGGATAAAGCCGACGTCCGGGACACGCTGTGTGAACGAGTCCGGACGATCTCGTCTTCCCTCTGCCCACCCGTCGAAACGGCTCACTCACGAGCTTTCGATGCGTCCGAGTGGACTGGTTCTCGCACCCGGAACGGAGTTAAGTGCCCGCGGGGGTGTGTGGTGGTATGAGCCGACAGGACACACCGGAGGAAGGTGGGAAGCCCGCCCACCTGCGGAGCCGAGAAGTGACCGAGGGACCGGATCGCGCACCGCATCGCTCGATGTTCCGCGCGATGGGGTTCGACGACGACGACCTCGAGTCGCCGATGGTCGGCGTCGCCAACCCCGCCGCGGACGTGACGCCCTGTAACGTCCACCTCGACGACGTGGCCGACGGCGCCATCGCGGGCGTCGACGACGCCGGCGGCATGCCCATCGAGTTCGGCACCATCACCATCTCCGACGCCATCTCGATGGGGACCGAGGGGATGCGCGCGTCGCTCGTCTCCCGAGAGGTCATCGCCGACTCCGTCGAGTTGGTCGCGTTCGGCGAGCGACTCGACGCACTCGTCACGGTCGCTGGCTGTGACAAGAACCTGCCCGGCATGCTGATGGCGGCGATCCGGACTGACCTCCCGAGCGTGTTCCTCTACGGTGGCTCCATCCTCCCGGGCCAACACGAGGGCCGCGAGGTGACCGTCCAGAACGTGTTCGAGGGTGTCGGCACCTACGCGCAGGGCGAGATGAGCCGCGAGGAACTGGACGAACTCGAACGCAACGCCTGCCCGGGCGCTGGCTCCTGTGGCGGCATGTTCACCGCGAACACGATGGCTTCCATCAGCGAGGCGCTGGGACTCGCGCCGCTCGGCAGCGCGTCGCCGCCCGCGGAGAGCGAGGGACGGACCACCGTCGCCGAGCGCGCCGGCGAACTCGCCCTCGACGCAGTCGCGAACGACCGCCGCCCCTCGGACATCCTCACCCGGGAGTCCTTCGAGAACGCCATCGCGGTCCAGGTCGCGATGGGTGGCTCGACGAACGCGGTACTCCACCTGCTCGCGCTGGCAGCCGAGGCCGGCATCGACCTCACCATCGACGATTTCGACGACATCGCCCGCCGGACCCCGAAGATCGCGAACCTCCAACCCGGCGGCTCGCGCGTGATGAAGGACCTCCACGACGCCGGCGGTGTACCGGTCGTGATCCGGCGACTCGTCGAGGCCGGCCTGTTCCACGGCGACGCGAAGACCATCACGGGTCGGACGATTTCCGAGGAACTCGAGGAACTCGACCTGCCGGCCGACGAGACGCTCGACGAGACCGACTTCCTCGCGCGCGTCGACGATCCGTTTCACGAGGAGGGAGCGATCAAGATCCTGAAAGGCAACCTCGCACCCGACGGCGCCGTCCTCAAAGTCACGGGCGAGGACCAGTTCCACCACGAGGGCCCGGCCCGCGTGTTCGAGAGCGAGGAGGAGGCGATGAAGTACGTCCAGGAGGGCAGCATCGAGTCCGGCGACGTGATCGTGATCCGGAACGAGGGGCCCCGCGGCGGGCCGGGGATGCGCGAGATGCTCGGCGTCACCGCCGCCGTCGTCGGGCAGGGCCACGAGGACGACGTGGCGATGGTCACTGACGGCCGGTTCTCGGGTGCGACGCGGGGACCGATGATCGGTCACGTCGCGCCCGAATCGTACGTCGGCGGGCCGCTGGGCGCACTGGAAGACGGCGACCACGTCACCATCGACATTCCGGACCGCAGCCTCGACGTCGACCTGCCCGACGCGGAGATCGAGCAGCGTCTCGAGGCCCGCGAACGCCCCGAGAGCGCCTACACCGATGGCGTCCTCGGCAAGTACGGCGCGCAGTTCGGGTCGGCGGCAGACGGCGCGGTCACGAACCCGGGATTGACGACTGAAAAGTAGCGGCATCAGTCGGAACACCGAAAGGGCCCCCCTGCGTGGGGGTGAACTACTGTGACGCTGCACGTCGAATCGGGGATGCTCTATCTCGCGGCGCTGCTCGTTTCGTCGGCCGTCTGTGGGTTCATGGGCTATCTCGCGATCGCCAACCGAAATCGCCGGGGGGCCCGCGCGTTCGGCGTTCTGGTCGGCGTCCTGCTGCTCTGGGCACTGACAGAGATCGTCGAACTCGTCAGCGCCGAGCCCTCGGTCGCGGCAGTCGCACGACGGCTTCGATTCGTGTTCATCCCGTTCATCCCGGTCGCGGTGCTGGTCATCGCGCTGCAGTACACCGACCGCGAGGAGTACGTCTCCTCCGGGACGGTCGGCCTGCTCTGTTTGATCCCGGCGGTGACTGCCGGTCTCGTGGTGACAAATCCCGAACACGGGTTCGTCTGGACCGCGGGGACGATGGTGGCGGTTCCGCCGTACTCGGTGTACGAGGTGACGTACCGGCCGTGGTTCTGGATCTACTTCGCGTACACGCAGGTACTGATCTCGCTCGCCGTCGTGCTGTTCGTCCGGTGGGGCATCGGCGCCGAAGGCCCCTACCGCCGCCAAGCCCAGTACATCGTCGTCGGCATCTCGGCGCCCTGGCTCGGGAACCTCCTCGAGATCACCGGGCTCTGGAACTCGGCCGCCGACCTCGGCCCGATCCTGACCACGATCACGGGACTCTGTATCGGAGTGGCCGTGTTCCGCTTCCGGTTCCTGGATCTGGTTCCGATCGCCCGGAACACCGTCGTCGAGGCGATGCACGGCGCCGTGATCGTACTGGACGAGGAGAACCGCGTCGTCGACGCCAACCCCGCCGGGAGACGGCTTCTCGACAGGCCCGGCGACGATATCGTCGGCCACTCGGTCGACGATATCGCCCCGCCCGCGTTGGCCGCGGCCTGTCGAGCGGCCGACGGGCCCGTGAGCCTCTCGCTGCCCGGCCGCGATGGCGAACGCGTGTTCGACGTGGTACGATCGTCGCTCCCCGGGGGCGGCCGCGTCGTGTTGCTCACGGACGTGACCGAACAGCGCCGGCAGGCCGAGCAGTTGGAGCGCCAGAACGAACGGCTCGAACGGTTCGCGAGCGTGCTCTCACACGACCTCCGAAACCCCCTCAGCGTCGCGCAGGGCTACGTCGACCTGATCGAACAGGACGACGCCGACGAGGAGTCCGTCGACCGCGTCAAGTCGGCGCTGGACCGCATGGACACGCTGATCGACGACACGCTAACGATCGCGCGGGAGGGGTCGGCAGTCACCGATCCCGAGAACGTGGACATTTGGTCTACCGCGGAGTCAGCCTGGGAGACGGTCCCGACGGACGGCGCCACGCTCGAACTGGCAGTCGATCGCACCGTGCCGGCCGACCGAGGACGGCTGGTTCGCCTGTTCGAGAACCTCTTTCGGAATAGTGTCGAGCACGGCTCGCCCGACGATCTCACGGTCCGCGTCGTGGGAACGCCGGACGGGTTCGCGGTCCTCGACGACGGGCCGGGGATCCCCGAGAGCGACCGTGAGTCGGTGCTCGAGCAGGGGTTCACAACCAACGAAGACGGTACCGGGATGGGGCTGGCGATCGTCGCCGAGATCGCGGGGGCCCACGGCTGGACCGTCGAGATCGGTGAGAGCGAGTCAGGGGGGACCCGAATCGCGTTCCACGGGGTCGAGGGCGCGCCCGGAAGGGAAACGCCTTAATCAGTTTCGCCCCCATTCCGAGCTATGACCGACGACGAGGAGCCGACCGAGGGTGACGCGCTCCAGCTCACCGCCGAAGAGATGGAGTCCCGGCTCGACGAGGCGGGCGAGACGCTCGAGGCCGCCGAAACCGAGGCCGACCTCGACGACGTCGAGGCGACCGTCGACGCCGTCGCCGAGGCGCTCGCGGCCGCCGCCGAGTTCTCCGAGCCGGAGGACGAGGACGAAGAATCGCCAGCCGAAGCCGTCGAGTCCCGGATCGAGGAGCTCCGCGGGGAAATCGAGGCCGAGCGCGGCCCGTACGCCGCGGACGTGATCGCGACCCTCGACGACCTCCAGACCAAACTCACCGAGACGCGCTGGACCGCCGCCGGCACGCCCGAGACTCGCGAAGCCGTCGACAGATACCTCGACGCCGCGGGCGACGCGCTAGACTCCGAGTTCGGCGACGCCGAGGACGAGGATCCCGAGGCGCTGGCAGCGGAACTCGACGCCGTCACGGACGCCATCGAGGCCGCGGATCTCGACGCCGACGCGGACGCAGCCACCATCGCCGCGCTCGTCGACGCGACCGACGCGCTGGAGGCCGGCCTCGAGGACGCCGAGGAGTGGGACGACCTCCAGACGAACGAACAGCTCCTCGCGGAGGGGTTCTACGACGTGCTCGGCCACTACAAGGACTTCCCGGTCGAGTGGGCCGCGCTGAAGGAGCACGAACAGCAGGGTAACGTCGACCAGATCCTGCGCGCGCTCGACGCGCTCGACTCCGAGTTCATGGAGCGCCACTGCTTGGAGGCGCTGACCCGGATGGGCGACGCCGGGGCGTTCGAGGAGATGCACGACCGCGCGGGCCGGCGTGATCGGCCCGGGATCGAGGCGCTGGGGAAGATGGGCGCCGACGCCGAAGCGGCCGTCGACACGCTCGTCGAGTACGTCGACACCGATTCCGACCCACAGCTCCAGAAAGTCACGTTCCGCGCGCTGGGTGAGATCGGGAGCGAGGAGGCGACCCAGGCGCTCGCGGACAAACTCGAGATGGACAACGACAACGTCCGACCCATCGCCGCCCGCGCGCTCGGCCTGATCGGCGACGCGCGAGCGATCGACCCACTGGCAGAGACGATTGCGGAAGACGACGACCGGATCGTCCGCACCGCCGCGGCGTGGGCGCTCCGACAGATCGGCACCCGAGAAGCGCTGGAGGCCGCCGCGGAGTACGCCGACGCCGACGCCTACACGCTGCAGGCAGAGGCGGAGAAAGCCCAGCAGTCCCTCGACGCTGCGGCCGTCGAAGCCTGACGCCCGAAGCCAGTTTCCTTATCGCCGCCAGTAGACCACCGGACCCAGCACGAGGTACGCCAGCGCGAGGTAGAGCAGGCCGAACGCGAAGCCCCGGCCGTAGATCCCGGGCAGGAGGACGGCGCCGGCCTGCACGACACCCATCACCAGCGCGTCCTGCGCGTGGAGATCGGGATACACGACGTCACAGACCATCAGCGGCGTCAGCACGGCCGCGAGTGCGAGCAAGAAGCCGGCGTCGTGGAAACCGATGAGTACCGTCTCGGTGCTCCGGTAGCCCGTGAGGACGATGGCGCCGAAGATGGTCGCCGCGAGCGTCGTCGGCACGCCGATGGTCTCGTCGCTCTTCGTGTCGTAGGCGGTGTAGAGACCGAGTCGGGTGACTGCGGCCGCGACGTAGAGTGCTGGAACGAGCAGTCCGGCGAGTGCGAGCAGTCCGTCCGCGGAGAGTCCCGAGAGCAGCGACGCCGGGGTCCCCCACTCCCGGCGGGTTACGACCGCGACCAGGAACGCCGGGGCGACCCCGAACGTCGCCACGTCCGCGAGCGAGTCGAGGTACGGGCCGGCGTCGGTCCCGCCGTATTTCCGGGCGACGACGCCGTCGAGGCCGTCCGCGATAGCGCCGAGCAGCACTAGCCGTGCGGCGAGACCGATGTCGACGGTGGCGGCAACGACCGCGAGAAACCCCAATGCGGCGTTCCCGACGGTAACGGCGTCAGCGAGCCCGAGACGCCCGAGCGACCGCAAGCGCATGGACCACGCGAGGAACGGCCGCGGTTTACGTGTTTACATCCGCGCGCAGGCGGCGACGTCTCCCACCGATCGGGACCGAATCACGTCGCCTAAATCACTCCGTGACCAACTTCGAATATGGACCGTCGACGCTACCTCGTCGCCGCGGGAACGACCGCCGCGCTGAGTCTCGGGGGCTGTCTGGGCCTGACGCCCGACGGGGACGTGGACTACGACGTGGGGATGCGCCCCACCGCGTTCGATCCCCAGACCATCACTATCGCGAAAGGTGAGACGGTCGTCTGGGAGAACACGGGCACCCGCGACCACACGGTGACGGCCTACGAGAACTCGCTGCCGGACGGCGCCGAGTTCTTCGCCTCCGGCGATTTCGACGGGGAGCAGGCCGCCCGTGACGCGTGGGCCAACGAGACCGGCGGCGCGCTGAGCAACGGCGACCGCTTCACTCACACGTTCGAGATTCCGGGCGAGTACGAGTACTTCTGCATCCCCCACGAGAGCGGCGGGATGCTGGCGACCGTGATCGTCGAGGACTAGACACCGTTACCGACTCCGAAGAGTAGAGGGGAGCGTCACTCCGAGGACCGAAAGCGCCGTCGCTGTCTTGGCGAAAAAGACGAAAAGCGCGTGAATCCGCGACTGACAGTCGGCGTCGTTACTCGACGTCGACGTCTTCCTCGTCCACGTCATCAGAACGCGGTGCGTTCTGATTGGCAGACGAGAGCGCCTACTCGGCGTCCTCGTCGACGTCATCAGAGATCGGAGATCTCTGATTGGCAGAAGAATCTGAGGCTTAGGCCTCAGATTCTTCGACGTCCACGGAAGTCTCCTCCTCGGCGGCGACCTCCTCGGGTCGCGCTTCGAGGGTGAGCTTCTGGACCTCGACGCGGCGCAGCGGGTAGATGGTCTTGGCCTCGCCGTAGATAGCCGAGGAGACTCGGCCCTCGACGACGCTGTCGACCAGCTGTTCGAAGCTGCGTTCCTCTGCGGCGTCCTCGACGATGTCGACCATCTCCGAGCGGATCGCCTTCTCCTGGGGGCGGTCTGCCTTCTGGGTCGTCAGCGCCACGGGCTGGATCTGGACGCGGTAGTCGTCCGTCGTCAGCAGCGTGACGTTGGCTGCGACCTTCGAAGCACCGCGGCGGACCAGCGAGCGCAGGTAGTCCCGCGTGAGTTCGTACTTGATGAACTCGGTGTAGGCGGCGTCGCTCCCGACGTCGTTGATCTTGAACGTCAGCTTGTTGTTGTTCTGTCCCTGGTCGCCCTCCATCTCGCCCAGCGTG